>Ga0137403_10003863_pt1 | contig 17822 bp, 19 predicted proteins | sample CZOMad2_1_16fung_FD_122057 | JGI IMG/M metagenome (GOLD analysis project Ga0137403, IMG submission 122057) | Vadose zone soil fungal communities from Angelo Coast Range Reserve, California, USA - CZOMad2_1_16fungal (Hybrid Assembly) | ecosystem: Environmental > Terrestrial > Soil > Vadose zone...
GCCTTTTGAAGCGCGTGTTATGGATACTTTTCGAGCAAATAGAGGAGGAATACGTGATAGAAATGGTAATACCCTTGAAATACCAATACGTAACAACATGGGCGTACCTGTTCTTGATGCTGCCGGCAATCAATTATGGCAACAAAACGGACCCACTATCCTTGAATTGAATCTTGCGACAGGTCGGTCTGAACAGAGATATAATCCACGCGCATTTGATCCAAATAATCAAGATATTGTTGGCAATGTTGCTCGTTGGAGAGAGGCAACAGCACATGTCATCGGCGCAGAAGTAAGGACTGTCTTGCAAGATATTCTTGATGGAAAAGTAAATCATTTGGGGCGTATTGTTGATACGATTAAAAGGAAAAAAGAAGCACGAGGTCCTGGGGGAGAAGGAATCAGACAGGCAAAAGAAGAGATGACTGCGCAAATAACGACGTTGGAAGCAGATAGAACAACGCTTGCAAATCAAGAGAAAGGAGTAGGTGATTATCAGAGAAAAGTTGCTGAGATCACAGCGGAGATAGAGAGGTTGCGTGCGGAGCAAAGACGAGCAGAAGCAAGTGTTACTATTATATCTCCAGGTGGTGGTCCTATTCCTGTGGGCACTACGATTGAAGCTGCTTTACAGGAGGCACTTGGCTCTCAGTCTTCGGTTGCAGTGGTGATTAATGGTACGACAATTTCTTCTCTTTTTGATGCTGAAGCAACATTGGATGGGCAAATAAATGCGGATTTTCAACATTATATTGATACAGCGATCAACCCATTGCTTGTAGGAAGAAATTCACCTGATGTGACGCAACTTGTCAATGATGAACAAGGAAGAATATTGAGTCGCTACCAAGCCCGTATTGAAAACATTGAGAATCGAAAGCAGCTTGTCAATGACGTTTTGCAAAGAATCCAAACTGCCAGAGATGGCATAATAGATAAACAAGGAGAACTCACCAGTGACGCAACTGAAGGAAGACGAGAAGCGACAGGTTTTCTCATAGGACTTCCTGCCGCGCGTACCCGGATAGAAAGTTGGACAATTCCTCCTCCTGCGGTTGGTGCTCCGGCAGTTGCTGATTTACGAACTATTGCGTTGCAAACTGAGACATTTGATACGCTTATGCAGCGGATTAATGTATCATATGGAGTAAATCCTGCTTTTGGTTGGCCGGAAGGAGAAAACGGCGATGCGGATCATCGAACGATGCTTCTTAACGCTATGACAGAAGCCCGAGCCGGTGCAATTGAACCACGTGTTTTTGCACCAACTCCTGGATTGAGTGACGTACTTAATCCGTCTTTGTGGGGATTAGCTGAAGTTGATCTTCTTGCGCTTCCATCACAAGAAATTCGCGATCGTATGACAGCGCGACATCCTGCAATTGTGCCTCCTTTTGGTGGTGTTGTACCGCCTATTCCTCAGATTGCTACAATAGATGCGCTCAAATCTGAAGTCGCAAGTCGGATCGCTGCAAGACAACGAGCAATGCAACGAGTAACAAGAGAGATTGAAGGAAGAAGAAGAACGCTTGAAACACAAGTAACAAATCTTGATACCAATGGTCTTCCAACTCCTCGAATTGATGCTATAGGGCGTGCTGTGGATCGTTACGCTCAAATTAGAGAACGTGTTACAACGATGACAGGCCAAGAGCTTAACGACTTTTTATCGCTCAATATCGCCGCTGATCCGACGAGATATTTAGCAGCGGAACAAGGGCAATTTGAAGCAACTGTCAATATGTATCGCCTCATCTTTGGTCATCAAGAAGATGATCAGTCCAATGTTACATTTGGAAATGAAAGAGGGCCTAATGCTGCTTTTCGAAGAAATTTTGAAGCACTTAACTCTCAGCAACTTGCTGAAAGCTTGCGAGAGCGGTTTCTGCTTCGCATTATGGATCCACAAACCGGTGCTCCTCGTCCGGTTGCTACACTGAGGGAAGCAATTTATTCGCTACGATGGGAAATGGGGCTTCCTGTCGGTACTCCTCCTGTGCGAAGACCTGCTCAAATAACTCTTGGAGAATTAGCAAGCTTTCTCTCTGAAACGCTTATCTTTGGCAGGATTGAGCCAACACTCGCAACGGCTGATGTGTGATACACTTACTCTATGACAACACAAGATGTTATCAAACTGCTTCCTATTGATGAAACGATAAAAATGCAGGTTCTGAAGATGTATGATTATATGGATCCGGCGCAAAAATTGGCAATTCAACGAATAGCTTGGAATACGTATGATTTTATGTCTGCGCAACAGGTTGATGATATGGTAGAGTTGCAACTGGATAAGGTGAGAGAAGGAGATGGCAAACTCGGAATTGATTTTTATGATACCGCGCTCAAACACGCAGATCAGCAGATACAAAAAGAGCTCCAAGAATCTTCCGGTGCTGTTGATTTAGCAACGGCAAGGCAATCAATGGAGCAAATTATTCGTGAAATGCAAGAAGCCAAACCTGCTAAAAAATCTCCAAAAGTTCAGTAAGTTTTAGACCTCAACAATAATACCGCTTTCAAATTCTTTGAACTGTATCATGTTTTGCGTAAAGAAATCTTGCAGACGCTTGTAAAATTCTTTTCTTGCTTCATCCCGCCATTGCCAGTCGTGGATTGGAATAATCACTTTTGGTTTGAGGGCTAGGGCTTTTTCAACAGCTTGCGTAATCATCCAAGAAGGTCCCATCAGAGGGAGAGCTACAATTTCTTGTTTGGTTGAAAAACTCATTGAATCGCCAGGATGACAAAGTCTTCCAAAGATTTCAAACATCACATGTTCAGGAGCAAGTTTATCAAAAACCCGTTCATGGTTGGTTTTGATTACTTTGACCACGTCATTTCCCTGAATTGAAGCTTTGATGTTTTCTTTTTCTAAAAGCGTGACAACGGAGAGATTACTCACAATCTGTACTTGCGGAAATTTTGCTAAAAGCTCTTTGATAAACGGAATATGAAAATGATCTGGATGTTCATGGGTGATAAGAATGGTTGTCAATTTGGCAATACTCGCCACAGAGAGGGCCTGTTTTTGATAGGTAAAAATACCCGGATCAATAAGAATTGTTGTCGTTCCTTCTTCAACCAATAGACATGAATGCAGATGTTTTGAAATTTTCATAATCTAAGTATAGCACTCTAGTCCATTGCACTTCCACCCACTTTCTCAAGTTGTGGAAGCAGTTTTTTGGGCTCAATGACTGCGACATCCGCACCTTGAGACATTGCAACAAGAAGGCCGTCAATAATCCTTTTTGCTTTCAACGCTGCTGCTTTTGGAAGATACTGAAGGCTTACTGGTTCCATAGGGTAACGCACATTAATAATTTGCAATTTAGCAAAAAAAGGTGCTGTTTCAACTTCAACGTTTGCAATATCTCGTAAAGGAATACTCGTTGTATGCTGTGAGAAAAAAAAGTCGGATTTAACCACATCAATTTTATTGGCATTGATGGTAAGGGTATCAGGGAAGAAATCAAAAGGGAAAACTGTTTTGATACGCAAAAGAATTTGTGAGCTCTTTCTTGCAAGCTGATGGATCTTATCAACCATTTTTTGCTGAAGAGGGTGATTGTTATTGGTACTATTTCCTTCCTCGTCCAGTTGCTTTTTCAATTTATCCACTTCTCTATTTGCCCGCCCTGTCGTCACGAACTGAGTAAGAGTATAGATAACATGTCCTTCCTTGTCATAGCGATATCTCATAGTAACTTAAGTTTAGTAATCTCAAGAAAGAAAACGAAGAAAATATCGTAAGAGAATGATAAGAATGCTGTATACTATAGATATGACATCCAAAGATTTTTTTATCCGCAATCTTGAAGCAAAAAGCTATCGTGAGAATTTTTTTATCGCAGCGATTGTGACGCTTTTTATCATTCGAATTTTTCTCAAATTAACCCATTATCCACAACTTGGTACTGGCGCGTTGCATATTGCGCATATTGTCTGGGGTGGGTTTTTTATGACGGCTGCATTGATTATTTTGCTTTCTTTTCTCAATAAGGCGGCTGCCAATATCGCTTCGATTTTGGGAGGCATTGGATTTGGGTTATTTATAGATGAGTTAGGAAAATTTGTGAGCCGGGATAATGATTATTTTTTTCGTCCAACGATTGCGCTTATCTATATTATTTTTGTTTTGTTATATCTTATTTCAAAATTTATTCCTCGCTATCGCACGGTTTCACGCAAAGAATATTTGGTGAATGCAATTGAGATGCTGAAGGAATCAGCTATTAATGATTTTGATGCAGAAGAAAAACAAATGGCGAAAGAATATCTTAATCGCTGTAATCCCAAAAATCCTATTGTGCGGGCGTTGACAGAGCTTCTTTCTCGACTTGATACGATTCCTGTGGGTAAGCCAAATATTATCACAAAGCTTCGAGCGCTTGCCAGGAGATGGTATTATCGGGTTGCCCGATCAGGCATTATTATCAATGGCGTTATTGTCTTTTTGGCGTTTCAAGTAGTACGAGTTCTTTTGAGTGTGGTGCCTTTGGTGATAGAGAAGCCAGTGTTAACATTTGATGAATGGGGAAAGTTGCTTTCATCGATTTTGGCAGGTGCGTTTATTGTTATAGGATTTTTTGCTTTGCGTTTTTCCAAGGTTGAGGCGTATCGGTTCTTTCGGATCGCGCTTCTTTTAACGCTGCTGTTGACTGATTTTTTTGCATTTATGCGCGCACAATGGCTTGAAGTATTTGGAGTGATTGCAAATATTTTTGTGCTCTTTGTAATCAATTATGCACAAGGGCTGGAGAGAGAGAAGAGCAAATAATAGACTATTCACTTGAAATCAATAGTTTAAAATGAGATGATAATCTTCAAAATGACAGACCAGATGCAACCGTTTATCCAAAAACAATTTGAAGAGCTAAAGCATATTGATGAGAATGGTATTGAATATTGGGAAGCGCGAGAGTTAATGCCTATATTGGAATACTCTGAGTGGAGAAACTTTTTAAATATTATTTCCAAATCTCAAGAGGCCTGTAAAAATAGCTACGAGAACAGATAAAGAAACATATCGAGAAGTAAAAGATTACAAGTTATCCCGATATGCATGTTATCTCATAGCACAAAATGTAGGTGTAACCAACTTTGGTGCATTCAATGATTTTGGCTATCGTGGTTTATATAACATGACTTCACAACAAATAAAAGCAAAAAAAAGCCTTGGGAAGGATAATGTTTTGGATCGTGCAGGTGCAACAAAATTAGCGGCTAACCTTTTTCGTATTACACAAACCCAAGAGAAGCTTCATAAGGAAAAGTCTACTATTAAAGGTGCTGGTCATGCAAATCTTATTCATATGAGCGTTGGGGATAAAGTAAGGAAATCAATTGAGGAAATTGGAGTAACAATGCCAGAAAATTTACCTCCGGAAGAACATATTAAAGTACTCGAAAAACAAATAGATTCACAAAAAATGATTGATACTAAAAAGAAGCTTAAGTAACAAAATAAGTATGAACACCAAGTAACTCTCACTGCACGTTCGACCATTCCCATAATGATAGCTTTTGTTTTTTCGTTAACAATGAGGGAGTGTCTTAAATAGCTCTTGCAAAAGGATAGTTTCTGTGTTTTAATACTCAATAGACATCAAGAGATCTTACAAAGTTGGTTAACTTTGTAAGGCAGCAACCCTTTGAAGTGTGGGTGCTTGACTCCAAAAAGGAGAGATGTGCTCCGCGAAGCGGGGAAAAGAGCATCTCTCACATATGTGAGAGATTTTTTGTTTTATGGGAACATATTTATTTACATCAGAATCCGTATGCGCAGGTCATCCTGATAAAATTTGTGACCAAATCAGTGACGCGATTGTTGATGCTGCGTTAAGCCAAGATCCTCATTCTCGAACGGGTATCGAGACAGTAGCCGGTGCAAACAAAATCTGTTTGTTTGGAGAAATTAAGACAAAAGCCAAAATTAATTTTGAAAAAGTTGCTCGAGATACGGTAAAGCGGTTAGGATACACCAACCCTGCCTGGGGTTTTAGTCAAAAATCTGTTTTTGACAGCTACATCCATTCACAATCACCTGAAATTTCCCTTGGTGTCGATCAAGATCATATTATTGGCGCCGGCGATCAGGGGATGATGTTTGGGTTTGCCTGTAATGAAACACCAGAACTTATGCCTTTACCAATTAGGCTTGCCCATGCATTGACAGAGCGCATCGATACAATGCGTGAGAAAGGCAAACTCACATGGCTTCGTCCGGACGGCAAAGCCCAGGTAACTATCCGCTATAAAAATGGCAAGCCTGTTGCTATTGAAAAGCTTGTCGCGGCGGTTGCTCATGACGAGAAAACAACAGCCGAACAAGTACGAAGTGATGTCATCAAATATATCTTTAAACCTATTCTTCGCAAATACGAATTTGCATTACCAAAAGATAAGGATATTGTCGTAAATGGTACAGGTTTGTGGCATATTCCTGGTCCTGAATCAGATGCTGGTTTGACGGGGAGAAAAATTGTTGTTGATACGTATGGTGGGTATGCTCGCGTTGGTGGCGGTGCGTTTAGTGGGAAAGATCCAAGTAAAGTTGATCGAAGTGGCGCTTATGCAGCGCGTTTTATCGCAAAGAATATTGTTGCTGCAGGTCTTGCGACAAAGTGTGAGGTGGGTCTTGCCTATGTGATTGGACAACCACTTCCATTGATGCAAACAATTGAAACCTTTGGAACGGCAAAGGTCAGTGATAAAGCGCTTCATGATTTTAAAGATAAGCTGATTGATACGTCAGTGCAATCGATTATTGAAACGCTTAACCTCTCTCGTCCGATCTACAGCCAAACTGCTGCGTATGGACATTTTGGCCGCGAAAGCTTTCCTTGGGAAAAAATAGTTACAAAATAAGTAAGGACAAAGCTTGTCAAGATTAAAAAAATATGTAATAATAACAAAACTTTAGGTATTTATGATACGTTCTGTTTTGTTTAGTTTGATTATTTTTCTTCTGAGTCTTGTTGTTATTCCTCCTGCTTTTGCCCAAACCCAGACACATATTACTGTTTCTAATGATGGGGAAGGCGCTTCCTCAGATGTAAACGTCCACAATGACACCGGTCAAAATACCATCTGTATTAACGGCAAATGCACAACCTCAAGTGGCACAACACAAGGGAAAAGTACTGTCTGTATCAATGGACAATGTACGACGTCAGATGATGGCAATGTCGATGTGCACCAAGATAATGCCAATGTGCATATTAATACGTCAGGGACAAGTAATGGAGATGTCCAAGGATCACCTTCAGCAACTATTACTCCAAATCCAACTGATCGTGATGCAAATCCAGAAGCAGATCATAAAGTGTTGGGTGATGCAATCAAGCAAGAAATAAGTGAACAACATGTCAAAAACCAGTTTGACTGGGGTAAATTATTGTGGCATGTTGGGACATTTGTCTTTGGATTTGTTTTCTAATATGGATAAAAAGCAAGAACTCAAAATTGAAGATCTTAAAGCCGGTACGGGTGAAGCAGTCAAAACTGGTGATCACGTAATGATTCATTACACTGGTTGGTTGGAAGAGCCGGCGGGTTCAGGAAAAACTGGGAAGAAATTTGATTCTTCGCATGATCGCAATGAACCATTTGAGACACCAATTGGGGTTGGCTATGTGATTAAGGGTTGGGATTTGGGAGTGGTTGGTATGAAGATCGGCGGGAAAAGACGACTGACGATTCCTCACGAGTTGGGATATGGAAAGTATGGTGTCGATCCTGATATTCCCGGTTTTGCAACACTTATTTTCGAAGTTGAACTCCTCAAGATAAAATAAGATGTCTTAACGGCGTGCGACAGCGAACTCTTCGGCACGTGCGTTTTGAATCAATAATACCCCCTCATGCGGTATGTCTGGACGCTGTCCTTCAAATCCTTTTCCTGGTTTGACGAAAGGAAATTTGCTCTCAGCAAGATAGGATGTAAGACTTCCCCACGGCGCATCAAACCATGCAGGGAGTCCAGTTTTTGCTGTGTAGGCAATGGCATCAGGATGAGCGTGATGATATGCTTGTCCGCCTACTTCATCCAAGGTTGACCAGCCAAAAATTTTGCCAAGAGCTCCAGAATAGACCGTATCAGTTGTTAGTGTCCCATCTGGATTGAGTACAACATGATATTCTCTTTTTGTTGCTGCTTTGAGCATTTCACGAGTATCCAACTTGCCCGCATGTCCAAATGAATTAACAATATTACCACCAGCAATTTCAAGTCCCATCTTAAGTCCGTTAATTGCTGATCCTGCTACTGCTGCTATTACAAAATCTTTTGGTTTTAATCCGCCTCTGCCGGTAAGTTTTCTGTACGCGAGAACGCCAAGACTTGGGAGAATAAATCCTCCCGCAACTGCTCGAGCAGAACTTTTTTGTTGGTCTTCTTTTCCTGTTTGGAGATCAGTTGGTTTGAGATCTGGTCGTTCACGAAACATAGCTGCTGTGCTGCTATATAAAAAGACATTACTTTTTGCAACGCCTCTGACACCGTTTTTTTTGCCATTGCGAGGAGGAATAAGTGCTGGTGAATGCGGATCTGTCAAAAGAATACGTGCCAAATCATCTTGTGAATATTTTCCTTCCTGTTTTTTGTAATCTGGATAAAAATACTTTGGTTCTGTTGGATGAAGAATAGTTTGAATTTCAGCATCACTACCAAATATGGGTTTTTCATACGTATCTCCCAGTCGTTCTCGTACTACCGCATCTCCATGGCTGCCAATTGCTTCAACTTGTTGTCGAGTAAAACTGGTGACATACGGATCAAGGTGTTCAAATGTTTCAGGAACTGGAATGCCCCGCATCGTTGCTTCTTGTATCGCATGGTTAATTTTGTAGAAAGGAAACAGCGATGCATCAGTCATCTGATGATGAATACGATGAACTGCCGCCCACAGTGTTGGTTCAGAAATACCAAGCGAGCGTTGTTCAAGATCTGCAAGTTTTTGTAACAGTGGAGAAAGTTCTATGCTTCGATGTGTAAGTTCACGATGACTTCTCCAAGTAATACCAGCTACACCAGCTCCAGCTCCAACGGCGCCAGCAATAAAGATAAGTGCTGCATTTTGAAGGTATTGCGTTTTTTTAGATGCTTCGCCATTATGCCTGATGGGATTTCGTTCAGTCATCGCAGACATAATACACTAATAGATGAGCTTAAGCAATGAGTTTTTTCAAGGATTTGGTATATACTAAAGATATGAAGGATGGTCATCTTGTTTTTGTTATTCACAAACACAAAGCAACAAGTCTTCATTATGATTTCCGGCTGGAGATAGGAGGAGTGATGCCTTCCTGGTCTATCCCCAAAGGTCCAACTTTGGATAACACGATGAAGCGTCTTGCTATGCCAACAACTGATCACAAGATGGAATATCGTCATTTTGAAGGAGTCATTGCTGAAGGATCATATGGTGCTGGTCCTGTGATGATTTGGGATGAGGGGCATTATATACCCGAGGTGGAGATCTCAAAAGGAGTTCGCAAAGAAATTCCTGATCGGCAAGAAGGAGAAAAGGTGATGAAGGAAGGGATAAAAAAAGGCGAGATCAAATTTGTTCTTCACGGCAAAAAGCTCAAGGGTTCTTTTGCTCTGGTGAAGACAAAAGGCTGGGGCCCAAAGGACGCATGGCTTCTAATCAAGCACGATGATAAGTATGTAGAAAAGGACTACGATGCAAATGATTATGATTTCTCAGCAAAGAGTAGGAAGGGAATTGGGGAGATAAGGTAATTTTTATATACAGAGGATGCTTTTGAGAAAACAGGAAGTTTAAAGGAAACCCTAAAAACTAGAGAGCGGAGGATGGGTAGCATTATTTGTTCTTTTTTTTTCAATTTCAATCCTTATCACCGCCGCAAGTTCCACCTCATCACGATAGTTTTGCGGAACAAAGATAAGCCAACAGCTTTCATCACCTGGTTTGTAATTGACACGTAACTCATGAGGATTAGCGTGTTCAGTATCGACCACAACATCTTTACTAACAAACTTTTTGAGCATATCAAAATCCATAATAAGAGTATTGTAAAGAACAAGCATTAAGAGATAATTAAAAATGAAGAGCTTCTAGTAATTTCGTCCTTGACGATAAATTGTTTTTACTACTACACTAAGTTTAATAAGTGAAAAGTTCCTGATATCTGTGGATACAGGATCCTTTCAACTCATGAGATTTGGAAGGAGGTGATAGTACATGAAAGCAGTACACATAGTCGCGTATCTTTTATTATTCGTCGGAGGCCTTAATTGGGGTTTGGTTGGTCTTTTCAATTTCAATCTTGTCCACGCACTTTTAGGAAGTTGGTCAGGGTTGGAAATGCTTGTTTATGTTTTGGTTGGTGTTGCAACACTGTATGTTGCATTTACGCACAAAACAGATTGCAAAGTTTGCAGCGGGAAAGGAAAATAGATTGGATCAAAACTCTTTAGGGAGTGGTTATTTAATCTCATGAGAGCAGTTCCTGTTGTTCTGTATGTGATAATATCTCTACTCCTGAAATGGTATTATTAAACAGTTTATCGTTTGTTAAGGAGGCGAAGGAACCCAACGAGAATAATATCAATCCCAAGTGGGATAAGAAGAAAAAGACTTCCTTTTTGGAAAACCTGCATCACAATTGGACTTCCAAAAAAACTTTCAAGATTGAGAGCAGGCAAACGAAAGCCAACAAAGTAAAAAACAAGACCAAAAAAGGCAACCACGCCCAAAAGCTCGATTGCTCCTTCCATATCTTTGCGGCTTGAAAACATAGTATTGCCAATTTCAAAAACAGCATAAGCAAGAAGAGCACTATAAAGATAATTGGAAAAAAGATTGTTTTGCGCTGCGAAAAAAAGCAAACCAAGAAGTAGGGATGTGCCAAACAAAAAAGGCGCAGCACCAATCAAAAATCTGCGAAAAATATCAGTCTGAGCGATTTGCACACTTCCTAGTTTGACATAATCACCTTCAACTTTAGGAAAGAGTTCCATCGTGCCAACAGGGACAAAAAGAATGCCAGCCATCAGAAGATGTGACAATTCATGCAAAATCGTGCCAGGGAAAAACAAAAGAGCGAGACTATAGATAGAAATGGTTTGGTTTCTCGTTAGACGATAAAAGAGAAATGAGAGATAACGTGTTACTTGTCTAGATACAAGAAAAAGCAACAGTAATTCAAGCAAAAAAAGACCAGCAAATAGCATATAAGTGTCTCGTTATTCTTAGTATAATATATTTTTGATTATTTTTCCCTCTTGCAAAAGAGAAAAAGAATGTATTATCATAAATAAAGAATATGCCAAGAAAAACACTTGCCCTTATTTCTGGTCTTGTTCTCGTTACGATAATTTTGTTTATTATCGCACTGAGTACAGGTAAGCAAACACCTCCTCCTTCTCAACAGGCCATGCAGCCATCTCCTACTTCGCCGGCGCATACTGTTTTGACGCTTTCGCCTAATCCAGTAAGTGTGCAACCAGGACAACAAGGAAGTGTTGATGTGATGATTGATTCTTCAGATAACGCGGTAAATGCCGTACAACTTGAATTGTCATATGATCCAACAGTTATGACCGTGAAGTTGACGCCAGGTCCACTTTTTACAAATGCAGTTGTCTTGATAAATAGAAATAATATCCAGACAGGACGAGTGACCTATGCTCTTGGTATTCAACCAAATCAGCCAACGATTAATGGAAAAGGATCAGTAGCGACAATTACCTTTACAGCAAAATATGGCGTTGCTAAACAATCTCCACTGACTTTATTACCAACAAGCTTGGTTACTGCGAGAGGCGTTGCAACATCAGTACTAAAGATGGGTAATAGTACCATGGTTAATGTCGGTATGCAGGCAGCAACAAGTCCAACTACTCAAAATAGTCAGATAACACATGCACCTCCACTACCTTCAACACACACGACTCCGGCTTATTAATAATCAAAGAAAAATTTTATTCCCAACGCATCGTTGCAGGTGGTTTGGTGGTAATATCGTAGACAACTCGTGAAATATTTGGTACTTCATTGACAATGCGTGAGGACATCCGAGCCAAAACATCATACGGGATACGTGTCCATTCGGCAGTCATAATATCCAAAGAATCATATGCGCGGATTGCAACAACTTCTGCATAGACTCTGTGATCTCCCTTAACTGCCGTACTCATCGCGCCAGTCATAATGGCAAAACATTCAAACACGTTTTCATAGAGTCCAGCCTTTTGCATTTCCTCAACAACAATCTGATCTGCTTGCATTACTTGAGCGAGTCGTTCCCTAGTGACTTCACCCATAATATTGACCGCCTGTCCTGGACCTGGCCAAGGTTGTTGCATCACAATATCCTCAGGAAGTCCTGCTAATCGCCCAAGTTCACGTACCTCATCTTTGTAGTAAGTACGATTTGGTTCTAGAAGCTCCAATTGCATTTCTTTTGGGAGTCCGCCTACATTATGATGTGATTTGATATGTGAAGCGTGTTTACTGCCTTTTGATTCAATCACGTCAGAATAAATTGTTCCTTGACCCAAAAAGGCAACATCCTTGTGTTTGGCTGCTTCTTCTTGAAAAATATCAACGTAGAGTTTGCCGATAGTCTTTCGTTTTTGTTCTGGATCGGTAATGCCGGCAAGTGCTTTCAGAAAACGTTTTCGTGCATCAACGATGACAAGATCAGCCTTTATTAATTTGGTAAAAATATATTTGACGCGTTTGTCTGTTCCTTCTCGCATCAGCCCTGAATCAACATAGACAGGAATAAGATTGTTACCAATTGCCTTTCCGATCAAAAAAGCAGCAACACTTGAATCAACGCCACCTGAAACAGCACAAATAACTTTTTGTTTACCGACCTTTTGTTTGATCTCGTTAATTATTTTTTGTGGATCAAGCAAGATTGGTTGTAAGTTTTCTTTGCAGAGAAGGACAAAATTTGTGAGAAGATCTGTGCCGTACTCGGTGTGTTGTGCTTCGGGATGAAATTGCACGCCAAAAATCTTTGCTTTTTTATTAGCAACCGCAGCATAAGCAACATGCTTGGTCTGACCAACTGCGACAAAGCCTTTAGGTAATTTGGTCACAGTGTCACCATGAGACATAATTGCTGAGAATTTTTTCTTTGGGAGTTTGAAGATATTTGTTTGTTTTTTAAAGATAATTTCTTCCGGGCCATATTCTTTTTTGGAATGTTTGACATTTCCACCTAAAAGATGGGCGATAAGTTGCCAGCCATAACAAATGCCAAGGAGAGGGATGCCAAGCGCTAATACTTTTTTGTCAATTGAGAGTGATGCATCATGACTGATGTCATTTGGCCCACCTGAAAATATAATACCTTTTGGATTTTGTTGCTTGATGAGGGTGAGTGCTTCTTCAGGATTTGTATATTCTGTCGCAACACCAATTTGACGAAGCCGTCTGCCAATGAGGTGAGCAGTTTGTGATCCGAAATCAACAACGAGGATCATAATTTATTATAAGGTTTTTTTCATTGTTGAGCAAGAGGAGTCTCCATTTGTGGTTTTTCTGCAGGAGCTCCTTTTTGGTCAGGAGGCGTTAATTTTTCTAAGACTGTTTGTAATGTAGCCAGATCACCAAGAGAAGCAGATGTTCTACCAGATTCATTTGATAATGTTGTTCTCACGGAGCCGTCATTGCCTAATGAGAAAACTACAATTGTTTTTTCTTTAGGATTTTTTGGAGTAAGTGTTACCTGCCTTTCGACATTCTCAGGTAACTCTCCATGTGTAACCATCACAATATGGGAAGACGTATCCACAAGCCTTTTTGTAGTTTCTGTATGTCTTGGAGGAAGTTCTTTTGGCATAGGATTAATCTCGTTATAGCACCTCTTATACTGGAGAGTCAACTATCATTTTTCTCTTTCAGTCGGGGTGCGGAGAATCGAACTCCAGTCTCACGACCCCCAGCCGCGAATTCTACCATTAAACTACACCCCGCAAAAATCTTTGCACTAGAAAAAAATCTAGTGGAAGTTGATTTTGCTATCTTGTATTTTATCACAGACTTGTTAATATAAGTGATATCAATCATGGCAAGACACGCAGCAAATGCTCAAAAATCAACAGTAGTAGAACAAAAAAGTGAATCCTCACAAAAGCTTGAAGCCATTCGTCTCGCCATGGATCAGATCGAAAAACAATATGGTCGAGGTGCCATTATGCGTTTTGGTGATGTAGCACAAAAGTTTGATATCTCTGTTATTTCAACCGGATGTCTACCGCTTGATTTGGCACTTGGTGCGGGTGGATTACCACGAGGAAGAATTATTGAAATCTATGGACCAGAAGCATCAGGAAAAACAACAGTCTGTCTCTCAACAATTGCCCAAGCACAAAAACATGGCGGTATCGCAGCATTTATTGACGCAGAGCATGCACTCGATCCTATCTGGGCAGAACGCCTTGGTGTCAAATTGGATGAATTGTTGATTTCTCAACCTGATACAGGAGAGCAAGCACTTGAAATTACTGAAAGCCTTGTTCGTTCAGGAGGGATTGATGTATTGGTTATTGATTCAGTTGCGGCACTGGTGCCAAGGGCTGAAATTGAAGGAGAAATGGGAGAATCAGTTATGGGTCTTCAGGCAAGACTCATGTCTCAAGCACTTCGTAAACTCACCGGCGTCATCTCAAAATCAAAAACAGTTGTTATTTTTACCAATCAGCTCAGACAAAAAATTGGTGTGATGTTTGGCAATCCTGAGACAACAACCGGAGGATTGGCTCTTAAATTTTATGCATCTATCCGTATGGATATTCGGAAAATTGAAACCATCAAAGACGGTGATAAAGCAATTGGTTCACGCCATCGGGTCAAAGTTGTCAAAAATAAAATTTCTGCACCATTCCGTTTGGCCGAATTTGATGTAATGCAGGAAGGTATTTCTCGCGAAGGTGGCATTATTGATGTTGGAGTTGAGATGAATGTTATCAACAAAGCAGGAGCATTTTATCGCTACAATGAACAAATGATGGGGCAAGGAAAAGCAGCCTCAATGGAATTTTTGAAAGAAAATCCTGATATCTCTAAAGAAATTGTCGCCAAAATCATGGCCCAAAACAAAGACGGCCGTGCTCCTCTGGTTGTCGGTGCTGAAGAAACAGTCAACCCCCAATAATATCCTATAGTTGTTCTTATTTTCGCTTTTTAGTATACTACAAGGATGAATGTTGAAAAACAACAACCAGGAGTTGAAGCTCGATCACAACGGACAGAAACAGAACCAAAGCCACGTCATTGTTTGTTTATCCCTGGTATGAATGCAACAAATTCTGGTATTGCAGCTGAGCTTGGAATTGGTCCGTCTCTTGCAAATGCGTATGGCGGTGTTGAGAACGTCAGTGTTTTTAATTCAATCATCTCAACAGACAAACCAAACATTGAGCGATTTACACAGATGGCAAACGTTATTAAAGAATACTCAGAGACGGGACTTGACATTGTCATTCATTCCCTGGGTGCAGCAGAATTATATAAAGTTATACAATTGCTTAAAAGGGAAGATCCAAAATTCTTTAAGGACCAAAAGCGCAAAGAAAACTTGCACTTTGTGATGATAGGACCAAGTGGATCTTCAAAAGGATTAAAGGAGAGGATTACCTATCCTTTTCGTGTATTAGGAGGTGCAACGGATATGCAGTATAGTGCTATGACAGCTTTTCCTATACAAAGTATTTCACCTGAGGCACTGACAAAAGTTAATTCCGATGTGTCAAACAAAAGAGATGATATTCCAACGATACCATTTCAAAATTTCAGAACAAATAAGGAATATCTCAACGATGCAGAACATGCAATGCTGCTTACGTATGATGCAAAATTACAGCAAGCATATGAGAGAGAAGATATAAAAGAGGCAAAGAGAGTGATTAAAGCTCGTACTAAGGCTATTCATCGACCATTACAACAGGTTTTTGAAGGAACAACAGTAATAAGTACAGAAAAACCAGGAAGAAGGATAATTGGCGGGCGCCAAGGGTTGGGAGTTATTTTAAGAGCTTTTGGTAAAAAACCAATGGAAGAATTTATGAGACTCTCAGACATGGGTTATCAGGTAGATTATTTAGTTCCAGAATTCGATACGGTTAAGCCTTTAGAAAAAATCGTAAGGCTTTTCCAAGGCAGAGATACTGCCCTTCGTGTTAACGTCATTGAAAGTTCAGGACATGCCGGTATTGGTTTACAACCTGATTTGTATGCTCGGGCCATTAAAGTCTCGGGACAGAGTCATTAAAGACGAGGATTAAGTGGTATACTATCTGCATGTTGTCGCTATCTGATACTGCAAAAAAATATTTGGAAAATGTGTATCGTTACCTTGCAATTCGTAACCGCTCCGAAAAAGAAATCCGCGACTACCTCACGAAAAAAAAAGCAGAACCTGAAATTATCGATACTATTGTTGATCGTCTTAAAAAACAAAAATTTCTTGATGATGAAGTCTTTGCTCGGGGTTGGGTAACACAGCGAGCACGATTTCGTCCGAAAGGCAAAAGCGCTCTTAAGTTTGAATTATTACAAAAAGGTATCACCAAAGAATTGATCGAAAAAATCTTGGCAGAAGAGAACGAAGACCGGCCAGATGAATTGACGCAGGCCAAAAATTTAATAGGTAGGCGAATTGAGAAATTAAAAGATGCCCCTCGGCAGGAAATTTATAATAAAGTCGGGAGTTTCCTCGCGCGCCGGGGCTTCAACTGGGACACCATCAAAAAGGCAATAGATAGTTATATAAAGTAAATAGTTTCTCCTTCAGTTGTTAATCAACCTTTTTTATTTTATAATCGCTTCTTATGGAAAGAAGAGGATCTCAACCAGAGGGAAACAGACCCAAAGAAGCAACACTTGAGCAACTGGCAGCTGCGAAGGTTGATTTTTTCTTAGGAATGCAAACATCCTTAAAAGGTGTCGCAAAAGACTATGTCAAAACAAAAGAGAAAGCAGAAGGGCTATTGGGTAAGAAAAAAAGAAAAAAGCGCCGCAGAAATGTTACCAGCGCGCTTATGGATTTATATCTGATAAAAGAACGCGGCTTGCCAGATGAAGATTTTCGAGAGCAGGTGGGTGAGGAAGCATCGATTTTTGAAAGTTTATTAGCACCACAAATTCCTGTATTGAAAGAAAGAGAGAAAGAATACACGCAAAAAGCTGCAGACTATACAACTAAAAAATTACTAGGAGTCGCACTGGGAGCTACCTATAGACTAAAAGGATTATCAGATACACAGAGAGAAAAACTTTTTGAAGCTGCAGGGTATTCTCCTAAAGAAAGTTGGGAAATAGTGAGAAAGCTTGCGACCGCATTTGTCGCAACGGGAGTACTGGGTGGATCATCTGCTTTAGCTATAGGCGCGGCAAGTACCTATGAAAGAGTTTCTCCTGTTGTACCACTTGGTGATATGTCCAATAGAACGACGCAAATTATTGTCGGGGCATCGTATTTGGCTCATTATATAGCGGCATATGGTAACGCCCGAACAAATCATATGTTGCTTGAAGATAAATCAATTAATAACGCGCCAAATATCTATGCAGCTGGTTTGTACTTATTGTTACAAAAGTTTTTACCGGAATTAAAATGGGGATCACATGTCCTTATTAAAGACATGCCACGTTTGGCGACCCTGTTAGGAACGATTGGACCTATTTTGTTGCAAGAGGGACTTGTTTTCCCTTCACTTTTTACCGATGTATTTGGGCCACAAGTTGTCATGACAAGGAATGTATTGGGAGCGGCAATCAACACCTCTGAAGCATTTGCTTTCAGACGATTAGAAAGATTAAGAAATTATTTAA
>Ga0137403_10003864_pt1 | contig 17821 bp, 24 predicted proteins | sample CZOMad2_1_16fung_FD_122057 | JGI IMG/M metagenome (GOLD analysis project Ga0137403, IMG submission 122057) | Vadose zone soil fungal communities from Angelo Coast Range Reserve, California, USA - CZOMad2_1_16fungal (Hybrid Assembly) | ecosystem: Environmental > Terrestrial > Soil > Vadose zone...
AAGAGTATAACAGCAAGCGGTGTTTTACCTCAACTGGTCGCCCTGCCACCAAAAGAGCAGCTGTCCCACAGTACTAAAAGCCCCGGAGCAGTGAATTCGATTTACGCTTCGGCAGGCCGACGGATCAGAACATTACTCAGCCCGTGCTTTGCAACGGCACCCTCAAGAGCTTCATCCATCGTGTCATATGCACTGGTGACTTCTTCTCCGCTGATCACCAGAATCTTCCCGCCACACCGCTTCAGCAGTTCGTCGCGATGCGAATTCAGATAATTCCGCTCTCTTTCCAGTACTGCCATGACGACGCCTCATTGGGCCGACACACGAGACTGCAAGCGGCCCAACTACAGTTTACCAAAGCGAGAACGCACGAGGCGCATTTCTTTCGGGGCACGCCGCTCAAAAGCCTAGTGTCGACTAGGCTCTGTTTCCGCCGCTATTGCTGTATACTCCGCCCTTATCTTCCCGCAGGAGTTACAGCCGATGTCCACTCCGCAATCGCAAACCACCACCGAACAAAACAAGCAGCTCATCATCCGCTGGTTCAAGGAAGTCTGGAACCAGGGCCGCCGCCAAACCATTCACGATCTCTTCGCGCCCAACGCCATTCTTCAGGACGGCCCCACGCATTTCAAAGGCCCCGACGAATTCTGCCGTTTCTACGATTCCCTCCGCGCCGATTTCTCAAACATTCGCATGACGCAAGGCCCCTGTTTGGCCGAAGGCGATCTCGCGTGCCTGCACTGGACCGCCGAGCTGCACCACAACGCCACCGGCAAAGACGTCAAAGTCACCGGAACCTCCGTCGTCCGCGTAGCCAACGGCCAATTCACAGAAGCTTGGCAAAACTGGGACCAAGCCAGCCTCGCCGCCCAACTCGCCGCGTGATCGCAATCGTTAGCGATGGCGAGCGTCGTCAGCATGGCCGGTCGCTAATCTACCAGACCTGGAGCCGAAGCGGCGTTCAGTCGCCCAGCAATCTCTTCAGCACTTCTGGCGCCACATAAAAGCTAGTGCCTTGTAGACGTTCGACCGCGACTCGTAGATCAAGCAACCCGCGTAGTGCGGCTTCCTTCAGCACTCCGAGCGTTCCAATCACCGGGATATGCCGCTCCACCGCTAGTTTTCTTCCTTCTCGGTCGTCAACGATCAACTGGTCCGCGCGAAATTCCATCGCCAGCAGAATCGCGTCGCGTTCACCTGGATCGAGCTTCGCCAAAGAAGTGTCAGGCGATGACTGGGCGTACGGATTTCCAGCCAACTTGGTGCGATATTGATCCATGCGCGCACTGCCCCGGGCGCTACCGGTTGCTGGAGTTCTTGTTGGACAGCTCGCGGGATGACTACCTTTCCGTACATCTTGGGGAGAACATCAATTTCTTGGATGGCCAGCAGATAGTTGATCGGAGAGGTGTCAGCAACAACGATCATTTCGAGCGGCGCTACCCTTGCAGCTTGGAACGCAGTCGTTCCGCTGTAGATCGGTCTTGCTCCAGGTCAGCAACATCGTAATGCAGGTAAACGCCGTGCTGTTTCAGAAAGACGTGCACTTCCATCCTGGTTTGGAAGCCCAGCATTTCGCGCACCGCAGATTCCGAAAGCAGTTCCGTTCGGTAGCCCTCCAGCGCCAACGCCTCAAGCGCCACTCGCGCGGGATCCTTGCCCTCGGAAGCCACCTGACGGGCAAGCTCGTCCGGAATATTCAGCGTAATCTGCATGCTTCCAGAATAGCACACCCATTCAGACTACTGTTTTCTGCGTCGTTCCTAACTGCTGTTTGCAAAATATCTCCGCGGCGGAAACATCCCCCGCCGCAACAATTCTTTTCCGCAACGCTGCCGCACTTCCTCCGACCAGTTCACCCAGCTCCGTTCGCTGATCCCCAGAAAATGCCGCGCCCGGTCATACGGCGCCAGCCCCAGATAATAGAGCCGGAACATCACCATGCGCGAAGATCGCTCCGGCCCGTCCAGCGCCGCCTGACCAGCCAGCGAAAAATCCACCACCCACTCATTCAGCCGCGGACGAAAATCCGGCCGCCACAAATACTTCCCGCACTCTTCCGGTTTCAGCGCCGAGATTCCGCGTTTCGCCTCCAGCACCTCGCGCGCTCCCCGATACACTTCCCAGCACACATCAAACGCCAGCTCCGCCTTGACGCCCATGGTTCCTCCGCTAGGATCGACTCTCTCAACCTCCGAAAAACCGACAAAACATCACCCTGGCTATCGAACGCTCCGCACGATGTAGAGGCCGTCCTTTTAGGGCGGCCGGGCGAGGACCTGTTCCACAAAAAAACGAAACGTACCCTCAGCCGTCACGCCGCAGTCTGCCTCGCTTGCCTTCGAGCCGCTGGCAGCGGCACGCCCCACCGGCTCTTCCGGATCGGCCGCAACGCATAGCTCATCCGGTATTCCCACACCGGCCCCGCAAACCTGCGCGCCACTTCCGCCGATTTCCTGCGCCGCTTCTCCACCACAAACCCGCCGAACGCAGCCTTGCGCAGATGCCGCAATTGCGCCGAAATGCTCGCCTCGCCGTAACTCGTCAGCAGCGCCAGTTCCCGCAGCGTCAGCCACGTTTCACACTGCCCAGCCGACAGCATCACGTCGCGCAGCACCTCCCGTTGCTTCCGCTCCGGTTCCACCTTCTCCGATGTGCCCAGCCTTTTCCCCCGCATCGCTTCGCCTCCCTCCCCGTTCCTCACTCCCCGGAATCAGGAAACTCGTCGGCATCGCCGGCGTTGGCCGTATCTTCCTCGTCGCCAGCCTCCGCCAACTCATCCGCGACCCACGCGGTGCGCTCCGGATCCTCGTAGTCCCCGGCACAAGCGCTGCAAGCGTGCAATTCGGGCGTGGTCACGTCAGTGCTCCCGCCGCTCGGCAAGGCCGCGCCCATGCGGCCGAATTCATCCCGCGAACCCGGCAAATCCCTAAGGTTTTGCACACTTTTCCACAGCTGGATACCCTGTCGTAATCCTTGACATGTATTACTTGTAGATTATTCTCTTGTCTCTTGTTTCTGCACGGAGGTCGCCCTTGTCCCGTCACGCTATCCAGCCGCCTTGGGAGTTCCTGCTTTCCGCGTCCAAGAACTCGCTGCAAAGCTATGAACTCACGCGCCTGGCGCACGCCGCCAATCTCCGCAAGGAGATGACCGCGTTGCTGGATCAATGGCTCGAAGAAAATGCCGCCGCCATGCTCGCTCGCTGGCTCATGGAGCAGCGCGACCACGCGGTCAAGTGCTCGGATGCGTTGCACGACGCCGATTTGCGGCATCCCGGCACGCCATCCGTGTCCGATAATTTTTTCGCGGATGCGGCGGCATCGTCGCCGCAAACCCGCAACACTGCGTGAGGCAATGCCCGATTTGCGGGCCCAAATCACCGGATCCGTGGCAGTTTCGCCGAGCGCACCCGCCGCCCCAGCCAGACGCGGCAGCCCGCGCAGCGAAGCCCGCGGTATCCAACCCCAATGCGTCGCGCTCTCAACCAGCGCCAACGCCCGGCCCCGCCACGCCTCGTCCACCCCAACATCCATCCGCCGCATGTCCAGCATCGCAGCTCCGCAAGACAACTTACGTCTGCGCTGCTTTATAGTATTTAGAAGACACTTACTATTTACTGAGACGTACTACTCGCATCACAGTCGATGGACGGATGGCAACGGCTAGAGCAAGATGGTGTGTTTTGATTTTCGAGAATTGCCAGGCGGAATTGAACTAACGCGACGAAGCAGCCGGCTTCGCACTCACCGGCTTCTCGAGAAGCTGTTCTTTGCGATACACCAGCGAGTTGATGTCGTAAGGCGCCAGCTCAAACCCATGCCCATGAGTAATCGCATCGGTCGGGCAAGCTTCCACGCAATAACCGCAAAAAATGCACCGCGAATAGTCGATATTGTAGACGCTGGCATAACGCTCGCCCGCCGATATGCGGCTCGCATCGGTGTTCTCAGCCGCTTCAATGTAAATGCAGTTCGCCGGGCAAGCCGCCGCGCAGAGGAAACAGCCTACGCACTTCTCCAGACCATTCTCGTCGCGATGCAAAACATGGATTCCGCGGTACCGCGGCTGAAAATGCACCGGCTCGTGCGGATAGTTCTCCGTCACCGTCTTCCGGAAGATGTTCCGGAAAGTCACGCTAAAGCCCTTCACCAAGGCCGCGCCGGTCTCATAGGTCTCGCGAAGAATAGATGCCATGGCAAGCAGTCTAGCAAACCGCCCCACTGCCAGCAAACGACTGCCGATGGCCCTGCTTCGCGGGAGCGTTGCTTCAGCCCTGCGAGAGGGCCTTTCCGGCAAGAGCCGCGGCAATCTGCTTCCCGTGAAAGCGCCCGTTCTCGATAAAAATCTCCCCGGTGTCGCGGCCGCCCACCACTACTCCCGCCAGATGAATTCCTGGCACATTGCTCTCAAGCGAATCCGCATCCAGCTTTGGCTTGCGCGTCACCGGATCGAGCTTCACGCCCAGGCTTTCGATGAACCGGTAGTCCGGGTGATACCCCGTGAGCGCAAAAACGTGTTTCGCGGCGATGCAGCGCTCGCCCTGTGGAGCCTTCACCACCACGGCGTCGCTTCGAAACTCCTTCACTGTGGTGTTGAGCAATCCCGTGATTTCGCCGGCCTTCAGCCGATTCTCGATGTCCGGCTTGATCCAATACTTGATCGACGAACTCAGTTGCTCCCTGCGATGCACCAGCGTCACGTTCGCGCCATTGCGGTACAACTCCAGCGCAGCAATGGCCGCCGAATTTTTTCCGCCAATTACCACCACGTCCTGCCTCCAGTATTCGAACGGGTCCGTGTAGTAGTGCGAGACATGCGGGAGGTCCTCGCCCGGCACTTGCATGATGTTCGGCAAATCGTAGTATCCCGTGGCTATGATGATCCGCGCCGCCTGGTAGCGGTTCTCTGCACCTTCCGGCGAGACCGTTATCACTTCAAAGCTACTCAGATGCCCGGCCACCGTCTTGACGCGCTCAAACATCCGAATCTCCAGCGCGTAGAACTCTGCCGTCTTCCGGTAATACTTCAACGCCTCCACCCGAGTCGGCTTTTCTGCATAGCTGCTCATCGGCAAGTCGCCGATCTCCAGCAATTCCGGAGTCGTGAAGAACGTCATGTTCAGGGGATAGTGGTAAAGCGAATTGCAGACCGTGCCTTTGTCCAGAATCAGCGGCCGCATCCCCGCCCGTTTCGCTTCGATAGCGCACGCCAAGCCAGTCGGCCCGGCGCCGATGCAGATCAAATCGTAAGCACCCATAGCCAAGTGAGTTTGCAGTCAGCGCGTCGCGATTGCAAATCGCGGCTTGGGCGATTTGGTACCGCGCTGCCCGCCCCTCGCTAGGGGGAATAAGCCAGCGTCCACAGCCAGGCTAAGTCCTTTAGAATGAACACTTACAAAATTGCATGAAAACAAAGGACTTACAAGAGCTCTAAGTCTTTTAGAATCAACACTTACAGAAAACTAGGGGGGAGGGTATTTGACAACCTTTGCCTCGGCGGTCTTGCTAACGCTTCTCCGATTCGGCTTATGCCTAAGCAGCCGTCGAATCGGCTTCGGAGGACGTGCCTTCGAGTTGCGACAGAATGTCCCGCAGCGTGTGAATCAGTTCATCGCGGGAGACATGGCTCTTCTTGAATTGAATGCGGAATTTGAATGATTCGTTCTGTGGCTCGAAATGAAAAATAAAGGGCTGCGGCCGCTGCGGACCGGTCTGCTCCTCGCGCCGCTCCCGCCGCGCTTCGTCGCGCGTCAGTCCGCCTTGCATGATGCGCTGCAGCATCTCGATCATTTTCTTTTCGGTGGGTTGCCGGGCAATCTGCAGCAGCAGCGACTTCGAGGTAATTCCCTGCTCAAGGGACTTTCTCCGCAGCGATTCCGGAATGTTTCGCAGAGACAGCGTCTCCGTGACGGAGGATCGCGCCTTCCCAATCTTTTTCGCCAAATCCTCGTGCGTATACTCAAACCGCGTGGCCAGTTGATGCAGTCCGTCCGCTTCTTCAAACGCCGTTAAATCCTTACGCTGAATATTCTCAATCAGCGCGATCTCGAGAGTCTCCGCGTCATCCGCGGTCTTCTCGATGCACGGCACTTCACGCAAGCCCGCCGCTCGCGACGCGTGATACCGCCGCTCGCCCGAAATAATATAGTAGCAATCCTCGCGCGCCATGAACCGCACCAGCAGCGGCTCCAGCACGCCTTTCTCGCGGACCGATTGCGTCAGCTCGGTCAAATCGCCCAGCGCTTTGCGCGGCTGATCCGGATTCGGCCGAATCTGGTCCACCCGGATCATTCGCCCGATTGCCGCCCCGCTATAGCTGGTCAGCGATTCGACATAATGCGCGTCATGCCGCATCTTCAGCGCGACGGGTAGCCCTATTCTCTTCGACACGTTGGATAACCTCCCCCGCAAGTTTCTTGTACTCGATCGCGCCGGGTGATTTCGGCGCGAAGGTCAAAATGGTTTCTTTGTAGGCTGGACTTTCTTCCAGACGCACGTTCTTGCTGATCTTGGTCTTGAACAACACTTCACCAAACACGGAACGAATCTGTCCGTGCGTATCCTTGGAAATATTGGTGCGCTTGTCAAAGAGCGTGATGACCACGCCCAGCACTTTCAGTCCGGGATTCGGCCGCGCGCGAATCCGCTCGTAGGTCTCCAGCAGATCGTCGGTGCCTTCGATGGCAAAGTAAGCCGCTTGAATCGGCACCAGCAGATGGGTCGCGGAAACCAACGCGTTCACCGTCAAAATCCCCAGCGACGGCGGCGTGTCCAGCACGATGTAGTCGTAATCCTTGAGGATTGGCGCGAGCGCGTCCTTCAGCCGGTACGGCGCATCGAATTGCCCCGCCAACACTTGCTCCAATTTCGCCAGCGCCAATCGTCCGGGTCCGAGAAACAATCGCGGATCTTTCGTCGGCCTAATCACGCTGACCATTGTCGCGCGCGATTCACTTAGCACGTCGAACATCGAAGCGGCGATTTCTCCGCTGTTGTAAAAGGCGATGGTCGAATTCGCCTGCGGATCCAGATCGATCAGCAGCGTGCGCTTGCCGCGGTCGGCGATCGCCGCAGACAAATTGATCGCCGTCGTCGTTTTTCCGACGCCGCCTTTTTGATTGGCAACCGTGATGATGGCAGTCATGTGTTTCTGCCTCCGCTCGCTCGCCCCGAGCGAACACGACGGACCTGCAGAAAATTCCGTCGCAGCATTTTGGCAACCCTGTTGCTATATATGGGTGCTGCCTGCAGAAAACCCCCTAGGCCTAGGTTAACTCTAAGTTCGTAACCCGTTCATTGGCAAGGGAAAAGTGCAGCCACCCGCAGAAATCGGTGGAAAACCCCAGCGGCAGGTCGGCACGGAAGATGTCGTGTCGGGAGAAGATTCAGCCTGCTAGAAGTCCAGGCCCCAGAATTCCGGTGATGGGTCATGCAGCTCCAGCCCTAGCTCCCAGCCGGTCCGGCCTTCGTGACCGCGCCAAATCAGCACCGCCTCGGACTTGCTGCTGTTGATCAAGTTCACCAGGCGCAGGCGCTGTCCCACCGGAAACCCCTGCGGCACTACGGCCAGGCAACCCTTCGGCCCAATGTCCACGGTGTATCCCTCGGCGCGCAACGTCCGCCCGCCTTCGCTCCATTCCACGGCGACGGCCACGCGCGAATTCAAGCGTATACCGGCGCGAAGCTGTTTCGTTCTGGCATCCGTGCCTGCTTCATCCCGCAAAAAGGCCACAAATTCTCCTCGTCTCGCCGTCATTCCGGCAAAACACAGTCCCACAAACTAAAGTCTCGTTCTCGAACCCAGAAAATTGCGCAGTTTTGAGGCTAGGGACCAACCACGCCTCGGTCAATGGGACTGCCGTGTGCCGCGTCCTCAAAGTTAACCATAGCCTGTCATCTTCCGTCGCAGCTGCGCCCAATTTGCGCGCAAAATCCGCAGCCCGTAAACTGAGTCCTTTGCCACTACTGCCATGATCCGCTTAGACACGCTGCGTCGCGAATTTCGTCCCACTCTGACTCTGGCGCTGCCGCTCGTCCTGGCTGAAATCGGCTGGATGACCATGGGCATCGTGGACACCGTCATGGTCGGCCATCTCCCCAACAGCGCGCAGGCTATCGGCGCGGTCAGCATCAGCTCGAACATCTTCAATGTGCTGGCGTTCTTCGGAGGCGGTTTGCTAATCGGCCTGGACACTCTGGTCGCGCAAGCGTTTGGCGCAGGCCAGCGCGAAGACTGCCATCGCTCGCTCGTCAACGGCATCTACCTCAGCTTGGCCATGACGCCATTTCTGATGGCTCCCGTCTGGTTCTTCGGCCCACTCTTGAAAGCGCTTCATATCGATCCCGCAGTCGCCGCACTCGCGATCCCTTACATGAAAGCGCTGGCGTTCGGCCTGCTTCCGCTGCTGCTCTACTTCGCGGTCCGCCGCTGCCTGCAAGCCATGAACATGGTCAAGGCAGTAGCCTTCTCGCTGGTCACCGCGAACATCATCAACGCGCTCTTTAACTGGCTGCTAATTTACGGGAAGTGGGGAGCGCCGGCGATGGGCGTAGTTGGCTCCGGTTGGTCCACGGCATTTGCCCGCGCGTACATGGCTGTCGTCCTTGTCGGCTATTTGCTTTGGTACGACCGCCGCCATCGCACCGAACTACTGAGGACTCCGGTGGATATCGATTTCCGCAGAATCCGCCAGTTGGTCGCTTTAGGCCTGCCCGTGGCGGCGCAAATGACCCTCGAAATCGGGGTATTCGCATTCGCGACGGCGCTCATTGGACGCCTCGGCGCAATTGCTCTGGCCAGCCACCAGATCGCGCTAAACACCGTCGCGCTAACGTACATGGTTCCGCTTGGGGTTTCCTCGGCCGCAGCTGTTCGCGTAGGCCAAGCGATCGGCCGAAAAGATCCGGTGGGCGCCGGACACTCAGGCGATACTGCCATCTTCCTGGGTGCCGCGTTCATGGCGCTGGCCGGCGTGCTCCTGCTCGTTTTCCCCCGCTGGATCGCGCTGGCCTACACGCCGGACGAGGATGTTATTCGCAGCACTAAGTTGCTGCTCGCTGCGGGAGCCGCGTTTCAATTGTTCGATGGACTCCAGACCGTCGCGACCGGAGCGCTGCGCGGCGCCGGCGACACGCGCACACCGATGCTCTGCCACTTCACCGCGTATTGGGTGATCGGCCTGCCGCTCGGCGCTTGGCTCTGCTTCCGGCGCGGGTGGGGAGCCCTCGGTATCTGGTCCGGCCTAAGCCTCGCTCTGATTCTGATTGGAATCGTGCTGATCTTGGTTTGGCGGCGGGTTGTGCGTGGGCTTACGATTCTTCCCGGATAGTTTGGTTGCGTCGCGGATGCTTACGGATCGCGGGACAGCGTCAATATCCCGGCATAGGCATCCTCCGCATCCTCGATGGCCTTGAATCCCAACTGCCTGAGCTTCAGCGAGACCTCGGCGGCGCGCTCCGGCGACTTTGCTTCAACGACGAGCGCTTGCGGCCCCCAGGCCATGATGGTTATGCCTTCGTTCCGGCAAAATTCACGGATTGGCGGCAGCCATTCGGGGTCTTTTTTGCTCATAACAACTCATAACAATAGGAGAAAGGAGAACTGGGCTTCCCAACATGGCGGGATACCATGCAGAACGGCGATCTACTACATCTTGTAGCGCCCAAGGTCGTCGTCGGAGAGCCCCTCGAGCCAGTTGCGAAGTTGTTCGTTGGTGCTGCGTTCGGTGACGGCCGTGGAAACTTTGGAGTTCTTCAGCACTTCTTCGTCAACGAAAATCGGGCAATCCATGCGTAGCGCGAGAGCCAGCGCATCGCTGGGCCGCGAATCGATGGTCATCATTTGCCCTTCGCGTTCGACCCAGATGAGCGCGTAAAACGTATCGTCTTTCAGATCGTTCACGACAATTTTTTGCACGCGTACTTCAAGTCCCAGCAGCACATTGCGCAGTAGGTCATGGGTCATCGGGCGCGGTGTCTGGACTTTCTCGATTTCCAGCGCGATGGCGTTGGCTTCGTACACGCCGACCCAAATCGGCAGAATCGACTGGCCCCGCACGTCTTTCAGGACGACGATCGGCATATTCGTCACGGGATCCATCATCAGGCCGCGAATCTTCATCTCCACTTCCATCGCTGCCTCCCTCTGACCTATTGCACCTGCACGCCCGCCAAGCTGTTCGATCCCGCTTCCGTGACTTGCACTCGCACGTAGGTTCCCAGAAGTTCTGCCGCTTGGGAAGTGAAATTCAAAACTTTGTTGGAAGAGGTATGGCCCGACCATTGGTTCTCGCGCCGCGATTTCGCGCTCACCATCACTTCAAACGTCTGGCCCAGGTATTCCAGGCTGCCCGCCGCCTGAATCTCCCTCTGTTTTTCCTGCAATGCAGCCAGCCTCCGGGATTTTTCTTCCTCGGGAATGGCGTCGGGCATCGAGGTAGCGGGCGTGTGCGGTCTCGGCGAGTATTTGAAGGCGAACACACCGTCGTATTGCACTTCGTCCAGCAAGCTCAGCGTCTCAGCGAAATCAGCGTCGGTTTCGCCGGGAAAGCCCACGATAATATCCGTGGTGACGCTGATTTGGCGTTTGGCCGCTCGGATAAGCGCCACCTTTTCCAAATACTCATCTCGCGTGTATGTCCGCTGCATCGCACGCAGCACTTGGCTCGATCCGGATTGCACCGGCAGGTGCACGTGCTCGCAAAGCTTGGGTTCGGCGTCGATGGCGTCCACGATGTCCGGGCCAAAATCGCGTGGATGCGACGTGGTAAACCGCACGCGGCGAATTCCTGGCACATCCGCGACGGCTCGCAGCAACGCCGAGAATTTCATTCCAGAAGCCATCGGATCGGCGTAAGAATTTACCGTCTGGCCCAGTAACTGCACTTCGGTATAGCCGGCAGCCGACAATTGGCGCACTTCCCGGAGAATCGATTCGCTAGAACGGCTGCGCTCCGGCCCACGCGTATACGGCACAACACAATAGGAACAAGCCTTATCGCACCCTTCGATGATAGTCAGAAATGCCCGCCAGGGATTGTCCCGCCGCGTTACCGGCGTCTCGAACGTCTCATCGGTATCGTTATCCAGTCCGGTGACGCGATGATTGCCGTTCTCGAGTTCCGCCAGCATCTCGGGCAACTTCCGGTAACTCGCCGAGCCGCACACCAGGCTGACCCACGGCGCGCGCTTGAAAATCGCTTCGCCTTCCTGCTGCGCCACGCAGCCCAGCACCCCGATGATTTTGCCTTCGTGCTGTTTCTCACGAAATTCGCCCAGCCGCGAGAACACTTTCTGCGCCGCCTTTTCGCGAATGCTGCAAGTGTTATAGAAAATCACCGAAGCGGCTTCGGGCGACTCGACCTGCTGGTAGCCGCGCGACATCAGCAGGCCCGCGACTTTCTCCGAGTCGTGGTCGTTCATCTGGCAGCCAAAGGTCTCCAGAAAGAAGGTTCCGCGATTCGGCAACGCAAGATCACCCGTGCGGACGGGTCCCGTTCGCAGGGACGAATCCCCTGCCAGCGACTCCAACCCGATATCGAACGCTCTACTCATTTGCTTTGGTTAGGCGCATTCCTGGCGCATTCAACGCAGTTTATCACAGCTTCTGCAACCCCATCGGCGGCCCGGAGCGTCCAATCATTAGCCTGATAAGCCAACGCACCGGTCGTTGAGCACATGGAGCACACATGCAACTTCTCCGCGATCCTTCGTTGATTCCACTAGGTGCGTGTGCTACGGTTTTTACGAAAGAACATTTTCGCTCACTGAGGAGCTGACATTTCTTTTCCGCTCACCGCATTTCTGATCACGGACATTCTTGGAATTCTCCAACAAACAGGTTGGGTCGCGCGTGCCGTCCTGTTGCTGCTTTTCGCGTTTTCTCTGATTTCCTGGGCTTTGATCTTCCAAAAGCTCGGTCTGTTCGGCCGTATTCGCCGGGACAGCGACCAATTCCTGCGCATTTTCCGTGCCACGCGAGGAGTAGCTAATCCGCAAGCTCTAGCCTCGGCCGGTTCGCCTTTCGCTTCGGTTTATGCCGGGGGCTACCGGGAACTGCAGAGCCAGGTCACGCCGGGCGCCCCCACTGCCAAACTCAAGAGCCTTTCGGCGGTTACCGTCGCCATGCAGTTGGCCTCCGCTGAAGAAGTTCGCCGGGTCGAGAAAGGCATGTCCTGGCTGGCCACCACTGGCTCGGTTACGCCGTTCATCGGTCTGTTCGGCACGGTCTGGGGCATTATCGACGCCTTCGCAGGTTTGGGGAGCGCTGGCTCCGCCAGCCTGCGCGCCGTAGCGCCTGGCATTGCTGAAGCGCTGGTCACCACCGCCGCAGGCCTTTTCGCCGCCATCCCAGCGGTTATCTTTTATAATCAATTTTTGCAGAACATTCGCGATCTGGCGCAGCGTCTTGACACATTCGCTCTCGAAGTCACCGCGCAGATCGAGAAAACCTTCAATTGAAAAGGGCAACTGAAGCGCCCAACTGAAGAGGGTCCCGATGCCGTCGCTCTCCAAACAAACGCAGACCTCGCTCTCCGAGATCAACATGGTCCCGTTTGTCGACGTCGTGCTGGTCCTGCTGATCATCTTCATGATTACCGCGCCGATCCTGCAATCAGGCATTGAAGTCGACGTCCCAAAAACCAAGACCGTCCGCGAAATCACCGAGCAGCGACTGGTCATCACCATCGACAAAACTCAGCGCGTCTACCTCGGCAACGAGCCTATCAACATTCACGATATCGGCGCCAAGGTTCGCGCCCAATTGAAAAAGCCGCAAGACGCCGTCTTTCTCCGCTGCGATCAGACTGTACCGTTCGGCAGCTTCGCAACTATCGTCGATTCCCTGCGCCAAGCCGGCATCAATAATATTAGTATTGTGACCGAGCCGCTCGCCGGTCGTCCGCGCTCTTAGCAACGAAGATGACGACAGCTTTCGCCAATCCGTATGACCTCAACCTAAAAAGGTTTCTGTGGTATTCGGCTGCCCTGCACGGCAGTCTGATTTTGGCCGCGGTTGTCTCGGCTCTCTTTCACTGGCACGGCAACGAATGGGCCGGCCTTGGCGGCGATCAAGGCGGCGTGCAAGTGAAGTTGGTGAGCAGCGCGGGCATCCCCATGCCGCACCCAAATCTGCCCACGGAGAGCCAGACGGTCGACCCAACTCAGGGCCTATATAAGGTTGAACCTCCAAAGATCGAGCAGCCTCCTCCTGACGCCACACAGCTGCCCAAGTTCAAATTAGAAAAACCTCTTCCGCCATCGCCCAAGTCCAAGGTCTTTGAACCCAAGAAGCCACCGCCCGACAACGCCGTCCCGTACGGCAAGGGCGGCAACCCCAATATTCCCACCGGCTATTCGCCGAATCCCGGCGGTACCTCCGGCGTCTCGATTCAAGGGCAGGGTGGTGGCGACTTTGCCTCTCGCTACGGCTGGTACGTGGACGCCATGCGCCGCCGCATAAACCAAAATTGGCTTCAGAATACGATTGACCCGGCAGTCCGGACCGCTCGAGTCGCGCATTCTGTCGTCATATTTAGGATTTATCGCGATGGCACGGTCAAAGACTTGCGTTTGTCTCAGACTAGCGGTAACGCATCCATGGACAACTCGGCAATTCGCGCGCTGCAAAGCGCGAGCACTATGCCGCCGCTGCCTCCCGATTACTCCGGCACCTATCTCGATGTAACCTTTGATTTTGACTTGGCCATGAAACAATGAATCGCCTTCTCCATTTTCGAACCGTTCCAGCCGCCAGGAGGTCTTGGTGCTAGCTCACCGGAAGAGCGTACTAACTTTGTTTTTGATCTCTTTGTGTATCGCCCTGCCGAAGATTGTGGCGGCTCAGGATTGGGTGCGTGCAGGGACGGGCCTCGGCGTAGACAAGCCCCGCGTCGCCGTTGGTGATTTCGCTCCTCGCGGCGACAACGCCAAAAACCACTCCGATCTCTTCACTCAAGTTGTGCGCGACGATCTCGCTTTCAGCGGCATTCTCGACCTGGTCAGCCCCAGCTTCTACCCGACTCCTTCGCCCTCCCAGCCTTCCGAACTCCGCAATCTTTCCTGGACCGATCCGCCAGTCAACGCCAACCTGGTGGCTTTCGGCAATCTCATCGAGTCTCCCGCCGAGGTCGGCATCTACGCCTGGCTCTACGATGTCCGCAATCCTTCTTCGCAGCCAGTCATCGCCAAGGTCTATCGCGGCGCGCCTACCGACGCCCAGGTCCGCAAATTCGCGCATCAGTTCGCAGACGAAATCATCAGCAAGCTCTCCGGAGGCCTTCCGGGTGTAGCCGGAACGCAAATCGCTTTCGTCAGTTCCCGTACCGGCACCAAGGAAATCTGGGTGATGGACTACGATGGCAACAACCAGCACCCACTCACTTCCCTGCGCTCCATTTCTCTCACGCCGCGCTGGTCGCCAGACGCTTCGCGCATCGCCTTCACCTGCTTCGCCGCTTACAATGGCCTTACCGGCCCGCAAATCTGCATGTACTCGCTGGACGCAGGCAAGGTCATCTCTTTCCCGCGCTTCCGTGGTACCAACTCCGCTCCGGCGTGGTCGCCAGACGGCGCGCAGATCGTCTTTTCATCTTCCATGGCGGGCAATCCCGAAATCTACGTGGTCGACGCCAACGGATCACACCCGAAGCGCTTGAGCTTGTCCAATCCCAATACCGCCAACGTGTCACCGGCCTGGAACCCGAAGACCGGTCAGAGCATCGCTTACGTCAGCGACCGCGCCGGTATTCCCAAGCTCTATCTGATGAATTCCGATGGCACAAACTCCGTGGAACTAGATCTTCCGGACAAGGGCTACCTCATCGATCCGTCTTGGTCGCCCAACGGCCAGCTTCTAGCCTTCAGTTGGCGCCGGCCGACTGGCAACTACGACCTGTACATCATGGATGTGGCCAGCCGCCAGATTGTCGAGATCACCCGCGATTCCGCACGCAACGAGCGCCCCAGTTGGGCCCCCGACGGCCGGCATCTGGTGTTCGAATCCACTCGTAGCGGGACGCGGCAGATCTGGTCCATGCTCGCGGACGGCTCGCAGGCTCGCCAGCTCACTACTTCCGGGCACAATGAATCGCCGAACTGGTCGACGCGTTGAGATTTTGCGTGCAGGTGTTCTGTGCGCAATGTATAATATATCGTGCTACGATGTATCGTCGCGCCCAGTCCGACGGTGATACCATGTCGCTTCCAGTCGGATTGTGTTTCTTGGGTTCCCGAAAGACTCACGCCGTCGAGGAGGACACCGCATGACTCTGGCTTCACGCTCGTCGTACCGCACTGCACTCTTCACCGTACTCGCCGCAGCCGTACTCATCGTTGGCTGTACGAAGAAGCCGCCTGTCGCACCGAGGCAGGAGGCACCACCGCCACCGCCAGCAGCGGCACCCACTGTTACGCTAAGCGCCGACCCGAGTTCCATTAAAGCTGGCGAGTCCTCGACATTGAGCTGGACCTCGACCAACGCCACGTCGGTCACCATCGCGCCGGAAGTGGGCACGGTCACCGCCGAAGGCTCCACCAAGGTTTCGCCGGCCGGTTCCGCGACCTACACCATTACCGCCACCGGTCCTGGTGGCACGGCCAACGCTACGGCTCGCGTCACGGTCGCCGCTCCTCCGCCACCACCGCCGCCAGACCGCACCCCTTCTCTTGACGAACTCTTCCTTAAGGAAGTTCAGGACGCTTACTTCGACTTCAACAAAGCGGATATTCGCGCCGACGCCCGCGACGCTCTCGGCAAGACCGCGAACTTCCTGCGCAGCTATCCGCAGATCAAAGTCACCATCGAAGGCCATTGCGACGAGCGCGGTTCCACCGAGTACAACCTCGGCCTGGGTGACCGTCGCGCCTCCGCTGCCAAGCAATATCTCGTCTCGCTGGGCATCTCCGCCGATCGCATCAGCACCGTAAGCTTCGGCAAAGAAAAGCCCACGTGCTCCGAATCCACCGAAGCCTGTTGGCAGAAGAACCGCCGCGGCCACTTCGTAAAAGCCAATTAGCATTCGCTGCAGTCTGCGTTCCAGCGGGGCGGCTTCACGCCGCCCCGTTGCTTTTGCGAGTCGGCTCTTCAGGACGGACCTTTCTCGCCCGCTCCTAGCCCGTTATCTACAGCGATAAATACGCGCATTTCGGCCATGCAACCTCTTGCCCATGCGCGGCTCTCCGATTAAAGTGGAAGAAGAGCCCGGCGAAACCGTTGTGAGGAGAGCGTTTCGGAGTTTCTTGGGCCCTGAGGGGCTCTTTAGGAGGAAGTCTTATGCGTACTCGCACTATCGCCATTTTCTGCGCTGCCGCCGTTGCTGGCGCTATTGTTGGCAGCGCCGTGGGCCCGCGGCCGGCACTGGCTGTTGCTCGCGAAATCATCGAGCTGCAGCGCGACGTCACGTCCATCCTGCAAGGTCAGAAGGATCTTTCCACGCAAACGACCCAGGACCACACGGTCATGAAGACGTTAATCGAGCAGTCCAACGACAACGTCAGCAAGCTGGCCTCCACCATGGGCGGGCTGCAGAAATCCGTGCAAGACGTCCAGGCCAATTCTGGTGCGAGGCTTGACACCATGTCCACGCAAGTCCAGGGCCTCTCCGACAATCTCGAAGAAATCAAGTCGCGTCTCGGCAAACTCAACCAGCAGTTGGTCGATCTTCAGAACACCGTGCAATCTCTCGACGCGAAACTCTCCGGCGGTGGCGCCGCCACTCCCGCCAGCAGCAGCCCCACCACTTCCAATCCCGGCTCCGCATCCAACGGCTTCGCTCCTGCCACCGGCGCCGTCAATTCTTCCGGCCCTGCTCCGAGCGCCGACACGCTCTACTCCAACGGCCTCCGCGACATCACCAGCGGCAAATACGATCTCGCCCGCTCCGAATTCCAGGACTATCTCAAGTTTTACGGCGACACCGACCTCGCCTCCAACGCGCAGTTCTATCTCGGCGAAATCGCCTATTCGCAAAAACAATACGACCAGTCCGTCTCGGAATACGACAAAGTCCTGACCAATTATCCCAAGAGTTTCAAGCTCGCCCCGGCACGCCTCAAGAAAGGCATGGCCCTCATCGAACTCGGCCAGAAAACCGGCGGCGTCCGCGAACTTCGCGAAGTTGTCAAGCGCTACCCCAGCACCGAAGAAGATCGCCGCGCCCGCGCCAAGCTGAAAGAACTGGGCGTCGCTATCACCGTCGCACGCTGACTCCGGCCTTTGTCGGCGGCAACCTGCCTACCGCAGGCAGGCTTTACGTCGCCATCTTAGGACCGCCTACTTCCTTTACGTCTCGGTCGCCGTCGGATCTAACCTCCCCTAACCGCCACCCGCTAGCCCGCATCGAAACCAGCATCCCACATGCCCCCGACTCCTCCACTCTCCGGCATCCTGGAAACCGCGCTCCACGTGGACAACATCGATCGCGCCTCCCATTTCTATGAAGGCATTCTCGGACTGCAACGCATCGCCGGTGACGACCGCTTCCGCGCTTATTCCGTAGCCACGCGCAACGTCCTTCTACTCTTCAAACGCGGCGAAACCTCGCTTCCGTTCACGGTCCCCGGCGGCGTCATTCCTCCCCACGGCAGCTCCGGCCAACTCCATGTCGCCTTCTCTATCGCCCAATCCGATCTCGCGAACTGGGAAGCGCATCTCGCTGCCAACTCCATCCCCACCGAAAGCCGCGTCACCTGGCCGCTCGGCGGTCAAAGCATCTATTTCCGCGACCCCGACGCTCACCTCCTGGAACTCGCCACGCCCGGCCTCTGGTCCATCTACTAACCCCTACTGCCAGCCGGTGCATTGCTCTGCACGTCCT
>Ga0137403_10003865_pt1 | contig 17819 bp, 17 predicted proteins | sample CZOMad2_1_16fung_FD_122057 | JGI IMG/M metagenome (GOLD analysis project Ga0137403, IMG submission 122057) | Vadose zone soil fungal communities from Angelo Coast Range Reserve, California, USA - CZOMad2_1_16fungal (Hybrid Assembly) | ecosystem: Environmental > Terrestrial > Soil > Vadose zone...
CGCGGTGGGCAAGTGATTGCCGTGCTGCTCATCGCTCTGGCACTCAAACTATGCTACTCAACCTCAAGCCCCGATCAGTTGCGCTGGATTCTCGCGCCCACGACTTTCCTCGTGGGTTTAGTCAGCGGAACACAGTTTGAGTTTGAATCCTATGCAGGCTACATCAGCAGCGACCGCAGTTTCGTGATTGCCGCTTCCTGTGCCGGGGTCAATTTCCTGATCACATCGTTCTTGATGCTCTCGCTAAGAAAGATTTGGAGAGACCGATCGAAAGACATCGCCTGGAGATTCATACCGGTCGCGGCCGTATTTACTTATCTTGCGACGCTTGTTGCCAATACTGTCCGCATCTCCACTGCCTTGCGCCTTCAACGGATGCATTTGGAGATCGGTGCGTTAAGTCCAAATCAACTTCATCGCTTCGAAGGCCTCTTTGCCGGTGCGTCCCCACTGCACGTCGGTGGAAGTCGCATACATCGTCTCAAGGACGGAAGCGGCGTCCTGATTGCCCATATTGAATTGCTGGGAATCGCCAATGGCGATGGCATTGCGCTCGCCGCGCAGCGTACGCGCCACTTTATTTCCCAATGCAACCGCCCGCAATGGCGACGTATCGATACCAGGAGCCGGCAGCGCCCGGTTGAGCCATCCGTCTCCTGTAACCTTGCCGGAGGTGCCCGATTCCATATAATCCTGCGCGTCGAAATGCGAGCGCGTGGGATCGGGCGAACCTGTCGCGTGAACGATCGCGATCTGATTCTTGTGAAAGAGCGGCTCGAGCGGCTCGAGGCTGGGATGCAACGCGAAATAGCCGTCGAGATCGATGGCGCAATCCGCGCCGCCGCGCTTCGGTTGCGGAATGGCGATGCTGGGGCGGAGGCGATAATAATTTTGCTCACTGAAGGGCACGACGATGTTGAGCCCATCGGCAGCGCCGCGCTGAAAGAGCACGACGAGCTGCTTTTTGTTGGGCATGGGCGTGGCGGCCACGGCACGCTGCAGAAATGCGGGCATGGCGCTCAGGCCGACGAGCGAGACGCCACCCTGTTTGAGGAAATAACGGCGAGAGAATTTCAGCCCGCGAACGCCTTCGCAACACTCGTAATTCATCGTTCACCTTCTTTGAAATTCGGGCGCGCCGAGAACCAAACCTGTAACTACGCCGAGATCTACTTGCTTGACGGGATCGTCGAGCTTGGCGCTGAGCACCTGCGGCGAGTCAAGCTGCTTCTGCAGCGTGTCCACGGTACCTGAAGCCACTTGGCCACCCAAGAATACGGCAACGGCGCGGTCCAGGGCCGATTTCGGATTGGCGGAGGACTCTGCGCCGAGCAGCGCGGTCACGTCGCTGCGGGAGCCGCGAACTTTGTTGCCCGCAAGTGCAAGCGAGAAATTCAAGCGATTGAGCAAGGCACCGGTGTTCACCCAAGCGTCGGACTTGTCCGAATAGCCCGTCGGGGGTTGGCACTGATATAGGGGCTCGCCTATGCGGCCGATCCATTGCACGAGCGGCATGGGCGTATCGACATCCGTGCCGAGAGCGCGCACGGCGGAAACAACCAGCTCGAATGGAGCTTTGATTTTGGCGCGATAGGCATCGCGAGTCCAGAATTCCGGGGAGTAAATCATGGTGTGCATCACGGCGCGAACGTCGCCCCCGCTGGATTCAAACGTCTGCGCCATGTGCTGCACCAGCGCGTCCGGAGGAGCGTCCGAGACGAAACGGCGCGCCAGCTTGGTGGAAACAAATTTCGCAGTCGCAGGCTGTTTGGCCAGAAGGTCGATTACTTCCTCGCCGTCTTTCATTCCGCCGGCATGAATCTTCTTTCCCAGAACGTATTTCGGGTCGGGATCGTGCAAGCGTTCGTCAAACTTGAATTGCGGATGCTCGCGCGGCTTTTCGATGGTCCAGCCAGTGAAGCAGCGCGCGACTTCGGTGACGTCTTTCTGCGTGTAGCCGCCGTCGACACCCAAGGTGTGCAGTTCCATGAGCTCGCGGCCGTAGTTTTCGTTGAGTCCGCGTTCCTGTTTTTTCTTGTTCTGCGCGTTGGACGGCATCGGGCGGCCAAACCCGCCACGGCGCATCTGGCGCATTGCACGTTCTTGAGCGGCGCGCTGCGCAGCGCGGGGATCAGCGCTTAGAAAATTGTCTAAGTAGAAAAGCATCGCGGGACTCTTGGACGTGGCGGCGAGCAAATCCTTGAACTTGCCAAGAGCATGCGGCTGGATGACGTCGCGCTCGTACGAAGTGAGATACCACTTGTCCTCGCCTTTCGGCGCGTAGACATTGAAATGGTTAAACCAGAAATCATCCATGACCTGCTGCAGCTGGCGGTCGCTATAGATAGCGCGTGTTACTTTGGCCATGGCCAGCTCTTCGACAACGCGCTGCGGCCTCTTGCTGTCGTCAGCAATGGCACGCGGCACGGCATTAGGATCGCCCCCGCCGAGCACGTCGCGCTTGCCTCCGCGAGTGGCCACGTTTCCGCTTCCGTTAGCCATGTTGGGATCTTCCTTCATGGCAGCCGGCGCGCTAGAGTTATCTCTTGCATCCTTCGGAACGCCCGCGCTTTCCTTAGCCGCCGAGTCTGCCGCATAGACCGGAGCGGACTGGCTTTCTTTTGCGTTCGCGGCGGCAGCATCGGCACGGCGCTCGGCAGCTTGCTGTTGCTTGAATTCTTCCTTGTTCAGACCAGCTTGCTTTGCGGCCTGTTTGGGCTGTGGATAGTCCGCGATCAGCGTAGCCGACGACATGCGCAGCGTCGGGTAATTCTGCAGTCGCGCTTCGACAGCACGGTCATCAATGGAATTTGGATTGAGTTGCTGGTCGATCCACTTAGCCAGACCCATCTGCTTGATACGTTCCACGTCGCCAGGACGTGGCCCGTATGCGAGGCGATTGAGAGCGTGCCCGATAGCCTCATCAACATTCAAATCGCTGACCGGCAGCCCTTTGAGGCCCGGATCTTGCCTGGGCTTTTTGTCGGTTGCAGGATTAGCTGCGAGCGCAGGCAGATCGACTCCAAGCGACAGGCCGCAAGACACCGCAAGAATGGTGGAGAGTACGGACTTCGCCGTGCTGCGAAAATGAAATTGGCGCGTTTTCGCGCTTGGCCTCTGCTTCATAGTCTTCTCCGGGCGGGCCTTGGCTGAAACTGAGCGATACTGCGAAGTTTAACCCTAAGCACTGGCAGAAGTTGCAGCTCTGGCTACGAGCATGCCGAATCGCTACTTGAGCATAAGTCTTGCATTTACCGCAGATTACGAGGATCGAAACGTCAGCCGTGCCCTCAAAACCAAAGGCAGAGTCCAGGAGCGTATTCACTGCCTCGGCCTAACGAGTTATTCCGTCAGATCAAAATCCACAGATCGGTTAGGTGCTTTGTTGTGCGCACCATCAACCGCCTGCATAACTAGCGTGTAAGGGCCAGGTTTCAGGTCTTTCACCATGACCATCAGCCCGATGGGAATAACCGAATTCCCTTTCTGAATGTAGTCGTCCGCAGCAATCACGTTGCTGAAGAAGACTTCTTTCCCCGTGCCGCGATCCAGCAAGCGGTAACCGACACCTACCTTCGGTGGATTCTCGGAGGTGAGTAGCGGCTCGTAGACTTCCGTATAGAGGATTACCCGGTCGGTTTTCCTGAAATGATTGCTAGCCGAGGGAAAAATCTGCATGCCCTTGACCACCAGCGGCGTGCGGTCTTCGCTCAGCGCTTCGTCCACGCTCGTGGGAATGTCAGTCAGCTTTTGCGCGGAGTTGGTCAGAGTTACGCCGCCGAGTCCGAATTTCTTGCCGTCGTAACTGTCAATCTGCAGAGGAGTCTCAAATTTTCCAAATGACTCCCCGCCGCCGCTAAGAACCACTGTGAGTTTGTAATCCCCTGGCACCGCATCGAACTGATTTTCGTAGCGATACGGCAGTTTGGAGAAGTTCTTCAACTCGTCTTTTTCGAGGTCGAGAGTAACCGTGTCGCTAAACTTCGCTCCAATCGAGCCGTCTGGCTTATAGGCGATGCCGAGCACGTTGAGATTGGCGCGGTACTTCCCTTTATCCTTGTTGAACTGGAACGAGTCCGAAGGAAATTCCATTGCCAGATTGACGCGTGCCACGTTGGGCGCCGTATAGAAGTAGGGAGTCTGCATTGCTCCGTGAATAGAACCGGTTGAAGCCGCGGTAGCGCGCGCCTCCAGTTGCTTTTCCACGGGCTTGCCTTCGAGAACGTTTGCGGTCTTGACGTTGCAATAGCCGCTGCGAGACCGCAGGTTCATGCCGCCCTTATTCAGCTTCACTTTCAGGACGTGGCAGCTACCTTCCGCCGACTCCGGTGGAGCGTAGCCGAGCACATAAAATTCGCTCTGTTCGCGGCCAATCTTTTGCAAGCCGCCCAGCAGGTCGTTGGTATTGAAGATTGTGAACCCGCCCGTACCCTCCGCCAGCGAAGCCAAAATCTGCTGATTCGTGGAAGCCGAGGGTGGGAATTGCGGCACAATCACGCGCGGTTGCGTATTGATCGAGCTGTTGTAGTTGTATGGGTTTGTGCCGCCTGTGCCAGTGCCACGGGTACCGCCGCCGGCGCCTCCGGTCCCGCCACGCCCTCCACCGGTCCCCCCGGTGCCTCCGGTCCCGCCGCGTCCTCCACCAGTACCACCGGTGCCGCCTGTGCCTCCCGTCCCGCCAGTTCCACCACGCCCTCCGCCAGCGCCTCCCCCTGTGCCGCCACCCGTACCACCGCCTGTTCCACCACCGGTCCCGCCACCGCCGCCCGGACGTCCGCCTCCGCCACCAGTTCCACCACCTCCCCCAGGGCGCTGTGGATCCGGCGACGCTATCGGGTAGCTCGCCAACACAAGGCGCGCCCGAGTCGTCGAGCTCGGCTTCCGCGAATGACTTGCGGCAGCTTGCGTGTTGTGGTGTTGTGCGCGATTCGGCGCTAGGGACGATGCCGCAGTTGGACCGCCCGCCATTAGGCCCCGGGCATCCAGCGCGTAGATAGCCACGTTCGCCTGATTACAGGCCGAAATCGTGGCGCTGAGTTCCGATTGGGTTTCCGTAGTCGGCGGAAATCCTCCAGAGAAAAGAATGACCATCTTGCGGCCCGGAATTCCCCGAAGGTTTTTTGCCAGGCTGCGTACCGCGAGCAGCATGCTGCGCGCTCCAAAATCGGCTTCGGCAGAACTGAGTGAGGACATCCCCGGCGCGAGTCCTCCAGCCGAGGCGACCTGAATACCCAAGTCGGGCGCGGGAGCATTGGGGTCGACAGACGAACCCTTCACGCCAGAGACGGCAGTACGCAAGACATCAGCGTTAGCGGTGAAGTTCTGCCGGATGCGCAACGAGCCGCCAAAATCGATCACAGCCATCAGGTGTTCAGGACCGGCGTTCGCGTCGATGAACTTCTTCGCCGCATCTCTTGCTTGGATCTGATCCGGCGCAGCCATGGTGGAATTGTCGAAGAAGAGGATGAGGTAGCGGCGCTGTTGCGCATTGGCGGGCTGGTCGGACGCATCGCTGCCCGAGGAGAAGTTCTGGATCGCTTGCTCTTTGTTGTCTTCGAAGACTTTGAAATCGCCCGCGGTCAAGTCTCGGACGTAATTGCCCTTCTTGTCCGTCACAACGGCATCGACCAGGACGAGTCTCGCCTCTCGCTTGATCACCACGCCGGTCTGCTGCGCCTGTTCCGCCGGAGGTGGCGGCGCTGGCTGGTCCTGTGCCCACATCGCCGCTGGAACCAGGCAAACCACGGCAAGCATGCACGACAACCCGATTTGGTTGCGCAGTCTCCGCGTTTCCCCCATCAAGGTATTCATTTGCTCCTCCTTCGGCTGGCTCAATTCGGAATTACGACCGCGCCGTTCCGCGCGGCCATTTGCTGGCCTTCACCATCGCGAACCACCATGCGCACCATATATGTGCCGGGTTTCACGTCGAAACTCGATTTGACGGTGAATCCATTGCGGCTCAGGCGGTCGTAAGTCGTATCGAGCAGCTTCATCTCAACGATTTTTTCTCCCCCGGTCACAAAATTGCCGTTTTCGTCGAAGATGGCCGTCGCAATCGTGACGTTGTCAAGGTTGCGACCTTCTGCTTTACGGAATCGAATACCTTTCACGTCAAAGTGCGTCAGGACGGCGAGCCGGGCCTCTGCAACACTCTTCTTGAAAAATTGCGTCTGCAATTCCACGGGCAAGTCGCGGATTTCCTCTTGGGAGAAAACCGCTTCTTGAATCTCTTCCTTGGCCGCCTCCGCCGGATCCTTGATCACTTTCGGAGCGTAGTACCCACGCCGCGCCTGCACGGAATACTTCAGTTTGTTGGCCAGCGACACTTTAAGCGTATGGAAGCTGCCGTTGATCTTCAAGTTTTGCGGAGAGAAGCCGAGAACGTAGGAAACCTCAGGTGAGGCCCCCGCGCGTTCCATCCCGACGTCGATGTCGTTGCGATTGTGAAAAAAGGTGCCACCTGTGCCATCGGCCAGCGCCGCAAGAACCTCTTCCTGCGCCGTTTGCGCTTGAATTCGGTAGCTCGCTTTGTAGCCCGCGGTTCGGTGGGAGTCGACGGAAGGATTTGCAATGTCGCCCATAAGGTCCGGCGCATAGAGTCCACGCGCATCGATCGTATTGATCACAACTTTGGCTCTCGTTGCCCGATCGATTAGCGACGAAATCTCGGTCCACAGCGAGGAAGGAATAAAGCCTGGTGAAACGAACACCATCACGCGTTCACCCGGCATGGAAACTATCCGGCGAAGGTAATCCTCAAGATGGCGATACACCATATTCGCATCAGCGTCGCCCGCGGACAAGGTACTGAGCGCTTGCCCTTGCGCCATGGCCTGCGCCGCCGGGATTTGCGTCTCATCGCCTTGGAAAGCACACTGGACAGCATCTTCCGTCGCCACCGCCAGTGCCTGCGTGTCATGTCGATTTTCGATCAGGTCGGCCTGGTAGTAGCTGACGTCGGGGCAGTTGTGATTACTTCTGGACTGCGCCAACGACCGCGGAATCACGCCGAGCAACGTGTGCTCCAGTGCTTCGCGATCATTCGTGAAGTCTTGGGACACTTGGCCAGAGGTGGAAAACATTGCCACGCGATCGGAAGGCGCCAGCTTGCCCAGAAAGCGCTCCGCTGACTTGCGCACAAACGTCGAGTCTTCCATGGAGAGATTGATGTCGTCGAAAATCATCGCCACAAAGCGCTGCGCCACGCCGGAGATATTCGGCGCAGGCGTTGCGCCTACCGCATCTTTATCTCCGGAAACCGCGGTATCTACGTTGACGTTTTTCACTACCCGCGTTTCGGGAGTCTCCATGCTGAACGTCGCAATGGCCTGTGGCTTGCGATTGTCAGATAGCTGAAAATCTTCCTGCTTAAGATTGGGGATGGCCTTGCCTTCGCTGTCGCGCACCACTACGCGAACCAGCACTAGATTGACGCGAACTCGGAAGGTGGGAGCCGTATCGCGACTCGTAACTTCGCTATTTGCCGGGGCTTGCGCGGATGTTTGCGCCTGCGTAGTCTTCGGCACGTCAGGAGGAGCGGAAGCAGTAGTGCTCGGAGGAGCGGGAGCAGGTGTTTGCGCTTGTATCAGCGAGCAGGCAAATCCCAGGAGCAGAAAAATACTTGCAATCGTTCGCCAAAAAAACGCTCGTTTGGGTAGGTGCTGCTGCATCCAAGCCTCTCGGTGGCGGGCCACCCCGGCCCGCGCGCTCGCCATTGCTGCGGCCTGGGAGACAAAACGCGCGTGCAGCGACTATACGCCGCCCTTTATTTTTGTGTCAATGCCGCAGATTCGCCGTGGCGGCGCGAAACCCTTCTAATTCCCAAGTTTCCTGCGCTTCGTAATACTTCAGGAGGTACCGGTCACCTCCCGTAACGAGCACTCGAAAGAAACTGACACCGGGCGAGTACCATCGGTCTTCGACCATTTCAACGGCAAGGCATTTTCCGCGCACCCAGATTCGTAGGGGCCGCTCGTCCGCCTTGTAGCCGGCGTAACACTCGACGCGCAGGGGTGCCTCAGGCATGGCGCCCTTCGCGCCGGGCGTCGGCAAGCTCGGCGTTCCAGGCCGCGCCGAGGAAAACGACGATAACGCTGAGGTTCATCCAGATCATTAGACCAACCACCGCCGCAAGCCCGCCGTACACAACGCTGTACGGCACGCGCCGAACGTAGAAACCAAAGAGTATGTCCACAAGCCACCACAAGGTGGTCGCCACCAGGGCTCCAGGAAGCACTTTGCGTAGGCTGTCTTCTCGCGGACGCGCCACCCGGTAAATCACTGTGAGACCCGCCATGCCAAAGACGAACGCGGCAGCGGGAAAGAAAAAGGCCCACAGGCCATGCCCTGCACCGTGCGTGCCTAATTCGTCAGAAAGCCAATGCCGTAGCGCACGCCCAAACACTCCCAGAATGGCGGCCGCAAGTAACGGCGCGATGGTGACAAGAAGAAGCAACATGCCGCGGAGTTGGCGATGCAAGAATCCGAGATCGTCGCGGTCACCGTAAATAGTATGAATCCCTTGCATCACCAGCTTCATCACTTGCGTGCCCGCCAGCACCGTGCCCGCCGAGCCTATCAATGCTATTTTCCAGGCTTCCGGGCCACGCTTGATCAGGAATTGCCCCACGATTTGCTGGCTTCCGGGCGGCAGAAACTGGGTCAGGTCCGTGATCAGGTCTAGAAGGCTGGTTTTGCCGCCGATTGGACTGGTGGCAAAGCCCACGGCGATCAGTAGCGTCGGGAAAAACGCAAGGAACAAATTGAATGCGGTCGCTTGGGCCAGCACGGTACACCGTGGAAAAACCCGTGCCAGCATCCGCCATAGGCGCTTGGCTAAAGAAGCCGCGGCGATCATCGATTCGCATTATACGCATCTTTGGACTTGTGGCACCTGTTAGGCCACTGTCGAACCCGGTGGTCTGCGGGAATCATCCTAAGTGCTAGTCGCGGCCACGCCGAACCAGAGGAGTCGAGGCATGAGTCTCTTGATACAAATGATGCGGATGATGCGGACAATAGTCGCGTTGTCGCTCCTCGCTATGGCGGCGCATCCGCAGAAAGGTGCCGCTTCGCCGGCCGCTCAAGAAGGAGCGGTTCACGCGCAGATGCGCAACGTGACCTACCATTTCACGGATCGCGTCAGCGTGCGGATCGTCAGTCTGGCCGGCGCTCTGGTGCCCACAACGGCCGGCCATTGGCCGGTCTTTGATGACAAGTCGTCGTTCAATATCTATGTCGACGCTGCCAGAATCCTGGTGCTCCCGTCGGATTTGGCCGGAGTATTGAATTCCTACATCTTTGCGGGCCGGGACGCTCCGCTCAAAGATGTTTCCATCACTGTTGAAAAAGGGCACCTGAAGATCAAGGGCAAGCTGCACAGCAAAGGTGACATCCCGTTTGAGACCGTGGCTTCGCTGTCGGCCGATCCCGACGGCAGAGTGCGGCTGCACACGGAAAAGGTCAAAGCGTTGCATGTGCCCGTGAAAGGCCTGATGGACCTGTTTGGCGTTGAAATCGACGATTTGATCGAGAACGGCAAGGTTGCAGGTGTGGAAGCGCAGAAGGATGACTTGCTGTTGAATCTCGAGCAAGTGCTCCCCCCGCCGCACATCCACGGGCCGGTTACGGATATACACGCGGCAGGCGGCTTCATCGTTTCCGTCATCGGCAAGCCCGACAAGAACTCCGGAACTCCCGCCTCGAGCAACTTCATGGCATACAAAGGGAACAAACTGCAATTCGGCAAGCTGCTGATGAATGACGCCGATTTGACTATCATCGATCTTGATCCACAGGATCCGCTGGATTTTTTCCTCGACCGCTACAAAGATCAACTCGTCGCCGGCTACTCGAAAATTACGGCTAGCTTCGGTTTGCGTGTGTTTATGAAGGACTTTGCCAAGCTGCAGCCTCCGCCGCATACTTCCGCGCGTCGATAGCGTTCAGCGCCCCCTGCCTTGCCGCTGCCGAAGCGGCGTCGTACACTTTTTGTAAGTGAGCGCCACAAACACGCAAGACACAAATCCACGCCAGGCCGCTCGCGCTCCGATATTCTTGCTCCTCCTCGCACTGAACGCCGCCGCCCAAATGCCAGCTCCGCAAAAGCAAACCTGGAAGCCAGTAGCCTTCGCCATCATCAAATACAACGATCAAGCTCCCAAATCCTGGAATCTCTATCACACCGAAAAGAAAGGTCTGCTGCTCCTGCGCCTTTGGAAGCGCTGCCTGCTCGTAGACATGAAGGAAGAAGAAGTCTACGACCTCGATCCCGGCACGATCAAAGAAGCCGGTGAAAACGTGGAATGGTCGCTCGCCAGCAAACCCGCGGAGCCAATCGAAACCGGCGAGTGGAAGTCCCGCGACATCGGCCCAACGCATCGCGTCAGATTCCGCCTCGGCAAGAACGGCAACATCGTCGAGATGCAGATTCCGTTGATGCCTAACGGCAAGCCAGCCTATTGATTTGCCGTTCGTCCGGCTTCGCGCCGATAAACGCCATAAAACCACGGAATGCCGAACGCCCCCGGTGCAACGCCCACATTCACCGGATCGCCCTTACGAAACCGGCCCAGATCGTCCGCATCGACCGCCAGCCGCTCGGTTTTTTGTCCGTAGCGCCAGCCCGGCACAAACAGCCTGCGGCTGCCCCACACAACGCCAGGCATGTAGTAGCTGCTCTCCACCGTCGTTGCGTGGTAGACCACTTTGTTCGGCGAATCCAGCCGGCCGTTCAAGAAAATCGTCATCGCCAGAATCCACGGCAGCGGTATGAATCCGTAGTACATGCGCTTGAGGACTTCCAATTCCTGCCGCTGCCGCGCACGACGGTCCAGAATTACCGCCAGCGTCAGCGCGAGAAAAAAAATCACGCCGAAAAACACCAGCATCAAATCCAAGTCCAGCGGCGGATAAAGATTCGAGACGTAGGGAAACAGCAGCGAGCCCACCAGAAATGCCGAAGTGCGCTTCAGCAGCCGTCGCCGGAACATCACTTCCGCGGCCGCCGAAGTCAGCCCGCACGCAGCGCACTGATCCGCGATTCGCTCCGCTCCACAATCGAGGCATCGGGTCATGAGCCGTTAGTATAAAACGGTCTTAGCCCGGCCCGCGGCCCGAGAGCGACGAAACAAGGTCCTGGTAGCGCTGTTGCTGGTCCGCCTCGGAAACCGCTACAGAAACGCCCATGCCCCGCCCCGGTTCGACCCGCTTCACGAAGCAGTCGATTTGCACCGGCCGGTCCAGCACAATTCGCGCGGTAAATCCCGCGCCGACCCACAACGTATCGGCGGATTCGATGAACATTCCGTTGGTGCTGATGTCGCGCGTGCTCCCGCGCAGGACCGCTGAACCCCATTCGATCTCGAGGTCAGCACGGAACTCGTATCTTGGCGCCCAGCGGCGTTCGGAGCGCCGAGAGGATTGGTTGCCGGTGGCCATGGACCTGGTGAAACCCCCTGCCAAGGATTTCGTATAGCGGCGCCAGGTCGAAATCGCCGCTTGTCAGTTCCAAGCATACCCCGGCTCTCAGCATAAGGATACGACGCCGGACCAGCATGTTTTGTTCCCCGTATCACAGCCACTTTGTGTACGCTAAGGTACGAAGATCCCATGCTGTGTAAGGCAGCCCATATCTCAACCTTTTTGCTAAATGGCTGGCCCGCCGAGACTCAGTCCGCTTTGGACGCCCGAGGAGCCTCAGAGGTCTCGGCAGCGCTCGGCGATTTTTCTCTGACGCTCAAGCGCCGATGAATCTCCGCCTGCAGATACTTGCGCAGATTCTCCGCAACGATTCCCGGCGCGGCCAGCTCGCGAAGATCAGAAACGGTCAGCTCCGGTAGATACGCCAGAATCGTAGCCAGCGGCGACGAAGGATTGCGCGCCAGCGCCAGGCGAATATTGTAAACGTGCGCCCACTTCTTGTGCCCCGCAATCCCTTGCGTTACCACCAGGGGAATCTTTTCCCGCGAAAGCGCTTTCAGTATCTGCGCTTCGGTAAGATTCGGATTATCCAGCACCACGCGCAAAATCTGCGCGTGGCCTTCCGCCAGCAGTCCGCCTGCGACGCGCGCCGGACCGCGACGCGCCAGAGTAATCTTCGGCCCGAGCGGAAGCTGCGGCAAACGCGCCAGCAGTTGATCTTCGGCGCTGCGCCGGAGTTCGGTGAGCACCGCCGGAGAAAGTGTCAGTTGCACCAGGTCCATCAAATAAAGGTCGCGAAGCAGCCGCAGGCCCACCAATCGCGGCGTACGCACATGAAACGCCAGCGCGCGCTTCACGCGATAGCTCTTCAGTAGATGCTTGCGCCCGGCTACTTCTTCGAGCACCTCCGTCGGCAGGTCTTTGCGCTCGAGCAGCAGGCACAGTTGCGTTTCGTCCAATACAGGATTGTCCAACAGTGCCAGTAGCACGCCTGCGGATGGATGGTGCAGCAACGCCGCAAACTCTTCGCCGCGCGCGCCGAGGGCCCGGTCGCGATCGCTGCTCTGCGTCGTCATTGCTGCAAGGCTGGATGCCCGCCAGCGCCCTTCGATTGGTGCAGGAACTTCACCGCCAGATGCGCCGCCGCATCCGCCGGTGCAACTTCGGGCAATTGCTCGTGCGCCTGCGGCAGCACGACGCGCAGCCGTTCATGAATCTGCGCGTCGAAATATTTCGACTTGCCGAACATCCCGCCGGTCTTCAACAGCGGAAACGGATGCTCGCCAAGCCGCAACCGCTCGGCAAGCGTTGCGGCTATCTCGCCCAACTTCAAAGCCGCCGTCCGCAAAATTCCCTGTGCGGTCTGGTCCCCGTTGTCCGCCAGCGCCGCCACTACGGAAAACAGCCGCGGAAACACTTCGTCCGGCGCCGATTGAATCCGCTTCCGCAATTCCGGCCAAGGCACGGACCCCATCTCGCGCAAAATACGCGTGCCCAGTTCCGAATCTTGTCCCGTGCGGTCGTATTCCCGTTGCGCCGCCATCACCGCGCGCCGCCCGATATCGTACGCGCTGCCTTCATCGCTGATCATCGGGCCGTGCCCGCCAATGCGAATGACCTGTCCACCAGAATTTCGCCCAATCACCGCCGAACCCGTCCCTGCGACCAGCGCCATCGCATCCCCGCGCGGCGCCCCAGCCAGTACCAAATCCAGATCGGTAACGATGCGCACCAGCGCCTTCGGAAACTCCGCCGCCAGCAGCGCCCGCATCTTCTCGGCGTCAGCAGGCTGCCCGCATCCCGCTAGCCCCGCGCACACCGAGCTGACATCCGCGGCAGTCGCCTTCGCTTCGTCCAACACTACCTTTGCCGCTTCGCGGATCGCACCCAGCGCCGCCCCAAATCCCACGCGAAAGGGATTCGACGGCCCGGCCTGCGTGCGCGCTCGCATCACGCCATGTTCCGACGCCAAGACGCAATCCGTCTTCGTCCCCCCGCCATCAAGTCCCAATACCCAATACATATCCAAAAATCATACTTGAGAAAGGGCGAATCGTGATGCCCTCAAAACGCACGACCATCCTTTTCACGCCAAAGCTATCCTTGCAGTGGTGATGCTAGCAACGCCAGTCTTCTCCTCCGCAATTGTCATCCGAATCTCCGCGCCTCAAAACAATCCTCGCGAGCTAGCTGGCTACGCTGACGCGAGCTCTACCTTGGGTCTTTGACAGATATAGTGCTTGGTCGGCGGCTTGCAATAACGCTTCGATCGATGAACCGTGCCTGGGAAATGCGGCAACACCGACCGAGACTGAAATATGATCCAGGGGTTTGCCCTGATGCAGAACGGTCATGGTCTTGACCTTGGCGCCAAACTCCGTCATGCGCAGCGCAGCGTCTCGCTCATTTGATTCCGGCAGAATCAAGGCGAATTCTTCACCGCCAAAACGGCAGATAACGTCATCCGCACGGAAAAACGTTCTCATGAGATCTGCTATGGACCGCAGAACGGTATCTCCCGCGTCGTGACCAAACGTGTCGTTGAATCGCTTGAAGTGATCGATATCGATGAAAGCCACTGAAACCGGCCGGCCCTTGCGGCCCGCCCGCTGCACTTCCCGATCCAGGGACTCCTGCATAAAGCGGCGATTGAATAAGCCGGTCAGAGGGTCACGGATGGACTGGTCGCGCAGCGACTCGCGAAGCCGCAGAGAAGCTACCGCGAGCGCAATTTGAGTTGCTACCGAAGTAGCAAGAAGCTTCTGGGATTGCTGCCAGACCTCCACCGACGTCGCGGCACTTCCGATGGGGGCGCGATCGTATCGCAGATGCAGGATTCCCAAGGTCTCACCACGGGCCATCATGGGAACGCACAAATCGAGGAACAAACCTCCCTTACTATGGCTGCAGACGATCTTGCCATTTGAAAAGTCACTCCAATGTGGCTGTCCTTTGCGTAGCGCCCAACAATTGTCCGGCGGAAACAGCGCACTAAGATCCTCCACCCTTCCCCACTTGCTCTCGATCTCCAGAGCATTGCGAGACGACTTGAAGACGAACAAAGCGCCGAGCGCAGCGGAAGGAAATAGCTTTCCTCCAAACTCGGCGACGACCGCGGTGGCCTCGGTGCTGCTTTCACAGGACTGGAGCAAATCGCCCATTTCGTTCAATAACGTCGCCGCAGTGGTTCGCTCCTGCAACTCGTGCACGGAGCGTTTTAACGCCTCCGCGTGATCTTTGAGCTTCAGAGCTACTTGCATGCGTTCGGTCACGTCCGCGTAGATGGCCAATGCACCGCTCACTTCACCGTCCATAATCAATGGAGCGGCGTAGAGTTCCAGGTCAACGAGAACGGCGTCTTTGCGTTTTCGTTGAATGCTGGCTTGAACGCGTTGCCCGGATGCAACTGCAGCAACAACCTGCCGGGCTTCTTCCTCTTGGGCATGGGGAACGATAAATGCGTCAATATTCTTACCCAGGAGTTCGTCGCGACGATACAAAAACAAGGCTTCGAAGGCGTCGTTGCAGAGTTGCACTCTTCCTTCCCGGTCACGAACGACGATTCCCAGCGGGGTATTTTGGATGAGCGAATCCAGGTACATGGTCCGCTCATTCAATTGCCGGCCAATCCGCTGGCGCTCCGTGACCGTCGAGCCAACGATCAATCCAACCGCCGAGACCACCAGCATCAAGAAGCCGACTTTTGTCACGAGCTCCGAAGTGACTGGGAAGAACCGCAGCGCGACCACGATGCCAAAGTTGAAGACGACTAGCGCAGTGACCACGCGCCGAATGCCTTGCCGCATGGCAATCCAGATGATCGGAAGGTACGCCAAATAGTAAAGCTGTTGAACTGCGAAAGGACCGGCGAAGACGAACCAGAGCGTCGCTGGAATGGAGAAGAGCTGTGCGGCAAGCTCAATCAGTTCAACGCGTGGCCTGCGGGGCCGGATTTTGGAATCCGCGGCGTCCTGCGTGCCCCCGTCCATCCCTAACAGCCGGCGCCTAACGACGGGAAGCACATGGATTAGCAGGAATGGCGCGAACCCGAGCAAGCCCGTGGCATCGCCGGCATACCAACCGGCCGCAGAGTTCCAATACTGATTCCAGGGAATCGTGTGGTCCGCTGCCAAAGCCGCCACGCCGATTCCCGTTGAGCCAATCGCAGCGCACAGCGTGACAAACACGTAACGCACAACGTCGGAACGATGCCGCAACCCTAAGTCGATTCGCAACGGACCTCGCAAAACGTACGCGGCAAGGCCGTAGCAGCCGGCGCTTCCCGCTGTTGCAACGGTCTCGCTCCACGAGAGAATCGGCTGGTGATAGATCAGTGTTCCTACTAGGACATCGCACAGCGCTGCCAACGGCATGTACCAAGGACTAAAACCCAGAAACAAAGACAGCACTAGTCCAACCGCCGGAAACCAAACCGTGAAACCAAGCCGGGAGACCACGATAACCCAGGGGGAACTCAAAAACGCATACAGCAGAACAAAGCACAAACACAGTAGAACGTGCCTGCCGATCGTTTGAGCTGCCCTTGAATTGCCCACTGCACTATTTCCTGTAACAGAGATTCCGTCTGGGACTCAGAGATTCGCTCAACGGCGCTTTGAATGGTAGGCGGTCACAGAAGCTAGGAGTATTGCGCATTTGTTCGTGTCGCACTACGCCGTATTTACGTGCCAATCTTCGGGCGGGAAACTGACTGGCCAGAACTGAGGCGCCGCTATGTCGAACTCAAAAGCAGCTGAGAACCGCGTTTCGTCCGACTTTTCGACGCGCACCACCCGGCATACCTCTATCCTCTCAGTCTTCGGGTTGCCAAGAATCATTTTTTGACCGGGAAACATCTCCAAGCCAACATCGAGTAGGCCACCATGTGCATTCACTACCAGCGTCCAGGCTTCGAGCCGAACTCGCCTGCCATCTCGGTCAGTCGTAGACAGAGTTAGCGGAACACGCAGAACAACGCGTTCACTCCTCCGCCGGCCTTTGTCGTCTGGGGATACGCGAGACGCTGCAGGATTAGGTTTGGCGATTCGGTCTGACATGCTGCTCCAGTCTCTTGAGAAAGAGGTGGCGCTCAAGGCTCCAATATCCGGCCATCAATCCAATAGCGGAAATCGTGGCGCCCGACAAAATGGCAAGGTCCGTCAAGGGCTGGAAATCGCGGGAGCCATGCAACAAGTACATACCTGTGGAGAGCATCAGCACGGAGAATAGGGCGCCGAGATTGCGGCCGTTCTTCATCTAGGTATATCCCGTTCTCTTTCTCTTTATCCCGGACTACACAAGTACTAGTCATAATAGCCTTGAGTGGGTACGTAATTAAGTTTAGTAAGAGCATGTTCCTAATCGACTAATAGCCAGACATCTGCTACCCTTTTGTAGAGTTGGCCCATTGCCACGCCCGTGTCTCCTACTCCAGCGCCCGCCTCTGGCCCCGCCATGCCCGCACCAAGGACGACCGCCATCCCGACCCCTCCCTCGCCTCAGAACTCCTCGGCGACCTCTCCGAGTTCCAGTCCGCCTCCGACGTCAACGCCTTCCTCTCCCGCCACCTGCTCCTCCTCGCCGAAGACCGCGTCTTCCCGCGCCGCGGCGCCGTCATGGCCTGCACCTGCAACCTCCCTCTCCGCAGCCTTCACGCCATCGACATCGAAAATAAAATTGCCGCTGACGCCCCACAGGAAATCATCTGGGACCTGCTCCGCCCCAAACGCGAAGACCCGCCAACTCCTCACACCCAACCTGGCCCAGCGCCCCGGCCGCGCCCGCTCCCGACCCCGAGCCCGGTGTATTCTTTACTCCGAACGGAAGCACGGCTATGCCGCAGGAGTCGAAGCAGCCTCAATGGGAGACACAATGAGATTTACGATCAGCCATGCGCGCGCCCTTTCGGGGAATAATATTTCCGTGAAAGTGGAAGTAGAGAATGACAAGAGCATCCAGTCCGTGCTCACTCGGCTCGACGGCTTCCAGATTGCCAATGACGTGTTGGCTAGCCCCAGCGATGTTTACGAGCGAGCTTTTCAGGGCGTAGGGACCGCGGGGATTGGAACGGAACACACGCTGATCGTTTCCGTGGAATTGGAGGATGGGAACGTGCACAGTTCGACGTGGATTTGGACCGATCCGTCGTAGGTTGTATCCCGCAAGTAGGGCGACTGTATCGCAGATCGGCCGGCTGGCCGTCCTAAAAGGACGGCCTCTACATAATAAACATGGCAGGCTAAAGCCTGGCCGTACATATAATCGCTGCGGTTATGCGCATTCATCCGGTGGATTTGGCGATTGTGCTGGCTTATCTGTTCGGCGTTACGGCGCTGGGCGTGTGGTTTCGCCGCGGGCAGCAGAGCGCGGGCGATTATTTTCTGGGCGGGCGCACA
>Ga0137403_10003867_pt1 | contig 17816 bp, 18 predicted proteins | sample CZOMad2_1_16fung_FD_122057 | JGI IMG/M metagenome (GOLD analysis project Ga0137403, IMG submission 122057) | Vadose zone soil fungal communities from Angelo Coast Range Reserve, California, USA - CZOMad2_1_16fungal (Hybrid Assembly) | ecosystem: Environmental > Terrestrial > Soil > Vadose zone...
ACCACCACGTCAACGACGAGCACTACCATCGCGACCACCACCACATCGACGGCCACGCTCCCGCCATCCACCACCACCACGACCACCACGACTCGGCCGCCAACCACGACCACGGTGCCGCCAACCACGACTACGATCCCGCCGACGACCACGACCACGGTCCCACCGACCACTACGACCACACTGCCGCCAACCACGACCACGGTGCCCCCAACCACGACCACGGTCCCACCGACCACCACGACCACACTGCCGCCAACCACGACCACGACCGTGCCGACGACGAACCGACCGCCCGATTGCAGCGCCGCAGCCGCCAGCCCCCCTATGCTCTGGCCGCCGAACCACCAATTCGTGGACGTGTCCATCGCGGGCGTGACGGACCCGGATGGGGACCCGGTCGCCATCACCATCACGGGAATCACTCAGGACGAGGCGCTCAACGGCGTGGGCCAGGGGAACACCTGCCCCGATGCGACCGATGTCGGGACTGCGACCGCCAGCCTGCGCGCGGAGCGGGAAGGCGGCGGCGACGGCCGAGTCTACCATCTCAGTTTCGCGGCCGACGATGGCCGGGGCGGGAGCTGCACGGGGACCGTCACGGTCTGCGTACCGCATGATCAGGGAACCGGCCGTCTGTGCGTCGATCAGGGACCGCTGTTCGATTCGACGCGACCGACTTGCGTGGGGGCGTGTACGCGCGGATGCACCATCGAGATGACCCTCTCACAGCCCCCCTGCACGGGTGAGAACCTGCCGGTGGCGCTGGTGAAGCGACTCGATCAGGTGCGGGAGTTCGTCGCTCGGGCAGCGGGGACAAACGGCACGCACAAGGCCAAGACGCTCATGCGGAGGGGCATCAAGGCGCTGAAGCAGGCGATCGGCATCGCCAACAAGGCGGCGAAGAAGGGGACGATCTCAGCGGGCTGCGCGGCGTCCATCGCGAAAGAGTTCGGGAACGTAAGGGCCGCTGCCGACAGTTGGCTCCGCACCCGGTAGGGTACGATTCAAGCATTACCCATCCTCTTTCCACTACGCGCCGCAGCGAGCCAAGGCGGTCATCGCTCCACAAGCATCCGTTTTCGGAGCGCGATGGAGGTCGGAACCCCTGAAAAGACGGGCCTTCTGGGCGCGCGTGCGACGACGATCATGAAACGGCTGGAGCGTCTGCTCCGAGCACGGAGCGCGAAGGATCGAGCGCTGCAACAAGACGTTGCCTGAAGGATGTCGCGGCAAGTCGTCATGCTAGTCGTTCTCTTGCTTCTCGCCGCGCTGGTCATCGTGCCGCGCGTCCGCCGCTTCGTTGCGATTGATACGTGCCTCGACCACGGGGCCGCCCGGGACTATGACCGGAACGTCTGTTAGTTAGCTTGCACGCACTGACGGCGCGTCACGCAATAGCCCTCAACGCGTGAGTTGACTGCGAGTGGCATCACAGGCGACCTGCCCGAGGATGTGCCCTCGTGCGCGTCGACCGCTACCTCCTCGACCTTGGCGGCACCCACAGCGATCCGAAAGCCGCCAACCTGATTCAGTACGACGAGCTAGCCAAGCTAGCTGCCCGCGGCGAGCAGGGCGGCCAGGTCTTTCGCGTTCTGCACGGCGTAGTGGCGATGGCAGTTGTTCATCAGCACGTGCACCTGGCGGGCCCGGGCGGCGAGGTGGCGGATCCTCGGCACCCACTCACGCAGCTCGTCCTCGCGATAGGCGTACCCGAAGCGCTCGGCCGTGCTGGCGCCGGGCTTGTCCCACGCCGCCGTGTTGCGGCCGTGGAAGCGGACCACCGCGAGCACGTCGGAGGTCGGCGCCGCCACCGGCGGCACGCTCGCGCGCGTACCCTGCGGCTCGTCGACCGACACGTACACGAAGCCGCCGCGGCGGAGGAAGTCGAGCGTGCGCTCGCGCCGCGCCTCCGCCATCCACCTGGCCTCGCGGAACTCGACCGCGATCGGCGCGCCGGGGAGCCTCGCCGGCACCCGCTCCAGGTAGGCCTCGCTCGCGCGCGAGGGCGTGAACCACTTCGGCATCTGGAAGAGGAGGTAGGCGAGCTTCCCCGCGGCGCGAAGCGGCTCGAGCGCGACGTGAAAGCGCCGCCAGAGCTCGCCGAGCACCGCCTCCGGCAGCTCGTGGGCGTAGACGCTCCGCTTGCGGCCGAGCTCGCGCGGGAGCTCGGCCAGCAGGTCCCGGTCGAGGCGCGCGGGCTCGAGCGGATGCTGCGTCAGCGCGGCGTGTGCCTTCACGCCGAACGCGAAGTCGGCGGGCGTGCGCGCGGCCCAGGTGCGCGCATGGGCGGCGGACGGCAGCGCGTAGTAGGTCGCGTCCACCTCGACCACCGGGAAGTGGCGCGCGTAGTAGCGCAGCCGCCGCTCGGGCGTGCTTGCCGCGGGCGGATAGAAGGCGCGGCTCGCGAGCAGCGTCCGGTCGGTCCACGAGGCGGTGCCGAAGGCGACGTTGCCGACGAGCGCGGGCATGGGCCCATGGTCGAGCGCGGCGAGCGGCGGCACGGCTGCCAGCCAGTCGTCGCCGGGCGCGGTCAGGCGAAAGCTCACCGCCCGTCCAGCGTCGCGGCCAGGGCGCGGAGCGCCGGGGTGACGGTCACCGGGTAGGCGGCGCCGGGCTCGAGGCGGCGGAGCGGCTCGGGAAGCCGCGCGAGCTCGGCGGCGGCGTGCGCGCGGGACGCGGCGAGCGACGGGGAGAGGCCGAGGCGCCGCCCGGCACGCATGACGGGCACGAGGAGGGGCGTGCCCGCCTGTGGGTCGTCCTCGAGCGCGAGCACGTCCTCGCGCATGCGGCCGTCGTCCCCGTGGCGCCGCCAGATCTGCTTCCGGCCCGGCCAGCTCGCCTTGCCCTCGGAGCGCTTGCGCCGCGGCCGCCCCGTGTACTCGACCAGCTTGTAGGCGCAGTCGAGGTAGGGCGCGTCGGCGGAGGTGACCAGGCGCGTGCCGAGGCCGAAGCCGTCGATCGGCGCGCCGCTCGCGACCAGGTCGCGCAGCGCGTCCTCGTCGAGGTTGCCGCTCGCGAAGATGGTGACCTCGCGCAGCCCGCCCGCATCGAGGATGCGCCGCACCCGGCGCGCGTGCTCGGCCAGGTCGCCGCTGTCGAGGCGGACACTCTTCACCGCGACGCCCGCGCGCGCGAGCGCGACCACCTTCGCCGCCGCCGCCTCCGTGTCGTAGGTGTCGAGCAGGTGCACGGCGTGCTCGGGGTCGTCGGCGGCGAAGTGCGCGAACGCCTCCGCCTCGTCGTCGTGCGCCTGCACGAAAGAATGCGCCATGGTGCCGTAGACCGGGATGCCGAAGCGCAGATTCGCGAGCACGGTCGCGCTCCCCGCGAGCCCGGCCAGGTAGCTCGCGCGCGCCGCGAGCAGCGCCGCTTCCGCGCCGTGCGCGCGCCGCATGCCGAAGTCGACGAGCAGCTTCCCGGGCGCCGCCAGCACCGCGCGCACCGCCTTGGAGGCGACCAGCGTCTGGTAATGCAGCAGGTTGAGCAGCCGGCTCTCCACCAGCTGCGCCTCGGGAAGCGGCGCCGTCACGCGCAGGATCGGCTCGTCCGCGAAGAAGACGGTGCCCTCGGGCAGCGCGTGCACCTCGCCGGTGAAGCGCAGGCGCGCCAGGTAGTCGACGAAGGCGGGGTCGAAGCGGCCCTCGCGCGCCACCCACGCCAGCTCCTCGGCGGTGAAGCGCAACGTCTCCAGGTACTCGAGCGCCTGCTCGAGCCCCGCGGCGAGGAGGAAGCCGCGCGCGGGCGGCAGGCTGCGCACGAAGAGCTCGAACACGGCCGACTCGCCCATGCCGCGCCGGACGTACGCCTGCAGCATGGTGAGCTGGTAGAGGTCGGTGAGCAGGACGCCGGACCCGGCGCTCATGCAGCGAGCAAGTCGCGCCGGATCGGGACGGCGCCCAGGCGGACCATCTCCGCCTCCGCCTGGCGCCCGTCGTCCGGCCGTACGTTGACGGCGCGGATCGCGTCGCCGAGCAGCACCGCGGCGTAGCCGCGCGCGAGCGCGTCCTTGACGGTGTGGAAAACGCAGTAGTCGGTCGCGAGGCCGCCCACGAACACGCGCCGCACCCCGGCCTCGCGCAGGTGCGCGTCGAGGTCGCCTCCCTGGAACCCGGAGTAGGTATCCTGCTCGGGCAGCGTGTCCTTCGACACCACCACGGTCGAGGGCGGGAGCGCGAGGCCGGGCGCGAAGCGCGCGCCCTCGCTGCCGGCCACGCAGTGCGGGGGCCACGGCCCCCCGCGCGCGCGGAACGAGCGGTGGTTCGGCGGATGCCAGTCGCGCGTCGCGAAGATCGGCAGACCGGCGCGGGCGAAGGCCGCGAGGTAGGCGTTCAGCGGCGGCACCACCTCGTCGCCGCCCGCGACCGCGAGGCTGCCGCCGCGGAGGAAGTCGTTCTGCACGTCCACCACGATGAGGCCGTCGCCTGGGTGGAGGGTCACGGGCCTAGTCTGGCGCGGATCCGCGGCTCGCGCCACCCCTTTTTGCTCGGCGTAGTGTGGGTGTATGCGTTGCCGGAGGGAGGCGCGGGTGGCAGTACGACACGCGATGGGCTTGGTCTACGTCGAGATGGGCGTGGCCCGTGAGGGTGGGCCGGAGCAGACGGTCCGCTTCCTGATCGACAGCGGCGCGGCCTACTCCGTCCTTCCCTGGCGCGTCTGGCACGCGCTCGGTCTCAAGCCCAAGCGCAGGCTCGAGTTCACGCTCGCCGACGGAACGATCATCCGCCGGCGGCTCTCGGACTGCCGCTTCACCTACCAGGACATCGACGTGCCGGGCCCGGTCGTCCTCGGCGAGCGCAACGATGCCGCGCTGCTCGGCGTCCTCACCCTGGAGGGCATGGGCCTGGTGCTCAATCCCTTCGAGCGGACACTCAAGCCGATGCGCCTGATGCTCGCCGCCTCCCCCTAAGACCGCACGAAGCGCGGGTTCGCGACGCGGAGCTTGTCCTCCACCGTCGCCCGCACGTGCGCGCGCACCGCGTCCCGGAACGGGCCGGCGTCGGCGTCGCCGCGGCGGATGCGCTCGGCGAGTGCCGCCGTCCCGTCCCGCACCGCGGCGCGCAGCGCCTCGAGCCGCGGTGGTGGCTCGCTCGCGCCGCCGGTGAGCTGCGCCAGCCGCTGCCACTCGGCGAGCAGGCTCGCCTCCTCGCCGGCCAGCTCGCGCCCGATGATGGCGAGCACGTTGGCCGCCACGCGCGCGTGGAACTGCCGCGGGCCCTCGAGGGCCGGCACCACGTCCTCCTCGAGGAACGCGCGCACGGCGTCGAGCAGCTCGCGCACGCTGGGCCGGTCCTGCATGCTCACGCCTCCGTCAGCTCGAGCAGCTCGAGCTCCATCTCGGCGACGCGGCGACCGAGGCTCGCGAGCTCGACGCTCCGCACCCCGTCGACGAAGCTCCGCGCCTGCATGACGCAGATGATCGCCCACTTCAGGTTCCCGAACACCTCCCACCAGCGCACCGCCGCCGGATCGACGGGCGTGCCGCCGGCGCGCCCGTAGGCGGCGAAGAACTCCTCGCGCTGGCAGAGGCCGCCGACCGGCCGCGCGTCCGCGCCGAAGCGCCACGCGCGCACGCAGAGCCAGCCCAGGTCTTCTAACGGATCGCCGACGTGGGCCAGCTCCCAGTCGAGCACGGCGCGCAGGCCCTCGGGGCCGAAGATGACGTTGCCGATGCGGAAGTCGCCGTGCACGAGCGTCTCGGCGTGCGGCGCGGGCGGCGCCGCGGCGAGCCAGCGCAGCGCCAGCTCGAGCGCCGGGTGGGGATCGAGCGTGACGGCGCGGTAGAGCTGCTCGTGGCGCGCGAGCTCGGCGGCCGCGGGCGTCGCGTCCGCCGGCGGCCGCGGCAGGAAAGCGAGCTCCGGCGCGCGCGCGTCGAGGGCGTGGATGCCGGCCAGCGCCGCGGCGAGCTGGCCGGGGAGCGCGGCGCGCGCGGGCGCGTACTCGGCGTCGCGTAGCAGGCGGCGCGCGAGCGTCTCGCCGGCGACGAAGTCCATGACGAAGAACGGCGAGCCGAGCACGGCCGCGTCCTCCTCGCACCAGCGCACGCGCGGCACGCGCAGCCCGGCCGCATGCGCCGCGGCGAGGAGGGCGAACTCGTCGCGCCGGCTCGAGTGCACCTGATGCCCGGGCGGATCGCGGCGCAGCACGAGGCGCTCGAGCGCGCCGCCGGGCAGCACCGCATCGAAGGCCCAGATCTCGCGCGACGCGCCGCCGGCCAGGCGGCGGAGGTGCTCGATCGCGACCGTCTCGACGCCGAGCCGGCGCGCGACGTCGCGGGCGAGCCGCTCGGCGAGCTCGGCCGACGTGATCGCGCCCCCTCAGCCCGCGGCCCCGAGCCGCTCGGCCACGCCGCGCTGCACGTCGTGGAAGGTGTCGAACTCCTCGCAGGCGATGGCGCGCGCCCGGCACCAGTCGGCCAGGCTCCGCCCCCGCCGGGCGAAGACGAGGTCGGCGACGGCGGCGGGCTCGCGGTCCGAGAAGCCGTCGCCGACCAGGACCGTGCGGCGCCCCGCCGCGCGGGCGGCCCGCAGCGCGGCCGCCTTGTCGTGCCCGTGGGGCGAGTCGTCTCGGAAGCGGCACTCCCACGTCCCGGGGCGGAAGCGGTTGGCGCGCACGTCGTGCACCGGCGCGCCCGTCGGCCGAAGGAGCAGCTCCACGATCTCTTCGAAGCCCCCGCTCAGGATCGTGAGCGGGACGTGGTTTGCCGCGCACCAGCGCGCGAAGGGCGTGAAGCCCGCGTCGACGGCGACGTGGGCACGGAGGAGCGCGGCCGCCTCGGCGAACGGCGTGCGGATGGTGCCGACGTCACGCGCGACGGCCTCGCGCAGGCTGAGCGCGCCCGCGCGCAGGAGCCGGCCCGTCTCGCGGTAGTGCTCGGGACCCGCCCCGAGGCGCTCGGTCAGGAAGCAGAGCGTGTCGGGCTCGGTGATGGTGCCGTCGAAGTCGCAGAAGACGTGCAGCATGGTCTCCTCTAGCGCGGGAAGGCGTCCGGCACGCCCCCGTCGACGGGCAGCGTCGCGCCGGTGGTCGGGGTCAGGTTGGAGGCGAAGAACACGACCGCGTTGCCGACGTGCTCGGCGGTGACCACCGCCTTGAGCAGGTTCCGCTGCCGGTAGTAGTCCTGCAGCGCGGCGGGGTCGAGGCCGCGCGAGCGGGCGCGCGCCGGGCCGACCGCCTGCCACAGGCCCGAGGGCCGCTTCGCGTCGCCGAAGACCGCGTCGGCGTTCACCAGGTTGACGCGCACGCCGGCGGCGGCCAGCTCGAGCGCCGCCACCTTGCCGAGCTGGTGGGCGCCCGCCTTGGAGGCGCTGTAGGCGCCGAAGTCGGCCCCCGGGGCGAACACGTTCTTCGAGGAGTTGACGATCACGTTGCCGCCCGTCCCCTGGCGGCGGAAGAGCGCCGCGGCCTCGCGCAGGACGAGGAAGTAGCCGGTCAGGTTCACGTCCACGACCCGGCGAAAGGCGGCCGCATCCGTCGCCTCGATCGAGCTCACGTGCGCGACCCCGGCGTTGAGCACGAGGATGTCGACGCCGCCGTAGAGCCGGCACGCCTCGGCGCAGCCGGCGGCGACGGAGCGCTCGTCGGTCACGTCCATCACCACGCCGGCGGCGAGGCCGCGCCGCCGAGGATCGAGCTCGCCGACCGCGGCGTCCAGGCGCTCGCCGCCCAGGTCGGCCGCCACCACGTGCGCCCCCGCGTCGATCAGCTTTTGGCAGATGGCGAAGCCGATCGCGCCGGCGGCGCCGGTGACCAGCGCCACCTGCCCGGCGAGCGCCGCCTCCTTCGCCCCTCCGAGCTTCGCCTGCTCGAGGCTCCAGTACTCCATGTCGAAGAGGTCGGCGTCGCCGAGCGCCGCGTAGCGGCCGATCGCGTTGGCGAGCACCTTGGCGTGCAGCGTGTGCTCGGCGATGTCGGCCGCGATGCGCGCCTCCTGCTTGGTGCGCCCGGCGGCGACCACGCCGACACCGGGCACGAGGACGACGCGCGGGAAGGAATCGAGCTTCGTGACCCGGGTGCGCGCGCGCTGGCGGTTGGCCTCGAAGTAGGCGTCGTACGCCGCGCGGTAGGTGGCCACCGTGGCGTCGAGGCGCTCGCGCAACGCCTGCGCATCGTCGAGCGGCAAATCGCCGGGCAGGAGGAGCGCCGGCCCCTTGGTGCGGATCACGTGATCGGGGGTGAGCGGGTTCGCGGCCGCGATGCGCGCCGCATCGGGCCCGGCGAGGACGTCGAGCGCCTCCTCGCTCGCGCGATGCTCGAGGATCATGCGGCGCCACGGGCGGTCCGCATCGCCCGTCGCCTCGGCGAGCGCGCCACGCAGCACGGGGGCGAGCCGGGCTGCGGCCTCGGCCGGCGGCACCTCCGGCCGGGCGCCCCGGCCGGGCGGAGGGCGCGTGCACGCCCGGGCGCGGACGAAGCGCTCGGCACGGTCGACGCCGGCGATCATCCGCTCGTAAGCCGTGCGCGCGTCGTCGGCGAAGGTGAACAGGCCGTGGTTCATGAGCACCAGCCCCTCGGCCGACGGCTCGCGCTCGTAGACCTCGGCCGCCAGCTTGGCGAGCGCGAAGCCGGGCATGACGTAGGGCACGATCGCCCAGCGCGGGCCGAAGGCCTCGCGCACCATCGCCGCCGCCTCGTCGCGCGGCTGGTTGGTCACCACCAGCGCGACGTCGGCGTGCGTGTGGTCGATGAAGCGATGGGGCAGGAAGGCGTGCAGCAGCGTCTCGACCGAGGGGTTGGGCGCGCCCGCGTCGAAGAGGTGCGTGCGGAGCTGGTTCACCATCTCCTCGTCGGACAGCTCGGCGAGCGCGCGCAGCTTACGCAGGTGTACCAGGTCCACCGCCGGAAGCCCGGGCGGCTCGATCGCCGCCAGGTCCCAGCCGCTCCCCTTGACGAACAGCGCCTCCACGCGCTCGCCGACCAGCGTCGTCAGCGTCCCCTTGAGCGAGGTGTTGCCGCCGCCGTGCAGCACGAGATCGGGGTCGCGGCCGATCAGCCGCGAGGTGTAGACGCGCAGCGCCAGGTCCTCGCCCCAGCGCGGCGCGAGGCGCGCGACGAACTCGGCGGCTTCGCGGTCCGACCAGCGGCTCTCCATGAGCGCGCCACACTAGGCGGGCGGACGGAACCTTTTCAAGCCGCTGGCAGCGGAGCCGGGCCGTGCTAAGGGTAGCTCGCCCGCGCAGCCGAACCGCGTCCCGGGCAGGAGGGATTAACCGTGAGCCAGCTCTCGGCCGACGACCGCCTCGCCATCCACGAGATCCTCGCGACCTACTGCCACGCGCTCGACCTCGGCCGCTGGGAGGAGTTCGCGGGCCTTTTCACCGACGACTGCCGCCTCGACTTCGGCAGCCTGATGGGCGTCTACGAGGGCGGCGAGGGCGTGCGCCGCTTCAGCGAGCGCATCCAGAGCCTCGGGCTCTTCATGCGCCACTACACCACCAACGTCGTCGTGCGCGGCGACGGCGAGCGCGCCCGCGCCGAGTCCTACGTGCTCGCCGTCACCGGCGCGCCCGGGACGAGCATGCAGACCACGGGGCGCTACGAGGACGAGCTCGTCAAGGTGAGCGGCCGCTGGCGCCTGCGCGTGCGGCGCGCCCTCCTCGACCAATAGCCGACCCGAGACTGCGTCTCGGGTCGGGACGGAGAGCGAGAGTGCCGCCCGGTGGACGCGGCCAACGGCGTGCCGCGGCCGCCAAAAGCCGGCGCGGCAGGGTTTCCGGAGGGCTCGTTACTGAAAACGACGGGTCCACGGCGCCGTGTGCGCCGACTGCTCAAAGTCGTCGGTTTTGCCGCGCCGGCTTTTGCCGGCCGCGGCATGGCGTTCGCCTAATCCACCGAACGCCACACGCTCGCCTCCGATTCCGACCCGAGACAAGGTCTCGGGTCGCTCAGACCTTCGGCGGCCGGCCGCGACGGCGCCTCGTCTTGGAGCCGGGCGGGCGGCCCGGACCGCGGCGCCCGCGCCGGCGCCGGCGGCGCTTCGGGGTCGCGGCCCCGCCGATGCTGCCCAAGAGATTCCCGATCTGCTGGCCGAGCTCCTTGCGCACGAGCTCTCGAATCGCGGTCACGAGGCTCTTCTGTCGTGGCATCCCGTCCCCTCCCGGTTGCGGTTTGGCTGCTCCTACTCCAACGCGCCGAGCAGGGCAAGACGCGCGCGGCGCTACGCGGAGAGGATTTTCCCCTCCAAATGGAGCGAATCCGTTTCCACGAATTCCAGAGTTCGTGCGCGCTGCCACACTTCCAAAACTCCTTCGAATGGACCGACGATATCTCCCGATACGCGGTAAATGTACTCGTGCAGCGGCGCGAATGGCTCGGGACCGTGCGCTTCGGGATGCGTTTCCTCCTTTTCCGACCGCTGCTCCACCCGCACACCGGCCGGCAACGTGACGAGCAACGCGTCGCGAATCTGCGCTGCCACGTCACGCGAAAATGCCTCGGCTCGAAACGAGAATTTCGCCGATTCGACCACCCGGCGGCGCTCCACGACGAGCCCCAGCTCCCTGCCGCGCTCGCCGAGCGCCCGCGCGAGCGGCACGGCGAGCGGTTCCGGCGCCAGGAAGACCTGATGGGAGCCGGCCGCGAAGAGCGCCTTCAAGCGCTCGCCGAACGATCCCGCCGCGAGCGCGATGTCGCTGCCGAACACGCCCCCCGCGTGCTCCCCACGGCCGGCCAGGAACCCGGCCACGAAGGCGCGCAGCGTCCGTTCCGCGCCATCGACCACGAGCTCGTGCCATGCGGTCATGATCGATGCCCTCACTCGAAGAATATCAAAGTCGCCAGCGCGAACACGGGAATCAAGACGGGCAACGAGTAGCGCAGAATGTACCCGAAGAACGACGGCATCGGCACTCCCGCCTCTTCCGCGATCGACTTCACCATGAAGTTGGGCGCGTTCCCGATGTACGTATTCGCACCCATGAAGACCGATCCGGTGGCAATCGCCTGCAGAAAGGCGTGATTCTCGGCGATCAGGCGAGGGATGGCTTCGCGCTCCGCCACGCCCGGATACAGCCGGCCGAGCGCCGTCGACAGGAAGGTCAGGTATGTGGGCGCGTTGTCGAGGAACGAGGAGAGGATTCCGCTCGCCCAGAAGAAATGCGCCGGCTCGCGTACGACGCGAATGACGAAGGCGAGCGCGCCCCCTTCGCCCACGCGCAGCATGGCGAGCACGGGAATGATGGTGGCGAAGATGCCCGCGAACAGGATCGCCACCTCCTTGATCGGCTCCCAGGTGAACTGGTTCTCCTCGCGCACACGCCGCGGCGTCGTCCGCCAGGACGCCGCCAGCATGAGGACGAGGATCGCGTCGCGCACGAGGTTCTGCACCTGCTGCGCGACGCCGAAGATCGTCACCTCGCCGAGGCGCACGGTCCCGGAGAGGATGACGGCGGCCAGCACGCCGCCGAGGAAGAAGACGTTGTGCCAGCCCTCGACCCGGATCGGCTCGCCGGGCACGGCGGGCCGCGCGCGCAGGAGTGCATCCTCGCGGCGCCACCAGTAGAGATCGAAGAGCAGGTACGCGCCGAGGACCGCGCCCGCGGTGAACACCATCTCCTTCCAGACCACGAAGGTCCAGAAGAACGGCACGCCGTGGAGGAAGCCCAGGAAGAGCGGCGGATCGCCGAGCGGCGTCAGCGCGCCGCCGATGTTGGCGACCAGGAAGATGAAGAACACCACCGTGTGCGCGCGGTACCGGCGCGCGCGGTTGGCGCGCAGGAGCGGGCGCACGAGGAGCATGGCGGCGCCGGTCGTCCCCACCCACGAGGCGAGCAGCGTGCCGATCAGCATGAGGGTCCCGTTCACCCAGGGCGTGCCGCGCAGCCCGCCGCGCACGTAGATGCCGCCGCCGATCGTGAACAGCGCGCCGAGCAGGATGATGAACGGCACGTAGTCGACCACCGCCACGTGTGCCAGCTCGTGCAGCGCCGGCGCGCCATAGGCGAACGCGAAGGGCACGATCACCACCGCCGACCACGCGGCGGACACCTTCGGATAGTGATGGTGCCAGAACGCGGGCGCGAGGAGCGGGAAGAGCGCGATCGAGAGCAACATGCCCGCGAACGGGATGGCGCTCCAGGTGGGAAGGAGCGTGCCCAGGTCCTCAGGGGGCACGGCGCTCCACCACCACCCGGTCGAGGATGCGCTCGAGCTCGCGCTCGGTGAGGATGCCGCGCGTGACGAGGTCGTGGGGCTCCTCGTAGGGCCGCCCCTCGACGATCCGGCGCGCCATGCTGGGCGTGATCCCGGGCAGCTTCTCGAGCTTGCGCAGCGAGGCGCGGTTCAGGTCGATGGGCGCGGGCGCGTCGGGCGCGTGGCGCCGGTGGAAGAGGCTGCACGCGGGGGCGACGAGCGCGGCCGCGAGTACCAGGACGGCGAGCCGTGCGGGAGCCCGGGGCATGGGGCCGCGGAGCCTACCCTGCCCGCCGCCCTCAACGGAAGAGGCGGCGGAACCAGTCGCTCAGGCGCCGTCCCGTCGACCCGATGGCGCGTCCGCCGCCGCGCACGGCGCCGCCGATCTCCTCGCCGACGGCCGCCCACGCCTCGCGGTGGAGCCGGCACGGCTCCGTCGGCTCCGTCCCGGCGAGGAAGGGCTCGTGGCGGCTCTCCGGGCACCCGGCGGTGGCGAGCTCGCCGGAGGCGGGATCGACCTCGCGCCACACGATGTCGTCGGGCACCGGGAAGTCCTGCTCGCTCGCCTCGCCGCGCGTGGCGCGCACGAAGTCGGTCCAGATGGGGAGGGCTCCCTGCGCGCCCGTGAGCCCGGTCGGCCCACCGCCGTCGAGCCCCACCCAGACGCCCGCCACCACCTCGGGCGTGAAGCCGACGAACCACGCGTCGCGGGTGTCGTCCGTGGTGCCCGTCTTGCCCGCGGCCGAGCCGGTGAGGCCCGCCTGGCGCGCGGGACGGCCGGTGCCGCGGTCGACCACGCCCTCGAGCAGATGGGTCACGAGGTAGGCGACGCCCGGGTCGATGACGTGCTCCTCTTCCGGCGGCGCGGCGTAGAGCGTCTCGCCGTCGGCGGAGGCGACCGCGACCACGAGCGTCGGGGGCCGGCGCACGCCGCCGCTCGCGAACACGCCGTAGGCCGCGGTCAGCTCGAGGAGCGAGGTCTCCGCCACGCCGAGCGCGAGGGCCGGCACGCGCGGCAGCGGCGAGGCGATCCCCAGGTCCGCGGCCGTGCGCGCCACCGCGTCGAGGCCGACGTCGAGCGCCACGCGCACGGTGGCCGCGTTGCGCGACTCGGCGATCGCGTCCTCGAGCGGGATGGTGCCCGCGAAGGTACCGTCGTAGTTGACGGGCTGCCACACGCGCGCGCCGACGCGCACCGAGAGCGGCGTGTCCTCGACCAGCGAGACGACGGTGCGCGGCGGGGCCGCGCCCCGGCGCGCGGGGTCGAGCGCGGCCGCGTACACGAAGGGCTTGAAGGCCGAGCCCGGCTGGCGGCGCGAGCGCACCGCCCGATCGAGCGGGCTCGAGCCGTAGTCGCGGCCGCCCACCAGGGCGCGCACGCGGCCGGTGTGCGGGTCGAGCGCCACCAGCGCCGCCTGCAGCGGCCCGCGCCGCCGCCGCCCGCGCTCGAGCGCGGCGAGCCCGTGCCGCGTCGCCCGCTCCGCCTCGCGCTGCGCGTCCGCGTCGATCGAGGTGAAGACGCGGAGCCCGGGCGCCTCGGCGACCGCGCGCGGCAGGAGCTGCGGCAGCTGGCGCGCCACCTCCGACGCCACGTAGAGCGCGGCCACCGGACGCGCCCTGGGCGGCACGAGCTTGAGCGGGGTGGCCATGGCCTCGGCCCCGACCGCCTTGTCGAGCAGCCCGTCCTGCACCATCTGCTCGAGCACGCGGTTGCGGCGCGTGAGCGCGGCGCGCGCGCGGCGGCGCGGCGAGAGGCCGTTCGGCGAGCGGATGATCCCGGCCAGGAGCGCGCACTCCGCCGGCTCGAGCTCGCCGAGCGGCTTCCCGAAGTAGACCTGGGCCGCCTCGCCGAAGCCGTGGACGGGGAGGCCGCCGTCGACCCCCAGGTACACCGAGGCGACGTAGCGCCCGAGGATCTCCTCCTTGCTCGCCCGCGCCTCGAGCAGCAGGGCGAGCGCCGCCTCCCGGAGCTTGCGGGAGAGCGTGCGCCGCGGCGAGAGGAAGGCGTTCTTCACCAGCTGCTGCGTCAGCGTGCTGGCACCCTGCGCCACGTGGCGCGCGCGCAGATTGGCCACCAGCGCGCGCGCGACGGCGGCCGGGTCCACGCCCGGATGGAGGAAGAAGTGCCGATCCTCGGCGGCGAGCACCGCCGAGCGGCAGGCGGGCGGCGCCAGCTCGGGGCTCGCGCCGAGCGTCGCGCCCCCGCCGCCGAGCACCGCGAGCACCTCGGGCTCGAGCTCGAAGCGGTCGAGCGCGCCGCCTTCCAGGTCCTCGATGGCGGCGACGCGCCCGCCCTCCAGCCCGACGCGCACGCGCCGCGGCGCCGCCGCCCACGGCGCCGGCGAGGGCCGCTCGGCGAGCTCGATGGTCGTGCCGGCCGCGCGGTACTCGCCCGGCGCGAGCGCGTGCGTCGGGTCCGCGACCACCCGGTAGCCGAGCCGGTCGAGCTTGCGGGCGAGCGAGCCGCCGGGCACCGCCTCGCCGACCGCGAGCGGCGTGGGCGCGGCATACATGCGCGCGCCCCCGAGCGGCGGCCCGGCCAGGTAGGCCCGCACGCGCGCGTCGAGCCGCATCACGACCAGCGCCGCGCCGAGGCCGACGACAAAGCAGCCGACGAGGAGCCAGCGCCGCAGACGCACCACGCATCCCTCCTACCGGCTGGGGAGGATTTTTTCACCTGGCCCCTTGTCAAGCCGGTCCGGCCGGGGCTATGAGCCGGCCAATGGAAGTCGCCCCGCGCCAGGATCAATTCGACGCGATGATCCAGGGGCTGCACGACAGCGCGGATTTGCTCGAGCGTCTCGGCCGTGACGTCGCCGTGCGGCGCATCCTGGTCGACGTGCTGGGCGATCTCCTGAACGCCTCGATGGCGACCGTCCGCTTCGTGGCGAGCGCGCTGCTCGACTGAGCACCCCGGAAGCTGTAAGCAATCGACCGACCCGATCCGGGAGGACGCGCTCGTGAACCTCGAGTACAGCGCAGAGTACGAGGAGTTCCGCACCCAGGTGCGCCGCTTTCTCGCCGAGCACTGGAGCGCCGGGGATGCCGCCCGCCAGCCCGACCCGGACGGCGTGGCGGCCTTTGCGGGGGCCGTCCCCACGGACGAGCGCGCGACCGCGTTTCGCCTGAAGGCGATCGAGCGCGGCTACCTCTACCGTCACGTCCCGCGGCGCTACGGCGGCGGCGAGCAGCCGCCCGACCCGCTCAAGGCGACCATCATCGCCGAGGAGTTCCGCCGCGCGCGCGCTCCCCACGAGATGGTGGGCCAGGGCCCGAGCATGCTCGTGCCGACCCTCCTCGAGCACGGCACCGAAGCGCAGAAGGGACGCTTCATCCCGGGCACCCTGCTCGGGACGATCCGCTGGTGCCAGGGCTACAGCGAGCCGGGCGCGGGCAGCGACCTGGCCTCGCTCCGCACGCGCGCCGTGCTCGAGGGCGACTCGTGGGTCGTCAACGGCCAGAAGATCTGGACCTCGAGCGCGCGCGAGTCCGACTGGATGTTCGCCCTGGTCCGCACCGAGCCGGACAAGCCCAAGCACGACGGCATCAGCTACTTCCTGATCGACATGAAGACGCCCGGCATCGACGTGCGGCCGCTCCGCCAGATGACCGGGGACGCCGACTTCAACGAGGTGTTCTTCGACAACGTGCGCGTGTCGGCGGAGAGCCTGGTCGGGAAACGGGGCCAGGGCTGGGTGGTGAGCCGCTCGACGCTCAAGCACGAGCGCGCGCTGATCGGCGGCTCGCATCTCACCCGCCGGACGTTCGACGGCCTCGTCATGCTGGCGAGAGCAATCGAGGTCCGCGGCCGGCCCGCCATCCAGGATCCCGTGGTGCGGAGCCGGCTGGTGGAGCTCGAGGCGCGCCTCCTCGCCAACGAGTACCAGGGCTACCGCCTCCTCACCCTGAGCGCGCGCGGCGAGGAGCCGGGGCTCGCGGCCCTGGTGATGAAGCTCGCCTCGACCACCCTGGGCCACGACATCGCGAACCTCGCCCTGGACGTGATCGGCGACCGCGCGCTGCTCGCGCCCGGCGAGCCGAACGCGCCCGCGATGGGCATGTTCGGCACCGCCTACATGTGGTCGCTCGGCGTGCTGATCGCGGGCGGCACCGCCAACATCCAGCGCAACATCATCGCCGAGCGGGGCCTCGGGCTGCCGCGCGACGCGCGGAAGTGACGGCCCGCGCAAGCGGGATATGGATTTCGGCCTCTCCCCCGACCAGGTCCTGCTCAAGCAGACGATCCGCCGCTGGCTCGAGACGGAGTGCCCGACCACGCGCGTGCGCGCCGTCATGGAGAGCGACGGCGGGCACGACCCGCGCCTGTGGGAAGGGCTCGCCGAGCTGGGCGTGCCCGGGCTCCAGGTGCCGGCCGCGCACGGGGGCTCGGGGCTCGAGCTGCTCGAGGTGGCGCTCGCTGCCGAGGAGCTCGGCTGGTGCTGCACGCCGGGCCCGTTCCTCGCCTGCGCGCTCGCGACCGCCGCGCTCCTCGCGAGCGGCAACCCCGAGGCCGCCGCGCGCTGGCTCCCGGCCATCGCACGCGGGCGCGCGATCGTCACCCTCGCGCTCGGCGAGGAGGGCGACGAGTGGGATGCGGCGCGGCTCACGACGCGGGCGCAAGGCGGCACGCTCAGCGGACGCAAGCCCCTGGTTCCCTATGCCGCCGTCGCCGACGCGATCCTGGTCGCGGCAGCGGACGGCGACGGCCCGGGCCTCTGGCTCGTCGAGGGCGGCGCGCGCGGGCTCGGCGTGACGCCGCTCAAGGGGACCGACATGACCCGGCGGGTCGCGGCCGTCGAGCTCGAGGCGGCGCCGGCGACCAAGATCGCGGCGGGTCGCGCGGCGATCGACCGCGCGCGCGACGCGGGGCTCGTCCTCCTCGCGGCCGACGCGTACGGCGGTGCCCGCCGCTGCCTCGACATGACGGTCAAGTACGCGCTCACGCGCGAGCAGTTCGGCCAGCCGATCGGCGCCTTCCAGGCCGTCAAGCACCAGCTCGCCGACCTGGCGGCCGACCTGGACCCGGCGCTCTCGCTGTGGTGGTACGCGGCGCATGCCTACGACCACATCCCCGAGCGCGCCGAGCGGCACGCCGCGATCGCCAAGGCGCACCTGACCGACCTCTACGACCGCGCCACCCGGGTGACGACCGAGCTGCACGGCGGCATCGGCTTCACCTGGGAGTACGACCTCCACCTGTGGTTCCGCCGCGCCGTCTTCGACCGCGCCTTCCTGGGCGAGGCGACCTACCACCGCCTGCGCGCCGCCGACCTCGCGGGCTGGTAGGGTCAGGCCGGCGCCCCGTTCACCACCGTCCCGTCCTTCAGCGTGACGATCCGCGCGGCGTGGCCCGCGGCGCGCGCGTCGTGCGTCACCAGCACCACCGTCGACCCCCGTGCACGGTTGGCGTCGCGGATGAGGGCCAGGATCTGCTCGCCGGTCCGCGTGTCGAGGTTGCCGGTCGGCTCGTCGGCGAGGATCAGGGCGGGATCGATCACCAGCGCGCGCGCGATCGCCACGCGCTGCATCTCGCCGCCCGAGAGCTCGTCGGGCCGATGGCGACGCCGGTGCCCGAGCCCGACCAGGTCGAGCGCCGCCTGCACGCGCTCGCGCACGTCGCGCGGGCGGCGGCGGTCGAGGAGGAGCGGCAGCGCGACGTTCTCCTCGGCGGAATAGGTGGGCAGGAG
>Ga0137403_10003868_pt1 | contig 17816 bp, 16 predicted proteins | sample CZOMad2_1_16fung_FD_122057 | JGI IMG/M metagenome (GOLD analysis project Ga0137403, IMG submission 122057) | Vadose zone soil fungal communities from Angelo Coast Range Reserve, California, USA - CZOMad2_1_16fungal (Hybrid Assembly) | ecosystem: Environmental > Terrestrial > Soil > Vadose zone...
ACCTGCCCGACGACACGCGGCTGTGGGCCCTTCTCCAGCAGGCGGGCGGCGGGACGTGGGGTGGCTGCGTCTACGACGTGGATGCTATCGCCGCTGCGCTGGCTCCGAAGGCGCGGTAGCCCCCCTCACCCTGCCCTCTCCCCCTCCGGGGGCGAGGGATTCGTACCCCGCACCCTGCCCTCTTTCCTCCGGGGGCGAGGGATTCGTACCCTCTCCCCTCTGGGGAGAGGGTAGGGTGAGGGGCAACTACAGGAGGGCGCGAATCTCGTCGGAGGCCGCGCTGAAGCCGGAGGAGGCGGGCCATGAGTGGGCGTTGATGATACCTGACACCTGCCCGTCGGGGGCTCGACGCGCATCGTCCTTCTCCCCCTCACCCTGCCCTCTCCCCCGAGGAGGAGAGGGAGGAGGTAAGAGGGAGGCGACGGGGGGCTAGGACTTTGGCGCTACGACCTCGATGGCCATCGCTTCCGTATGGCGGAGGACGATGTCGTCACCCACCTTGACCTCGCTGAGCCGCCTCACCCGAGGATCGACCTTGATGGTCCGCGTATTGCCCTCAGGACCCTTGAGGGTGATCAGCCGCTTCTTGTAGTCGATCTTCTCGACCTTGGCGCTGATCTCCACGGTGTCCACGGTCATGGCCTTGGGCTTTTGCCCCCGCGGAGCGACGCTGACCGCCTGCATCTCGGCCGCGTCCGGTGGCGTGCCCGCCTTGCGGACGAAGAGGGCGACCGAGTCGAGGAATTTACCCTTGACCTTGTCGCCCACCTTGATCTGATCGAAGTTCTTGGCATTGGGACCCACCTTGAGCGTCACGCTGCGGCCGCCCGACCCCTTGAGGGTCACCGTGCGCTTGTCCTTGTCGACCGCCTCCACGGTGGCGTTGATGACCACCACGTCGGCCATCACCACACCCGGCGCGCCCGCGGAAGGCTTGTCGGGCGCGGCCGGCGGCGCAGCGGGGGGCGGGGCGGCCGGCGTTTGCGCCGAGGTCACCGACGCGCTGAAGGCGAGAGCCAAACCGATAGCGAGCGACACACGAGCGCTGGATTTCATGGTGAGCCTCCTTCTGCTGGGGAGGTGCAGGAGACGACTAGCTGCGGTAGCTCGTCTGGCCGGATTTCACGTCCTTGTTGAGCTTGCGGGAAAGATGAAGCCCTTCGAGCACGAACTCCACCGCCGAGGCGACCGCGGCGGGATCTTTGGCGCCGAGCTTCCTGCACGCGGCGTGGAGCGGGCGCGCCTCGCCGATCTGTCGCACATAGGCGTCCGACGGCATCACGTCCGAGACGTCCACCTTGAGCCCGCCCTGGAAAACGCCCACGACGTCCTCGAGATCGCTGCTCGTGAAGGCCCGGTTGAAGACATTGAGCACGGCCCGCTGGGCGAGCTTGCCGAGGATCTTCTCTTCGCTTGTTTCCCCCACCGACTCGAGCTCGATCTTGCCCGAGGTCGAGGCGACCATGGCGTCGAGGTCGCTCACGCGCGGACAGGCGGCGGATTCGCCGAGACGGATGGCCCGCTTGAGCGCGCTCGAGAGCAGGTTCTCGTAGTTGCAGATGCTCACGCGCACGGACACGCCGGAGCGCTGGCTGATCTCCGACGACCGCCGCGCGAGGTGCGTGAGCTCGGCCACGATCTGCTTCATGTACTCGGGGGCGTGGGTGGCCACGGGGTCGGTGAAGCTCGTGCGCTCCGTCTCCATGATGTCGATCTCGTGCTGGAGGCGCTTGGGGTAGTGCGTGCGGATCTGCGAGCCGAAGCGGTCCTTGAGGGGCGTGATGATGCGCCCGCGGTTCGTGTAGTCCTCGGGATTGGCGGAGGCGACCACGAAGACGTCGAGATTGAGGCGCACCTTGTAGCCGCGGATCTGCACGTCGCGCTCTTCCATGATGTTGAGAAGACCGACCTGGATGCGCTCGGCGAGGTCCGGGAGCTCGTTGATGGCGAAGATGCCGCGATTGGTCCGCGGCAGGAGGCCGTAGTGGATGGTCAGCTCGTCGGAGAGGTAGCGACCCTCCGCGACCTTGATGGGATCTACCTCGCCGATGAGGTCGGCGATGGTGATGTCGGGCGTGGCGAGCTTCTCGCCATAGCGGCGATCGCGCGCCAGCCAGACGATGGGCGCGCGCTCCCCCTGCTCGCCGATGATCTGATGCCCCGCCTGAGAGATGGGCGCGAACGGATCGTCATTGGTCTCGCAGCCCGCGAGCGCCGGCACCTGCGCGTCGAGGAGATTGACCATGAGCCGGGCGATCTTGGTCTTGGCCTGGCCGCGCTCACCGAGGAAGACGATGTCCTGCCCCGAAAGGAGCGCGTTCTCGACCTGGGGAAGGACGGTATCTTCGTAGCCGACGATGCCGGGGAAGAGCGAAGCGCCCGCCTTGAGGCGAGTGACCAGATTGTCGCGGAGCTCCTGCTTGACCGACTTGTTCTTGTAGCCGCTGGCGCGGAGCTCGCCGACCGTGGTGGGCTGGGTCACGCGCACACTATGCCGCGAGGTCTTCGGGCTGTCAATCGCGGTCCCCACGCGGCGGGAGAAGATAGCCGAGGAGGAGCACGCTGAGCTGGACGAGGAGCAGCTTGTTCCACGCCGTGACGGCCTGAAGGGCCTCGTGCGGGTCGGTGATCTCGCCCTCGAGGGCGGCGGCCAGCGCGCTCTGGGTCAGGCTCATCGCGCCCACCATGAATTGCGCGGGAATCTTGCCGCCCGGGCCGTACTCGCGGTGGCTGTGCGAGAGCGCGACGGCGAGGCTGTAGTACACGAAGCCGTGGCTCATCGTCACCTCCGCCGTCTCCCGAAGCCAGCGGCCCAGGCTGTGGCGGCGGCGCTCGATGCGCACCCGATCCGGAGAGCCGTCCTCGGCGAGAAAGAACTTCGCGGTGGCGGGGAACTTGAGAAAGTGCTCGTAGAGCGCGGCGGTCAGAGCCTCTTCGTGCTTGAGCACGAGCGGGGCGGTGCGCCTGATGATCTGGACGTCGTCCTCGCGCAGGCCCACGAACGCCATCTGCTCGCGGACGAATCGCTCCATGTCCGCGCCCGGATGCTGGCCCTCAGCCGAGCTCATGCCGATTCCTCCCTATGGGATAATCCGACGACGTGAAGAGCATACCTTCATCGATCAACGTGCGCTCTCTGCTCCTCGTCGTCGCGTTGCTCGTGGCCGACATTGCGACGGCCCAGTCGGGAGCGTGGCTCGACCAGCCGCTCTCCGCCTGGAATCAGCCGGGTGCTCCCGTACCGACGGCGCCCGCGCCGAAAGGCGATCCGCCCACTGATCCACGCTGCGCGGGCGGGGTGCGTCAAGCGGCGACACCGGAGGAGCGCATGGTCACGTCGGCCGGCTGGTCTCTCTACGCCAAGCCGACGGCCAGAGGGAACGCCACCGTGGTGCTCGGGGAAGCATCGATCGACGGGATGTGTCGGCCCTGGGACTATCAGGCCTTCGTGTTCGTGAAGGGAAGCTTCGCGGGCACGCTGTCGCCGTCTTTCATGGACTCGCGCACCGACGGCGCCTTGAGCGAGATCCGTTTGCCGTCACCAAGCGCCATCGAAGTCGTGTTCCTCCGCTACGTGGATGCCGATCCACTCTGTTGCCCCTCGCGTCTCATCATTGTGCGCTACCGCATCCAGCGCCGTGGGCAAGGGCCTGTTGTTGTTCCCATTTCGGCTCGGAGCAAGTCTACGGCCGGGTCCGGGTAGACACGCCCCCTCACCCTGCCCTCTCCCCCTCCGGGGGCGAGGGACTCCGGATCCCTCACCCCCACTGGGGGAGAGGGCAGGGTGAGGGGGAATCAGAATCAGCCACCGTGCTACCATGCGCTCGACGCAGTCACCCACTGCCCGGAGGACGGCATGACCCCCACCGATCTCTGCTACACGCCGGCGACCAAGCTCATCCCGCTCATCCGCTCGAAGAAGCTCTCGCCGGTCGAGCTCATGAGAGCCGTGCTCGAGCGCATCGAGAAGGTCAATCCCAAGCTCAACGCCTTCTGCACCATCACCGCCGATGAGGCGATGAAGGGCGCGCGGGCCGCCGAGCAGGCGGTGATGAAAAAGAAGAAGCTGGGGCCCCTTCACGGCATCCCGCTTTCCATCAAGGACCTCTCGTTCACGAAGGGCGTGCGCACCATGTCGGGATCGCACCTCTTCGCGGATCGCGTTCCCGACCACGACGCGCCCTTCGTGCGCCGCCTCAAGGAAGCGGGCGGAATCCTCACGGGCAAGACCACCACGCCCGAGTTCGGCTGGAAGGCGCTCAGCGGCTGCCCCCTCACCGGCGACACGCACAATCCATGGAACCTCGCCATGAACACGGGCGGCTCGAGTGCGGGGGCGGGAGCGGCGGCGGCGGCGGGACTCGGTCCGCTTCACCAGGGGTCGGACGGGGCGGGCTCCATCCGCATACCGTCGGCCTTCTGCGGGGTGTTCGGCCACAAGCCCTCCTATGGCCGGGTGCCGCAGTGGCCCGTGTCGAACAACGACTACACCACGCACAACGGCCCCATGACGCGAACGGTGGGCGATTCCGCGCTGATGATGAGCGTCATGGCAGGCGCCGACGACTGGGACCGCACCTCCCTCGACGCCGTGCCCGACGACTACGTGGGCAAGCTCAACCGCGGCGTGAAGGGTCTCCGCGTCGCGTGGAGCCCCAATCTCGACAATCTGCCCGTGGACCCGGAGATCGCCGCGGTGGTGAAGAAGGCGGTGGGCGCTTTCAAGGAGCTGGGGGCGAAGGTCGAAGAGGTGCAGACCAAGTTCGCCGACACCCACGAGATGATCCGGGTGATGTGGGGCGCCCACTACGCGGGCGCATGGAGCTCCTATGTGCCCAAGTGGCGCGACAAGATGGATCCGGCCTTCGTGGCGTGCATCGAGGACGGCCTGCGCGTGAGCGCGGCCGAGTACATCGACGTGCGCGGCAAGAAGATGACGCACTGGGATTCGGTGCGACCGCTCTTCGAGAAGTACGACATCCTGCTGACGCCGTCGGTGTCGGTGGCTGCCTTCCCCCTCGGTCGCCTCAATCCCGAGCACTGGCCGCAGCACGCGTGGGACTGGCTGCCCTGGGCGTCGTTCTCCTATCCCTTCAACTTCACCGGCCAGCCGGCCTGCTCGCTGCCCGCGGGCTTCACCAAGGCCGGCCTGCCCGTCGGCCTCCAGGTGGTGGGCCGTCGCTTCGCCGATCTCACCGTGCTCCAGGCCGCCGCGGCATTCGAAAAGGCGCGGCCGTGGCAGCAGACCCGTCCGGAGGTGGACTGAGATGGCCATCAAGGCGCTGACCTTCGACGTGTTCGGCACGGTGGTGGACTGGCGCTCCAGTATTTCTCGCGAGGGTGAAGCGTTCGGGCGCTCGCGGGGCATCACGGGAGTGGACTGGCAGCTGTTCGCCGACAAGAGGCGGGGCATGTACCAGCCGGCCATGGACGAGGTGCGCAGCGGCCGTCGTCCGTTCGTGAAGCTCGACGTGCTGCATCGCGAGAGCCTGGAGAAGCTCGTGGCCGATTTCGGCATCAAGGGGCTCAGCGAGGCGGACCTGGACCATCTCAATCGCGCCTGGCACCGACTCGACCCGTGGCCCGACGCGGTGCCCGGGCTCCAGCGCATGAAGAAGAAGTACATCCTGGCCACCCTGTCGAACGGCAACGTCGCGCTCATGGTCAACATGGCGAGGCGGGCAGGGCTGCCCTGGGATACCATTCTCGGCGCCGAAGTGACGCGGCACTACAAGCCGCAGCCGGAATGCTATCTGGGCACCGCGGACTTCCTCGGCCTCGAGCCGGCCGAGGTCGCGCTGGTGGCCGCGCACAATAACGACCTCGCGGCCGCGCGGCGAGTCGGCTTCCGCACGTGCTTCGTGACGCGCCCGAACGAGAAGGGCCCGGGCCAGGACAAGGACCTCCGCGCCGAGGAGGACTGGGATTTCATCGCGCGTGACTTCGTCCATCTCGCCGACGAGCTTGGCTGCTGACCCAGCGGACCCGGGGTGGCTCGACAGGATCGAGTATCCGTTCGCATCGCGCTGGCTCGATCTGCCCGCCGGGCGCATGCACTATGTGGACGAGGGACAGGGGCGGCCCCTAGTCTTCGTGCACGGCACGCCCGACTGGTCGTTCGCCTGGCGGCACCTCATCAAGGCGCTCAAGGCCTCCTTCCGCTGTATCGCCGTCGATAGTCTGGGCTTCGGTCTCTCGGACAAGCCGCGGGATTTCTCGTATGAGCCGGCGGCGCAGGCGAGGAATCTCCGCGTCCTGATCGAGCACCTCAAGCTGCGCGACGTGACGCTCGTCCTCCACGACTTCGGGGGACCCTTCGGACTGTCCTATGCCATCGACCGCCCCGACAACGTACGGAGCCTCGTGCTCATGAACACGTGGCTGTGGTCGCTGCAGGGGGATCCGCACTTCGAGCGCTTCGGCAAGCTTTTCGGAGGAGCGTTCGGGCGCTTTCTCTATCTCCGCCTGAACTTCTCCGTGCGCGTGATCATGAAGCGGGCCATCGCCGACCAGTCGCGCTTCCCGCGCCGCATCCAGGAGCAGTATCTGCGGCCGTTCGCGTCGCGCGCGGACCGCGTGGCCACGCACGCGTACGCGCGCGCCCTGCTCGACGCCGGCCTCTGGTACGACGGGCTCTGGCGGCGGCGGGAGAAGATCCGCGACATTCCCACTCTCATCCTCTGGGGCATGCAGGACCAGGCCTTCCGCGCCCAGGACCTCGACCGCCTTCAGACCATGTTCTCCCACAAGCGCACCGCCTGCTTCCACGACGCCGGCCATTTTCCCCAGGAGGAGCGCCCGGAGCGCGCAGTATCCCTCGTGCAGGAATTCCTGGCCGGCTAGACGTCCCCTCACCCTACCCTCTCCCCCTCTGGGGGCGAGGGACTCCAAGAATCCCTCTCCCTCACTGAGGGAGAGGGCAGGGTGAGGGTGGAAGGCCGGCGACTCGCGTGCAGGAGTTCCGCGGCTGAATCGCCCCCTTACCCTGGCCCTCTCCCCCTCTGGGGGCGAGGGGATCATCGGACGAATCCCTCTCCCTCACTGAGGGAGAGGGTAGGGTGAGGGTGGGTCCAGCTAGGCTGCGGTGACGGGGCCCGCGCCCACCAGCGTGCGCGCCAGCTCGATCTCGCCGAAGTGGGTCATGCCGTGGGTAAGGCAGACCATGCCGAGCGCGCGCATGGCGTGCATCTCGCCTAGCGGTCTCACGGTCACCATGCGGTCGAGCAGCGCTTGATCGTTCTTGGCGATGAGGGCGTCGGTGGAGGCCCACACCTTGCCCATGTATTCCTTGAAGGCGCCCAAATCCTTCATGCGGAGGGCCTGGGCGTCGGCCGTCGACATGCCCGTGCCCTGGACCATCTCGGGCAGGCCCGTCTTCGCCGCGTAGCCGCCCTCGACCCAGATGGGCGTCTTCTTGTTCTGCAGGATGTACTGGACCACGTTGTCCTCGGTGCGCACGTAGTGCCAGAGTCCCCACGCGATGGTGTTCGCCTTGGAGTTGCCCGCGGGTACGGCGTGAAGCTGGTCGGGGGTGATGTTGTCGAGCTGCTTCTCGAGATTGCCGTGGAGCTGCTTGAGCCCGCCCTGGATGAACTCGACAGCAGTGATCATGTCTGCCCCCTCCGTGTGGGCCCGCCCATATTACTCTGAGGGGCGAGGCCGCGGCGCTCCTCCATTTCTTCGAGCGTGCGCGGCCAGTCGGCGCGCAGGAGGCGCGACAGCGCGCGGTCCGCGAGCAGCCTGCCGCCCGTCTGGCACTTCGCGCAGTAGTTGGTCTCGTTGTCGGCGTGACGGATGCGCTGCACGGGCGCGCCGCAGTCGGGGCAGGGGCGGCCGAAGCGGCCGTGCACGGCCATCTCCGGTCGGAAGGCCGTGACACCCTCGGGAAAGTCGCCGCCCGCGCTCTGCCGGAGTCGCACGATCCAGTCGTAGAGCGTGGCGCGCATGGCCTCGAAGAGGCGCGCATGCTCGCCGTCGCTCAGGGCCCGTGTCTGCCGCACCGGCGAGAGCCTCGCCCGGTGCAGGATCTCGTCCGAGTAGGCGTTGCCGATGCCGGAGAGAATGTGCGGGTCGGTCAGGGCGCGCTTGAGCGTGTGATTCTCGCGGGTGAGGGCCGCGCTGAGCTCTTCCGCGGTGCAGGCGAGGGGCTCGAGCCCACCCGCATCCAGATCGCCGAGCGCCGGCTCGCCCTCGAGCAGATGAATTGCCGCGCGCTTCTTGGTCCCCGCCTCGGTCAGCGTCAGCGTGCCCGTCGAAAAGTCGAAGGCGGCCAGGCCGACCTTGCCCGGCACCTTCGCGCCCCCGGCCTTCCAGTGCAGCCGCCCCGCGATCATCAGGTGGATAGCGAGGAAGAGATCGCCCTCCAGAGCGATGACGATGCGCTTCCCCACGCGACGAAGGCCGATCACCCCGCGCCCGTGGGCGGTCGAGATCGGTGGATCGAAAGAGCGCAGCACGAACGGGCTGGCCAGCCTCACGCGCTCGAGGGTGGCGCCGCGGATGCGCACGTCGAGCGCGTCGAGGTAGACGGTAACGTCCGGCAGCTCAGGCATGCGCGGGGGATACGGTGCTAGGGCACGCGGGCAATCGCCGTCGGCTTCCAGGTGCCGTCGAGCGCTTCCGGCTTCGGCCAGTAGATGCGCATGGTCACGCTGAACTCGCCCTCGGGAGCGGGGAGCCAGTTCGACTCCTTGGCCTTGCCCGGTGACTCGCGCTGGATGTAGATATCGAGCGAGCCATCCTTGTTGTACTTCAGCGGCATCCAGGCGGCGATGTTGTAGCGGTTGATCGGGTTCTCCACGAAGAACGACTGCGCGTTGTACATGGTGAGCGACCAGAAGGCATTGGCGGGGGGAGCCTGCCCCTTGTCGAAGTGCAGCACGTAGCGATTGGCGCCGTCGAGGGGCTTGCCGTCGGCGTCGACGAAGGCGGAAGGATAGACCGCGTCCGCGGCAATGTTCGCGCCGAAGCCGATCAAAGCGATGACGGCCCGCAGACCGTAGTCGGTTCCGAAGGCCGCCAGATTCATGGGCAAGATGTTCCAGCCGTTGACGGGCTTGCCGGTTTCCTTCGCGTCGGCCTGCAGCTTGGCCATGGCCGTCTCGACCGACTTCTCCAGACCCTTGGCCACCACGGGATCGAGCTTGCTCATGTCGAAGTCCTGACCGGGCACGATGCCGATCTTGGCGAGCTGGGCCAGCATCGGAGCGTCCGCGGGCGGCGGCGGGCTCGCTTTCAAGAGCGCGGCGAGGGTCTTGAAGTACGTGGCCGCACTCATCTTGGCCACCTGCTCCACGGGCGGCGACATGTCCACGCCCGGGTTCACTACTCCGGCGGGAGGCGTGTAGGGCTTGCCCCAGGCACTGAGGGGCGTGACCTTGTACTGCTTCTGGATCGCGTTAACCGCCGGATAGTCGGCGGGCCCGTTGGCCTGCGTGCGGCCGCCGATCATGACGAGATTGGTGGGCGACTTGTATTCCGTCATCCCCGCGGGGAGGGTGCCCGTCCAGCCAGGGCCGGTGATGGCGAAATTGCCCGCCTTCGTGCCCGTGGTTCGCTTGCCCGGCGAGGCGAACACGTTGGTCCACGCGTCGATGAGTGGCATCAGGTAGTAGCGCCCTCGCGTATCGGGAACGGAAAGAATGATCGGCTCCGCCGTCAGATCGAGGAACGCGAAGGAGTAGAGGGTGTCCACGTTCATCCGGACGATGTCTTTGTCGGCCGCCGTCGGGTATTTCACCATGCTGCCGAACTGGTTGACGGGAGCATGCGCGTTCGGCTCGGGCGCGGCCACGTTCGTCTGTACCCGCTTCGTCAGCTCCGCGATGACGAGGGGGAGCCCATAGACCACCGCGTCGACACCGACCTTCGCCGCCTCGTCCTCACGCGCTCTGTCCGCCGCGGCCTTCGCCGTGGCCTCGGCATTGGTCTTCTCGGCCTTGGCCTTGTCGGGCTTCTCGCCGCACGCGGTCAGGGTGAGGCACAGCACGGCGGACAGCATGATCCTGCACAGCGTCCTCGGCGTCATTGTCTGCGCGCTCCTCGTGTAGAGGGTGACCAACGGGACAGCGTCAACTCGGCGCCTAGAGCGTATGCCCGGCCCCCTCTCTTGACAAGGCCGCGCAGGCGGTAACCCCGTTCCCGACCCTATCGGATACATGCGCCCCGGAACGTGCTTTACGGTGGAGGGGGCGGCAGCCAGAATACCCGCGGTTCGCAGGGCCGGGACCCGCAAAGCCCCACCGTGGGCGGGGTCAGGTCTGAAACCGGGCACGCTCGAGCCCCCACCCGTAGCTTCTGCTTCAGCCCCTCCCGAGGACTCGGCGGCAAGGGAGCGCATGAGCGCTCCCTTAGCCCTTCACGACGTCAGCGTCGACGGCCTCCAGGTCGAAGGCGGCGGCCATGAGCGCGCGAGTGTAGGGCTCGCGCGGCTCGGCGAAGATCTGCGCCGCGGGTCCCCGCTCGACGATCCGCCCCTCGCGCATGACGAGAACCTCCTCGCTGAGCGCGCGCACCACTCTGAGATCGTGGCTGATGAAGAGGTAGGCAAGGTTGTGGCGGCGCTGCAGCTCGCGCAGGAGGTCGACGATCTGCGCCTGCACCGACATGTCGAGCGCGGAAGTCGGCTCGTCGAGCACGACCAGCCGAGGTTTGAGCACCATGGCGCGGGCGATGGCGATGCGCTGGCGCTGCCCGCCCGAGAACTCATGCGGGTAGCGGTCACGCGTCTCGGGATCGAGCCCCACCTCGATCAGGGCGTGCTCGATGAGGCGCCGGCGCTCTTCGGCGGTGGCGCCGATCCCGTGGACGCGGAGCCCCTCCTCCACGATCTGGCCAACGGAGAGCCGCGGCGACAGCGAGCCGTAGGGGTCCTGGAAGACGATCTGCATTTCTCGGCGGAGCGGGCGCAGGGCGCGCGAGGAGAGCCCCTGGATGTCGCGCCCGGCGAACTGGATCGAGCCCTTGCTCCGCACCAGCCGGAGGAGCGCCAGGCCCAGCGTCGTCTTGCCTGACCCGCTTTCCCCGACCACGCCCACCGTGTGCCCTTCGCGCACGGTGAGGCTCACGCCGTCCACCGCCTTGATGTGGCCGATGGTGCGCCGCAACACCCCGCCCTTGAGGGGGAACCAGACCCGCAGGTCCCGGCCGTCGACGATGGAGGGGACGCCCTCGACGGCTCGATGGGGCTCGCCGCGGGGCTCGGCTTCGAGCAACCGGCGTGTGTAGGCGTGCTGGGGGCGGGCGAAGATCTCCTCGGTGCTCCCTGCCTCCACGATCTCGCCCTGGGTCATGACGCACACGCGGTCGGCCATTTTCCGGACGATGCCGAGGTCGTGGGTGATGAGGAGGAGCGCCATCCCGAACCGGTCGCGCAGGTCGCGCAGCAGGCGCAGGATCTGGGCCTGGATGGTGACGTCGAGGGCGGTGGTCGGCTCGTCCGCGATGAGGAGGTCGGGCTCGTTGGCGAGCGCCATCGCGATCATCACGCGCTGGCGCTGGCCGCCCGACAGCTGGTGCGGATAGGCGTCGAGCCGGCTCGCCGCCTCCGGCAGACCGACCAGGCGCAGCAGTTCCAGCGTCCGCGCCCGCGCCGCGCGACGGCCGAGCCGCTTGTGCACGAGAAGCACCTCATTGATCTGCTTCTCGATCGTGTGTAGCGGGTTCAGCGACGTCATCGGCTCCTGGAAGATCATGGCGATACGGTTGCCGCGTATGACGCGCAGGAGTCGCTCTCGCGCCCCCAGCAGCTCGTCGCTCCGGAAATGGATGCTCCCGCTCGGGTGGCGGGCCGGTGGGTAGGAGAGCAACTGCACGATCGACAGCGCTGTCACCGACTTGCCGGAGCCGCTCTCCCCGACCAGAGCGACCGTCTCGCCACGGTCGATGTCGAAGGAGACGTGACGCACGGCCCGCACCTCGCCGCCCGGCGCGTCGAAGGAGACGGAAAGATCGCGCACGCTGAGCAGCGTCTCACCGCCGCGCGAGGAGGGGGCTTCGGTACTCACGCGGTCGTCTTCCGGGGGTCGAAGGCATCGCGCACGGCCTCGCCGATGAAGATGAGGAGGCTCAGCATGACGGCGAGCACGACGAAGCCGGTGATGCCGAGCCAGGGCGCGTGGAGATTGGCCTTGCCCTGGGCGAGGATCTCGCCGAGCGACGGGGAGCCGGGCGGCAGCCCGAAGCCGAGGAAGTCGAGCGAGGTGAGGGTGGTGATGGAGCCGTTCATGACGAACGGCAGGAAGGTCAGCGCAGCCACCATCGCGTTGGGAAGCACGTGCTTGACCATGATCACCGCGCTACCGACGCCGAGCGCGCGCGCGGCCCGCACGTAGTCGAAATTGCGGGCGCGCAGGAACTCGGCCCGCACCACCCCCACCAGGGCCATCCAGCTGAAGAGCAGCATCAGACCCAGCAGCCACCAGAAGTTCGGCTCCACGATGCTGGCCAGGATGATCAGCAGATAGAGGACGGGCAGCCCCGACCAGACCTCGATGAAGCGCTGGAAGAGCAGGTCCGGCCAGCCGCCGAAGTACCCCTGCACAGCGCCGGCGGCGATGCCGATGACCGAGCTGGCGAGGGTGAGCGCGAGCCCGAAGAGCACGGAGGTCCGAAAGCCGTAGATGACCCGCGCCGCCAGGTCCCGCCCCTGGTCGTCGGTGCCGAGCCAGTTGACCCGGGACGGCGGGGCGGGGGCCGGGACGGGCAGGGCGTAGTTGATGGTGTCGTAGCGGAAGGGGATGGGCGGCCACACGATCCATCCCTTCGCCTCGATGAGCTTGATCACGGCCGGGTCGCGGTAGTCCGTCTCGGTGAGGAACGTGCCGCCAAAGGTCGTCTCGGGGTGCCCGACGAGGGACGGGACGTAGAAGCCGCCGTCGTAGCGGACGAGCAGCGGCCGGTCGTTGGCGATCAGTTCGGCGCCGAGGCTCAGCAGGAACAGGACCAGGAAAATCCAGAGCGACCAGAAGCCGCGCCGGTTCTTGCGGAAGTTGCGGAGCCGGCGGCGCGTGAGCGGGCTGAGGGACGGAATGGCCTAGACCTCCCGGGTCGCGAAGTCGATGCGGGGGTCCACGGCGACGTAGGTCAGGTCGCTGACCAGGTTCAGGAGCAGGCCGACCAGCGTGTAGATGTAGAGCGTCCCGAACATGATCGGGTAGTCGCGGTTGATCGCCGCCTCGAAGCCGAGCAGCCCGAGCCCGTCCAGGGAGAAGATGACCTCGATCAGAAGGGCCCCCGTGAAGAAGATGCCGATGAAGGCGGAGGGGAAGCCGGCGATCACGATCAGCATCGCGTTGCGGAAGACGTGACCGTAGAGCACGCGGCGCCGCGTGAGCCCCTTCGAGCGAGCGGTCACGACGTACTGCTTGTTGATCTCATCCAGGAAGGAGTTCTTGGTCAGCATGGTGAGGCTGGCGAAGCCGCCCACCACGAGCGCCGTCACCGGCAGCGCGATGTGCCAGAGGTAGTCGAGGATGCGCGCCGGCCAGGAGAGCAGGGCCCAGTGGTCGGAGACGAGGCCGCGCAGCGGGAACCAGGCGAAGACGCTGCCGCCGGCGAAGAGGACGACGAGCAGGATGGCGAAGAGGAAGCCGGGGATCGCGTAGCCGACGATCACCACCGCGCTCGTCCAGACGTCGAAGGTGGAGCCGTCACGGATCGCCTTGGCCACGCCGAGCGGGATCGAGATCAGGTAGATCAGGAGGGTTGTCCAGAGCCCCAGCGAGACCGAGACCGGCAGCTTCTGGACGATGAGGTCGATCACGCGCTGGTCGCGGAAGAAGCTGGTGCCGAAGTCGAAGGTGACGTAGCTGCGCAGCATTCGAAGGAAGCGTTCGTGAGCTGGCCGGTCGAAGCCGAACTGGCGCTCGAGCTGGCGAATCAGCTCGGGATCGAGCCCACGGGCGCCGCGGTACTTGCTGCTCCCCTCGCCGCCCGGCACCGCACCCGGCATCTGCGGGGCCGCCGTCTCCCCGGTGGCCGAGCCGCCCACGCGGGCGGTGGCCTCCCCGGCTTGTCCCTTGATGCGGGCGATCATCAGCTCCACCGGCCCGCCCGGCGCCGCCTGCACCACGATGAAGTTGACCACCATGATGCCGAAGAGCGTCGGGACCATCAGGAGGAGACGGCGCGCGATGTAAGCGAGCATGAGGGTGGGTGACCGGCTACTTCGTCATCTCGCCCTTGCGGCGGGCGAGCGCTGCCTCCTGCTTGGCGTCGAGCCACCAGGTGTCGAAGCCGAGCGCGTACTTCGGCACGACCGCCGGACGGCGGAGCTTGTCCCAGTAGGCGACGCGGAAGGCCTGGATGTGCCAGTGCGGGATGACGTACTGGCCCCACAGGAGGACGCGGTCGAGCGCTCGGGCGCGAGCCACCAGGCCGGGCCGGTCGGGCGCCTGGATGACCAGGTCGATGAGCTTGTCGACCACCGGGTCGCGGATGCCGGCCACGTTACGGCTGCCCTTTGTCGCCGCCGCTGCCGAACTCCAGAAGTCGCTCTGCTCGTTGCCGGGGGAGAGCGACTGTCCGAAGACTTGCACGGTCATGTCGAAGTCGAAGTCCTCGACGCGCTTCTGGTACTGGGCGGCGTCGACCGTCCGGACGCGGGCCGTGACGCCGAGCCGCTCCAGGTTCTTGATGAAGGGCAGCGCGATTCGCTCCCACTGCGCATCGCTGAGGAGGATCTCGAAGGCGAAGGGCTCACCGGTCTTCGCGTGGACGAGCTTCTGACCCTTGATGACCCAGCCCGCCTCCTTCAGGAGGTTGAGGGCTTCGTGGGCGCCTTCGCGGATGTTGCCGGAACCGTCGGTGACCGGCGGCTGATATTCCCGGGTGAAGACCTCCTCGAGGACTTTCCCGCGAAACGGCTCCAGGATCTTCAATTCGTCCGGGCCCGGCAGCCCGCGTGATGCCAGCTCGGAATTGGAGAAGTAGCTCTTGGTTCGCGTGTAGGCGCCGTAGAAGAGGTTCTTGTTCGCCCATTCGAAATCGAAGGCGTGGGCGATCGCCCGCCGCACCCGCCGGTCCTGGAAGACCGGCCGCCGGATGTTGTAGACGAACCCCTGCATGCCGGTGGGAACCTCGTTCTTGATCGCCTCCTTCTTGATGAGGCCCTGGGTGACGGCGGGGGTTGTGTACGCGGTGGCCCAGTTCTTGGCGCCGTTCTCCTGGCGGAAGTCGTACTCGCCACCCTTGAAGGCCTCGAGCGCGACTGTGGTGTCGCGGTAGTAGTCGAAGCGGAGGGTATCGAAGTTATCGCGGCCGACGTTCACGGGCAGCCGCGCTCCCCAGTAGTCCTTCACCCGGCGGTACGTGATCGAGCGGCCGGGCTCCACGATGTCCACGCGGTAGGCGGCGCTGCCCAGCGGCGGCTCCAGGATGGTCTTCTCGAAGTCGCGCTTGCTCCACCAGGCCTTCGAAAGGACGGGCAGCTGGCCGACGATCAGCGGCAGCTCGCGGTTCTCGCCCGGCCCGAAGCTGAACTTCACCTTGCGGTCGCCGATCTTCTCGGCCTTGACGACCTGGGCGTAGTAGCTGCGGTAGAAGGGTTGCCCCTTTACCTTGAGCGTCTCGAAGGTCCAGATGACGTCCTCGACCGTCATGGGACTGCCGTCGTGGAAGCGGGCTTCCGGCCTGAGCGTGTAGGCCACCCAGGAACGGTCGGCCGGCACCTCGATGCTCTCGGCGACCAGGCCGTACTGGGAGAACGGCTCGTCGAAGGAGCTCACCGTGAGCGTGTCGAAGATCTCGCCGAGGCCGACCGCCGGCACACCCTTGAGGATGAAGGGGTTGAGGGTGTCGAAGGTGCCGATGGCGGCCAGCTTGACGTTGCCGCCCTTGGGCGCTTCCGGGTTGACGTAGCCGAAGTGCTTGAAGCCGGGGCCGTACTTCAGGTCGCCGTGCATCGACAGGCCGTGGCCGACGGTCACGCGGTCGCCCGGGGGCTCACTGTTGGCGCGGTGGGGCGTCGCCGCCACGGCGACCGTGAGCAGGAGTGCGGAGACGCCGGCGGCAGTTGTCAGTCGCATGGGGCTCCTCATCTCAGGGTTCGTCGATCGGGGAGGTGCCATATCCAGTGTGGCGGGTCACCATCGCCGAGTCAACGCTTGGCCTGGGCAGTCGTCGACCGCGCGCGGAAGCGCCGCCTGATTCTTGCCACCCGGCGACACAAACCCTGGTCTCGGTCATGGGCCGGCCTTGCCATCGCGCGGATGAGGGCACGGCCATCGCGGCGATCCTGCAAGATCGCCAGGGACGTATCAACGGGTCAGACACCCACTCGATTGTCACCCAGGGCCGCCTCCCGAGGCGTGTCTGTGTATCCCGCTCGCGGAGGAGCGCATCGCCCGTCCGCACTGCTCGGCCTGAACGAGCAAGTTGCCCGCGGTAATGGCCAAGGAGGGGGTGATCGGACAGCCAGCGGCCCGCAGGGCCTCCGCCACCCAGGTATTGCAGGTATGGAGCAGCGAATAGCGGCCGGTGGCGGCGTAGAAACGGCTCAGGGGATAGAGCCCGGGGCCAACCTCGATCGGCTGGCCTGCTCCGTCGAGTGCGTAAGTGGCGGAGACGAAGCGCGCCAGGGCCTCCACGCCACGGCCGGAAAGCTCGATCGCGATGATCTCGGCGCGCGAGAAGTACGTGGCCGGCGGGGGGTCGAAGCCCGCCACGTGAAGCACGCTACCCTCCGAGCTGAAGGCCGCCTTGAGGGCCAGCCTCACGCCGGCCTCCGGCGACTCGTCGAAGGCGCGGTTGCCCCATCCGGCCTCGAGGAACCGTGCCGCGCGGATGCGACGGTGTTCGGGCCACGCCTCGGCTGGGATGTCGTCGCGCCGGATCACGATCCCGGTGTGCCAGCCATGCCCCACGACATAGATTGTGACGGTTGCTTCGCCGGGCAATGGTGAGGAGACTTCTCGAACGTGACCGTGACAGCCCGCCGTGAGCAAGAGCGCTCCCGCGACGAGCAGGGACCCGAGTGGCTGCACGAGGTACTCCTCCCAGAAGACGCATGTTCTACCCCCAAGGCCGCTCGACCACGCGCTCCATGGGGGAGCCTCGCGTCAAAATACGCCGGAGCGCCCTCTCACGAGCTCGGCGCGCCCGACGCCCACGAGGTTCGGCCGGGGGCGCGGCGACCGCTAGGCTCGACGGGCCCCAGCATGGCTCGAGCTCCTGCAACCGGCTCTGTGAATTCGACCGCTCTCGCGAAGTGGGATGTCGAAACAGCGTGGAGATTCCCAAGCGGACGCGTTGACCGTGCCGAGGCCGACCGGCGATCCCGCGGGGGCGAACGGCCCCGTCGGGCTCGTAGCACGCGTGGCAGGATCCTTGCGATGAATGTCATTGCTGACATGCGGGGGAAATGAGACAAGGGCATTCCTCGGCTATGCCGGGCGAAGGAGGTGGCGATGGCTTCTCGGCGTGTGGTCACCTCGAGCGGGGGGTGTACGTGAACGACCTCGGGGACGACGAGCCCGACCGGGTACGGGCCGCATACGGCGCCAACTACGAACGGCTGGTCGCGATCAAGGCAAAATACGATCCCGGAAACTTCTTCCGCGGGAACCAGAACGTCGCCGCCGCGGCCTGACCTCAATCCCTCTCCCCCGCCGAGGGGGAGAGGGCAGGGTGAGGGGGTCTGAGGTGAGGGGGCCTGAGGTGAGGGGGTCAGGCGGATCGGCCGAGCGCCACCTTGCGCCCCGTCTCGCGGAGCAGCCGCTTGTCGGCCTCCGGGTCCGCCTCCGCAGGGATGCGCAGCACGGTGTCCTGGCAGGCGGTGGCGATGGGCGGCGCGGGAGCGCGGAGGAGAAATTCCGGGT
>Ga0137403_10003869_pt1 | contig 17812 bp, 18 predicted proteins | sample CZOMad2_1_16fung_FD_122057 | JGI IMG/M metagenome (GOLD analysis project Ga0137403, IMG submission 122057) | Vadose zone soil fungal communities from Angelo Coast Range Reserve, California, USA - CZOMad2_1_16fungal (Hybrid Assembly) | ecosystem: Environmental > Terrestrial > Soil > Vadose zone...
GTCGTCATCCGCGGATCGATCAGGCGGTAGATCAGATCGGTCACGTGGTTGAGCGCTATCACGATGACGGACAGGATCAGGAAGATGCCGAGAAGCACCGGATAGTCGCGCTGCAGCACGGCCTCGAAGGTGAGCCGGCCGAGGCCGGGCCAGGCAAAGACCGTCTCGATCACGACCGCGCCGCCGACGAGCGCGCCGGCCTGCATGCCAGCGACCGTCACGACCGGCACCAGCGCGTTGCGCAGCATGTGGCCAACGACGATGCGCGGGCCGGCGAGACCCTTGGCGCGCGCCGTCTTGATGAAGTCCTGGTGCGAGACCTCGATGATCGAGGAGCGCATCAGACGGGCGTAGATCGCGAGATAGATCGCGGCGAGCGACATGACCGGCATGATCATGTGCTTCAAGATGTCGAAGAAGCGCTCGGTCGCCGTCATCTTCGCGTTGATCGTCTCGTAGCCGAAAGGCGGTAGCCAGCCGAGCGTCACCGAGAAGACGAGGACGAGCATCAGCCCGAGCCAGAACACCGGCGTGGCGTAAAGCAGCAGCGAGAGCACCGTGAAAATCGTGTCGACGATGCTTCCGGCCGCCAGGCCTGCAAGCGCTCCGAGCGTCGTACCGATCAGGAGCGCGAGACAGAATGCCGTCAGCGTGAGCAACAGCGTCGCCGGCAGGCGCTCGAGGATGAGGTCGAGGACGGGGCGGCGCTGGCGATAGGAATAGCCGAGATCGAAGGTGAGCACGCGCCCGAGATGCGTGCCGAGCTGTATGAGATAGGGCTTGTCTAACCCGTATTCCCTGCGCATATCGTCGAGGATCTTGGGGTCGGCCGCGCCCGATTGCCCCGCCATGACCATGGCCGGATCGCCCGGCGCCGCGCGGACGAGCACGAAGTTGAAGGTCGCGATCACCAGGATCACGGACACGAGCCGTACCACCCAGGTGATCACCAAGAGTCCAATTCTTGCGGCGCTCCCGCTGCCGGTCACGACTTGTAGACCGTCCCGAAGGTCTCGTGGGATCCGATCCCCGTCGTCACGATGTTCTTGAACGCCTTGTCGTAGATGATGGGGTATTCGAGCTCCAGCGTCCAGGCGACGGGAACTTCCTCGACAAGGATCTGCTGGACCTTGGAATAGAGTTCCTGCCGCTTGGCCTCGTCGAGCGCAACCGCCGCCTCCTCGAACAACCGGTCCACCTCGGGGTTCGAATAGCCCTGGGTGTTCGAGAACAAAATGCCCTTCTTGATGTTCGACGAGATGTAGGTGCGGGCGACGCCGAGTGCGGGATCACCGAGCTGGTAGAGCAGGTTCTGGGTCATCTCATAGTCCCAGTTGCCGACCTTCTCGGCCCAACCCGCCATGTCGGTGCCGACAAGAACGAGATCGATGCCGGCCTTGGAAAAGCTCTGGCGGAAGAACTCGCCGGCGCGCTGATACACCTCGCCATAGGGTGGCACGATATATTTGATTTCGGCCCGCTTGCCGTTGGCGTCGGCCTTCAGGCCCATCTCGTCGAGCAGGGCCTTGGCCTTGTCCACCGAGTACTCGTAGCGCTTCACCTTGTCGTCGTAGAAGCGGGTCTTTGACGAAATCGGACCGGTCGCGATCTTGGCGTTGCCGAAATAGACGCGCTTGTTGAGCGCGTCGCGATCGATCAGATGCATGATCGCTTGCCGGAACCGCTTGTCGTTCATCGGCGCTATGCGATTGTTCATCTCGAGCCACTGATGCGGCGCGAAATACTCGTAGCCCTTGGTGGTGTATTCGAGATTCTTCTGCGACTTGAAGCGCTGCACGTCGAAGAACTCGACGTCGGACCATTGCACGAGCTGCACGGTGCCGTTCTCCAGCGCCAGCGCCCGCGATGCGCTATCCGGGATGATGCGGTAGATGATCTCGTCGAGAAGGGGCTCATCCTTGCGGTAGTAGCCGTCGTGCCGCACGAGATGGACATGCGAACCGCGCACCCATTCCTTCAGCTTGAAGGGACCGGTGCCGATCGCCTTGTCGTTCATCGGGTTCTTGCGGAACTCGGTGCCTTCGTAGATGTGCTTGGGCACGATCGGCGCGGAGGTGCAATCGAAGCAGCCGAGGAAGGGCGCGAAGGGCTGCTTCAGTTTGAAGACGACGGTCAGCGGATCGGGCGCCTCGGCGGATGCGACGCGCGCGAAATTCTGGCGAGCGCGCGGATGGGTCTCCGTCAGCACCTTCATGCAGCTGAAGACCACGTCTTCAGACGTCATCGGTTTGCCGTCGTGGAAGGTGATGCCCGGGAAGAGCTTGAAGGTGTAGGTGAGGCCGTCCGGCGAGACCTCCCACGACTGCGCCATGCCCGGCATGGGCTTCAAATCGGCGCCGTATTTCAGCAGGCTCTCGTAGATCTTGCCGCCCAGCGTGAGGGTCGGCTGCTGCTGGTTGAACGCCGTCACGAGGATCGGTGGTTCGGGTTGGATGATGGTGTTGAGCGTGCCTCCCTTCGTCTGACCGGCCGCTCTGGTGATGCCGAGCGGGATGGCGGCACTGGCGGCCAGCATCGCAGCAGTGAATTCGCGCCTGTTCATGGACCAATTCCTTCGTTCCCGATTGGCCCATCGTGACGGAGCCCGGTGTTCCGTGCTACACGGAAGGGGACAGCAATCATCGCGATCGGGCCATCTGGCCCGGAAGATGCATGGGGCTGTGAGGAAACCAGGCACCTCACATTACGAGTCCAGATGAACATAAATGTAAGAGTCGGCACGGCACCGACCGACAGCGATGGTCTCGAGCGCCCGTGTCATAAGCGATGCGGACCGATAGCCGCGGCGAAATATGCTGGTCACCTGCAGACGCAGAAGCGGCCGGTCGTCGCCATGGCAGCGACTTACCCTTCCGAGAGCATGAGCACGCGGCACGCGCATCGGCGGGGGCAGTTCATCCTCCAGACCGTCGGTGTCACCTCGATGATGACGGAACGTGGCAATTTCGTCATCCCGCCGGGGCATGGCCTCTGGATTCCCGCCGGCGTGGTGCATCAATCGCGCGCCTGGGGCGATGTCGAGGCCCAAACCATCTACATCGAACCGGATCAGGTGCCGCGCTATCCCACGACCTGCCGCGTGATCCGCGCTTCGATGCTGCTCGAGGCGCTGATGGACGAAGCCGTCCGGATGCCGGTGCATTACGACGAGGACGGGCGCGACGGGCAGCTGGTTGATCTCCTGCTCGGCGAGATCGGCCGCATGCCCGAAGTATCGCTGCATGTGCCGATCCCGCTCGACCCGCGGCTCGCCCGGATCTGCGAAGCGGTCCTCGCCGATACCAGTTCCGACCTCACCCTCGACGATTGGGCGGATCGCAGCGGCTTGAGCCGACGTACGCTGACGCGGCTGTTCCGTCGTGAGACCGGCCAGAGTTTCTCAGCCTGGCGTCAGCGTGTCCGATTGCTGGAGGCGCTGGCTCGCCTCGGCGCCGGCGAATCCGTAACCAGTGTCGCACTCGATGTAGGCTATGACAGCCCGAGCGCCTTCACGGCGATGTTCCGGCGCGAACTCGGCGCGGCGCCGCGCCGCTATCTGCGTTGGGCCGACCAGGAGATCGTGTTGCGGTAGGCGGGTCAGATCGAATTCTGGCCGTTCGGGCGTCCGGCCGAAGCCGCCGCCAATCAGCGCGTTTGCTTCGTTCTTACGGGCGCGAGACACGTCCGAACGCGATGCTCGTGCATACGCCCAGCAAAGCCCAGAACAGCAGACTAGTGAGCGTCACTACCACGATGAACCTGTGCGACAGTGCAGCCGGCACCTCGCCGTGAGACTCCGGCGCAAGGGGCGCGCCGATCAGATGCGGTAGAACGATGAGACCGAGGCCAAGTACCGCAGCCCATGCTGCTGAACGGAAGGCCAGTAAGTAAAGCCCAACGGCTGTTGCAGTAGCCGTGGCTATCCACCAAGTCTGCCGCGCCGCCAGTTCGGCCACCGGCATGCCCGGCAATTCTGGCGGCAGGCCGAGGCCGGGCGCCGCAGTAAACACCACAAAGCCGCCGAGCCCCCACAGCAGGCCTTCCCGCCATGTCACCGGCCGGCCCCGGATCGCATAGACCCCTGTGAGCAGTAGCGCGAAGCCGATCGCAGTCAGAATATTGGCCGCGACCGTGAAGGCGTTGCGCTGAAACCCATCTTCGGGCTCCCATTCGCTATCATGGCTATGGGCCTTACCGTGATCGTAGGCGGCGCCAGCGTGCCCATGCGCAGCGGGAGGAGCCTCGGCCGCCGCCTTGCGTTCGTAAACTTCGCTCTTCTGGATCAGCGGGACCGTCCCGAAGAATTGCGCGACCGAAATCATCGCGCCGACAATCAGCCCGGCCAGCGCGGCCGATTACAATAGATCTGAAAACCGGCATCTGTCGTCAGTGACAGGGAAACGCATTGGCATGGCGGACATCGTGAGCGGCGTTATGAACGGCGCTGATGTGCGAAAAGCCGACTACGCCGACAATGAAAAGGCCAAGGGCCATCGCCAGCACGGCTTGAACGACCACGCTCGAATCGGTGGCGATAGCGGGCAGATGGGCGGTCTGGGCCTGTTGCATGTCGATCCTCATGGAAGATGACCGTGTTTAGCCGAAAACGAGGGCCGGCGCGACCCTAATTTTTCAACTGCCGGGTCACATCCCGGCTGGTGAGGTGAAAGTTCGCGGTCTCCGCAACATCAGTGCGAACCATTTTGGCGCGGGCTGCCGCCTGGAACGCGTCCTGATGGGTGTGGTAGAAGTCCACGCATTGTCGCGGCGACGGTGTCGCGCGCAACAGCGTCCGGAACGCGCGACGATGCACCACGCAGGTGCCCTGGTGATCGGCTGGCTGGAATGCCAGCGCGTCGATATCGTCTCGCCACGTCGGCGTCTTGCTGTGAGGCATCGGTTGATCGTCTGCACTGCCGGCTTGTCGGCGATCGCAGTCTAGCAAGGACAGCACAGCACGCCAAAACAGGTTTTCGCTGTCACCGCGCAAGCGCTGTCCCTACGGATGTCTCCCGCTCGATAGAGCTGTTGACGCGATCACGGTCAGGTGCCACGTTTGCGACCGGTGGTGCCCGCAAGGGCTATCCAAGGGAATGCGGTACGTCTGCTCCGGCAGGCAATTCCGCGGCTGCCCCCGCAACTGTAGGCGGATAGCTGACGACCATACATACCACTGGGGATTCGAAAGCTCCCTGGGAAGGTGGTCCGAGGCGACAACCCGCGAGCCAGGAAACCTGCTGCCGGTCATGGTCATGCGCGAACGCGTCAGGCGGGGTGCCTCGATGTCGCAGGAGTAGCTGGTCCATCTGCCGCTAAGGGCGAGGGCAGGATGTAGCAGCAACCGCGCTGATGGGTGTTTTTTCGCCGTCGAGCGCTATCGTGTCAAATCCAGGCAATCATGGTGATCCGGCGTCACGTTTTGCGTGCGCCTTGAGAATAAGCCTGCACGTTTCTGCAATTGGGCCGGGCCTGGGACGGTGACGTCGGAACGCCGTGGATATGCCGTGCTTCGGAGTACCGTGTGATGAAGAAGATACTCATTATTGGCATCGGGGCCGGAGACCCCGGCTATCTCACCATGCAGGCCGTGGACGCCCTCAACCGGACCGACGTCTTCTTCATCCTGGACAAGGGACCCAGCAAGACGAAGTTGATCGAGCTTCGCAAGGAGATCTGCCGGCGCTATATCAGGGGCAATGACCATCGGTTCGTTGACGCGACCAGTCCGGAATGGGCGCGCGATACGGAAGACTATCTCTCAACCGTCGATGACCTCAATCGCGACAAGCAGGCCTTGTTCGAGCGCCTGATCTCGGAGGAGATGGCAGACGGCGAATGCGGCGCGTTCCTGGTGTGGGGCGACCCGACACTCTACGACAGTACGATCCGTATCATCGAAATGCTCGCGAACAGCGGTCGCCACCAACTCGACTACGAAGTCATTCCCGGCATCAGCAGTGTCCAGGCGCTCGCCGCCAAGCACAAGACAACGCTCAACCGGATCGGTCAGTCGATCGAAATCACCACGGGACGGAAGATGGCGGAAGGCTTTCCTGATAACGCCGATAGCGTCGTCGTGATGCTCGATAGCGGCGACACCTACAAGCGGTTCGCGGATCAGGATATCGACATTTATTGGGGCGCTTATGTCGGCATGCCCGATGAAATCCTGGTGTCCGGCAAGCTGAAGGACGTCGCAGGTGAAATCGAACGGGTCAGGACGGACGCAAGGCGCGTCAATGGATGGATCATGGATAGCTACCTGATGCGAAGGGCAACGTGAATCGTTCGGCAGCGATAGAGGTGAGAGGCTGGTGCCCCGGCGCTTTGCGACCGATGCTGAGCGGCGACGGATGGATCGTGCGCGTGCGCCCGCGATCCGCAACGTTTGGCCTCGACGAATTGGCTATCCTCGCCGACGCGGCGCGCCGCTTCGGCAACGGCCACATCGATTTGACGCGGCGGGCCAATCTGCAGATCCGCGGTGTTAGCGAAGCAACTCTGCCCCAACTGCACGAGGTAATCGCCCGACTTGGCCTGCTCGACGACAGTCCAGACGGTGAGGCCGTGCGCAACGTGATGATCAATCCTCTCGCCGGGATCGATCCTGCCGAAGTGCTTGATGTCAGAAGCATCGGTGGAGAACTTGCACGATTGCTCGCTTCCGAAAAATCTCTCTGGGCATTGCCGACCAAATTTGGCTTCATCGTCGATGGCGGCGGTATTTTGGGTCTTGCGGAACAGCGCGGCGATGTTCGTCTTGCCGCGATTGCAGATGGTCCGGACTCTGCGGTTGCGGTCGGCCTCGAAACGCGGGTCGGGGTGGAGTGGTTTGGTTCAATCTCTCCTGGTGCCGCGGCGGCCGCCGCCATCGAAACAGGCCTTGCCTTCATCGGCGCGGCGTCGCGTGAAAAGCGGCAACGTATGCGCGACCTCTCACGTGCAGGCCTTGCGTCTATTCGATCTGCGATCGGGCCGCGGCTCGATGCGCTCCGCGAGAATCCCCTCAATGCCGATGCGCCATTGATTAAGCGCGCCGGCTTGATAGAGCTGGGCACCGGCCGGCTCGCGGTAGGAATCGCAGCGCCCTTTGGACGCGTCGAAGCCGATCAGTTCCGGATGCTCGCTGACGCGATGGCGGCCCATGGTGTCAAGGAGATCAGGCTTTCGCCCTGGCGCGCGCTCTATGCCGAGGTACCCAGCGAGCAGTCCGGGCAAAGCATCCTCGTGGCTGCGGCAAGCGTCGGCTTGATCGTTGGTCCCGGCGATCCCCTGCTTCAGATCGAAGCTTGCCCGGGTGCCCCCGGCTGTCAGTCGACCTCTCTCGATACGCGTGGCGATGGACGCCGGCTGGCGGGACTGCTGCCGCGGTTTGGCTTCACTGGGACCATCCACGTCTCCGGCTGTGCCAAGGGGTGTGCGAAATCGGGGACGAGCGATCTCGTGCTGGTCGGTGCAGAGGGTCGTTACGGCCTCGTGCGCAACGGAACCGCCCAGGATTCCCCCGCGCGCCGTTTTTCCTTTTCGGATCTTGCTGCCGATCCCGACCAAATCTTCGATGTGGACCGAGGCGGCCGGCATGACTGAATTGCGTTCCTACATTCGGGATGGCGCCGAGATTTATCGCAACTCGTTTGCGATCATCCGCGCCGAGGCCAATCTCTCCCGTTTCGAGCAGAACGAGGAGAGGGTCGCCGTCAGGATCATCCACGCCTGCGGCATGGTCGATATCGCCGACGACATTTTGATGTCTCCGACATTTGCCGCGCGCGCATCCGAAGCATTACAGCGCGGCGCGCCGGTGCTCTGTGATGCGAAGATGGTCGCCCACGGCATCACCCGCAGCAGATTGCCCAAGAACATCGATGTCATCTGCACCCTCGACGATCCGACCGTAGCGCAACTCGCAACCGAGGTTGGAAATACCCGCTCGGCCGCAGCGCTGGAGCGTTGGCGGCCGCATCTTGCAGGCGCCGTCGTCGCCATCGGCAATGCGCCGACTGCGCTCTTCCGGTTGCTCGAAATGATCGATGACGGCGCGCCGCTTCCCGCCGCCGTCATCGGCGTTCCCGTCGGTTTTGTCGGGGCTGCCGAATCCAAGCACGCCCTTGCGGTGCAGAGCCGTGTTCCATTCCTCGTTGTCCGCGGTCGCAGGGGCGGTAGCGCCATGGCTGTTGCGGCGGTCAACGCGCTGGCGAGTGAGCGCGAATGACAAGCTTTGACGAGATCGGTGGAACTGCCCGTGGCGGAACACTCTACGGCATCGGCGTCGGGCCTGGCGATATCAGCTATCTGACGCTGCGGGCTGCAGCATTAGTGCGCGATGTCGACGTGATCGCTTTTTTCGCCAAGCGCGGCCTGCAGGGAAATGCGCGGGGCATCGTCGATCCCCTGATCGCGCCGCACCGCCATGAACTCCGGCTCGAATATCCTGTAACAAACGAGATCCCTCCCGAAGATCCTTCATACCAGGAGCAGATAAGCCGGTTCTATGAGGAAAGCGTCGAGACGCTGTCGGCGCTGCTCCGGCAAGGCAAGTCCGTGGGGCTTCTGGCTGAGGGTGATCCGTTTTTCTATGGCTCGTTCATGCACATCTGGCGACGTCTCGAAGCAATTTTTCCGCTTGAGGTCGTGCCCGGCGTCACGGGGATGTCAGGCTGCTGGACGCGCGCCAATGCGCCGATCACCTGGGGAAACGACATCCTATCGGTTCTGCCGGGGACCTTGGGCGAAGAGCAATTGATTCGCCGCCTCACTGAAACCGATGCCGCTGTGATCATGAAGGTCGGCAAGAACCTGGCAAAAGTCCGCCGCGCCGTTACCGCGGCCGGCATGCTCGCGCGCGCGATTTATGTTCAGCGCGGCACCATGCAAGGCGAGCAGATCATGCCGTTGTCGGAGTCGCCTGACGCCGGCGGTCCTTATTTTTCGATGGTGCTGATTCCCGGCCAGGGGAGACGACTGTGAGCGGCTCGCTCGTCGTGGTCGGTCTTGGGCCGGGATCATCAGACCTGTTGACGCCAGCCGCCGCGAAGGTTCTCCACGCCGCAACGGATCTCGTCGGATACGGACCCTATCTCGATCGAATTGAAGAGATCATTCCCGGTCAACGCCGGCATGCTTCGGGCAATCGTGTCGAGATCGACCGCGCGCGTCAGGCGCTTACACTCGCTGCTGAGGGCGGAAAGGTCGCCGTGGTCTCAGGTGGCGATCCCGGCGTGTTCGCCATGGCGGCGGCCATCTTTGAAGCTGTTGAGGACGGCAATCCCGAATGGCGAGAACTCGATATTCGGGTCGAGCCCGGCATTACCGCGATGCTGGCAGCCGCGGCGGAAGTCGGTGCTCCCCTCGGGGCGGATTTCTGTGCGGTTTCGCTGTCGGACAATCTGAAGTCCTGGGAAACGATCGAACGGCGCCTGCGGGCTGCTGCCGAAGGCGACTTCGTCATTTCGCTTTACAACCCTGCTTCAAAAGCCCGGCCCCATCAGCTTGGGCAGGCATTCGATCTTTTGAAAGCGATCAAGTCGCCTCTGACCATTGTGCTCTTTGTCAGGAAAGTTGCGACGTCGGAAGCAAGTGTCATCGTAACGACCCTGGCGGAGGCGGATCCGGCGCTTGCCGACATGCGCACGCTTGTCATCATTGGCGCCGCGGCCACGCGGCTGATCCCGCGAAAGGGACTTCGGCCCTGGATCTATACGCCGCGTGTGGAACAGGAGGTTGCGCGATGAGCGAACCGCTGTTCGAGCCAGGTGACGGCAGCCTCGGCATTTTGTACGGCCTGTCCGCACGGTTTATGCGGACGCGTGATCATCACGACCGGAACCCCAAGCTCGCGGGTGGCTTCGATCTTGGTATAGGTCGCAGCTCCCCCAGAGTTTTTGGAAACAAGCACATCGATTTTCTCTTGCCTGAGGAGTGCCGTCTCGGCTCGCCTGTCGAAGGGGCCTCGGTCAAGCAACAACCGGATATCCGGCGGCAGCGCGATATCTTTGGGCGGGTCGACCGTGCGCGCGACATAATGATGATGAGGTCTCGTTGCGAAGGCGCCAAGCTCGGTGCGACCGAGACTGAGAAAAACCCGGCGCGACTCCGGCCCAAGCGCGTCGGCGGCAGCCTCGGTGCTTGCGACCGTCAGCCATCGATCGCCCGGTTGAGGCTGCCATACGGGGCGCGTGATCGAGGCCAGCGGGATCGCAAGTTGCCGGCACGCGGCCACGGCATGCGACGAGATTTGATCGGCGTAGGGATGCGTCGCGTCAATGACGGCCTCTATCTCTCCCCTCGCCAGCCAAGCAACGAGTCCGTCGACGCCGCCAAAGCCGCCGATCCGCATTGGAACGGGTTGCATCCTGGGATTCGAAGTGCGCCCAGCAAGCGAGAGCGTCACTTCGAAGCGGCGGTCGTCCGCAAGCAGATGCGCCAGCTCCGAGGCCTCTGTCGTACCTCCGAGGATGAGAACGCGCATCGAGGGTTCCATGATTGCTGAGCCAGCAATTTGCACGGGGCAGCGTTGGCTGTCCATCATTGGGATCGGTGAGGACGGGGTGGAAGGGCTTTCCTCCGTTGCCCGCAGGCTGATCGGTTCGGCAGAGCTGGTCGTGGGTGGCGCGCGCCATCTGGAACTGGCGAAGGATCTTATACGAGGCCGGCGTCTTGCCTGGCCGAGCCCCATGGGTGACGCGTTCGCCGAGATCAAGCGCTGTCGGGGTCACTCCGTCGCGGTGCTGGCGAGCGGCGATCCCTTCCATTTTGGCGTCGGCAAGCAGATTGCAGACTTTGTCCCGGCCGAAGAGTTCGTGTGCCTGCCGCAACCGTCCGCCTTCAGCCTTGCGGCTGCCAGGATGGGCTGGCCGCTGCAGGACATTTCGCTGGTGACGCTGCACGGTCGCCCCCTTCAAGGCATTATCCGGCGGCTGCAACCCGGCGCGCGGATTCTAGCGCTTTCGTGGGACAGCGCGACGCCGGGCAAGCTTGCCGAAGTTCTCCAGTCGCATCGCATGGGTCTGTCTCGCATAACGGTGCTTGAGGCGATGGGCGGCGCGCGCGAGCGCATACGTCATACGACAGCGTCGAATTTCGACATCGGCGAAATCGATCCGCTCAATACGATCGCCATCGAGGTCATCGCGGAGCCGGACGCAGCGATCATTGCCATGGTCCCCGGCCTCGACGACGCCTTCTTTGAGCATGATGGCCAACTGACAAAGCGGGAAATTCGTGCAGTGACACTGTCGTCGCTGCAGCCGCAGCATGGTCAACTGCTCTGGGATATCGGGCTCGGCGCGGGCTCGGTCGCGATCGAGTGGCTGCTGCGGCATCCCTCTTTGAGAGCCATCGGCGTCGAGGAGCGCGAGGACCGCGCCGGCCGCGCCGCCCGCAATGCCGCTGCCCTTGGCGTGCCGGAGCTTGAGATTGTGCAAGGCCGCGCGCCGGAGGCACTGGCAGGACTGGCGAGACCGGATGCGATCTTTGTCGGTGGCGGAATGCTTGATGATGGCGTGTTCGACGCGGTGTGGTCGGCGCTGAAACCTGGCGGTCGTCTGGTTGCAAATGCGGTGTCGCTCGAGACCGAGGCGCGACTGGCCGACTATTTTCGCCAGTTTGGCGGCGATCTCATTCGACTGCAGGTCGCAAGAGCCGATAGAGTGGGCACCATGACGGGTTGGCGGCCGGCAATGCCGGTCACGCAATGGCGAGTGAGGAAGCCATGATCGTTGCGGGCATCGGGTGCGGACACGGAACGCCGTCCGAAGACGTCGTAAGCTTGATTTTCGCGGCGCTCTCGAACTTTGGCATTGCGCATGAGGACCTCAGTGCGATCGCGACGGAAACCTCGAAAGCCGATGAGCAGGGGATTGCGAACGCGGCCCGGCGTCTGTCGGTGCCGCTGGTCCGATGTCCGGTTGCGGATCTGGGCCGGGTCGCCGATCGGGTCATGACCCGCTCATTGCGCGTCCAGGCGATCAAGGGCGTTCCGTCGATTGCGGAAGCATCGGCGCTTGTGGCGGCGGGGCACAATGCCCGGCTGCTCGGCGCGCGCGTTGCGGCCAACAAGGTAACCTGCGCGATCGCAATCGGCGAGGGCGCGTGACTGTTCACTTCATAGGAGCCGGACCTGGCGCACCCGATCTTATCACGGTGCGCGGACGCGATCTCATTGCGGGTTGCCCGGTCTGCCTTTATGCCGGCTCTCTCGTGCCAAAAACTTTGCTCGGCCATTGCCCGGCCGGCGCACGCATCATCGATACGGCGCCGATGTCGCTCGACGAGATCATCGTGGCGATTGTGCGAGCAACCGATGCAGGTCAGGATGTCGCGCGGCTGCATTCCGGCGACCTGTCGATTTGGAGCGCGCTTGGCGAACAGTTGCGGCGTCTCGACGCGCTCAATATCCCGTACACGGTCACGCCGGGCGTACCGGCGTTCGCCGCCGCGGCTGCGGCACTGGCAAAGGAATTGACGCTGCCCGAAGTCGCTCAGTCGGTTGTGCTGACCCGAACCCCGGGACGGGCTTCGTCCATGCCCGAAACCGAAAATCTGTCTGCATTCGCTGCGACCCGTGCCACGCTCGCCATTCATCTTTCCATTCATGTGCTTGAGAAAACCGTTGCGGAATTGATCCCCGCTTATGGCGAGGCGTGCCCGGTTGCGGTGGTGTTTCGCGCAAGTTGGCCTGACGAGCAGATCATCCGCGCCACACTCGGCACCATCGTCGGCGAAGTTCAAAAGACCAGCATCGATCGTACCGCGCTTATTCTCGTTGGCGAGGTGCTGGCAGCGCGGGAGTTTCGCGAAAGCGCTCTTTACGACAGCGCATATCAGCGGCGGTTCCGGGGGAGAGATTCGTGATTGACGCGAAGCTTCTCGCCGACAACCTTTCTGATTTCCCGGACTTCCCACCGGGCGAGGTCTGGCTTGCAGGTGCCGGCCCGGGCGACCCCGGGCTTTTGACACTGCATACACTCTACGCACTAAGAGTGGCTGATGACATCGTTCACGATGCTCTGGTTGATCCACGTATCCTGCAACTTGCGGGCAATCAGGCAACGCTGATCTTTGCAGGAAAGCGCGGAGGCAGGCCTTCATCTGAGCAGGTCGACATCAATGAGCTTCTGATCGAACGCGCCAGGATGCAGCGACGCGTTCTACGGCTGAAAGGCGGCGACCCCTTTGTATTCGGGCGTGGCGGGGAGGAAGCTCTGGCGCTGACGCGCGCCGGTCTTCGATTTAGGATCATACTTGGCATTACGTCGGGGCTTGCGGCTGCCGCACTGGCCGGCATTCCGGCGACGATGCGGGACACCAACCATGCCGTTATCCTGGTTACCGGAAGCCGGTCGGCAGATGGGACATCTGTGGCCGAGTGGGAGAAGCTGGCGAGCGTCGGACAACCGATCATCGTCTATATGCCGATGGCGAATTTGCCCGATATCATGAGCGCGTTCGAGCGCGGCGGCATGGCACACGATACGCCCGCTGTAGTCATCAGTTCATCCACGACATCGGAGGAAAGCATTATCGAAACGTGTCTTGGGACGGCTGCCGCGGACGCCGCGAGACAAGGAATCAGCGCGCCTGCGATCGTGATCGTCGGTGCGATTGCTGGGATGCGGCAAAAGCTTTTGGCCAATATGGTTTGTGGGCGATGACCCATCCCATCGGTCCGCCAGGCCTTATCATTGCGGCACCACGTTCCGGCGCTGGGAAAACGACTGTGACGCTCGGGCTTTTACGAGCGCTTCGCCGTCGAGGCCATGTTGTGCAACCCTTCAAGTGCGGTCCGGATTATATCGATCCAGCCTTTCATGAGATCGCTGCCGGTCGCCCGAGCTATAATCTGGACACATGGGCGATGGGAAAGGATCTGATCGCAACTCTTGCGACCAAAGCGTCAACGGGCGCGGATATTACTATTGCTGAAGGCGTGATGGGCTTATTCGACGGCGCCGCGGCGCGAGGACAATCCGGGTCTGGCACGACCGCTGACGTGGCGGCGCTTCTTGGGTGGCCGGTGGTGCTCGTGCTCGACGTCACCGGTCAGACGGAGACGGCTGCGGCCGTAGCACTTGGATGTGCCAAATACAGGGACGACGTTGATATCGCGGGTGTTGTTCTCAATCACGTAGCGAGCGAGCGGCATTTCTCACTGGTCGCGCCAGCGTTCGACCGGATAAATATGCCTGTCTATGGGGCTATTTTGCGCGAAGATCGTATCGCGCTGCCCGAAAGGCATCTCGGCCTCATTCAAGCCCGAGAGGTCCCGACGATTGACGAACGCCTGGATACTCTTGCTGACATCATCGACGCCGCCATCGATGTCGATAAGATCAGACAATCGGCGAGGCCCGCGAAGGTTCTGCCCGTGACCGGCGACAGCCGGCCGAACGGGTCAAGACAACAACTGCAGCCGCCAGGACAGCGCATCGCGCTTGCGCAGGATCTGGCATTTTCATTCATGTATCCTCACGTGCTTCGGCAATGGCGACGTGCGGGAGCGGAGATCATTCCGTTCTCACCGTTGGCCGATGAGGCTCCCGATGCCGCGGCTGACGCCGTTTGGTTGCCCGGAGGATATCCGGAGCTCCATGCCGGCACGCTGGCCTCCGCCCACCGTTTTCGTGAAGGTCTTCGGAAGCTTGCCGGCCGTTCAATTCCCATCCACGGTGAGTGTGGTGGCTATATGGTGTTAGGGTGCGGACTCGAGGATGCCGACGGGCGTAAGCACGAAATGACCGGGCTGCTTGGACTCGAAACCTCTTTCGCGAAACGAAAGCTACACCTGGGTTACCGGCGCGCCCGGCTTCGGGTGGCCTGTGCCCTTGGTGCGGAGGGAACCGAAGTGTTCGGCCATGAGTTCCATTACGCGAGCGCTGTCTCGGCGAGTGGCGATTCGCTTGTCGATTGTAGGGATGCTTCCGGAACCGAAGTACCTGAACAAGGTGCGCGACAGGGCTCGACAACGGGCACGTTTTTCCATGTTATCGACGGGGCGGTCGTATGACAGAGACGCTCAATCCATCTCAGCGACAGTCGGGAGTCGTTCCGTGACCTCGTTCTATGGCGCCGCGATGTACGCCGGTTCCGTCGCGATCCTATTGATCCAGGTTTAATCCACGCACTCCTTGAACTTGCCAGCCACGCTCCGTCAGTTGGACACTGCCAGCCTTGGAGGTTCGTGCTCGTCGAGTCTGGCGCCTGTCGTGAGGCGGTGAAATGCAGTTTTGTCCGCGCCAACTAGAGCGCACGCGAAGGCTATGATGGCGAACAGCGTGCGCAATATGCGAGACTGAAGCTTGAGGGTCTCGAAGACGCTCCCGTCCATCTTGCTGTCTTCGCCGATGAGGCCGCGGAGGAGGGCAGCGGACTGGGTCGCCGGACCATGCCTGAGACCCTTCAATATTCGGTTGTTGCCGCTGTCCAGACGCTGTGGCTCGCGGCGCGCCGAGGGGCTGGGGCTTGGCTGGATTTCAATTCTCGAGCCTCGGATCGTGTGTCGGGTGCTCGAAGTACCCAATACCTGGAAGCTTATTGCCTACCTCTGCATTGGCTGGCCGGTGGAGGAGCACCTCGATCCAGAGCTACACCGTCATCGTTGGCAGGAACGTCTGGACGTCGCTCGGGTGATTTTTACGCGCTAACGGATATATCGCGGGTCGGGTAGTCTAGCGGCCTGGCAGCGACGATGCAGCATGAGAGCTAACGTGATCGGCAGGGACGTGATCTATGTCAGTTCCCTGGGCGCTCTCAGGAGCGTTACAGCGTGGCTCGCTTCGTTTGACCTGCTGACGCTGCTGTCGCCGAATCAACCGGAGACTGACTGGAGCGGGTTCGTCCGCGGCCGGCATGTTCGACTGGCTTTTCATGACATCGTTGAACCGTTGCCGGGTCTGGTTGCGCCCGACCGCAACACCATACAGGCGATCCTCGATTTCGGTCGCGAGGGCACCCGTCAACGCGCGATGCTGATCCACTGCTGGGCCGGCATCAGCCGCTCCAGCGCGGCGGCGTTCGCGATCGCCTGCGATCACAATCCCGGTTATGAGCGGGCTATCGCCGACGAGTTACGCCGCCGCGCGGCATTTGTGACACCGAACCGGCTCGTGGTGGAGCTGGCGGACAATGTGCTGGGTCGAGGTGGCCGGATGGTCGACGCCATCGATCGCATCGGCCGCGGCGCTGAAGCATTTGAAGGCAAGCCGTATCAATTGCCGCTGTTGTGGCCTATCGAATGATTGCCGCAACGCCGAGCAAGAACCCGATCTCGAATACCTGTTGATCGCGCCGAGCACGTCACCGGTGTAGCCGCCGATCAGGCGGCGTGACCAGGCCGCGAGCGCGACGGCGAGAACTGCGCCGAGCAGAAGTCCTGTCGCAACCGACCTGATAGATATGAACGCCAGCGGTAGCGTCCCGATCGCGACAACGATCAGGGCAAACCAAAATTCGTCCGGGCGCACCGGCGATTCGGCATAGGCCACTTTCATGGCGGAAACATCGCTCATGTAAACCATTCGCGCGAGGACGAATGCCGGCGTAACGCGCGCGGCTGCGTGGCCTGCGACCAGCGCTGTGGCTCCCGCCCATACCGGCAGTTCGGTCAAAACGGCAACACGTAGGGCGATGCTGAAGCCGAGTGCGATCGCGCCATAAGCGCCGATCCGGCTGTCCTTCATGATCGCGAGACGCTTCTCCACGGTCCAGCCGCCGCCGAATCCATCGGCGGTATCGGCGAGGCCATCCTCGTGCAATGCGCCTGTCATGGCGATACTCGTCGCGACCGCCAGCAGTGCGGCGATCGCCGGGCCCCAGATTGCGCCGGCCAGCAGCCACATCGCCGCCGACGCGATCCCGACGCCAATCCCGACAACCGGAAAATACTTCACCGATCGCGACAGCCAGTCCGGCGCGGCCGCGTCGCTGGACGGCGCTACCGGAACGATCGTCATGAACCGAAGCGCGTTCAGGAAATGGCCGCGATCGATCATCTCAGATATTTCCGGCCAGCACGTCGCTGAGATCGGCGACATCGGTCAAAAGTCGCGCCGCCGCGCGCAGCAACGGCACGGCGAGCAGCGCACCGGTGCCTTCACCGAGCCGCAGCCCGAGATCGAGCAGCGGCTTCGCATCGAGGGCAGCGAGTGCGATATCATGGCCTTTCTCCGCGGAGCGATGCGCGAACACGCAGTAATCCCGCGCCGCGGGGCAGAGCCGGATCGCGGCCAGCGCCGCCGCGCTGGAGATAAAGCCGTCGATCAGTACCGGTCGGAGTTGCGAGGCCGCGCCCAGTACGGCGCCTGCCATCATCGCGATCTCCAGGCCGCCGAATTCGCAAAGCACGTCGAAAGGCGCGGTGGCGTTGCTGCGCGCGGCGGCCTGCTCGATCGCCGCACGCTTGCGGGTCATGCCGGCGTCGTCCTGTCCAGCGCCGACGCCGACGCAATCCTGAAGCGGCGCCGGCGCGAGCCGGTGCACCAGCAGCGCGGAAGAAGCCGTGTTACCGATTCCCATTTCACCCAATGCGATCAGGTCGGCGCCGTTCCGGATCTCTGCAATCGCAAGCTCGCAGCCGCGCGTCAGCGCGTCGCTGGCTTGTTGTGGCGTCATCGCGGGTTCGCGCGCGGCGTTGGCCGTGCCCATCCGGATCTTTGCGACGTTCAGATCGGGGTGATCGGGCAGCTCGGCGGCGACACCGGCAACGATCACACGGATCGCAACGCCGCTGGCCGCGGCAAAGGCATTGGCGCTGGCCCGGCGCGCGAGATAGGTCATCACCATCGCCACTGTGACCGCCGAAGGATATTGCGAGACG
>Ga0137403_10003870_pt1 | contig 17810 bp, 14 predicted proteins | sample CZOMad2_1_16fung_FD_122057 | JGI IMG/M metagenome (GOLD analysis project Ga0137403, IMG submission 122057) | Vadose zone soil fungal communities from Angelo Coast Range Reserve, California, USA - CZOMad2_1_16fungal (Hybrid Assembly) | ecosystem: Environmental > Terrestrial > Soil > Vadose zone...
CGCTGAGGAATATGGTTAAAAAGGCCTATGAGGAAATGCAGGAGACCTATCCCTCCCACTCCTATGTAAACGAGTATGGTAAAATTATTTTACCGGAAATGGAGACCGGCCTTGCTGCCGGCCCGAATAGACGTTTGAGACTACGATTGGCGCCTGGCCTGGTCATGATCGGCTGCCTGCTGGCGATCGGAGCGGCTATCTGGTTGATCCATAAGGCAGACCGCAGTAAAGGATTATCCACCGTAGCACTCCTGACCAAAAAGAACACCGAGCGCTCGGAATATAAATACCTGCTGCTGCCCGACAGCACCCAGGTATGGCTGAACGCATCCAGCTCACTGGAATACCCGGATCATTTTAACAGCTCGAAAAGAGAGGTTATATTATCCGGCGAAGCCTATTTCGATGTGAAGCATGCCGACCGGTCTCCGTTCATCATTCAAACCGGCAGAATATCGACGACTGTTCTGGGTACGGCCTTTAATATCAAGGCATACCCGGACCGGAAAAACATCATCGTCTCTGTCAGCAGGGGAAAAGTAAAAGTAAGCTATGACGATGTCCCCGTAGCGACGCTGATTAACGGCCAGCAGGTCAAGGTCAACAGCCAGCAGAATACGGTGGAAGAAAAAAAGATAGCGCCCACGCAGGTAGCCTCATGGCAGCGGGGAGATATGTCCTATGAGGATGAGGATTTTGAAGACATCATTGCCGACCTGGAACGGCTGTACAGCGTAAAGATAAAGATCGGCAATTCCTCTCTCCGGAATTTAACGGTATCTACTTCATTCAGGAGAGAGATAGGGATAGAGCAGGCATTGGAAGTATTGTGCCAGCTGACGGACACGAACCTGAAGCAGGCCAACGGCTGGTATATCATAGAATAATCACCAAACCAACTACTATATGCTGATCAACGATCCTCCGCCTACATAACCCGATAAGAAAGACCGCCCCAGTTGCAACCTGGAAGCGGTCCGGCGTCTTAACATAATCCTGTTTTGCGAATTAATTAAAACTGACCAAAGCTATGAATTTGTCTGTAAAAAAGCGCGGCCATGCCGGCTTGCGGCTTACAAAACACAAAGCGTTGTTTATGAGAGTTTTTTGCCTGGGTATATTGCTCATTACGAGCGGGTTATTGGTGGCGCGGGACAGCAGCGGCCAGGATCTGGATAAAATGACCGTCTCCGTACAGCTGAAGAATGTCACGCTCAAGCATGCGCTGCGGGAGATCCAATCCCTGACCCGGCTGCCTTTCACCTACAAAACAAATGACCTTGCCGGCTACAACAATATCACCTACCAGGCCACCGATCTCTCAGTCGCCCGTGTGCTGGACGAGCTTTTACGGAATACCGGTCTGCAATACAAACAGGTGAACAGCAATATCGTCATTAAAAAGATAAAAGGCTATCCCTCTGCCGCGCCGGAGCAGGCAGCTACCCGGTTGTTTGACGGAGGCATCCGCGGTAAGATAACGAATGCCTCGGGAGAGCCGGTACCCAATGCTTCGATCGTGATCCAGGGGGCAGATAAAGGCGCCGCTGCGGGCCAGCGCGGGGAATATACGATCACCGGGCTGAAGGCGGGCCGCTATACGATCCAGGTGTCGGCCATCGGGTTTGAGACCGTCAGCGCGGACATAAAAATAACGGACGGTGAGGTGCTGAGCTATGACCTTGTCCTCAGGGAAGGGAATAATAAACTGGACGAGGTAGTCGTCACTGCGCTGGGCATTACCCGGAAGGAACGCTCGGTAGGCTACTCCTCACAGCAGGTCAGCGGCAGCAATCTCACCATCGCGAAGGAACAGAACGTCATCGGATCGCTCTCGGGCAAGATTGCCGGGGTCCAGGTATCGGGATCTTCGGCCGCCAGCATGGGTGGGACGCAAAAGATCCAGATCAGGGGCGTCAATTCCGTGACCGGCGACGGCGAACCTTTGATCGTTGTGGACAATACGCCCATATCCAATACCAATTATGCGGATAAGGGCGGCAGGGATTATGGCAACCTGGCGCAGGATATCAACCCGGACGATATCGAATCGGTGAATGTACTGAAAGGCCCTGCCGCATCTGCCCTGTATGGACTGCGCGGACAGTTCGGCGTGATCATGATCACTACCAAAAAAGGCAATAAGAACAAACAACCGACGGTGCAGTTCAGCTCGGCCGCCTCCGTGGAAAAGGCGGGTAATTTTATGCCCCTGCAGAATATCTATGGCGCAGGCTCCAGTCTTAACTTCCCGACCATTACGATCAACGGGGTCAGCACCAAATATGTAGACGGCAGCTGGGATGAGAGCTGGGGCCCGAAAATGGATGGCACGCCGGTGAGACAGCAGTATAGTTTTTATCCAGCAGACCCGGACTTTGGCAAGGCCACGCCCTTTATCCCCCACCCCAATAATATCAAAGACTATTTTGTGACGGGGCGGACCCTGAACAACAGCCTTTCCTTTGCCGGCGGGGGCGAGAATACGGCTTTCCGGCTGTCCTATAACAATACCGATATTACCGGCATCGAACCGAACACCTGGCTGAAAAGGAACAATCTCTCTTTTACCGGCTCATTGAATATAACTCCGGCCCTGGTGGTCTCCACCAGCCTCAACTACTCTGAGAACAGCGCACAGCGGCCTTCCCAGGGTTACCAGGCCCTGGGTTCACGTAATATGTACCAATGGTTCGAGCGCAACCTCGATATGCAGAAACTGAAACAGTACAAATATCCCGACGGCACTTTTTATCAGTGGAACCTCAATGATCCGAACAGCCAGGGCATCTACGAGGACATGACGCCCATCGACTGGAACAATCCCTATTTCGATGCGTATGAAAATCCTTCTCATGATTCGCGGGACCGTTTTTTTGGAAATGTGGGGCTTGTATATACCATCCTGCCCGGTCTGCAGGTCAGCGGCTTTGTCAGGCAGGACGGTTTTACCCAGAATATCGAAGGGCGGAATGCTCCCGGCGGCAGGGGTACTCCTGCTTTCTGGACGGGGAAGTACCAGTCCAAAGAAATGAACTATGAATTTTTGGCCTCCTATAACAAGAACTTTGGCGGCCTGTCGGTAAATGCCAACCTGGGTGGTAATATCCTGACCCAGCATTATGATTATTTACGCGAGGAGACCCAGGGCGGCTTTGTGACGCCGGGTTTCTATAATATCGCGAACTCCCTGGAGAGGCCCCTTTTAACCAATTATCTCCGGCGGAAGGAAGTAAGGAGCGCGTATGCATCGGTGACGGTCGGCTACCACAACACCGTTTTCCTGGATGCCAGCGTACGAAATGATATTTCTTCGGCGCTTCCCCAGGATAATAACTCCTACCTGTATCCCTCGTTTTCCGGAAGTTTTGTATTCAGCGAGCTGCTCAAATGGAAACCGCTGTCCTATGGTAAACTGAGGGTGAGCTATGCGCAGGCGGGCGCCGACATCGATGTGTACCAGACCAGCGACTCTTATACCTTAGGGCTCCCTTACGGCGGCAATTTCCCGATGGAAGTGCCGGACAAGCTGAACAATCCCGGACTGAAACCCTCCCTGGGTACGGCCTGGGAAACGGGGATCGATATGAAATTCCTTGGAGACCGTGTCGGATTCAGCGCAACCTATTACCGGCAAAGTAATAAAGATGCCGTACTGCCCCTGAATGTGCCCGGCCCCAGCGGTTATACCAGCTATGTGATCAATGCGGGCAATATTGAAAACCATGGCATTGAACTAAACGTCAGCGGCTCACCGGTAAAAACAAGGAATGTCAGCTGGGTAAGCACCTTCAATGCAAGCCATAATACGAGCAAGATCAAGGCGCTCTATCCCGGTCTTAATTCCCTGCAGCTGGACTATAACCGGTATGCCAGCGTCGACATGTACCTGCTGGCCAATGTAGGCGAGGCTTTTGGGTCCCTGGTCGGCAACGGTTACAAGCGGGATCTGAAAACCGGCAAAATATTGCTCGACGCCAACAACCAGCCCACGTATTCGACGGGTCATGATTTTGGCAGCGTGTTGCCGCGGTTTACCGGTGGCTGGCTGAACACGATCACCTGGAAGAACTTCGATCTCTCCGCCGCCATCGATTTCCAGAGTGGGGGTAAATTTTTCAGCTGGACGAAAATGCTGGCGGTAAAAAGCGGGCAGGCTGCCGAAACCGCGGCGATGAATGACAAGGGGAAGAATATCCGGGATGATCTGGCGGCCGGCGGTGGTGTAAAAGTCACGGGTATTTCCGCAGCCAGCGGCACAGAAGTGACGGCCTATGTAAATGCGAGGACCTATTACCGGAATACGATCGGGAGTAAAGTATATGAACAGTGGTTGTTCGATGCCTCGTATATAAGAATGCGCGAGCTGCGGCTGGGCTATACCTTTAGTAAGGCGAATATCGCCAGGTTTCCTTTCAGGAGCCTGAACATCGCGCTTATTGCCCGGAACGCGTTCATGATCTGGCAAAAAGCGCCGAAGGGGATCAACCCTGCCGAGCTGGCCACCGGATCTTCTTCGCTCAACTGGCTGGAAACCGGTCAGCTGGCGACCGCGCGTTCTTATGGTGCTAACCTGACTATCTCCTTCTAAAAACTACTGACATGAAAAAAACACACTTCATCATATTTGCTTTAACGGGGTTACTGGCGACAACGGGATGCAAAAAATTCAGCAGCGATATCAATGTCGATCCCAACAATCCCACCACGGCTTCCAATGCCCAGTTACTTACCTATGCCATCAACCAGTTTCCTGTTGTCACCGAAGCGATCTCAGGGGCGCTGTATACCCAGCAATGGTCGGAAAAGCCCTATACGGACGACTCCCGTTATATCTCGGTGAACTTCGATTTTTATGGCATTTATTCCGGGGCGCTGGAAAACCTGCAGACCATTCTCGCCACGAAAGCCTTTAATGTGAATGAGGGTTCGAAGGCCAACCAGCTGGCGGTGGCGCGGATCCTACGGGCGTATTTCTTCTGGTATATGACGGATCGCTGGGGGGATATCCCCTATTCGGAGGCCTTGAAGGGGAAAGGAAATTTTACACCGAAATACGATGCCCAGAAAGATATTTATACGGATCTGCTGAAGGAGCTGAAAGAAGCCGCCGCACAGATAGACAATGGTAATTCGGTGACGGGGGATATCTTATACAGCGGGAATATGGATAACTGGCGCAGGCTGGCCAATTCCATGCGGGCATTGATGGCGCTGCGTTTATCGAAGATCGATCCCGCAACGGGGAAACAACAGTTTGCCGATGCGGTGGCTGCGGGTGTGTTTACGAATAACAACCAGAATGCGGTGTATGTGCACCTGGCGGATGCGACCAACCAGAATTACTGGTACTATGTGGTGAATGTGCAGGGTCGTCCCTGGTACTGGGCCAGTAAGACCTTAGTGGACTACATGAAACCGCTGGGAGATCCGCGTCTGAAAATATTCGCGGACCCGGCGCCCGCTTCCGGAGACTATGCCGGGGTGCCTTATGGACTGGATGGGAATGCTATCGGGACCATCTCCTCGCAGAATGTTTCGCTGATCGGTGTTCATGTCCGTACCCAGAATGCGCCCTGTTATATCGTCACTTATGCGCAGGTGCTGTTGGCCATCGCGGAGGCCGACAAACTCGGATGGCTGCCTGGCGGGGATGCGGATGCCGCGCTGAAATACAATGCCGCTATCGAAGCTTCGGTCCGGCAATGGAACCGGAGCAGTTTTAAAGTGTATAATGATGCGCTGGATAACCAGGTAGAAAAAGCGGCTTATGACAAAGATGACGCTGGGGACATTACCGGTCTTTCAGCTTATATGGCGCAGCCGGGTATACCTTATGATCCGGCCAATGCCTTGCAGCAGATCGGCTACCAGCGCTGGGTGCATTTATATATGAATGGCTATGAAGCCTGGGCCGAGTGGAGAAGAACGGGCTATCCGGTGTTGACGCCCGCACCCAATAATAATAATATTCCCATTCCCCGGAGACAGGCCTACCCCAGCTCCGAGGTCAATATCAACCCTGCCAATTATAAAGCGGCCGTTGCGGCGCAGGCGGGTTTGAACGGGAAGGATGACCTTACGGGAAGGATGTGGTGGGATAAGCCATAGGGGGTACTCGTAAATTTAACATTAAATGAAGGCTGTAAACTCGAGTGAAACGAATCAGAAGACTTTCAAAGTAGTATCTTCATAAAAATTTAATTGGGCCCTTATAAGAAAAATATAACCGTACTCCGGGCAAATAGAAGATAAACTTTAGAGACTATTATATGACAAATGAAGAATTGGTAAAAAATCACTCCGCGGAAATAATCGAAAAATTAGTGACGGGCGTGGTCAATATGGATCCGGTGGAAGTTCACTATAATTTTGAGAATGATGACCAATGGTCGATCATTACCCTGCATATCTATGAGGAGGACAAGGAAATCTCGCTGAGATTGCACCCGGATGATCTGTATGACCTGCATTTCGGTTACTATAATGATGACGATGAATTTTTCGAGATCGTCCAGCCCCTAAAAGAAGAAGAAAAAATGATCATTCCGGAACGCCTCAAAAAAGTAATGAAAAAAGTGCTGGCTGATGAAGAGGGTATTCGCCTGCCGGTGGATTTTCTATCAAAGAGAAACACAGGGACTTAGATGGATACAGTTAACTTCTCGCATTAAGCTTTTCACTGGGCGTTTGCGGTCAGCTATTCGTCCAGACGGCCGGGGAGTAAAAACTGTCATAATTTTTAAGTCTTGTTAACAGATAACAAAAATAGAAATCTGGCAGCCTTTTTGCGGCACTATCCTTTCTGGCCATTATTCCGCTCCTTTACCTTTCACCTCCCTACTCCCTTGTTTCATCCTCTCACACCTGAACGTAGTACTAGCCATCCAACTGATGCTCCAGCTATTCTGTAGTCATTATTCACCTAAAATAAAAGGAGGCCTGTATGCCAACACAAGAATTAACAAGAAGGGGAGAATCTCTTCCCACTATTTTCAATGATTTTTTAAAGCCTTGGGACAAGTGGTTTGATACCAATGGGGGTTCCCTGGCCCATATGTTAACGGTGCCCGCTGTTAACATTGTCGAAAAGCCGAACCACTTTGAAATTTCTTTAGCTTCTCCCGGTATGAAAAAAGATGATTTTCAGATCGATATCGAAGGGAATATGCTGACGATCAGCGCCCAGTCGGAAGAGTCTAAAGAAGAAAAAGAGGGAAAGCATACCCGGAGAGAATTCAATTACTCTTCTTTCTCCCGGACGTTTACGTTACCGGAAGGGGTAATGAAGGACAAAATTGAAGCTTCTTACAACAATGGGTTGCTCAAATTAGTACTGCCCAAAACAGAAGAGGCAAAGAAGACTCCTTCCAAGCACATCCCTGTCAAATGAGCAGACGGATCAAATGAATTGGCAGGTTATGCAGGTCCCTGCCCCGAGGGGCAGGGACCTGCATAAATAAGTTATAATTACATCTAAAACAGGTATTTATACAATTAAAGTATTAAAAAATCCTTTGACCAGTATTCGGAAAAATGTCTTAAATTTACAGACAAATGTCAATGATATGATTTCACCCACTTTGAGAACAAAGCAGAAGTTAAATAAAGAAATCTCTTCCATTTTAAAAGTTTGGCAACAGAATGAAAACATATCCGATCTCTTAATCATCGGCATGACCTTCGAAGCTTTTCTGGCTAACAAACTGGCAATGATTTACCTCATAAGGCAAGGTGTGCCATATTCTCTGTTTGACAGCATCCAGAACTATACCCCTTTTACCGAGACCGACTGGGCGGGAATTTTGGACCTTTCCACCAAGTCTCTCCAACGCTATAAGCAATCGGCAAAACAATTCGGCCCCCTTCAATCTGAGAAGATCATTGAGATGGCAGAAGTTACTAATATCGGACTGGACGTGTTTGGCGATATGGAAAAATTAAAGCTCTGGCTTGACACACCAAATTTTGCTTTGGGTAGATTAAGACCCATTGAATTATTAAAAGATTCTTACGGAAAGGAAATGGTAATTGGCGAACTCACCCGTATAAATTACGGAATTCTCGCCTGATGGAAATCTATCGCCTATCCCGGGAAAAATTTGCCGGCACTCTCTCGGGCATCGGAGCCGCACTGAAAGGTGCCAGATGGAACTCTGTGGGCGTCGAACTCATCTATACCGCTGCCAATCGCTCTCTTGCTATGGCCGAAGTCATTGTACACTTCACCCTCGCCACCATTCCCAGTGATTACGTCATGATAACGATTTTCGTCCCTGATGACATAGGCATCTCCCAACTTCCATCCACCAACCTCCCGCCGGATTGGAACGCCTGGCCGCATTCTGTATCGACGCAGGCTATCGGCGATCGTTTCGTCAGGGAAAATAAATACGCCCTTCTGAAGACACCTTCCGCCGTAACCCAGGGCGATTTCAATCTCCTTATAAACCCCTTTCACCCCGATTTTAAACGTATTCAAATAATCGATACCCAAAAATTTCCTTTTGACAAGCGTATCTTTAAATAGTATGAGTCGCCTAATCGAAAACATTTATGGATGATCGTAACCCCAAAAATAAACCCATTATACCCGGCCGAAGGCCAATATTACTGACTAAATAGCTCAAAAGCCATAGCCCAAAAAATCTTCAGGGCCTTGAAAAAATCCTTAAATTGAAACTCCTTAATCTTTATATCATACCGACACCTCATACTTCCGATGAAAAATTTAAAAAAACGACTTAAGCAAGGGGAAACGCTGACTGGCTGCTGGCTGAGCATGGGTAGTTCCATAACGGCGGAGATCGTTGGCCTGGCCGGGTTCGACTGGGTGCTGATCGACCTTGAACACGGAGCAGGGGCGGAAAAGGATGTGCTGCACCAGTTGCAGGCCCTGGAACACACTCCTGCGGCGGCCATCGTAAGAGTGGAAAGCACGCAGCGGCAACGGATCCACCGGATCCTGGATATGGGAGCGGAGGGGATCATGTGTCCCCGGATCAGTAACGCGGCGGAAGCAAAAGAAGTGGCCAGCGGCCTGCATTATCCCCCGGAGGGAAGCAGGGGGATCGCAAAAATGGTCCGTGCCAGCGGCTTCGGCCAGAACTTCCCCGAATATTATAAAAACGCGGCGGAAAATATCCTGGGTATCGTACAGGTCGAAACAACCGAAGTGCTGGATCACCTGGATGAAGTAGCATCCTTGCCCGGCATCGATGTGTTATTCATCGGGCCTTCCGATCTCTCCATGGCATTAGGCATCTTTGGTCAGTTCGATCACGCTCTCTTTAAGGACGCGCTGAAGGCGACGGTGAGCGCAGCCCGGAAGTCCGGCAAGGCCGTGGGCATACTCTTAGCCAACCCGGATGATTTTGCAACCTATCATGAAATGGGGATACGCATGATCGCGAGTGGCGCGGACAGTTCATTTGTAGCGGCCGGAGCGCGGAACATGGCGGGTAAATTAAGCGCCGCCCGGGCCGTAACAGATGGTCTTCCCGGTCTCAAAACCCAGACTCCATGAATGCGGTTCCGTTCCTCAACGACCCCCTCTTTATATTATTGATCGGTATTGTCATCGTGGTGGGCGGCATCATCGGGCTTAAATTACACCCCTTTCTTGCGCTCCTGCTGGGGGCCCTGGTAGTAGCGATCATGACGCCGGGGGCGGTGATCGAGCATGATGCACTGGCTAAAGGGGCAACGCCGACGGCGGCCCGTATCCTGTCGGGAAAAAGCATCGGGGAAAGGATAGCGCTGGAGTTTGGGAATACCTGCGGGAAACTGGGTATCCTAATCGCTATGGCGGCTATCATCGGAAAGTGTATGCTGGAGAGTGGCGCCGCGGAAAGGATCGTACGTTCCTTATTAAAGCTGACCGGTATCGGCAAGGCGCCGGTGGCATTTTTGGTCAGCAGCTTTTTTATAGGCATCCCTGTTTTTTTCGATACTGTGATCTTTCTGATGATCCCTTTAGCCAAGGCAATGACCATGCGGATCGGTAAGAATTATCTCTTGTTTGTTCTCGCTATTATGGCCGGGGCGTCGATGGCCAACTCTTTGGTTCCACCTGCTCCGGGGCCGCTGTTCCTGGTCACCGAAATGCAGATCCCGATAGGGATGATGATGGTGGCAGGTTTTTTACTGGGAGTCATAACCATGTCGTCCGGATATGTTTTTGCGCTGTACGCCAACAGGAAATGGCCGGTACCGTTAAGGGATTCACTGGATGCCCGGCTGGAAGACATACGGTCCGCCTCTTTGAAAGAGGATACTCAGTTGCCCCCGCTATGGTTGTCCCTGCTGCCCATCCTGATCCCGCTGGTACTCATCTGCGCCAATACAGCCCTGACTTCCCTCTCGTCATTGTCTCCATCATTGGCACAGTCTTTAACCTCGTCTTCGTCTTCCCACGTCCCCGTCACCGCATCATCATTCTCCGGCGGGCTGATCCGTTTGCTTAAGTTCTTCGGCGATAAGTATATTGCATTATCCGCGGGGGGGCTCACCGCCCTAGTTCTGTTAGTCCGGCAAAAGAGATCAGGCAAGGAAGGAATGAGCAGCTTTGTGCAGGCGGCACTGATGAGCGGGGGAGCGATTATCCTGATCACCGCGGCTGGGGGTACTTTTGGAGGCATGCTCCAGCAGAGCGGGATCAGCGCACGGATCGCGGAACTGACAAGTGGTTACCAGATGGCCCTGATCCCGCTGGCCTTCCTGGTTGCAGCCATAGTCCGCACAGCACAGGGATCGGCTACCGTAGCCGTGATCACCGCGTCCGGGATGCTATCGGGCATGGCTACCCACGGACACCTGGCCTATCATCCCTTGTATTTAGGCCTGGCGATCGGCTGCGGAGCAAAATTGGTTCCCTGGATGAATGACGCGGGGTTTTGGATCGTCTGCAAGATCAGCAACCTGACCGAAAGGGAAGCGCTGAAAACGATTTCTCCCATGCAGACCATCATGGGAGGTGTTGGGCTTATTGTGATCCTTGTTGCCGCAAAGCTTTTGCCCCTTGTCTGAATTTTAAAATTAACATAACCCTCATTCAATTATGGAAAAAATAGGATTTATTGGATTGGGGATCATGGGCAGGCCCATGGCCCTGAATTTATTAAAAGCAGGATATAGTGTATCCGTGCTTGAAAAAAATAAAGCTTCGAAGGAGCTTGTCGCCGCCGGCGCCCGGTCTTTACCAACGCCTATAGCAATAGCGCGGAACTGCGATGTGGTGATCACCATGCTGCCGGATTCTCCGGAAGTTATGGAGATCGTTTCAGGACAGGACGGAGTGTTGGAAGGGATCCGGCAGGGATCGCTTTTTATCGATATGTCTACCATTGCTCCTGCCACGGCGAAAAGTATATACAAGTCGATGCAGATGAAGAGAGTGGAAGCCCTGGACGCACCGGTATCGGGAGGTCAGGTCGGAGCGGAGGCCGGAACCTTGTCTGTTATGGCAGGTGGCGCTGAGCACGCTTTTCAACGCGCCCTGCCTATCTTCCAGACAATGGGCAAGAATATCGTTCATATCGGGAGACCGGGAACGGGGCAAATGACCAAGGCCTGCAACCAGATGATCGTAGGCCTGACCATACAGGCCGTGGCCGAAGCATTCACGCTGGCCAGAAAAGCCGGAGTGGATCTGGAAAAGATGCGCGAAGCCCTGCTCGGAGGTTTTGCCCAGAGCAGGATCCTGGATCTGCATGGAAAAAGGATCATCGAACGGAATTTTGCGCCGGGCTTTAAGATAAAGCTGCACAGAAAGGATATGCAGATCGCCTTACAGGCGGGCAAGGAGTTCTCCGTTCCGCTGTATGGCACGGCACAGGTGGCCGCTCATATGGATGCCTTGCTGGCCCAGGGAAAGGGAGAATCCGATCATAGTGCGCTCGCCTTGCTGATGGAGCAGCTTTCCGGTATTGAATAGCGCCCATCCGGCCAAGGTTAGCAGGCTCAGCGAACGGTCTCATCTGAAATAATTCCAAATTTCTCCGAATGAAAAAGAATGCAAGCTCCCGGGACAAAGCAGGCCCGGTGATCAAAGAAATGATCATCACCCCGATCGCCATCGTTGACCCCCCGTTATTAAATGCCGCCGGACTGCACGCGCCCTATGCCCTTCGCACGATAGTGGAATTGATTACCGATGATAACATATCGGGGATAAGCGAGATCCCGGGAAATATCGGCATCGATGCCGCCCTGGAATCAGCCAGGGGGTTGATCCTTGGAAAAGACCCGTTCCAGCTTAATGGCATCCGGCATGTGCTGGAAAATGCATTTGGCAGGGAGACCGCAGCCCAGCGCGGCGATGCGCCCTGGGATCAGCGCAAGCTGGTGCATATCTTCAGCGCCATAGAAGTGGCCTGCATGGATATTATCGGAAAAGTGACCGGGCTACCCGTTGTAGATCTCCTGGGAGGAAGGATGAGGGATCGTGTACCTTTTTCTGCTTACCTTTTTTATAAATATGAGGGCGCGGGGGGACGGTTGGGATTTGGCCTGGACCCAACTGCGAAAGGATGGTCTGCCGCCCGCCAGGCGGAAGCCCTGGATCCCGCCGGAATTGTGGACCAGGCAAGGGCCATGTGTACCGGATTCGGTTTCCAGTCCATTAAACTGAAAGGCGGCGTCTTCGAACCAAGGGCCGAGGTCGATGCGATGTTCGCCCTGCGCGAAGTTTTCGGGCCCGGTGTGCCTTTACGCATCGATCCCAATGCCTTATGGAAGGTGGAGACGGCCATTCAATATGGCCGGGAAATGGAGGGCTTGCTCGAATACCTGGAAGACCCGGTAAGAGGGCAGGAAAATATGGCAATGGTCAGGAAGTCGCTGAAGATCCCATTAGCTACCAATATGTGCACTACTTCTTTCGAAGACATACCCGGCAGCATTTCCCTGGGCGCCGAGGATATCATTCTCAGCGATCATCATTTCTGGGGAGGTCTGCGGGCATCCATGGAACTCACCAGGATCTGCGAAACATTCGGAAGAGGTCTTTCCATGCACTCCAACAGTCACCTGGGTATATCCCTGGCGGCGATGGTCCATTTAGGTGCGGCCTTACCCCGGCTGCCTTATGCACTGGATACGCATTATCCCTGGCAGTCCGATGAAGTGATCACAGGAGGACGGTTCCAGTTCGAAGAGGGAGCGGTGGCGGTGCCCCTGGAACCCGGACTGGGCGTAGAACTGGACAGGGGGGCATTAGCCAGATTACATCAGAACTACCTGGACTGCGGGCTGACCAAACGGGATGACCAGACAGAAATGCAAAAAGTCGTTCCGGGCTGGGAGTTTAAAGCCGTGCGCTGGTGAATGTCGGGGTAAAAATAAAAGTAACCAAATTGGTTACTTTTTGTATATTTGTGGCAAATGAAGTGAGATGAATATTTACAACCGGAGCTCGCTGATCTCATTTTATCAGAAACATCCTCTCTGCAAGGATACACTGGAAAAATGGTATCACGATGTGGAAACGAAGACGTGGAGGAGGCCCGGCGACGTAACAAGAGATTTTAATACGGCAAGGACCATTAAGAACAGCAGGGCGATATTTGAGATCAATCATAATGTATACAGGCTGATCGCCGAGATCAATTACCCAAAAGGCTGGGTATTCATAAAATTCATAGGAACTCATGCCGAATATGATAAGGTAGACGCTGAGAAAATCGATCTGTTCCGGCCACAAAAAGGAAAACACTTTTAAATATGAAACTCAAAATACTTAAGACAAAAAGAGATTATCTCATTGCCCTGGAAAGATTCGAAGAAATATTTCAGGCAAAAGCCGGCTCGGATGCCAGCGATGAGGCAGATGTTCTTTCCTTGCTGATAAAAGAATACGAGGACAAGCATTACGTCATCAATAGCCCCAGCCCCATCGAGGCTATCAAATATAGAATGGAGCAGCAGGGACTGACTAATAAGGACCTGGCGCAGATCCTTGGATTCAAGAGCCGCGTAAGCGATATATTTAAGAAGAACCGGAAATTGAGCCTTGGCATGATCCGCAAGCTTTATCATGAATTGCATATTCCCCTGGAAATCCTGGTAAGGGAATATTAACCCAATCTATTTCACTTCAAAACTCATCATCCTGGCCCCCGCCCGCCCATCGGCCATGATCCCCTGCACCACGACCCGGTATTTCCCGGGCATATCGGAGGTGTAGAAGCTGAATTCCTTTTTCTCCTTGCCGGCAGTATGTATATCGGGGACCCAGAACAGCAGATCCCTGAGATCGGGCACGCGGCTGGCCGCCTGCTGCTCCGTTGGATATTCGGGAGAATAGAATTCCCGCTGCCATTGCAGCCCCTCGTAGTCGAACAGGACGGCGCGGGGGTCGAGCTCCAGGCCCTCATAATCTCCTTTATAGGTGGTGAAGCTGGCGATCCCGGAAAAAGCGGCGGGGCCCTGGAAGTATTCACGCGGGACAACGTCCAGCCTCCTTACCTTGAGCGGATCATAGTTAAAGATCTTGTCCCTGGTCACCGGCACCCCATCCAGCAGCACCAGGGTATTGTCGTCGTCGAAGAATTCATGATGCGGTTCGTTCAGCATGACCACATGCAACCTACCATGCTGGTGGTTGACATTGATCTCCCGCACATATTCCCTCAGCACTTCTTCCATCGTGGTGAACCTCACATAATCGTCCAGCAGGTAGGTATAATCCGCCTTCCCATAGAAACGGAATGTATCCAGCAGCGGGGCCCGGAATTTTTGCAGGCTGTCGCCGGAATAGATATTCTGTACCTGCATGCTGATATTGCGATCCAGCAAAGCCTGTCGCAGCGAGGGAGAGAGCGAAAAAGCCGGAAGGCGCTCCGCGGCATATTGCTCGCTGAAAGGGCTCAGGATATCGACCTTGCAGAGGCTGTCGTTCTCCGTTCCCGAATGAATGATGAAGCCAGCGGGTCCGTAGAAATCTTTGATATCGAAATACAGTTTGCCTGCGGAGTCCGTCCTGGCGGCCTGGAACCGGTACTGCGTTCCCGGCACCGAAAGGAAGCTGAGCCGTCCGCGCAAGGGCGCGCCCGTATGTTCGTCCGTCAGCCTGCCCGTAATCAGCTGTCCGTTGAATTCGGGGGGATATTGCAGGGCGGGTGGCTTGTTCTGCAGGATATTCTCCCAGCGGAACCTTCTCCAGCCATGGGTAAGCATCAGGTTGTCCAGTGCCTCGTCCGCCTCCGGGCCGCTGGCCGAAAAATAATACTCCGGCGATTCGATCCTGCCCCGCAGGTCGGAGCCGAGCCACCAGTAATTATAAATATCCATATCTCCCTGTGAGGTCAGCTCATCGGCGCGGTATACGGATAGGGAAAAGCTGCCGGCAGGGGGGCTTTTTTCACCGATCAGGCCCATTCCGGGGGCGACGAGGGGATTGGCTCCCGAAGCATTGGCAATTGCGGCTGGATTGGCGCCTGCATCGGGCATATCCAGGGACAGGCTGACTTTCTTGCGCAAACCATATTGCGGCTGGTCGCTGCCGAGGCCAATGGACAGCTCTGCGGCAGGACGTTTGAAATACAATCTTTCACACAGCGGCCGGAGCTCTCCGTTGAAGAGGGTCAGCTGGTTGATCCCTTCCCCCAGCTCCGCTTTATCGATCAGGAAGGAAGCGCTACCCTGCACCAGGGAGGCCCGGAGCGTGACACGCACCGATGAACGGGACTGCGCGAAAAGAACGATCTCGCGGGAGACATCGCCATGGGTATGCACGGTCACTTTCAGCTTATTGTCCTTATCTTCTTCCACCCGCATTGCATATCCCTGGTCGACAGAGGCAGGCAGCTCCTTTACGAGCAATTCCCGGTTGGGGAAGCTCAGCAGCGCCTGGTACTGATGATCGCCCGATGCCGTGAAGGAAAAATTACCGATGCCGAAACGAAGCGGTGAAAAAGAAGCGACCGTATCCCGCTTTTCATCGAGGATAAATCCCTTGCAATCCGCTCCTTTTCCATTGTGATCCATCACGCGGAAAGCGATCCGGGTCGGGATCTCTCTGACAAGGTTGCCTCCCTCCGGGAAAAAAGTAACGGTGTACGAAGCCGGGCCGGCCGCAGATGCAGTATCGGGCGCTGCCGGCCGCGCCGAAGGCCCGGTAGCCGATGACGGCAGTTCTTTTAAGGTATTGATGATGGTCAGTGGCTCTTCGAAAAAATATTCGGGCCCGGAATTTTTCATCCAGTTCGTATAGGCCCTTAGCTTATAGTTTCCCGAGTTCAGCGAGAGAGGCAGGTAGAAAGAGCCCTTCCCCTCCGCCCCTTCCAGGGCGATCTTTCCCTGCAGTACAAAGTGGTCGTCTTTGTCGAGGATGTCCACATAGGCGATCTTGCTGAGCCCGAGAGGCCTGTGCAGGCTGCCATCCACGCAATATATTTTCAGCCAGCATATTTCCCCCGCGAGATAAGCAGGCTTGTCCGTATGGACAAAGAGTTTTTCGGTGAGCATCCGGGAACGATAGGCGTCGAATTTCACCTGCAGGCTGCTCAGTCCGTCAGACTGGGCCATCATGCGGCCTGCGAGCAGGAGAACAGCCAGGAAAAGAAATGAATATTTGAATTTCCGCATACGATTTTCCAGTTTATTCAGGGCCAGAAGTAGGGTTTTTTATTAGTCCCGGTGAGCGTGCAGTCGGCACAATACCTTGAAGAGATCCACCATCTTATCGCTCCCGGCGGGGCCGGCGCCTGATCGAGCGGCAGGTTACCGTCTCCGCTCAGATGTTCTTTCAGGCTGTCGGGATGATTGGGGATCGAAACTTCTTCGCAGCCATCCGAATAAAAACTCAGCCGCCAGCCGGGTATCTGATCGGGGGTGATATAGATCCGTTGCTGCCGCATGGTGCCTGCGCTGACATACCCGATCACCTGTTCACCCGAATCGGCCAGGTTACGGATATTGCCCCTGGATTCAGAGGGCTGGGGACTGAAGATGGAACCCACCTGCTCCGAATTCTTCTGCAGCTGCTGCCAGAAATTATAGGCATCCTCGGTCAGTACATATTGTTTCAGGAGCATGCTGTATCTCACACTGATCTTCCAGGTATTGGGCGCAAGCTGGATGAGCGGGAACTGATAGATGACATCCTGCGCTAATTTGGCCGAGGAGCCGAGCAGAATATTCGAGGGGGTATTGGTTTGCCAGCAGGTGAATATATTGTTGAACAGCCTTGGCACGACCATCCCGTTCTGGTATTGGTATAGCGAATAGTAAACGGCATGGAATTCCCAGGTCTCGGTGAATTCCCAGCGGTAATAGCGGCTTGCATTCTGCGGGTCATGCGTATTGACATAGATCTGGAACCCCGCGTTACTATTGATCCAGTTGATGCTGTCCATCGGTGGAGAGGTTTTCAGCTCCACATAATCCGATGCGTACTCCTTTCCTGCGTTCGTCCGGATATGCAGCCGGTATCGCTGGGCCGCGTTCAGGGCAAGGCCCGGGGCGATATAAAGCCCCTTCCCCAAATCAGCCGTCGAACAATCGTTCAAACATGCCAGGAAAATTGTTCGTGACACGGTGCAGGAACACACTCTCAAGGTCCAGGGTGTGGTCGATTCGGTTTTTAGGGTGCTCAAGCAGTTGGTGATGAGGGGGGGCGGGGTGAGGTTTCCGGTGCGATGAGAGCTATTGCAAACCAAGCATTGTTAGGGTAAAGTTAGAATACTCTGAGATGGTAAAACACATTCACGAGCTACGAGATCCGATACACGTCTTCATTCGAATGGACTCGGATGAGCGAAATATCGTGGATTCGCGGCCATTTCAACGTCTTCGACACATTCATCAAC
>Ga0137403_10003872_pt1 | contig 17805 bp, 28 predicted proteins | sample CZOMad2_1_16fung_FD_122057 | JGI IMG/M metagenome (GOLD analysis project Ga0137403, IMG submission 122057) | Vadose zone soil fungal communities from Angelo Coast Range Reserve, California, USA - CZOMad2_1_16fungal (Hybrid Assembly) | ecosystem: Environmental > Terrestrial > Soil > Vadose zone...
GTGCACCGAGTCCACCGGGATGTAGCCGATCGGCAGATCCTCGTCGTAGTTGCGGTCCGCGGCCACGTAGCCGCGGCCGTTCTTGGCGCGCATCTCGATTTGCAGCTTGCCGCCTTCGCTAACCGTGGCGATGTATACGCTCTTATCGAGCACCGCGAAGTCCGCGTCTTCTTCGATTTGCGCCGATGTCACCGGACCCGGATTTTCCACGTTGACGTAAATCGTCTTCGGCAGATCGGTGTTCAGCTTGATCGGGACCTGCTTAATGTTGAGGATAATGTCCGTGGCGTCCTCGACCACGCCGGGAATCGAAGAAAATTCGTGCAGCACTCCTTCGATTTTCACCGCGGTGACGGCTGCGCCTTCAATCGAACTGAGCAGCGCGCGCCGCAGCGCGTTCCCTACCGTGGTGCCCCAGCCGCGCTCAAACGGCTGCGCGGAAAACCGCCCGTACTTTTCGGTCAACGACTCCAGCTCGGATGCCAGACGCTTTGGCTTTTGAAAACCCTTCCACATCGTGTTCCTTCCTTCTGGCTGCCGAGTTCATCGGCCGCCCAAAACCTTTTACTTCGCCGCGAACCGGCCGGGCTAAAGCCCGGCCTCTACAGGGACTGAACTACTTCGAGTACAATTCGACGATCAACTGCTCGTTGAATGCCGGCGTTTGCACGTCTTCGCGCTTCGGCATGGCCACCACTTTGGCCTTCAGCTCGTCGCGATTAATCTCCAGCCACGGCACGGTGTTCTGGCTTTGCGCCACGTTGCGCGCTTCCATCACCATGACGTTCTGGCGCATGTTGTCCTTCATGGCCACTTCGTCCCCGGCCTTCACCAGGTAGGAAGGAATGTTCACCTTCCGCCCATTTACGCGCACGTGCCCATGCAAAATAAATTGCCGAGCTTGCGCATGCGAACCGGAGAAACCCGCGCGACGAATCACATTGTCCAAGCGGCGCTCCAGGGTGATGATCAGGTTTTCGCCGGTAGGGCCCTTGATGCGCAGCGCCTTCTGAAAGTAACTGCGGAACTGCCGCTCCAGCAGCCCGTACGTGCGCTTGACCTTCTGCTTTTCGCGCAACTGCAGGCCGTAGCCCGCTACTTTCGGGCGTCGCGACTGTCCGTGTTGTCCGGGAATAAAGTTGCGCTTCTCAATCGCACACTTCTCCGTGAAACACCGCAAACCTTTCAAAAACAGCTTCTGCCCTTCCCGGCGGCACAGGCGGCAAACCGCTTCTCGATGTCTTGCCAACTTCTTGTTCTCCCTTCCTCAAACCCTTAAGAAATCTTTGTGGCTCAGCTATTTTTTTCTGTTGCACAGCCAAATCGTGGCCGTGCTCCGTTAAATCTCAGACACGTCGCCGCTTTGGCGGACGGCAACCGTTGTGCGGAATCGGCGTCACGTCGCGAATCACCACGATGTGCAATCCTGCGGCAGCCAACGCGCGTACCGCGGACTCGCGTCCTGAACCGGGGCCTTTCACGCGCACTTCCACGCTCTTCATTCCGTACTGGTCACGCGCGATGCCCGCGGCGGCCAACGAAGCTTGCTGCGCAGCGTACGGCGTGCCTTTGCGCGAGCCCTTGAAGCCAATGGCGCCCGCCGAAGACCAGCACATCACGCGGCCATCGGTATCCGTGATGGTGATCTGCGTGTTGTTGAAGGACGCGGCGATGTGCACGTAGCCGTGCGGAACCACGCGGCGCTCGCGCTTCTTCTTGAATTCTTTCTTGCGCTTCGTTGCCGCTGCCGGTTTTCCCGGCGCTCCGGTATCCGGTGCGGTTCCTGCGGCCTTTGGTTCTTTTGCCACTTTTCACTCCGATCGAGCTCTAAGTCTGAAACCTTGGCGAGCTGGGGCGTAGCATGCCGCGCCCCTACAAATTAGCCCTTTTTGCCTACCGTCTTCTTCTTTGCTGCGACTGCGCCGCGGCGCGGTCCCTTGCGGGTGCGCGCGTTGGTGTGCGTGCGTTGGCCGCGCACCGGAAGATTCCGGCGGTGGCGAATGCCGCGATACGCCTGAATTTCAATCAGCCGGCGGATATTCATCTGGATCTCTTTGCGGAGATCGCCTTCCACCCGGCCTTCCTGCTCGATGGCCTGGCGAATGTGGTTGATTTCCTCTTCGGTCAGGTCGCGAATCTTCTTGGTGTGATCCACGCCGGCTTTCGCCGCCAGCTTTTTCGCGCGCTCCTGCCCGATGCCGTAGATGGAAGTCAAGCCAACCCACAGCCGCTTCTGAACCGGAAGATCAATGCCTGCTATACGTGCCATGAAACTTGTCTCCTAATATTCTTATCGCAACTCGCTTCTCGAAACTCGCGATTATCCCTGGCGCTGCTTGTGCTTCGGATTGGTGCAAATCACGCGCACCACACCTCGCCGGTGAATCACCTTGCACTTGTCGCAAATCTTTTTTACCGATGCCCGTACTTTCATAATTCCCTTCTTCTCTCTCGCCTCTAAGGCGGACAGCCTGAAGGCCGTCCTACTTATAGCGGTAGACGATGCGGCCGCGCGTTAAATCGTACGGCGAAAGCTCCACGGCTACTTTGTCTCCCGCGAGAATACGAATAAAATTTTTGCGCATCTTGCCGGAAACGTGCGCCAGCACTTGATGCTTGTTCTCCAGCTCCACTCGAAACATGGCGTTCGGCAACGGCTCGATGACCGTGGCCATTACCTCAATGGCGTCCTCCTTGGAATTGCCGGAGTCGCCTTTCTTTTTTTCATCATTAAACTGCTTCGCCATAGTCTCCTGTGCTGTCCAATCTAAAAATTCTTCACCACGACGGGCCGGTTACTTCCTTTGGCCGCGTCAAAATCCAAGGACCGTTGGCGGTTATCGCCACGGTGTGCTCGAAATGCGCTGAGGGGCTGCCATCCGCTGTTTCCGCCACCCACTCATCGCGCATCCGCACTTCCGGGCTTCCCGCATTCACCATCGGCTCCACGGCTATGACCATGCCTTCCTGCAACCGCGCGCCGCGTCCCGCATCACCGTAATTCGGCAGGTTGGGCTCGTCATGCATCTTGGTGCCGATGCCATGCCCGACAAATTCCCGCACCACCGAAAATCCGTTCTCTTCCACCCAGCTCTGCACCGCGTTGCCTACATCGCCGAGCCGGTTGCCTGCGCGCATCTTTTCAATCGCGCGGTCCAACGATTCGCGGGTTACGTCCAGCAGCTTCTGCGTTTCCGGCCCAATCTTTCCGACCGGCACCGTCACCGCCGAATCCGCGAAATACCCATCCACTTCCATCCCGAAATCTATCGAGACGATGTCGCCTTCGCGCAACTTGCGCTTTTGCGACGGAATCCCGTGAACGATCTCGCTGTTCACCGAAGTGCATAGCGAACAAGGATACCCGCGGTATCCTTTGAACGCCGGCTTGCCAGGCTTTCCGGCGATTTTTTCCTCGGCCAACCTCTCGAGGTCCATCGTCGTCAAACCGGGCCGCACCGCATCGCGCAACGTCGTCAAAACTTCGTGCACAATGAGCCCGGCACGGTGCATCTTTTCTAGCTCATCGCGGCTGCGCAAATGAATCGCCATCTCGTTACGTCAAATGCAAATGCGCCCCGCGCACAATTTCCAGCACCTGCCGCTTTACTTCCTCGACGCTCTTCGCGGCGTTTACCTCGTGCAATCGGCCCAACCGGCGGTAATACGCGACCAGCGGTTCGGTTTTTCGCTCGTACGCCTCTAAACGCGGCCCGACAATTTCTTCGCGATCATCCGGCCGCTGCTCAAGCTCGCCGCCATCTTGATCGCAGCGCAGATCGCATTTCGGCGGGCGCTCATAAATATTGTAAATCTCGCCGCCCACCTTGCACATCCGCCGGCCAGTGATCCGCCGCAACAGCAGCTTCGGATCAATTACAAAGTGCACCACCAGCGCCGGCTTGTACCCATTCTGCCGAAGCAGAATTGTCAGATACTGCGCTTGCGCCACGGTTCGCGGAAAGCCGTCAAAAACAAAACCGTGCGCGCAATCCGGCTGCTCGATGCGATGCGCCACCATCTTGAGCACCAGCGAATCGGGAACCAGTTCGCCGTGCTTCATCAGCGGGTCGGCCTTGATACCCAGCGGCGTGCCCTTGGCGATATTCTCGCGGAGCATGTCACCGGTCGAAAGATGCGGCACACCGTAATACTTGGCCAGCTCTTTCGCTTGCGTACCTTTTCCCGCGCCCGGAGGCCCGAGAAAAATCACAGCGCGGTCCAACTGCTCCACGGACTTGCCGTCCGGCGGCGCTCCGCTGGTCCTCATCGATTACCGCCGGCCGCGCAACCGGCCCTTCCGCGCAAACCCTTCGTAATTCCGCATGACCAACTGCGCTTCGAGCTGCTGCACAGTGTCCATGGCCACGCCGACCACGATCAGCAGCGATGTGCCGCCGAAATAAAACTGCACGCCCAGACCTTTCAAGAACCAGGTCGGGAAGTGCCGATCGAACCAGCCACCAATACCCCACCCCAAGTGGTCGAGGTGAATACCGGTAATCAGCCACTCCGGCAGCAAACAAACCACCGCCAGGTAGACGGCGCCGATAAACGTGAGGCGCTTCAAAATCTTGCTGACATGCTCGCTGGTGGTGCGTCCCGGCCGGATGCCCGGAATGAACCCGCCGTTCTTGCGCATATTGTCCGCGAGCTCGGTCGGATTGAAGACGATTCCGACGTAGAAGAACGCGAACAGGATGATCAGAACGATGTAGACCAAGTTGTACAGCGGCTCGCCGAACGCGATCACCTTGCTGAAATCTTTTACAAACGCGTACCGCGTGCCAAACACCAAAGCAGCCGTGGCCGGAAAGGCCAGCAGCGAACTTGCGAAAATAGGCGGAATGACGCCGCCGGAGTTGACGCGCAGCGGCAAATACGAAGATTGCCCGCCCATGACTTTGCGCCCAACCACCCGCTTGGCATATTGCACCGGAATACGCCGCTGGCCCCCTTCCACGAAAACAATGAAGGCGACTACGACTATCATCAATGCAATCAAGAAGATAAGCACAATCGGGGTAAACGGACCCCAAGCCCCGGTTTTCGCCAATTCGTAAAGATTCAGGATGGCGCGCGGCAAACCGACCACAATGCCTACGAATATGATGAGCGACATGCCATTTCCGATTCCGCGCTCGCTGATCTGCTCGCCCAGCCACATGATGAATGCCGAGCCCGTGGTCAGCGTCAAAATCGTCATGAGCACGAAACTGGGTCCTGGGTGGTAGACCAAAGACTGGCCGCTGTAGGCCGTGTTTTGCAGCGCGGTGGCGATGGTGGTGGACTGGATGACGCTCAGCACAATCGTCAAATACCGTGTGTACTGAGTAATCTTGCGCCGGCCCAGCTCACCCTCTTTTTGCAACTTTTCGAGGTATGGGAACACCACGGTCATCAACTGCAAGATGATCGACGCGGTGATGTACGGCATGATGCCCAGAGCGAAAATCGTCAACTTGCGCAGGTTGCCGCCGCTGAATAGATCGAAAATGCCCAGCACCGAGCCCTGCCCCTGCTCGAAGAGCCTCGTCAGTTCCGCGATGTTGATGCCCGGCGTGGGAATGTGCGCGCCGATGCGATACACCGCGAGCAGCGCCAGGGTAAACAACACCCTGTTCCGCAAATCGGGAATGCGGAAGAGGTTCCGGAACGCTTCGATGAATCTATTCATAACTCGGCCCTGATCTCATTCTTTACGCTACTACCTCGAACGTGCCGCCAGCTTTGGTGATTTTGTCCTTGGCCGACGCGCTGAATGCGTGCGCGTGAATGGCGATTTTCGTTGTGAGCTCGCCATCGCCCAGAACCTTTATGCGGTCGCGGCTGCGGCGCACGAATCCGTGAGCGCGCAGCAGCTCTGGCGTTACCGTCTCGCCGGCCGGAAAAACATTTAATTCTTCAAGGTTCAGCACGGAATACTCCACGCTGAACGGATTGTGAAAGCCGCGCTTGGGCATGCGGCGATGCAGCGGCATCTGGCCGCCTTCAAATCCGCGGCGACGCGAATAGCCGCGCCGGGATTTTTGTCCCTTGTCGCCGGACCCGGAAGTCTTGCCCAGCTTGGAGCCGATACCACGGCCGACGCGCACTTTGCGATGCCGCGAACCCCGCGGCGGGCGCAGATTCGATAGACTCGCCAGAGTAAGCGGGCGCGAGGCCGACTTGCTCGCCGGCTTGCGGCGGCTGCTGGTTTTCTTGCTCGTTTTGCGACCCTTGGAAACTTTCTTTGCCATTTTCCCTATTCCACCACTTCCACCAAGTGGCGCACTTTATGGATCATGCCGCGCACTGACGGCGTATCCTCGCGCTCGACCACCTGATGCATTCTGCGCAATCCCAACCCGCGGATGGTCTGGCGCATGTCATCGGTGCAACTGATGAAGCTGACCACCCATTTCACTTTCACGGTGCCGCCGGACTTCTTGTCCTCAGCGGACTTTTTCTTGGCTACCATCAGCTCGCCTCACTCCCGGCGGCTTTTTGATCCTTCGGTGGCCGGCCGCTGATTTCGTCGACGGTCTTGGAGCGCGTCTCCGCCACTTGCGCCACATCTTTCAACCCCAGCAGCGCCGCGAAGGTGGCCTTGACCAGGTTGTGCGGGTTGGAGGTGCCCAGCGACTTGGTAAGCACGTTCGTGATTCCCGCAACTTGCATGACCTTGCGCACCGGGCCGCCAGCGATGACGCCAGTGCCTTCCGAAGCGGGCTTCAGCAAAACTTGCGCCGAGCCATAGCGCCCCAGCACCTGGTGAGGAATGGTGGTGCCCTTCATATTGAGCTTGATCAAATTCTTTTTAGCTTGCTCAATACCCTTCTTGATGGCCATGGGCACTTCGCGCGCCTTGCCCATGCCGAATCCGGCATGACCGCGGCTATCGCCGACTACAACGAGTGCGGAAAAGCTCAGGTTCTTGCCGCCCTTCACCACTTTGGTGACGCGGTTGATGGCGATAACGTCGTCCTTGAGGTCGGAAGGATTGACGTCCATCAGGCGTCGTACCGCTAAACTGTCTCGCAAAATTTGTTTCGACATAGGCTTAAAACTTTAACCCCGCTTCCCGCGCCGCATCCGCGAGCGCCTTGACGCGGCCGTGGTACTTGTACCCGCCGCGGTCGAACACTACTTTGCTGAGTCCAGCGGACTTGGCGCGCTCGGCAACGGCCTTACCGATAATCTTGGCCGCGGCGATATTGCCACCGCCCTTGAGATTCTTTTTGGTTTCTTTGTCGACCGAGCTGGCGGATACCAAAGTCTTGCCGGTGCGGTCGTCAATCACTTGCGCATAGATGTGACCGAGCGAACGATACACGCACAGGCGTGGGCGCTCGGTGGTGCCGGAAACCTTGGTGCGCACGCGGGCGTGAACTCGCCGGCGGTGCAGGTCGCGCGATAATTTTCTGACTCTTGGTGATGCCACTGTCGTCTCCTCTTGCCTCTTACGCCGTGCCGCCGGCCTTTGCGCCAGCCTTGCCAGCCTTCTTCTTCAAGCGCTCGCCAGTAATGCGAATGCCTTTTTGCTTGTACGGATCGGGCGGACGCAGCGAGCGAATGTCCGCGGCTACCTGGCCAACTTGACCTTTATCCGCGCCGCTGACCACGATGTGGGTCTGCTTGTCGACCGCGATCTGAATGCCTTCCGGGATTGGGAACTCGATCGGATGTGACTTGCCCAGCGCGAAAGCGACTAATTTCCCTTTGAGTTCCGCGCGGTAACCGACGCCAACGATGTCTAGATCCTTCTTGAAGCCTTGCGTAACGCCGTGAACCGCATTGGCCACCAGCGCACGGGCCAGACCGTGCAGCGCGCGATGATCCTCGGTGGCACGCTTGGCCAGCAGCACGCCATCTTTTTGCTCGAAGGTGATGCCGTGCGGCACGCCCACATTGAGCTTGCCCTTGGGGCCTTGCACTTCGACTTCGCGGCCCTTCAGCGCGATTTTCACGCCTTGCGGGAGCGGAATTGGTTTATTGCCGATACGTGACATCGTTACCAGACCTCGCACAAAAGTTCGCCACCGATTTTTGCTTTGCGCGCGGCGCGACCGCTCATCAAACCTTTCGGCGTGGTGAGAATGCTGATGCCCAACCCGCCTACGACCGGGCGAATATCCATAAAGCCCTGATAAGAGCGCGCGCCCGGACGGGAAATACGTTTCACGCCGGTGATAACGCTGCGGCGGTCCGGCGTGTACTTTAGGAAGACGCGAAGCATCTTGCGCGTTTTGTTTTCGTCGACCAGCTTGAAGGTGGAGATGTAGCCTTCATCTTTCAAGATGCGCGCGATTTCCGTCTTCAACTTGGACACCGGAACGTCCACGCGCTGATGCTTGGCAGCGGCGGCGTTGCGGATGCGCGTCAAAAAATCGCCTATGGGATCCGTTTGCATAATTTTCCTGTAGCTCCTACCAGCTTGCTTTCACGACGCCGGGAATTTCACCCTTGAGCGCCATGCCGCGGAAGCAGATTCTGCACATCTCAAACTTGCGAATGAAGGCGCGCGCGCGGCCGCAAACGCGGCAACGATTGCGCACCCGCACCTTGAATTTAGGCTTCTTGAGACTCTTGGCGATTTTTGCTAAGCGTGCCATTTATTGCGCTACCCCCGGAGTGCGCAGCGGAAAGCCGAGGCCCTTGAGCAGCTCGCGGCCTTCTTCGTCGTTGCGCGCGGAAGTGGTCAAGGTGATGTTCATGCCCTTGATTTTGTCCACGCGCGTGTAATCGATTTCTGGAAATACCAACTGATCTTTCAAGCCCAGCGTGTAATTGCCGCGGCCATCGAACGCATTCGAGGGCAATCCGCGGAAGTCGCGGACGCGCGGCAGCACCACGTTGCACAGCCGGTCGATGAATTCGTACATGCGATCGCCGCGCAAAGTAACCGCGCAGCCGATGGGCATGCCCTTGCGAATCTTGAAATTCGCGATCGATTTCTTGGCCCGCGTGATGATCGGTTTCTGGCCGGTGATCTGGCCAAGCTCCACCGCCGCGGTGTCCAGCAGCTTCGCGTTCTGGCTGGCTTCGCCGAGGCCGATGTTGACGGTGACCTTTTTCAGCTTGGGCACCGCCATCATGTTCTTCCAGCCAAAGTGCTTCATCAGCGCGGGCACTGTTTCACTGCGATATTTTTCTTGCAATCGACTCTTCATTGCCGCTCTCGTTAGTCCTTTACTTATCCAATGTGGTGTTGCAACGCTTGCATGTCCGGACTTTCGTGCCATCCGGCAAAATGTTGTGTCCGATTCGGGTGTGCTTGCCGCAATTGGAGCAGACCACCATCACGTTGGAAACGTTGATGCCCGCTTCCTTTTCGACGATGCCGCCCTTGATGTTTTTGCCCGGGTTGGGGCGCGTGTGGCGCTTCATGATGGCGATGTGCTCGACCACCACGGTATTTTTCTTGGCGTTGACGCTGAGCACCCGGCCGCTCTTGCCGGAATCGCGCCCGGCGATTACCCGCACCTGGTCGCCCTTGCGAATTCCGATGGTGCTGCGCTCCGCGCGTTCGTGTGTGAGTGCCATTGCTTACCAAACCTCCGGAGCCAAGGAAACAATCTTGGCAAATTTCTTTTCGCGCAGTTCGCGAGCCACCGGGCCGAAAACGCGCGTGCCGACCGGTTCGCCGGCATCGTTAATCAAAACTGCGGCATTGTCGTCGAACCGGATGTAAGTGCCATCCCGGCGCCGGCGCTCTTTGCGCATCCGCACAATCACCGCTTTCACTACCGTGCCCTGTTTTACCTGGCTTTCCGGGGTGGCTTCCTTTACCGACGCGGTGATGATGTCACCGAGGCCCGCTTTCAAGCCGACGTCGCCGCCGACCGGCAAAATGCACATCAGCTTGCGTGCGCCGGAATTGTCCGCCACCGTCAACCAGGTTCGCATCTGAATCATTGTTCAGCTCCCCGGTCACGCTTGATTTCCGCTTTGATCTCTTCCGATGCGTTGCGCTGCAACACTTCCTTCAGCCGCCACCGCTTCAGCTTGGAGATCGGACGCGATGCCACGATGCGTACAGTGTCTCCGGGCTTGGCTTGGCGCTTTTCATCGTGCGCGTAAAACTTTTTCGAGATGCGCACCACGCGGCGATATTTCGGATGCTGCACCAGTCGCAGCACTTCCACCACGATGGTCTTCTCCATCTTGGCGCTGGTCACCCGCCCGGTGAGAATCTGGTGCTCGTGGCGGGTGTCTTCGGACTTCGCTGCTGCTGGGGCATTGCTTGTGGTTTCGATAGCCATTTTTCTTTATGCCTTCTTCGCTGCGGCGGACTGCGACGCAGGCGACAATTCTTGTGCGCGCAAAAGCGTTTTTACCCGCGCGAGATCCTTTTTTGCTTCGCGAAGACGCTTGAGCGCTTCGGCCTGTCCGGTGGTCAACTGAAAACGCAGCCGGAAAATCTGCTCGGTCAGCTCTTTTTGCTGCGCGTTCAGCTCGTTGACGCCCGCTTCGCGGATTTTTTCAATGCGCCGCGGCATGATCAAAAGCCTCCAGCGCGGGTGACGAATTTCGTGGGGATGGGCAGTTTGTCCGATGCCAGCCCCAAAGCTTCCTTGGCCGTGGCTTCGTCGACACCAGCCATCTCAAACATGATGCGCCCGGGCTTCACCACTGAAACCCACTTCTCCGGAGCGCCTTTGCCTTTGCCCATGCGGGTTTCCGCGGGCTTCTTAGTGAACGGCTTGTCCGGAAAAATGCGAATCCAGAGTTTGCCCCCGCGCTTGATGAAGCGAGTAATGGCCACGCGCGAAGCTTCGATTTGCCGGTCGGTTATCCATGCAGCTTCCATAGCTTTCAAACCGTATTCGCCGAAGGCCAAGGTACCGCCGCGCCACGCTTTGCCGGTACGCCGGCCGCGCATTTGCTTCCGATATTTCACTTTCTTGGGCATCAACATCGCTGTGTTCTCGCTTCCCTGGATCTTGTTCGTTAATTTCGCTGCCGGCGAGCTAAACCTCGCCGTTACAAAAACTCTTTGTTACGCCGCCGCTACTGCTCCCTCACGCTCTTTCTGAATCTTGGACGCGCGCTTGGGCACGTTTTCGCCTTGATACACCCAGCACTTCACGCCAATCACGCCGTACGTGGTGTAGGCCTGCGCGAAGCCGAAATCGATGTCCGCGCGCAGGGTTTGCAACGGCAAACGCCCCTGCAAGTACCATTCTTTGCGGGCGATTTCCGCCCCGTTCAGCCGGCCGGCCACGCGCACCTTGATGCCTTTGCAGCCGAAGCGCAGCGCGGAGTCCACCGCTTTACGCATCGCGCGGCGAAACGCCACGCGCTTTTCAAGTTGCAATGCGATGGATTCGGCTACCAATTGTGCGTCCAATTCCGGGCGATGCACTTCCTGAATATCGATGTGCACTTCCCGCTTGGTGCGCTTCTGCACTTCTTGCTTGAGCTTGTCGATCTCCGCGCCCTTACGGCCGATGATGATTCCGGGACGCGCGGTGTAAATGCGCACCACCAGCTTGTTGGCGGCGCGCTCGATATCGATAGAGCTGATGCCCGCGCTCTTGAGGCGCTCTTTCAATTCACGGCGCAGCTTCACATCCTCGTGCAACAAGTCAGCGTAATCGCGGTCAGCGTACCAGCGCGACTTCCACGGCTTGTTGTAGCCGAGCCGGAATCCGTAAGGGTGCGTTTTCTGTCCCACTCTTGTCTCCTCGTTCTCTGCTGCGGCCTAGCCGCCTACTTCTTGCCCTTCTTAGGACCGCCCTGCTTGCCGGCCAGTGCTTTGCGCACGCGACGCGCGGTGCCACGCACGCCCTTTTGCGCTTCGGCTTCCGCTTCGATGGCAGCCACGCGTTGCGCTGCGGCGACATGATGCTCCGCGACGCCCACCCAAAGATGCGCGGTGCGCTTCTGATAGCGGAACGCGCGGCCCATCGGCGCGGGACGCAAACGCTTCCAGCGCGCGCCTTCGTTCACGAAGCAGGTGTTCACGAACAGTTCGTCGACATCCAGCGGCGCGCCAGCATCCTCCGCCTTGCGTTCGGCGTTGGCGATGGCGCTGCGCAAAACTTTTTCGATGTGCTTGGCCGCGCGCTTCGGCGTGTAGCGCAGCGTCTGCAACGCTGCTTGCGCCTTTTGCCCGCGGATCAAGTCCATCACCAAACGCGCCTTTTGCGGCGACATCCGCACATGGCGGGCCAGCGCGTGGGCTTCAATTGTGCCGCTCTGTGGTTGTAGCTCAGCCATGGCTTATGCCTTCGGCGCTGCCGGAGCTGCGCCGCCTCCTGCTGGAGCCGCGCCACCTGCCGGTGCTGCACCGGCCGCCCTCTCCAGCGCCGCTTTCACAGCGTGGCCTTTGAAGGTGCGCGTCGGCGAAAATTCTCCCAGCTTGTGCCCGATCATCTGCTCGGTCACATACACCGGAATAAATTTCTTGCCGTTGTGCACCGCGATGGTGTGACCGATCATGTCCGGAACGATCGTGGACCGGCGCGACCAGGTCTTCACCACTTTCTTTTCATTGCGCGTGTTCAGTCCTTCGACTTTTTCGCGCAGGTGGCCGTCGACAAACGGCCCTTTTTTTAGTGAGCGTGCCATCTGCTTCCTTTACTCCTCAACTCGGCGCAAGCGGCTCCACTGCGCCCGCCGCATTTTCTTGAATCCGCGTACCGGACCGGGTACGCGATGCGACTTGGGGCAGAACGGGCACACAAAGCGAGTGCCTTGCGCGTTGGGAATGCGTTCTACAATCACCGACCAGCCGGGCTTGCACAGCTTGTACAGCACCGGCTCCGGTGGCGCGACCACTACCTTTACCGGCCGAGCAGGTTTGCTGGCCTTCACTGCTGTTCGTTTTGCAGACGCGCGCTTCACGGGCCGGCTGTTTCTCCGGCTGGCTGCGCGTCCTCGAGTTGTTCTGGTTGCTCGCATGGTTTTTACTCTCACCGGGCTGCCGTTCGCCGGCGACCTGGTTTTTTCTCGTTTCTACTTCCTTACTTCCTACGCTGAACGATTTGCTTGTCCGTTCGCTTGTTCCTGCGGGTCTTCTTGCCCAGCGTCGGGAAAGCCCAAGGCGTCTGCGGGTGGTTGCCCTTGACCTTGCCTTCTCCTCCGCCGTGCGGATGATCCACTGGGTTCATGGCCACGCCGCGCACGGTGGGCTTGATGCCGCGCCACCGCGTGCGTCCGGCCTTGCCGAACGTTTCATTCTCATGGTCAAGGTTGCCAACCTGGCCAACCGTAGCCATGCAATCGATCGAAAACTTTCGTACTTCACCGCTGGGCATCTTCACCAGCGCGAGATCGCCTTCTTTACTCAGAAGTTGCGCCGCTCCGCCCGCGGAGCGCACCGCTTGCCCGCCGCGTCCCGGATACAGCTCCAGGTTGTGTACCATCGTGCCGGGAGGAATGTGCCGAATCTTCAGCGCGTTTCCGGGAAGAATGTCCGCGCCTTCGCCAGTTGACACCGTGGCGCCGACTTCCAGTCCCACCGGATGGATGATGTAGCGCTTTTCGCCATCCGCGTAATGCAGCAACGCTATGTTAGAGCTGCGATTGGGGTCGTATTCAATGGCCGCAACCTTCGCGGGCACACCGACCTTGTCGCGCCGGAAATCCACCTGGCGGTATTGCTTCTTGTGTCCGCCGCCGCGATGCCAGATCACGATTTCGCCGTGATTGTTGCGGCCGCCGGAGCGCTTTTTCGGCTCCAGCAAAGCCTTCTCCGGCTCTTGCTTGGTGATGTGGCTCTTGTCCAGGACGGTGATGAACCGCCGCGACGCCGTATATGGATTAAAGCTTTTCAGTCCCATCGCTGCCTCTTACTTCTTCTCCGTTCCGCATAAGCGGAACGAAAAAACTCGATGTAAATCGATTTACCCTTACAGATTCTCCGCGTACTCGATCATCTTTTCGCCTTCCGCTAGTTTCACGTAGGCTTTCTTCCAATCGCGCCGGTAGCCTTCGCTTTGACCGCGGCGGCGCATCTTGCCGTGAAAATTCGCGGTGCGCACCGCATCCACCTTGACCTTGAAAATCTGCTGCACCGCTTCCTTAATCTGTGTCTTGGTCGCGCTGGAAGACACTTCAAACACCACCGTGTGTTGCGTCTCTTTCACGCCCAACCCTTTTTCGGTGATGATCGGGCGGCGAATAATTTGATAAATCGGGGCTGACATTGCTTATTCCTTCCCCTTTTTCTTGGCGGCTTTCTTGGAGCCCGCCTTTTCTTTTTTGGCCGCGGGTTTCACCGCAGCTTTCGGCGCGGCTTCTTTCTTCGCCTTTGGCGCCGGCGCGATCGACTGAACATCGGGCGCCACAATCGGCGTGCTGGCTGGATCGAGCGAATGGCTCAAGCGCGCGACTGCGTCCTTCGAGAGCACCAGCAAGTCATGATTCAGCAAGTCATACGGCTGCAAAACGTTGGTGGCTACCAGTTTCACGCGCTCAAGGTTGCGGCTGGCCAGTTCCAGGTTGCGATTCTCGCCATAAGCGACCAGCAACGCGGACTTCTCGCCATTGAGCTTATCGAGCGTCAAACGCAATGCTTTCGACTTGTGCGTTTCCAGCGCCCAGGCATCGACCACGGTCAATTTCTGTTCCGCGAGCTTCGCGGACAGCGCCGAGCGCAGCGCGCCCAGCAACATTTTCTTCGGCAGCGCATAACTGTAATCCCGCGGCTTCGGTCCGTGCACCGTGCCGCCATGGCGCCAGAGCGGCGAACGAATCGACCCGACGCGCGCGCGGCCAGTACCCTTTTGCTTCCAGAGCTTGCGGCCCGCGCCGCTGACTTCGCTCTTGTCTTTCGTCTTGTGCGTGCCCGCGCGCAATCCGCGCAGATACCAGCGCGAAGCTTCGTGCAGCAAATGCGGATTCACCTTCGCGCCAAATACCGCGTCGGCAAGCTCCACCTGACCGACCTTCTTGCCATCCAGATTGACTACATCCACGACCGGCATAATCTCGATTCCTTTTTCTCTCAGTTACCGCTGCTTCGCAAAATCCCTCTAAAGAATTGCTACGAACACGTTGCTACTTCGCGCGTTTTGGCGCCGGAGCCGGAGCGCTTACCTTCTTGGCGTTCTTCGCGCGACGAATAAAAATATATGTCCCGCTGGGTCCCGGCACCGAGCCGCGCACCAGCAACAGGTTTTCGTCGCTATCCACTTTCACGACTTTCAAATTCTTGGCCGTGACATTCGCATTCCCCATGTGACCCGGAAAATGCTGGTTCTTCCAAACGCGCGATGGGAACGAACTGCCGCCAATGCCGCCTGGCGCGCGATGAAACATCGAGCCGTGGGTTGCGTCGCCGCCGCGGTAGTGCCAGCGCTTGACGCCGCCGGCAAAACCTTTACCCTTGCTCACGCCGCTGACATCCACCAATTCGCCGGCTTTGAAATTTTCCACCAGCACGCGGTCGCCGACTTTCGTTTCATCTTTCGATTCGTCGATGCGCACTTCTTGCAGCACTTTCATCGGCGCCGTGCCGGCTTTTTTGAAGTGCCCGGTCATAGCTTTGTTGACGCGCTGCGGCTTGACGAATTCCACCAAGCCCAGTTGCGCGGCTTCGTAGCCGTCCTTATCCATGGTGCGGCGCTGTACCACCACGCACGGTCCCGCTTGCAGCACGGTGCAGCCGACCAGCGCGCCGTCGTCGGTGAAGACTTGCGTCATCCCCAACTTGATTCCGATAATTCCGTTGACCGCCATCTGCTTTTTCTCTCTCTTCGCAGCATGTCCTTAACTTCGGAGATTGGCTGCGCCCCGCTAATAATCCGTCGCTGTTTCTTTCGGTCGACTTTTAACTGTCGACTGTCAACTTCCTCTTACTTCCCTGCGTGGCCGAACGCCTTGATTTCCACATCGACTCCGGGCGGCAGATCGAGCTTCATCAACGCGTCCACGGTATCCGGCGTGGGCTCGAGAATATCGATCAGCCGCTTGTGCGTGCGCATCTCAAATTGCTCACGCGATTTCTTGTCCACGTGCGGCGAACGCAACACCGTCCAACGATTAATCGTGGTTGGCAGAGGAATCGGACCGGCTACGTCAGCGCCGGTGCGCTTTGCTGTTTCCACAATCTCTCGCGTGGATTGATCGAGAATCCGGTGGTCGTACGCTTTCAAACGAATGCGAATTTTGTCGCCTTGTCTCATAGTTTACTCGATGATGTCCGTAACCGCGCCTGCTCCCACCGTGTGGCCGCCTTCGCGAATCGCGAAGCGCAAGCCCTTCTCCAACGCTACTGGCGTAATCAGCGACACTTCGCAGCTGACGTTGTCGCCGGGCATCACCATCTCCACGCCTTGCGGCAGTTTGACGTCGCCGGTCACGTCCGTGGTCCGGAAATAAAATTGTGGACGATAGCCCGTGAAAAACGGTGTGTGCCGCCCGCCTTCTTCCTTGGTCAACACGTACGCTTCGGCCTTGAACTTGGTGTGCGGCGTGATCGAGCCCGGCTTGCAGACTACTTGCCCGCGCTCCACATCTTCTTTTTCCGTGCCGCGCAGCAGCAACCCAACGTTGTCGCCCGCCAAGCCTTCATCCAGCAGCTTGCGGAACATCTCCACGCCAGTCACAACTTTCTTCTGCGTCGGACGGAAGCCCACGATCTCGATTTCTTCGCCAACCTTCACCTTGCCGCGTTCCACGCGCCCCGTAACTACCGTGCCGCGGCCGGAAATCGAGAAAATGTCTTCAATCGGCATCGCGAACGGCTTGTCGATGTCGCGCACCGGTAGCGGCACGTTCTTGTCCACCGCTTCCATCAAATCGACGATCGTCTTTTCCCACTTGGCGTCACCGTTCAGCGCTTGCAGCGCAGAACCCTTCACGACAGCAATCGAATCGCCGGGAAACTGATAGCTCTTCAGCAGCTCGCGAACCTCGAGCTCGACGAGTTCCAGCAACTCCGCGTCTTCCACCATGTCGCACTTATTCAAGAAAACGACGATGGCAGGAACGCCTACCTGCCGCGCCAGCAGAATGTGCTCGCGCGTTTGCGGCATCGGTCCATCGGTGGCTGCAACCACCAGGATCGCGCCGTCCATCTGCGCCGCTCCGGTGATCATGTTCTTGATGTAGTCCGCGTGCCCCGGGCAGTCCATATGCGCGTAGTGGCGGTTCGCCGTTTCGTACTCCACGTGCGACACCGCAATGGTAATCCCGCGCTCGCGCTCTTCCGGAGCGTTGTCGATCGAATCGAACGCGCGGAACTGTACCTTCGGGTTGTGCTTTGAAAGCACTTTGGTGATCGCCGCCGTCAACGTCGTCTTGCCATGATCGATGTGACCGATGGTTCCGATGTTCACGTGCGGTTTGTTGCGCTCGAATTTCTCCTTCGCCATTTCGTCCTCTGCTCCTCAGTCGAAGTCTTTCAAATAGCCTTGTTACAAAACTTTCTTACCACCCCTGACCGCAAAATCCCGATTTATCTGGCCGCCTTGCCGGTCGCCTTCTCGATCACTTCCTGAGCGATCGAAGCCGGCGCTTCGGCATAATGTGAAAAATGCATGGTGAACGTGGCGCGGCCCTGCGTGCGGCTGCGCAAATCCGTGGCGTAACCGAACATCTGCGAGAGCGGCACTTCCACGCGAATGACGTTGCTGCCCGCGCGGTTTTCCGTGCCCTGAATCGCCGAACGCCGCGCATTCAAGTCACCGAACACCTGCGGCATGTACTCTTCCGGAACCACCACTTCCACCTTCATGATCGGTTCGAGAAGAACCGGCGAGGCCCTGTGGCAGGCTTCCTTGAACGCCATCGAGCCCGCGATCTTGAACCCCATTTCCGAGCTGTCCACGTCGTGCGAACTGCCGTCGATCTGTACCGCTGCGGCGACCACCA
>Ga0137403_10003873_pt1 | contig 17800 bp, 20 predicted proteins | sample CZOMad2_1_16fung_FD_122057 | JGI IMG/M metagenome (GOLD analysis project Ga0137403, IMG submission 122057) | Vadose zone soil fungal communities from Angelo Coast Range Reserve, California, USA - CZOMad2_1_16fungal (Hybrid Assembly) | ecosystem: Environmental > Terrestrial > Soil > Vadose zone...
CATTTTTCACAACTGAACTTATACTAACTTTGCTCTTTGATATTGGATATTGATTGTATTATTTTTCTCTACTTCTACATTTCCTGAGGTATCTTACATTGCACATAAGCAATATAAGAGACGAGGTCGTTTTTGTATTTTACTGCGGTAAGATACATAACCTTCCTAATTGTAACTTCGGGGAAGATACCAATCAATTCCGTATCTAAAGAGCAGAACTTATTTTTTCTTTGGGACCATACAGGCGCGAAAGGACATTCTAGTTGCGCGGTATGGTTGTTTCCAAATCTCTTAAACTGATTCTTTACAAATTTTTCTTTTTTTATTATAATTTTTTCTATGGGATTAGAAACTAGAAGTCATTCAAAACCTACTGAAAGATCTAGAGGCCAAAATGGTCTACCTCGACTGGCTTCTTTAGAATTACCCGATGTTCTGGAGAAAAAGCAATATAAACAAACTCTCGGCTTAGCTCGCAGAGAATTGGCCGGTCTCAGACCTGTAGAGAAATTAGCCCCAAATCCCATCAGAGAGCAAAAAAAATCAGAGCAAGGCTGTGCTGTCCGTGGTCTTGCCTCAGCGCTTCATGCTAGCCCGACAGAAGCAGAATGGCAAATGAGATTTGACCAAATGGAAAAAGGTATTTCTCCTGAATTGCAAGCGCAACTTAATAAACCTTTTTTGAGTTTTCAACAAAAAACAGAAATATCTCGAGATCATTACGACCAAGAAGTAGGAAATTTGATTCGTACCTATGGAACACATGATTCAAAACTAGGAGAAGCAATCCGAGGTAAAGAATTTGAAGAACATGGAAGACTCGATGAAAAAGGAATAAGAACACTTATTGGAAGCGGTAGACAAGTAATGATCACAGGATCAATGACAAATAATGAAGGAACTGAAACAGGTACCAGACATCTGGTTCATTTACAAATAGACAAAAACGGTAAGCTTTTTGCCGCAAGTGATTCAGGACAACATGTAGAATTAGCAAAGGATGGTGCTTATAATACCTTTGCATTTGCTGAGAAAGGAACACCTCCTGCCGTCATTGAACGCTCTCTCTTTACAGGTCTTAACGGCTTAAAAGCTTCTGAAGAACGCTTGTTTTATAATACAAATGCAAATAATGCTCGTAAAAAGAATTCTGCAGCTTTTTTTAATTAAATTTTCCCCTATCTTCCATGTTGATCTAGCCTTCTCTCTTTGCTAAAATTGCTAAGCTGGTATTTGCCGTCTTAGCTCAGTGGGACGGACGAACGAAGTGAGGAGTCCGCCTGCGAACCTGAGCTTGTCGAAGGTGAGACAGGGGCGGAAGAGCAGCTCTGCGAAGCAGAAAAGAAGGAATTGAGTAACTAAATCAAGAAAAATAAACATTAGCCGTCTTAGCTCAGTGGTAGAGCAGCTGTTTTGTAAACAGCAGGTCGTCGGTCCGAATCCGACAGACGGCTCCAAAAATGATATAATAAAAGAGAAAAGCTGAGGTGGCGGAGTAGCAATCGCATCTGGCTGTAGACCAGACGTCCGTAAGGACTCCGGGGGTGCAATTCCCTCCCTCAGCACCAATATGCCGCAACGCGGAATTGCCGAAGTGGCTCAGTGGTAGAGCGAGTTCTTGGTAAGAACTAGGTCACGGGTCCGATTCCCGTCTTCGGCTCAACTATTTTCATCCTGCCTCAAATAGTGTATAATACGTCTTATGGCAAAAAAAGGAGAACATCGTATCACAATAGGGTTCGTCTGTTCTGTTTGTAAAAACAGAAATTATGTCTCGAGCAAAAATAAAATGGAAACACCTGAGAAGTTAAAGCTCAACAAATTCTGCAAACATTGCCGCAAAGTAACCGAACACAAAGAAGTTGAAAAACTCAAATAGCACCAATGCATACCGTAGTATCGTTCTACGTTGCAATAATACTGATTCGTTTCTCTCAAAGATTTTTGGAATGCGCCAAGGTTGACAAAATCTTTCTGTCTTTCTCTTTTAAGAAATTACCAACAATTTCTCGCGCTGACAAATCAACTAGATCCCAATTATTAATATAATTTGTATCTCTTTTCGAATTTCATCAAGCATACAGATGAGTGTGGCACATCGTTTTTGAATTGCAAAAGAACCTGATCCAAGTTATAATGCATGTACGTTAGGGGTATCGGTTAACGGTAAACCAGCGGTCTCCAAAACCGCGACTGGGGGTTCGATTCCCTCTACCCCTGCCCAATAATTTAGCCTCGAACTCTAGCCTCAATGGTAGAGGGAATCGAACCCTTGAATTGCAACTTTTTGCTCATTTTTCTTTTATTTAAAATCGCTTCTTATGCTATAATAAAAACTCTTATGGACTCACAAAAAGCATCAACAGGAATAAATGGATTCGGAAGATTTGGCCAGCATTTCCTCAAATATTGGTTAGAAAATAAAGAGAATGCTAACTTCTCTATAGATTATATAAATGATAATTTTCTAACAATTCAGCAGGTACAAGATATCCTTAAAAGGGATACATATTTAGCTTCCTTTTATTCCCCACTTATATCTATTGAAGACAATTACCTAAAGTTTCAGACAAACAGCGGTGAGACAAAGATACTATTTACAACAAGTGATGATAAAGCAATCTCTTGGGTAGGTAAGCCCACAATTCTTTTAGAGTGCTCAGGAAAAAATACAAATGCTGAAAATTGTAAAAAGTTCTTAAAAGAGTCAACAAACCTTGTACTAATTTCTGCAACTTCACAAAATGCAGCTCAGACTTTAATTTACGGATTTAATCATGAAGCACTTAATGCCGAATCTCAAACCATTTCATATGGTTCATGTACTGTTAATGCATACGTGCCTTTAAGTAATTTCATCAATGAGTTCTACGGAATCATTGATAGCGATGTAAATGTCATCCATAACATCCCTGAATATACTTTAAAACCAGACACTACGCTTTTGCGAAAGACTTGCACACTTGAGACTTCTGCACCGAACCTATTACCTTTTATCAATAAAGATAACTTTAAAGTTAACTATACAAATATTCCTTACACAGGTACTTCAATAATTGATTTCCGTTATAGATTAAAACACGTTCCTTCTTTAGAATCTTTCCTTACCAATCTGGACAGTGTAATAAATAATGGTAAATTGAAAAACCTTTATGAAGTTATTGATGAAGATAATGGTCCTGATGCACATAAATTCACTCCATACTCCGCTGTATTGGTTAAATCAGGAATAAAGATCGTAGGAGACACATTATATATTCATGCATATTTTGATAATGAAAATTCTGTCACAAGATACTTTGATTTAGCAAATTATATAGTACGGAACAAGAGTAACTTAAAATAACTATGGCAAATACATGGAAACTTATTGATAGAAAGAAAGTATATGACTCTAAATTTGTTAAAGTTTACGAGGACAAAGTCGAGCTACCAAATGGTAAAGTGTTGGACGATTATACGGTGATCGAGAAGCCAAGCATTGTAATGGTAGTCGCGACAGATGAGAATAATAACGTAATCATATTGAATGAATACAAATACGCAGCTGGAGATACTCTCTTAAGTTTGCCTGCTGGACATAAGAAAGAAAATGAAGAACCTGGAGCGGCAGCAAAAAGAGAATTATTAGAGGAAACAGGATTTAGCACAGATGAGATCGAAGAAATTGGAATCCTTCATGACTACCCTACAAAAGATCTACACAAGGTATTTGTTGTCCGAGCAAAGAATATTAGAAAGACCAATGAAACAAATCATGAAGAAACTGAAATAATTAAGTATAAATTAGTTTCTTTAGACGAACTGAAGCAACAAATTCTCAATAAAGAGTGGAAAGCAAGTAGCGCATTAGCTGCTATTACCATTTCTGGCATTCTCTTGTAGAAAAACATCTACTTCTCTGTATTCCTCAGGTGTTCCCACATTAAAATATTGTATCTCAGGATTGATATAAGCACTTAATTGTCCAGCTTCTGTAAGTGTATCTATTATTCCACCCCAATCACGACTGTAACCAGCATCAAATTGAACCATTGCTTCTTTATCAATAACTAAGAATCCTGTATTTATCAAGCCAACACGTTCAGGATCACTACGATACTCTTCCGGCTTCAACCGAGTCGAAAGAACTCTATTATCTCCTTCTCTCACCTGTACCAATCTATGCCTAGACAACCGATTAGAACGAGTAGTAACCATAGTTGCTAGTGTTCCACTTTGTTCATGAAATGCTAATACATCAGCCAAGTCTAAGCCCATACGAACTTCATCTGTATTACAAGCAACCATACTATCTTCGGGAACATGATTAGCCGCAGAGACTATTGCCCCAAGTACACCAGGTTCCGTTTGTTCAGAGAATGATACTGGATGAGGAAATCCTTTAGCTTCTACCCAATCTCTTACTTGGTCAGCTTTATAATCAACAGCAAAGACTAGTCTATTAACAAGTTCTGGCTTCATTACAGCAGTACTGTATGCTATTAATTCTTTACCACCTACTGGAAATAAAGATTTTGGAAGCACGTCAGCACTTAAAGGCGCAAGCCTCGTACCTTTTCCTCCACAGGGAAGGACACCACCATATTCTCTAAATATTTCTGCCATAAGTTTATTGTAAGTAATTATGAATATCTACTAATGTGTTTGCATGTCCAAACCCGCCAGCTTTAGTCAATATTGCTTCAGTTCTATCTTTTTCAGTAGACACAGGGATACCCGCTTCATATTCAGATCGCACTTCTAATGCATGAATATCTCTGCTTCTCAATGTAGCTCGAGCTGTCTCTCCTCCTACGATAACAAGATTGTGACGAACACTATGTATACCAGAAACATGTCCCATTGAATTCTCAATATCTCTCCATACAGAAGCATCACTAGTAACTTCATCTGGTGTTGCTATGTAAACAGACTTACCATCTGCTAGTCTCTGTTCTGCCTGATCTCTTATCTGATCAAGTGAACGAGTATTACCAATATGTCTTCGTAATAGCTCGACACCAGGAACACCATGCTGAGCTAATTCTTCCTTCTGAGTTCTTGAGGTTGGATGTATACTTCCTACTACATATAATGTTGGTATTGTATTATCGACATCCAATTCTTGTATAGATGTTCGTTCCTTAGGAAATGCCCGAGCCAGGCCTGATGAGCCAATCATAGCAGCATTAACTTCTAATCCTGCATCGGCCCAAATCTGATTGATCTCGAGTATCAAAAGTGAATATTTGATGATCTGAGTTACCTACTCTATTTAAGACTGCATCTACTCCCCTTTCTAATATACGCCAGTCTATGTGATCGACATCAGGTCTATTGTCATGTAATTGTGAAGATGTCCATTTAAATGCTCTATCATTTGCAAATTCAGTATCACCAATTGGTTGTCCCTTAACTAAATAGTTACCATCTAGACATGTTCTACCATAAAAAGGAAATGCTGGAGCAATAAATAGAGGACTCTCTGGCAATAAATCTTGCAATGTGGCAGTGTCTTCAGCAACATTGCCCCTTAATGTTGAGTCTACTTTTAAGAAAACGTTTCTGTTACCTACCCCAAATCTTTCAAATCCATCTGTTAATTTTGCTGCACTCTGTGTTGGTGTATCATAACGGGAATTTAAATTTACAACATGACACGAAGCATCACCAAGTACTTGATTGCCAAGCTCAAGCTGGACAGTTGTCCTTCTTCCTCTAGAATGAAAGGACCCTGCAACATCAAGAGCCCTGTTGTATCATCAGCAAAACCAATTATTTCTCTACTCATAGTATATTATACTCTTCTATTTAAGAGTTTCGAGATTATACCAATATATGTATGAACTTGCAATTTTATCTGAGGGTACAAGATTGTTAAGCGAATGATGGAATATATAAATCATCATTCTGTGCGTAAAAAGTTCTAACGTCCTTCACGAGCCCCTGCTGACACACACCGTTTCAAAACGGTCACTTAATTAGCTTCAAGAGTCTAGAAACGGTCGAAGGAAATCTCAACGAATGCTCAAGAGCACAGGTCCCTGCCAAATTATAATTTTGTCTAGGCATGAATCTTATACAGCCGAAGTGATATCGTTAATTTCACGTAGTATTTCAAAATTTAAAAAGAAGAACTTATTAAAAATAACCTCGAAGATTAGCGATTTATTATTTTCCCTTAATTCGAGTACCCAATCTGAGAAATGAACGAACAGTTCCCTTTTCAGAATTCGGAATTGCAACCACTCTATGAATATGTCCATTTGCAATGCCTACACCAGTCAACGGTTCAGGTCCTTCCATAAAAATAAATGTATCCTTCCTCTCATCAAGTTCTTCCACAACGAGTCCAGGTGGTATCATAGAATGAATTTGTTTTGGAGTCGGAGGATACTGTTCGTCAGGCACATGAATTACAATCTCTCCAACAGCAAAATCTGTTGGGAATCCGTCGTAAAATATCACACCTCGAAAGTCATCAGAACCAGGAGTGCCATCAAAATGCCAAAACCCTGAATAACCAGCCTCTTGCTCTTTTCGGAAAAAGTCAACGACAATTGCCTCATCAGGATGAAGCCATTTTTTTCCCACATCAATAAATGGCTTAACTACATCAACCACCGTTTCTCTTTCATCGGGAGCTAATGGCGTTGTTACATATCTGGTATCGTAAACATTTGTGTCAGCAGAATCATCTACTCCAGTAGCAAGCCCAACCCTCCCATCCGGATCAATTTTATAAGATAGAGCAGATGGAGACAAAATATAAGAAGGAATACTTGGATCTGCGTATTTAGAACCTATTGCCTGACTCACAGATGCAACCTTATCAAAGTCCGTATTGGTTACCTTTCCCAGTCTTTCCGGTTTAGGAGAATGAAATGTATATTCTTTACTCATATCAAGCTATAAGTATACTAAAAAACTAAGCAAGATACAATCTTATAGTTGTTTCGTCGAATTAATTCTCTACTTAGCATAACTACCTAAGCAGCAAACTATTTTCAGAAGCAACTGAGCATAAAGTAGCAAAATAAGTTCCTACATAGTTACTTAGCCTCACAGTAGACGGACTCGAACCTTCAAAATTTACTTTTGAGACAAATCTAATGTCTCAGACAGAGCTTCGCCTATTAATCTCTCAAGCAAAGAATAATCTCCGTTATCAGCATTTTGCATAGCCGTAAGATATTCTTTTCTATATTCTTCCCTCTCTACTTTTAACTCGAGTGGTGGTAAATCAAGTTGTAAAAGGATAAAAATAGTGAGCATGCGAGCCGTTCTCCCATTGTAATCTTGAAACGGATGAATAAAAACAAACCAGTGCTGAAACCACGCGAGAAGTTTTACGACTTCAAGAATAAATTGTTCGTCTTCGTTTGGTGGCAGATGCTTTAATCTCTCTTTTAAGTCGTTGCACAAATTTATGATTAATGCTGGTACTTCAAAATATTTTGGAGCTTCTTTATCGGAAAACGTGACTTGAATCTTTCGATACTTTCCTGCCCATTTAGTAAAAATCCAAGCAAAGGAAACTTCATGTAGTTTACAAATAAATTCAGGGGTAATTCTAATATCCTTATTATTTTTTACTAAATCGTATAAATATTCCAGTCCTTTCTTCGTTCCTTCGATTTCAAGTTGGAGCAATTTTGATCGTGGAATAATACCAAATGCAGTATCCTTATATGATGTCGCACCGAGAGGTTTTGTTGATGAATTTTTCATTCATTATTTGAATAAAGCAGAAACTTTCTTTCGAGTTATTGGTTCCCCTTCTAGTTTTGTAGTACGAAAGATGATCTCCGGCATGAAGACACGGAAAAAATCCAACACATTTCTTTTCTTTTTGGAGGTGCGGTATTTCTTATATGATGAAACTAATCTAGCCTTTTCTCGCCTTCCCATATATGTAGTATACTATGCTCTTATATTTGTTGCAAGCTAGGGATATAAAACTCAGTATTTTGTGCGTAAAAAGTTCTAACGTTCTTCACGAGTCCCTGCCAAATATTTCAGTCTCAACGGCAGCCGGAAATTCGAATTTTTCTAATTTCGCTTTCTTCTGTCTGTGTTGATTGAAGCAAGAACAAATTTGTGCATCTTTATTATCGTACTTTTTGCATACTCCAGATGAGATTTTGCTTCTTCCATAACACTATCATCTGTATATTCCGTTAGAAAAGCACAAGTCACATATCCATGAGGTTGTCCTCTATAATCGCTGTGATCAAGTACTTGCTGAATCAGTGGATCATCCGCAAAAAGTTTTCGATTTTTCTTGATAGTTTCATAGGTAAATGGATTAAGGTGAACTTCCACATTAATAAAAACACGACTTACAGAATCATCTAATATTCTTGTTTCAAAGATAAGCCATGCTTCTGAATAGGGTCCGTCTTCACCCCACAGTTTCTCGCGCTGTTTTTGAGTAAGTTTCATAAATACTTATTGAGGCAGAGATAAAAATTGAAATTATTCTAGACATATAATATTATATCATTGGTCGCGAGTAATTGCGCCTATCGAAAGTAGTCTTCAAGCAAAAGAGCGGAGGCCTTTTTTCGTTTTATCAGGATAAAACGTTAATCCTTCAATCGCCTCTGTCTGTTTATAAAGTTTCAAACCAAGAAAAGGTGGGAATCTAAGACTCTTGATTTGCATATAAAAAGTTAACAATTAACGACAATTGACGATTTTCTTAAGGATTCCCCTCTTCGGATGTACAAATTAATACCTGAAAAAGTATATGTCTCAGATGAAGCAACAAAATGGAAAGGTAAGTGGATTGATTCAAAAAGTGAAATAACTTTATAAATCTCTCTGATAAAAGTAGTGATTGTTCATAGAAATGTACTCCAACAGAGTAGCTTCTTCTAGAAAAATCTGGAAATTTTATGAACTGACAAAATAGTAACTATCTTCTTACACAAATTTAACATAAGTTTTGTTAAGATAATTTTTATCGATGAAAAAAATAGATTCTTTCAACCTAAAACCAAGAAGACAACGCTTGAAAGCACTGGCGCTAGTATTACCGTTGGTATTTGTAGCGGCAATGATGCTTATGGTTGTGCCGGCAAGGGCCAGTACTGAAGCTACTGTGACATTGCCAACCAATGTCCATACGGCCACTCCGCTGGTCTGGCAGCCCTGCTCCGATGTGCCTAGCCGAGATTGTGCGACGCTAACAGTACCCTTGGATTACACCAATCAGACTGGCTCGACCATCAGCTTGCCCGTATCACGGCAGCGTGCCACTGACTCTGCCCACCGTATCGGTACGCTGATACTAAACACCGGCGGACCGGGTAACGCGATGGCAGGTATTGTCCGATACAATAATCTATCCAATCGGCTGGATCCGACAGTATTGGCGCGATTTGACGTGGTGGGACTTGATCCACGCGGTACCACCGAAGGCATCACGTGTAACACCACAGCGGATCTGACTACCTACTGGAACACGAACCGTTTGCCCCAAACGGATGCGCAGCGACAGGTTTTGCTAAACCAAGAAATTGCGTTCAACCAAGGTTGCGTGAATCGCAATCAGCCGCTGGCGTCCCACATTGATAGTGCCAGCAGTATCCGCGATATGGAGTTGCTACGACAGGCGATGGCTTTGACCGGTGATGCGACAGCTAGTCAACTCACTCTGTTGGGCTACTCGTATGGTACTTTCATAATGCAGCGTTACGCGGCGCTGTATCCGCAGCACGTGCGGGCGCTATTCATGGATTCTGTAGAGAATCATAAGGCTTTGGACGAACAGAGCATCACCGAGAGTCATATTGCCTTTGAGCATTCATGGTCGGTGTTCAAACGGTGGTGTCAGGCAACGGCAGATTGCGCGCTTCACGGCCAAGACCTCGACCAAATTTTTGACCAGGCAATAGCACGGGCGCGTATAGGCACAGGTATCCCGGCACCGCATGGTCCGATTACTCAGAAACCTGTAAACGATTGGGTACTGACGTTGGCCTTGGAGGCTACGACAGCCGCCGGGCAAGAAAATTTTGCCTGGACAGCAGATATCCTGGCTAAGGCGGTAGCCGGTCCAGCTGAGGACGCCTCGCTTGCTCGCTATTTGTACGACGCACTGACGGGCAGCAACTTTGATGGCAATTACGATCCCACCGGAGCTGGGACTCACCGGGCCATTGCTTGCCTGGATCGAACGTTCTCACAGTGGCTCGATACGCCGACAAAGGTAAAAGCCTTCGAGACAGTTACCAAAGGAGTGGCGCCACGCTATGGAATCGACAGTTTGTATCAGGGAGCGATCCAGTGCTACAAATACCCTGTGGCCCCGGTGGAAGCTGCACCGTTGAATTCACCTGTACCAGCCACAGTGCCTGCGCTGGTGGTGTCGGCTTCAGAAGATGCCGCAACGCCGCTTATCTGGGCGCAACGAGCACTGTCCGAGATGGCGAATGGCCGACTAGTAATCCGGAATGGCGATGGACACATTAGTTATCGCTTTTCAGCCTGTGTACGGAGTTATGCCACAGCTTACCTTCTGACGCTGCAACGGCCAGCAAATGGAACGCACTGTGCCAGCGATCCTGTAGATGTCATTCCGCCACCCGATCTAGGCATCGCCCCAGCAGTCCATTCCGCTGGGAGCATATCAACGGTTGACCAAATGCTCCAACGGTTAAAGTAGCTCTAAATTTTGAATATTAATAAAATCTTTTTTATTGAGTGTCAAGAGTGAAGCCGCGTTTAAAATTGTCGTTGCAGAGATTGCGGCATCAGCAAGCTCGATAGGTTGATCTAAATCTCTAGCAATTTCCCCTGCTAATTGTGCTATTTCATAGGTGTATGGTAATATTTTTAAGGGACTAATTGTTGCCAAAAGATACTGTTCTTTTTGGTCATCCCGTGTACTACGTCCCTCATACAACTCTTGCACGCTTAATAATGAGATAGCAAGTACTTCTTTTGGTTTCTCTTTTGCAATCTTCATCAATTGAGAATCTTGCTTGCCTCCCCATCTAAGATGTTCAATAATAATATTTGTATCTGCCCTTATGTAAGCTTAAACTTCTGTTATAATAGATTTTGTGAATAATAATCCGACAACACAAAGATTTGTTGCAGTCCTCAATAAAAAAATGGAAACAGGAAGATTGATGAATGCTTTGGGACATATGGCAGTAGGATTTTCTGCTCTTTATTTTGATAAAGAAGCGCTTCGCTTTGATAATTATGTTGATAAAGATGGTGGAATCCATCTAAGTATTTCTGATAATCCATTTATTGTCCTGTCTGCTGATAACTCAAATCAACTGAGAACGCTGCGCAATGCTTTGAAAGAGAAAAATATTCCCTTCAATGATTTTATAAATACTATGATTGTTGGGACATTTGCTGAACAAAAACAAAAAACTCATGAGACATCTGAATCAGAACTTGAATACTACGGCATTTGTTTTTTTGGAGAAGACACACAACTACGTGAACTTACAAAGAAGTTCTCTCTTTGGAGATAAAAAACGCATGTATTATTCTCCGTTTACAACAAAAGTCGTCAACAACGAGATTATCCTCAAACAAACTGCTCCTATTACTTTTTCAAATAAAACACACTATCGCGCCTATATTTATGCAAAAGCAGGTGTCAGAATTAGTAAAACAACACTTCGCAAAGAAAAACAATTACAAGGCTCTGAAAAAGAAATCATCGAGCAAATTCATACGATTCGCTTTGGTGAAACAAATCCTTACGTTATCACTGGAGGACATTTCTATCAACTTTTTGTCCGTAATCTTGGCATTTTTTATAATGCGCTTCTTGATCCTCGTATCCCTTCAAGTACAAAAGATTGGCTCAATAGACAACAAATTGCACTCAGAACAATTGCTCTTGATTTGGCTGTCTTTGCGTTGGCTGGGAACGAATATACGACAATTGTCCCCGTTCAAAAACATCTGTTTACCTGTTTTAACTTTTACGCCCGTCCTTCTGACTCTCTTTTTGCAATACTCTATACCCTTCTTGCCTTAACAGATGATACATTTATCACCACAACGTTTCCAACAAAAAAGCTCCCAATGTATCCCCAGCAAACAAAAACTTCTGCAAAAAAACTCCTTACTCAATACAAACTGCTACTCACTCACCTTCTTACAAATTATCATAAGGAAATTATAAACCCGCAAACAGGATTAGTAAGAACAGATATCTTGCTTGCAAGCGCACGAGATGGCATCAAACGAACTTCTTCTTTTTATGATAATGTCATCGCATGGGCGACACTCGGTTTTGCAAAAAGACTTGGCCTGTATGAGCTAACCGACTTACAACTTGAGCAATGGAGAAAACGAATAAAAGATGCATTTTGGAATACCAAAGCAGGAATATTTCTTGATGACCTTTCTGAAATGTCACAGAAAAAGAAACTCTTTTCTGCAGACAGTTTTATTGTTCTTTCGACGAAATTTCTTGATGTTAAAAAAAGCAAAGACAGAAATTATTTGCAACAGATAGTAACGTATGTTAAGCAAAATATGCTTGCTGACCCTTTCCCACTCCACTATAGTACACACGATCTACCAAAACAGTTGTATCGACCAGTGAGACACTTTGCTCCATCTTATATGGGAACTAGTATCTGGAGTCATTGGGGTATGGAATATATAAAAACACTTATTTATCTAGGACAGTATGACCAAGACTATCTATCTGAGGCAAAAAAACATCTTACATCTTACGAAAAAAATATTTTGCAGTATGGAGGTTATCCTGAAGTCTATGACAAAACAGGAAAAATCCTTCATACGAGATTTTATCGAAGCGTCCTTCACAACGGTTGGGTTGTTAACTATGAACAAGCTCAATTACTCTTTTCTGCGAGTCGCTACTAATTTAGAGTAAGAGCTTTTTTAAGATATTTTTGAAAAGAGCAACTTCTTTTGGTGAAAGATTATTCAAATGAGGAAGTTGTCTTTCAGTGAGTTTTTTTAAAAATTCTTGACGAACTTTATTCCCTTTTTGTGTCAAGGAAATTGCATTAATACGACGATCACTCGTACTTTCTTTTCGTTCTATATAGCCACTGAGCACAAGTCGATCAACAATATTTGTGACATTTGAAGCATCGCATGCCAATATATCAGAAATTGCATGCATCGGAATTGCTTGTTTTGGTTCAAGCAAACATAGAGTAAATGCCTGAACAAACGTGAGATTGTATTCTTCAGAAAGCTTGACCAGCCCTCTTTTAGCACGAAAAAAGATACGCAACAATAACCAATTAAGATTGTCTTCCATCTGCTTTACCATACAACTATTATACTATAGCAAATCAATACTTGACAACTTCAACTATTTAAAGTTACAATAATTACTCATGAATCAAAAATCGAAATGGTTAATCTTTACCTTGTTAGCGATAGCACAATTTATGATTGTGCTGGATGTTTCTATTACCAACGTCGCCCTCGTTACTATCAAACAAAATCTTCACTTTAGCAATAGCTCCTTACAATGGGTTATCACTGCTTATGCGCTGACTTTTGGGGGATTTTTACTCCTTGGAGGTCGCGCCGCCGATTTATTTGGACGTCGACGGACATTAGTTATTGGCATGGTGAGCTTCACAATTTTCTCATTGCTCATTGGCTTATCACAGTCATCTAGTATGCTCATCGTTTTGCGGGCTTTGCAAGGCCTTGCTGCCGCGCTTATGTCTCCATCAGCACTTTCAATTGTTTTAGTTACGTTTGGTGAAGGACCGGAACGAAATAAAGCGCTTGGCTATTGGACGCTAATCGCAACAGGAGGCGCTGCAATGGGACTGCTTCTTGGTGGAGTATTAACACAATTTCTTGGGTGGCGATGGGATTTTTTTGTCAATGTACCAATCGGAATACTTGTCGCAATCGGTATTCTTAAAAATGTTCCCGCTCACGAAAAAGAAGCAACGCATAATAATTTAGATTTACCCGGAGCAATACTTGTAACAGGTGGCCTTATCACACTCGTTTATGCTCTTAGTCAAGGTCCGGTTTGGGGATGGCTCAATAGCTCTCTTTTGCTAACTATTGCTGCTGCCATTGTTTTACTTATTGCCTTTATCTTTAATGAATCCAAAACTCGCTATCCACTCATGCCATTAACCATTTTTAAAATACGAAATGTCACCGGCGCAAATGTCATAATGGCACCAATTTATGCAGGTATGTTAGGAATGTTTTTTATTACCTCTCTTTATATTCAATCAATACTTAACTATTCACCCGTTCTTACGGGACTTAGCTTTTTACCTTTTCCAATTATTTTGGCTTTTGTATCAACCAGAGTGCCACGGTTTGTCTCACGAATTGGCTATAAACCATTTCTTATTGCAGGACCTCTTCTTATTGCGATTGCTATAGCGTGGCTCAGTCGGTTACCTGTCCATGGAACGTATTTGATTGATGTCTTGCCAACGCTTCTGGTTATGCCAATAGGTGTTGGTATGACCTTTATGCCAATTATTGCTGCCGCAACCTCTGGTGTACCACCGCAACAAGCAGGTCTCGCATCTGGTCTGATCAGTACTTCACAACAAATGGGTGGCGCATTGGGATTGGCTGTTATCTCTGGAATCGCTGCGTCAGTAACTGCCTCAGCAACGCATCTTGAAAAAACAGCAGCGCTTGTTTCTGGTTATGATCGGGCTTTTTTGGTAGCGGTAGGATTTGTCTTATTTGCTCTTCTTCTAGCGATAACAGTCATCAAACAAACACCAAAGCAGACAACAACCCCAGCTAAAAACTAATTTCACAAGTCAGATTTAAAAGCAGCATACCAATTGGTGCTAATTTCATTTTGTGCTTCACGTAATGTTTTTGTACCTTTACAAACTTGTGCATGAAGATAATTTTCGACTTTATCTTTTTCATTAAATGAAGCATGCGGTTCGGGCCAAAGATTTTTTGGATCTGTCGGGCTACCACCTAACTCCAAAGAAATCAAATGATCCTCCTCATAATCTTGCAACTTAGTATCGCTATAGCCATATGCTGCTATCTGTTCTTTCTTCAATTTCTGCGTATAACTTACTGGCGGCCGGACAGTTTGCGTATAGCCTGTATGGCAAATGGTTGTCGCAAGATTATCCTGTGTTACCGCCGGATCCACTACTCCAGGCGTACAGCTGGGATCAGGAAGGAAAGCTTGTAGATCAGAAGGATTAATTTGTTTTGCATGACATTGACCTGTGATGCTTACAACCGTTTGACTTAGTGTAGGAGATACTTGTGGAATTTTTGGATCAGTGTGTTGTTGATTTTTTGTTCCTGGAAAATAAAAAATGAATAAAACAAAACCAAAAAGAAGCAAAAAGAGTAAAAGACTTCTCTTTTGTAAACGCATATAATTTAGTATAAACTATTTCTATGGCAATTGCATCGCTTGAAGAAATCAGAAAAAAATTTCCTATCCAGAATATCAATGACCTTCATAAACAAAAATTATCCTCATTAGAAAAGTTGGGAGTATTTGTTACCAACAAAGTTGGTACGATGGGGTTTTTCTTTCTTATTGTCAGTTGGACTGTTCTCTGGCTTGGATGGAATATTTTCGCTCCAAAAGCATTACGATTTGATCCTTTTCCAGCTTTTGTGCTTTGGCTTTTTATTTCAAATCTTATTCAAATTCACTTGATGCCCCTTATTATGGTCGGGCAAAATATTCAATCGAAACATGCAGAACTGCGTTCAGAACATGATTATGCAACTGATAGAAAAGCTGAGAAAGAAATTGAAGCGATCTTATTACATCTTGAGAATCAACAAAAAATTATGATTGAAATCCTCCAAAAAATCGAACGTCTTGAGGAAAAAAATCTTCGCTAGACAATATATGATAAAATAAGAAAACTGATTGTGCCTTTTTCTTATGTTTTACAACTCCTCTTGGTTTTTGTAACGTATTTTTTTACGGGAAGATTTGGGTTGACTTTTGGGCCTGTCGGAGGATTTGCGACTCTCTTTTGGTTACCAACCGGTATTTCACTGGCGGCGATTTTGTTTGGCGGCTATCGATTGTGGCCTGCTATTTTTATCGGCGCTTTTCTTGTCAATCTGACGAGCCACGCTTCTTTACCTGTTGCTGCAACTATTGGTATCGGCAATACACTTGAAGCATTATTTGCAGCTTTTCTTCTCACACGCTTTTTGCATTTTCATAATTCTTTGGTTCGAGTTCGTGATTTACTTGTCTTAACCTTAGTAGCAGGACCGCTGAGTGCATTGATTAGCGCTACCATTGGCACAGAAGCGCTTTACCTTGGCCATACAATCTCTTATCAAAACATTTTCTCTACTTGGCTTGCTTGGGTGGTTGGTGACATATTAAGTAATATTATTGTTACTCCTTTTTTGCTCAGTTGGAGTATACGGTTTTCGCTGAGCAAACTTACTTTCCAGCGTATCTTTGAAGCTGTTACAGTAACAATCCTTCTTGCGACGTCGTATCTGCTTATTTTCACTGACATCTGGGGAATACATGGCAAGATTGCGCCAATTACCTATCTTATCTTCCCTCCTCTCATTTGGATTGCATTAAGGTTTGGCCAACGCACAACGGCAACAACAATTATGCTCTTGTCATGCATTTCAGTTTGGTCAACAAGGCTTGGGCTTGGTCCTTTTGTAAAAAGTAGCATTAGCGAAAGTCTTTTATACCTACAAACATTTATGGGTACAGTTGCGATTACCTCACTCATCTTAGCCGGAGTTGTGCATGAAAGTAATGAGCTTGAAAAACGAAAAGATGAATTTATTAGTATAGCAAGCCATGAACTCAAAACGCCTCTCACCACTATCACTCTTTTATTACAACTATTGAAACGTCTACAAAAAAAGAAAAAAGAGATACAATCACTTGAGTTAATCAACAAAACAGAAAGCCAAGTAAAAAAAATGGCCGACCTTATTACTGATCTTCTCGATCTTTCAAAAATTCAAATCGGTAAGCTGGAATTACGTAAAGAACGGTTTGCAATGTATGAATTAGTACAGGAAGTTGTTGATAACATACAACGTATCACTAAAAAACATACAATTATCATAGAAGAACAAACCAAGAAAAAAGTAGTTGCTGATAAAGAAAGAATCAGTCAAGTTCTTATAAATCTGCTTAATAATGCAATTCGTTACTCACCAAAAGCAGATAAAATTATAGTGTCTCTTAAAGCAACGTCACAAGATTTTATAGTCTCTGTTGAGGATTTTGGTATAGGAATTGCTAGAAAAGACCAAGAAAAAATTTTTGAACGGTTTTTTAGAGTAAAAGACTCTGACAACAAGAATTACACAGGATTTGGTATAGGATTATATATTGCAAATGCTATTGTCAGAAAACATCATGGGAGGATTTGGGTACAAAGCAGCAAAGGCAAAGGAACTACTTTTTCATTCTCTCTCCCACTGTCAAACAGAATCCGAAGAAAAATCCTACCATTAAAATAATCACTGTGCTACACTATCTAACCATGGGTTTTATCGAATCAAGTAAAAAATTAGCCAGTGAATTCAAAAATTACGGAAGGCCAAAAGAGCTTCCTGCTGATATTTTATGGAGTCCACAAGCACGCTTTGCAATAAATCAACCTGAAATTGGACTTACAGGAGTACGCTCAATTGTTGAACAACCGCACTACGACCTACTGAGTCCATATTTTGCCCTGAAGTTGCTTCATAAAGATCAAACAGCGCAAAGGGATGCATTAACAAAAATTGTCAACGCACCTTCCTATGATACGGCAACGGCAATTATTCGCGATTTACAAACAAGACCAGATGAAGCTTCTTTTAAAGT
>Ga0137403_10003875_pt1 | contig 17797 bp, 19 predicted proteins | sample CZOMad2_1_16fung_FD_122057 | JGI IMG/M metagenome (GOLD analysis project Ga0137403, IMG submission 122057) | Vadose zone soil fungal communities from Angelo Coast Range Reserve, California, USA - CZOMad2_1_16fungal (Hybrid Assembly) | ecosystem: Environmental > Terrestrial > Soil > Vadose zone...
ACTCGCGACGACCCAGGCGCGCAACTTCCTCCCGTAGGGGCGCAGCCTTGCGGCACGGGACCGGGCCGCGCCCAGGGCGCCGCTCAGCTTCCTCGCCGACACTTTGACTTTACGCTTCGGCATCGCCCTAGAGGCCCACGAGGAGCTTGCCGACGGTGGCGCCGCTTTCCTGGGCTTCGTGAGCCGCCGCGGTCTCATCGAGCTTGAACACGCGCGCGATGTGCGCCCGGTAGCGCCCGGCCTCGAGCGCCGCGTTCAGGTCCCGCGCCGCCGACCAGTGCGCCTCGCGCGGCATCACGTACACGAGGACGAAATGCACGGTGATGCCCTGCCGCATGACCGCGGTAAAGGGAATGCGCGGCGCGCTCTCGGGCGGTCCCGAGGAATAGGTGGAGATGACGCCGTTGGCTTTCAGCACCGCGCGGTTGAGCTCGAGGTTCGCCTCGAAGGCGACTTCGACGACGCGGTCGAGGCCCGCGCCGCGGGTGAATGCCTTGATTTGTCCCGCGGGATCCCCGGTCCTGCGGTTCACGACCAGATCGGCGCCCGCCTCGCGCGCGATTTTCTCCTGCTCGGCGCGGCTCACGGTGGCGACAACGCGCGCCCCGCCCCACTTCGCGAGCTGGATCGCCGCCTGGCCGACCGCACCCGCGCCGCCCGCGACGAGCACGGTCTGCCCCTGGATGCCGCCGTCCTGGAACAGACAGCGGTGCGCGGTCATTCCGGCGATGCCGAGGCAGGCTCCGGTTTCGAAGCTCGCGCCTTCCGCCAGGGGAACGGCGTGCTCCGCGGGAATCGAAACGTGCTCGGCGCAGGTGCCGAAGGCGCGGCCGCGCTGCGCTTCGTAGATCCAGACGCGCTCGCCCACTCTCGACTGCGGCACGCCCGAGCCGACCCGGTCGATCACGCCCGCGCCGTCCTGATGCGGAACGATGCGCGCGAACGGCATCTCCATGGCGCCGTCCCAGCCGCCGCGCAATTTGGTGTCGGTCGGATTGATTCCCGAAAACCGCAGCTTGACGCGGACCTCGCCCGGCCCGGGCTGCGCCTCGGGAAGGTCACCCAGAACGAGCACTTTCGCCGCGGGCCCCTTCTTCTCGTAGTACACCGCTCTCATTCGGGGTCCTTCTTCGCGTCGGGGCGCTTGTGCCTGAAGCCGCGCTCGAAGTGGCCCCGGCCCTCGAGGTCGCCCTGCTCGAAGATCCAGGTGTAGCCGCCCTTCGGATTGGAGAGGATCTCCCAGGCGTTGTCGTCGGCGTCCCAGAAGAGAAAGCTGTAGGTGCCGTGGCGCGCCGAGGGCTTGCTGATGTCGTGCAGGCCCCACTGAGGCGCCTGCTCGGTGCAAAGGCGCCAGGCCTCGTCGACCTCGGCGTCGGTGTCGACGTCCAGGCCGTTATGGTAGAGGCGATCCATGCGGTCCTTCTTCTTGCTTAACACCACCGCGTACACGTGGTTTCCGCCGAGGCGCACCATGAGCGACACGGTACTGGTGCGCACCACCTCGAGGCCGAGAAACTCCTCGTAGAAGCGCCGGGTCGCGTCGAGGTCCTTCGAGCCCAGCGTGCCGTGAGAGATGAACCTGGTCTTGATTGCGGGCATGGATCACTCCAGCTTGATTCCGGATTCGCGCACCACCTGGCCCCAGAAGCGGTAATCGGCGCGCACGCGCTCGGCGAACGCGGGCGCGGGCCCGCCGAGCGGCTCGGCGCCGATCTCGAGCAGCCGCTGCCTCGCCCTCGGGTCCTCGATCACCGCCTGCAGCTTTTCGTTCAGCACGCGCACGATCTCCTGGTTGGTGTCCCTGGGCGCGAAGATCCCGAACCACGCGCTCATCTCCCACGCCGGCAGGCCCGCCTCGGCCGCCGTCGGCACCTCGGGCAGGCCGGCGAGACGGCGCTTCGATCCGGCCGCGAGGGCCTTCAGCGCGCCGCTCTTGAGATGCGGCCTCGCCGATCCGTAGCTCATCGACATGATCTGCAGCCGGCCCGCGACGAGATCGGGAAGCGCCGGTCCCACGCCCTTGTAGGGTACGTGCACCAGCTGCAGGCCCGCAAGACGCGCGAACTGATCCGCGGCGAGGTGCGGCGGGCTGCCGATGCCGGCCGATCCGTAGTAGATCTTGCCTGGGTTCGCCTTCGCATAAGCGATGAACCCGGCGAGGTCCTTTACCGGGAGCGCCGCGGGAACGACCAGAATGTGCGGCGCCTCGGCGACGTTGAACACCGGGGTGAGGTCCGAAAGCGGATCGAAGACAAGCGAATGATCGAGGAAAGGCTTGATGACGAGATTTCCCCCCGCGCAGATCATCAACGTATAGCCGTCCGGGGGCGATTTCACCACATATTCGATCGCCATGTTGCCCGACGCGCCCGCCCTGTTCTCGACCACCACCTGCCGGCCGAGCTCGCGCGCGAGGCCCTCGGCCGCCATGCGTCCGAGGATGTCGGTGAGCCCGCCCGGGGAGGTGTCGACGACCATGCGCAACGGGCGGTTAGGATAGTCGCTCTGGGCGAGCCCGGGCGCCGCGATCCAGCCGAGCAGAAACGCGGAAAGGACGAGCGAAAGCCTTCGTATCGCCTGCAGTGTCAGTCTGATTCGACGATCGACGCGGAAACGAGCTTGTTCTCGACCTTCCTCCCGCGGCTCGCGACCTGGGCGATCGCCTCGGCGCGCTCGATGAGCTCCGCGTTCCTCACCGTCCCGCGCAGCCACACGACGCCTCCCCGGGTCGTGACCTTGATCCCTACCCCTGCGACACTCGCCGTCTCCTCCTGTATCTCGACCTTGGAGCCCGGAGCGAGCTCGCGCAGCGCCTCGGCGACGTGTGCGGTAACGGTCTTGTCGTCCGCGTCCGGTGCAAGCGCCCCCGACTGCGGAGTCGCAGGGAGCGCCGCGGCAACCGCGACTGGAGGCAGATCCGGCCGCAGGCCCGGTTTGAGACCCGCCTTGGCGACCATGTAGTCCACCGCCGCCATGACCTCGTCGTTCGACAGGTCCCGAAAGCCGCCTCTCGCCATCATCGCGGTGTTCGGCTTGCCCTTGAGCGCCGTCTCGTAGAGGGCGAGCTTGCCGCGCACCGCGCGCGGCTCCCATTCGGGCCGGTTGCCTATCCTCGGCGCTCCGCCCGCACCGCCTTCGTGGCACAGGCTGCATCGCGCCTTGACCACCTCCTCGCCGGTGTCGGCGGTCGCAGCGGGCGGGATGAGGAGAGCGCCGATTGCGATGAGGATCGCCGGTGATTTCATTCGTGCTTGCTTCGGATTCGAGTCCGAATTCTAAGGGATTGCGAAATACGTGGTTTGTGCCGTATTGACTCATGGTTTGTGCCTTATTGACCTTCGGCCTGCACCGCCACTTCCATCTCGCCGATCCCCTCGATGCTGCCCTTGAGAACGTCGCCGGCCGCGAGCTTCGCCACCCCGGCAGGCGTGCCGGTGGTGACGAGCACGCCGGGGGCGAGGGTGGTCACGCCCGAAAGGAAGCGGATGTGCTCGCGCAGCGTGCAGATCATGTCGCTCGTGTGCGCGCTCATCGCCAGGCGGCCGTTCTGCTCGACGCGGATCGCGAGGTTCTGGGGGTCGTCGATCTCGTCGCGCGTGACGATCCAGGGCCCGAGACCCGTGAAGGTATCGAATCCCTTGCGGATGTTCCGCGTGTTCTGCCGGCCCCGTCCCCAGGGATCGCGCTGGCTGAAGTCCCAAAGTATCGTGTAGCCGAACACGTGGTCGAGCGCCCTTTCTTCGCTGACGTGCCGCGCGGTCCTGCCGATCACCGCGCACAGCTCGCACTCGAAGTCCACGTCCCTGGAGACCTTCGGCAGGATGAGCGTTCCTCCCGGGCCGATGATCGACGCGGCGGGCTTGAGGAAGAACTCCGCCATCAAGTCGTCCTTGGAAAACGCGGTGCGATCGTAAGATTTCATTTTCTCGCGCATCTCTTCCTCGTGCGCCTTGTAGTTCGACGCGGCGGCCCAGATCGCCGGCGGATTGAGCACGGGCGCGAGGAGCTTCACGGAGGCGAGAGGAGACGACGAGCCCGAGTGCAGCACGAAGCGCGCGCACTTCATCGCGGCGGGCTCGTTCGCCAGCCGCTCGATCACTTCGAGCATGGTGTGGCCCGGCTTGAGATGCCCGGCCTTGATAAGGGTATCGCCGAGCGGGTGTACGCGGTCCCCGACGACCGCTCCCACCTGGTGATCGTTGTAGTGGCAGATTCTCATCGCTTCCTCCGGCGCTTCGCACTCGAATCAGTCGAGCTTCACTCCGGAAGCCCTGACCACCTTCTCCCAGGCGCGGTAATCCGAGCGTACCAGCTCGGCGAACGCCTGCGCCGAACCGCCGATCGGCTCCATGCCGGACTCGATCATGCGCCTTCTCGTCTTCGGCTCGTCGATCACCGCCTGCATGCCGGCGTTCACCGCCTGCACGACCTCGGAGCTCGTCCCCTTCGGTGCGAAAATCCCGAACCAGGTAGTCATCTCCCAGCCGGCCAGTCCGGCCTCCGCAGAGGTCGGCACCTCGGGGGCCGCGGCGAGCCGCGTCTTCGAGGCCGCGGCGAGCGCGCGCAGCGCACCGCTTTTCAGGTGAGCCTGCACCGGCGAGAGGCCGACCGAGAGCATCTGCACGCGCCCCGCGAGCAGATCGGTGAGCGCGGGGCCGGCGCCACGGTAAGGCACGTGCACCAGCTCCACGCCGGCCAGGCGCGCGAAGTGATCGGCGGCGAGGTGCGTGGTGCTCCCGGGGCCCGCGGAGGCATAGTTCAGCTTTCCCGGATATGCGCGGGCGAGCGCGATGAATTCGGCGAGGTCCTTCACCGGCAGCGCGCCGGGCACGACCAGCAGCTGCGGCGCGCCCGCGATATTGAAGACCGGGACGATGTCGTTCAGGGGATCGAAGGGCAGCGAGGCGTAGAGGAACGGCGTGATGACGACGTTGCCGCCGGCCACGAGCAGCAGGGTGTAACCGTCCGGGGGCGACTTCGCCACGTGCTCGATCGCGAGATTGCCGGTGGCGCCTGCCTTGTTCTCGACCACGACCAGGCGCCCGAGCCGGGCCGACAGGCCCTCGGCGGAAGTGCGCGCGAGAGTGTCGGTGATGCCCCCCGGCGCCGTGCCCGCCACGAGATGAATGGTTCTCGCGGGATACGCGGAGGTCTGCGCCGCCGCGACGTTCCCCAGGGATACGATGGCCACCAGTGCGATGGTCCGTAGCATAGGACTATTGTTTCACGATTCGTCGCGTTGAACTTCCCGCAGGCGGGGAGTAGCATGGACCGGAGAAAAACTCCAGGCGTGACAAGGGAGAGTTGCCCATCACTTGATGCGAAAGGAGTCGCTATGTGCTACGAGTTCGACGAGATGTACCGGAAGATGCGCGAAGAAGATGCGCAGAGGAAAAAGGCGCAGGACGCGAAGGACAAGTCTCCCGCTCCCGCGAAGCCGGCCGCTCCCGAGGTAAAGCCGAGAGAGCCGGTTCCGGCCTGATTCAAGACGCCCATGGGAACCCCGGCGCGCCGCCGGGGTTTCTTCTTGTGAGCTAGACGAGCGCAGTCCGCGTCGCGCCTTGCCGGACGAAGCGGATGAGATCGTCCTCGGTAAGCGGCGGGCGGCAAAGGTAGCCCTGGAACTCGTCGCAGCCTTCCTTGCGCAGCACGTCGAACTGCTCCTTCAGCTCGACGCCCTCGGCGATGACGTTCATCTGCAGGCTGTGCGCCATGGCGATGACCGCCCGGGTGATGGCGATGTCGTCGGCGGAGTGCGCCAGGTCGCGCACGAACATCCTGTCCACCTTGAGGCTGTTGATGGGAAAGCGCTTGAGGTAGCCGAGCGATGAATGGCCGGTGCCGAAGTCGTCTATGGTGAGCCGCACCCCCATCGCGCGCAGGTTTTGCATCAGCTTGACCGCCTGCTCGGGGTCGCGCATGACCATGCTCTCGGTGATCTCGAGCTCGAGAATTTCCGGGTCGATCCCGGTCGACTCGATGATCTCCGCGAGCTGGGGGACGAGCTGCTCCTGGCTGAATTGGATCGCCGAGAGATTGACCGCGACCGGCATGCGCGGCAAACCCGCTTCTTTCCAGGACTTGGCGCGCGTGCAGACCTCGCGCAGCGTCCACAGCCCGATCGGGATGATCAGGCCCGTGTCCTCGGCGAGGTGGATGAATTTCTCCGGCAGCAGCAGCCCCTTCTCGGGATGCTGCCAGCGCAGCAGCGCCTCCACCCCGGTGATCTCGCCGCTCGCCATGTCGATCTTGGGCTGATAGTGGATGCGAAACTCCTGGCGCTCCAGGCCGTGCCGCAGGCCGGCCTCCAGCGCGAGCTTCTCCGGCGTGTGAGACTGCAGGTCCGCGGAGTAGAAACAGTACCCGTTCCGGCCTTGATCCTTGGCGCGGTACATGGCGATGTCCGCCCCCGCGAGCAGCGTCTTCGCGTCGCGGCCGTCCGCGGGATAGGCGCAGATTCCGATGGAGAGCGAGATGTTGAGGTCCTGCCCGTCGATCCTGCCGAGATCGGCGACCGCCGCGAGCAGCTTGCGCGCGATCTCGGTCAGCGCGGCGGGATCGCCCAGCTCCTCGACCAGCAGCACGAACTCGTCGCCGCCCAGCCTCGCGATGATGTCGCCCTCGCGCACGCAGGCAGCAAGGCGCTTGGCTGCTTCCTGCAGCACGCGGTCGCCGAACTGGTGTCCGAGCGTGTCGTTGATGTTCTTGAAGCGGTCTAGATCCATGAAGAACAGGGTCACCGGCCTGGTGTGGCGCTCCGCGCGCGCCAGAGCGCGCTGCAGCTCCTCATTGAACAGCACCCGGTTGGGCAGGCCCGTCAGGTGGTCGTGCGTGGCCATCTGGCGCACGGCACCCAGCGCCGAGCGCAGCTCCTCGTTGCTCGAGTGCAGTCGATCCCGCAATCCGCTGATCCGCCCGCCGATCATCGCGAACAGAGGCAGCAGGCAGGCGAGCCCCGCCCACTGGAACCATTCGTGATAGACGTTGACCGTCTCGGGCTTCGTGTACATGAGCAGGTTGATCACCAGCGCGTAGAAAAGGAGTATCTGCAGCGCCGTCTTGACGAACTCGCGCGTGGTGAAGCGGAACACGCCGAAGGTCAGCACCACCAGAGCGAGGTTGAGCACCATGGCGCGTGCCTCGTCGAAGCTGTAGACGGCGAACATCAGGACGGCGTTGGCCACGAATACCTGCGCCCGGGTCATGCTCGGGTCGGAGAACTTGAGGTTCAGCCCGGTGCGGAAAGCGAGGTAGAGCCCCGCGTTGGCCGCAAGCATGAGCGCACCGACGAGAAGCGCCGGGCCCCGCGCGATCAGACCGAACCCGTAGGCGAGCGCGAGCATCGGCAGGCAGACCGCATACGCGGCCGAGGCGAGCAGGAACCGGCGCAGCCGCACCGATTGCCGGGGATCGCCCCTGGAGGTCAGCAGGAACTTGATCACGTTCGATTCATCGCGTCGCAGTAGCTGCCGTTGAAAGCAAGGCTCGTTCCAGCCGCAAACCCGGCCGATTCTAGCGCACCACGGCACCGGACAGACAACGGGTTTGACTGCCGCGTCTCGATGCGGCACATTCCGCCATAAGGGAGAACCCCCCGGTTCGGGAACATTTCTTGCGTCCGTTTTGAGTCTCGACCGCTCCGAGCTTGAGACCCGAAAGACGCAATGGCCCTGCTGATGGAAGACGAAAGCGCGATACAGAAGAATATCGCCGACAAACTGATCGCGGCGCTGAAAACGGGCGGCTTCGTGCTTTACGCCCAGAAGATCCTTTCCCTCGGCGCCTCGGGCGGCGAGCGCCCCTTCCAGGAGGTCCTGGTTCGCTTCAAGGAGGAGGAAGAGAAGCTGCTGCCGCCCGGCACGTTCTTTCCGATGCTCCAGGAGTACCGGCTGCTGCCGTATGTAGACCGCTGGGTGGTGGGCCGGGTCGCGACCTGGATCCAGGAATCGCGGTCCCAGAATCCGGGCTGGCAGGCTCCGGCGAACGCCGTAAACCTGTCCGAGGACACGCTGCGCGAGCCCAAGTTCTCGGAATTCGTGGCGCGCAACATCCAGAACTCGAAGCTCCCCGACGGGACCTTTACCTTCGAGGTCGGCTGGGACACCGCGCTGGTGCACAGCGAGGACATCAAGGGCCTCTTCTCCCAGCTCAGGCCGCTGGGCTGCCGCTTCACCTTCGCCGGCTTCGACGGCACCGATGGCTCGTTCAGCTACCTCAAGGTCCTCAAACCCGACTTCGTGAAGCTCACCTACGGCATCGTGAAGGACATCGGCCGCTCGCTCGCCGCATCCGAGCGGGCCGAGTCGATCAACCAGAGACTGCACGACATGGGCATCAAGACCATCGCGGAATTCGTCGAAAGCAACGAGGTGCTCGACCACCTGCGGCTGGTCGAGGTCGACTACGCTCAGGGGCTGGTGATCGGCGGGCCGCAAAAGCTCGTCTAAGGCGTCGCCCGCACGGCATGCGCTATCATGCCGTTTCACGAGGCGAGTCCGAAAATGAGGAACTGGCGCACCCCGACCGTCGTGCTGCTCTGCGGCGGCATCATTCTCACCCTGGCGATGGGCACACGGCAGGGGTTCGGGTTGTTCCTGCAGCCGATGACGCTCGATCACGGCTGGAGCCGCGAAACCTTCGCTTTCGCGCTGGCGCTGCAGAACCTGATCTGGGGCGCGTCGCAGCCGTTTTTCGGCATGATCGCCGACCGCAAGGGCGCCGGGCGAGTGCTCGTCACCGGAGCGGTGCTCTACACGATCGGCCTGGTGCTCATGGCCTTGGCGAACACCGGCTTGCAGTTCTCGCTCGCGACCGGCCTGTTCATCGGCCTTGCACAGGGCTGCACCACTTTCAGCATCGTCTTCGGCGTCGTCAGCCGGATCTTTCCGCCCGAGCGCCGCAGCATGGCGCTGGGGCTGTGCAGCGCCGCGGGCTCGTTCGGCCAGTTCGCGATGCTGCCCTACACCGGAACGCTGATCTCGCATTTCGGCTGGTTCGATACCCTGCTCGTCCTGTCGGTGAGCGCGGCCCTGATCGCGCCGCTCGCATCCGCGCTGGTCGAAAAGCGCGACGGCGCGGGCGGAGCGCCGGCGCAGAGCGTCGGCGAGGCGGTGCGCGAAGCCTTCGGTCACGGCAGCTTCCTGCTCCTCACCGCGGGCTACTTCGTGTGCGGCTTCCAGCTCGCCTTCATCACCGTGCACTTCCCCGCCTACCTGGTCGACCGCGGGCTGTCGGCGAACATCGGCATGATGGCGCTCGCGCTGGTCGGCCTGTTCAACATCTTCGGCTCGTTCGCCTCGGGAGCCCTGGGCGCGAAGTACACGAAAAAATACCTGCTCTCGTCGATCTATCTCACGCGCTCGATCGTCATTGCGCTGTTCGTCTTCTCGCCGGTGAGCGAGGGCTCGGTCTATCTCTTCTCGGCGGCGATCGGCCTGCTGTGGCTGTCGACCGTGCCGCTCACCAACGGCGTGATCGGCGGCATCTTCGGCGTCGCTTACATGTCGACGCTGTCGGGCTTCGTGTTCCTGAGCCACCAGATGGGCAGCTTCATCGGCGTGTGGCTGGGCGGCTATCTGTTCGACCACACCGGCTCGTACCGCGTGGTGTGGCTGATCTCGATCGGGCTCGGCATCTTCGCCGCGCTCGTCAACCTGCCGATCCAGGAGCGCCCGGTCGTTCGCGCTCCGGCCCCGCGCCCAGCGGGCTAGACCCGGCGCGTCCGTGAGCTGGCCAAGCGCAGCCGCCCGGCTTGCCGTCGCGGCGCCGCTGCTCGCCTTGGGCACGGCGACATTCGCGCAGGATTATCCGAATCGCCCGATCCGCGTCGTCGTTCCTTTCACCGCTGCGGGCCCCACCGACAACAACGCGCGGCTCGTCGGGCAGAAGCTCACCGAGGCCTGGGGGCAGCCCGTCGTGATCGAGAACCGCCCCGCTGCGGGCGGCGTCCCAGGAACCGAGCTGGTTGCGAAAGCGGCCCCCGACGGCTACACACTGCTCGCCGCCAATCCCGGGCCGCTCACGATCGCGCCTTCGCTCGTCCCGAATCTCCCGTACGACAGCTTGCGCGATTTTGCCCCGGTGATCCTGGTGACGATCACCTCGAGCGTGATCGCGCTGCACCCTTCGACGCCGATGGGATCGGTCCGGGAATTGATCGCGTATGCGAAAGCCCACCCCGGGAAACTGAACTACGGCTCGCCCGGAGTGGGCACCGTCGGACACCTCACGATCGAGCTCTTCGACAACATGGCGGGAGTCCGCATGACGCACGTGCCCTACAAGGGCATTGCGCCCGCCACCACCGATTTCCTCGCGGGGCGGCTCGACGTTCTGCAACTCTCGGTTCCGACCTCGCTGCCGCTCCTGAAGGCGGGCAAGATCAAGGCGCTCGGCGTGACGGGCAAGAAACGCTCGCCGCTCCTGCCCGACCTGCCCACCATCGACGAAGCGGGGCTCGCCGGGTTCGAGGCATTCAATTGGAACGGGATTTTCGCGCCCGCGGGGACACCGCGCGAGATCGTGGCAAAGCTCCACGACGAGATCGCCAGGCGTGCGCTCAGCCCCGAGATGCGCGAGCAGTTGATCGCACAAGGTTTCGAGATCGCCGGGTACGGCCCCGAGGAATACGCCGCGTTCATCAAGGCGGAGATCGCCAAGTGGGCGAACGTCATCAAGACGGCCGGGGTGAAGGCCGAATAGGAGAGCGCAGATGCCCGAAGGATCGAGAAGACCACCGAGCTACTTCATGTATTTCCCCGAGGACTACCGCTGGTCCGCCGCGGTGATCAACGTGCTCGGCGCGGGCTCGTACGGAGCGGCCGACATCGGCGAGGTGGATCGCATCGGCCGGATGCTGCGCGGCAAGGAGGGAGACGACGCGGCCTGGTTCGACGCCTGGAGCGAGGTCGCCGCCCGCGTGCGCGCGCTCGCGCAGAAAGCGGACTCCACCGGGCATGGCGTGACGGCCGCGGCGGCCTACCTGCGCGCCTGCGTCTACTACCAGATGGCCGAGCGCTTCCGCACGCCCAAAGACGCGCCTGCTCTGGAAGCCTTCCGCGCCTCGCTCGAGTGCTTCCGCCGCTTCGCCGCGCTCAACACGGCCCAGCGCATCGAGCCGGTCGAGGTGCCGTTCGAAGGCAGGAGCCTCCCGGGCTATTTCGTCCATGCGCAGAACGCAAAAGCGAAGCGCGCGCCCGCGGTGGTGTTTTTCGACGGGCTGGACGTGACCAAGGAGCTGCAGTTCACCCGCGGCGTGGCGGATCTCGTTCGGCGTGGCATGTCGGTACTGGTGATGGACGGCCCCGGCACCGGCGAAGCGATCCGGCTGCGCGGCCAGCTCCTGCGTCACGATTACGAAGCCGCGGGCAGCGCCTGCTTCGACTGGCTCGCGGCCCGCGCCGAAGTCGATCCAAAGCGCATCGGCATCATGGCGATCAGCCTGGGCGGCTACTACGCGCCGCGCTGCGCGGCGATGGACGCGCGCTTCGCGGCCTGCGTCGCCTGGGGCGCGATATGGGATTACCACGCCACCTGGAAGAAGCGCATCGACGCGGGATTCAAGACCTCGCTCTCGGTCCCGGGTCACCACATCATGTGGATACTCGGCGTCGACTCGCTGGACGCCGCGCTGAAGAAATTGGAACCCTTTCGCCTCGACGGCGTGGTTCAGAAAATGCGCTGCCCGTTTCTCATCGTGCACGGGGCGGAAGACGAACAGGTGCCGCTTGCGCATGCGCAGGCCCTGCACGACGCCTCCGGCTCGCGCGACAAGACGCTGCGGGTCTTCACCGCCGAAGAAGGCGGCGCCCAGCACTGCCAGCGCGACTATCTGACGCTGGTCGTCGCCACCATCGGAGACTGGCTGGAGGACAAGCTCGTCAGGGCCTGATCTCCGCGGCTTCAGCGTATCGCAGCCGGGGCGACGCTCGAGCCCGAGGCGCCGAAGATCTTCAGCGGCTGCATGGTGAAGGCGAACTCGTAGACTTTCTTCGCCACCAGCTCGTCGAGCTTGAGGTTCTCCAGGATGTGGATGCCGTTCACCACCAGGAATACCTGGTGCACCGGCAGGCTCAGGTCCTTGTCCGGGTTGGGCGCGACTTCCACCGGCCAGTTGTCCGAGCCGACGAGCATCGGGTCCTGCTTGGCCAGCCACTCGGCGGCGGCGACCCCGACGCCCGGCGTGGTCTTCACGAAGCGCGCGTTGTCCTTGCCGTAGAGCTTGCCCCAGCCGGTGTGGATGATGACGGCGTCGCCCGCCTGCAGCTTCAGGTTCTGCTTGGCGAGCGCCTGCTGCAGGTCGTCGGGAGTGATCTCGTAGGTGTCGCCCAGCATCTCCACGCCCTTCGACCCGGCGACGTCGATCAGCACGCCGCGCGTGAAGAACGTGGGAGCGTTCTGCACGCCGAGCTTCGTAAACCCACTTCGCGTGGCGATTTCGCTGGTCTTGAAGCAGTTGTAGTGCGAATCGCCGTGGGACTGATGCGCGAATCCGTCGAACTGCGTGCCCACCTGCCCGATCTCGGAGGTGACGACCTCCTCGTTGCTGCCGCGCGTGTTCCTCCCGGGATTCATGAAGGTGCGCTTGGTGTGCAGGTTGAAGATGCGCGTGCCGAAGAACGGCATGCCGGGTCCGAGGACGTAGCCGAGCTCGATCACCTCGCCGGTCTTGATGAGCCGCGCGCCGCGCAGCACGTTCTGCGCGTTCTTCATGTGATTGCCCGAGCCGCGCTCGTCGCCCGCGCCCCACTTCGACGGGCAGCGCTGGCTCTCGGGAGGAAGGTTCCATTGCGCAAGTGCGACGACGGGAGCGGACAGCAGTACGGCTGCAAGGGCCATGCGTCTCATGTTCTTCTCCTAGTTGAGGATTTCGTACAGGCGCTCGTCGTAGAGCGCGCCGGACATCCCCGCGAGCTTGTCGCGGAACTCGCGCTGGTGCGCCGACATGGTGTTCGAGTCGAAGGCCTCGCGCGAGCGCCATACCTCGAAGACGGTGAAGTGGTTGGGGCGGTTGGTCTGCTGGACGATCTCGAAGCGGACGTTCCCGGCCGCGACGCGGTTCGCGTCGCCAAGCGCCTTCAGCGCGACGAGGGCGTTGTCCTTCTGCGGCGGGATGACGTCGACGTGCGTCACGCCGTAGACGGCCCCGGACGCATCCTCCATCGGGCCGACGGAAAGCGAGTTGTGGAAGCGGTCGTCGGCGGGCGCGTTGCGCAAGCCGGCGAGCTTCTCGCGGAACTCCTTCGTGCCCGCGGCGGCCATGTGCGCGTCCCACGCCGCCTTGTCCTTCCAGGCCGCGACCACGACGAACTGCCCCGGGCGGCGCGGGCGCTGCACGACTATCGAGCGCAGGTTGCCCGGCGCCGCGCGGCTCGCGGCGCGGTAGGACTTCAGCAGCGCGGCCGTTTCGTCTCTCGCGGTCGGCTTCGCCTCGACGTAGGTCACCACGTAGAGCGGGCTGACGTCGGCCGGTACTGCGGCTGGCGCGGCGGCGGGCGTTTGAGCCGGGGAATTCACCGCCGAGAAAGACAGCAGCGCCGATGCGACGAGTAAGACCTTGTTGCCGAGGTTCATGGTTTTTCTCCCTTTGGGTATAAGCCGGGCCCTGCGGACCCGCTCCTTGAGCGAGCGGCTATTATGAACCACCCCGGGAAAAAAGAAGGCGGCCGCTTGGGCCGCCTCCGCCTGCAGGAAACTCGTCTGACCGGCTACTGCGCGCTGCAGTACACCGTAATGCCGTGGGTCCAGAGCCTTTCGTTTTGCTTGATCGGGACATCGAGCGTCCCGGGTCCTGGGAGCTGGATCCAGCGCCCGCACGACACGTCACTGCAGACGATGCCCACGACTGTGCAACCGGGCTGGTTTTCGATGGTGATCTGGTGCACGCCAGCTTCGACCGCCTCGACGTGCGCCAGGTTGTCGCTCGTCGACCAGTTTGGATTGTTGTAGGAGTGCTTGTTGTTGGAACTGCCTAGCGTATCGGTCCACTTCACGCTTCTCCCCGCCAGCGTCGCCCCGGTCGCTTCGTTGATGAAGAACGTGTCGATCTCCAGGTTGTTGGTCCGCCCGACCTTGAAATTATCCGTCTTGGTGTGCCGCGGGATGAAGCCGTGCCGATTCCCGGCGGCCTGGCCGCAATCGACGACATTCAGCCCGTTGGCGACGCCCAAAGCGGCGCACCCCGCCAGGAAATCGTCCAGGCGCACGACCCAGGCCTTATACTCGCCGCCGTTGTTGGGCGTGTCGGCGTAGGGCATGAGTTGCACCGTGATGGCGCCATGGTCGACGTCCAGACCCGTCGCATGCTGGCAGCCGGTCGCGACCACGCTCGTGATGATTCCGCCCGTGACCACGAACTGGCGGCATCGCGCCGCATCCTGCGACAGCAGGGTCTTCCCGCTCGGATCGGTCACCTGGAACACGTAGGTGTCGTCGTCCAGGCCGGCCGCGCCCTGCGGCGCGCCGGGCCCCGGCCCGCCGTCCAGATAGACGTCCTCCTTGGCCGCATAGATGTTGAAATTGACCTCCGATCCGTCGACGACGGTGGTGAAGATCGCGCCCGAAGGCGCGTGCGCCCATGCCGCCGGACTGATCGGTGCCGCAAGGAAAGCCGCGAAAATTGGAACAAAATACCTGCGCCCAGTCGCATTGCTCATTTTCATGTCCCCTATCAAGTGAAGTGAATAGGGACCCCCGATACCCCATCCCCGCTGCCGCGTTTTCTGCGGTGCACCCTGAGGTAACGGGGCTCCCTACCCTACAACACGCTGTGCGATGCCAAATAGTTCCTCCTTTCGAGCGGCCGTGTTCATCAAAAACTGAGCATCTCCGCGGACTGTCCTGCCGCCCCGTTGGGAAAACCCGCGGCTCCGCCGGGCGCCACGGAAACCGTGTTGCCGGTGTTCACCACCGACACCGCGGCCGCATGCGCGATCCCGACCGACGGGCCGCCGGAGCCACCCCCGCCTGCGCCTCCAGCCCCGCCACCCCCGCCGCCGCCGTTACCGGTGCCGTCAAAGGGCCCGAAGAGGGTCCCGCTCTGCCCGCCGCCCGCACCGCCACCGCCGCCACCCCACCGTAGAAGAGGTATGCTGCGGAGCGGCATCGAAGGAGAGCGCCTATGAAGATTGCTGCGGCGGTGTTTGCTACGCTCCTGCAAGTGCTGCTCCCCTGCAACGCCTGGGCCCACGGCGACCACAAGCCCAAGCACGGCGGAATCATGGGCCGGGGCGACGAGGAGATCTCCGTCGAGCTGGTCATGGAAAAGGGCACCGCGACCTTGTACCTCGAAGACGAGAGCGGCACGCCGCTCCCCGCGGAAAAAGTGAAGGGAACATTGAGCCTCGTCGGCCCCGGGCGCCCCGCCCAGGAGGCGAAGCTGACACCGGCGAGCGACAACAAGCTCACGGCGAAAGGCCTTGCGCCCGTTCCGGGAGATAGGCTGAGAGCCCGCCTCATTCTCCCCAACGGGGACGAGCTCTCGGCGGTTTTTTCCTTCAGGTAAAGGCGCCCGCCCGGACCGCCTAAAAAAACAGGGCACGCCGTATTGGCGTGCCCTGTCTGCTTCTGCGTGCTCCCTCTATTGCGCTGCCGTGTCAGCCTTCGCCTTTACGCGTTAGCTTCGCTCAGTCGTGATTGCCGTAGTCGTCGTCGTGGTCGTGGCCGTTGCGATCACGGTAGCGGTCGCGGCCGTGGTCGCGGTCCTTGCCGTGGTCGCGGTCGTGGTCATCCATGTCCTTTCCAAGACCGATGTCTTTCGCCTCGCCTTGCAGCTCCAGGATATCCAGCCCGGAGCCGTTGCGGTCGGCCGCGTAGATGAACCCGCGATTGTCGACTTCGATGTTGTTCGTCATGTAGCCGTCCGGCTGCGTGGTGTTGGCGTTGCTTTCCGGAACATAGAACGCAACCTCGACCGGCGCCTGCGGCTCGCGGATGTCCCAGGCCCGCACGCCGCCGGTGAAGTAGGCGAGGAAGGTCACCCGTCCGTAATAGGGGTTGCGGAAGTTCTCCTCGCTCGAGTGCACTCCGAAGCGCGCTCCGCGGTCGCAGTAGTTCCCGCGCGGATACTTCTCGCCGGCGCGCGGATCCACCGACATCGTCGACAGGACCATCGGCCCCTGCCATACGTTTTGCTCGACTTTCGTTCCGGGCGGCGCGGTCTTGGAGTTCTCAACGGTCACGTCGACGATGAAGCTCCAGTGCGGCGCTTCCTGGCACTTGTCTGAGGTCGCTTCCGAAGAGAGCAGAACGATGTCGCGCGTCTTGAACTCGGTGAACTTCGCGTAGCTGGCCGGAGTCAGCCCGAAAACCGGCATGCTCGTATGGCCGCCCTGGTCTGGGGACATATGGAGAATCCCGGCTTGAGCCGAGAGCAGATCGGCTTCGGTCGGCCTGTCGGGATCGCCGATCCAGGTTCCCCCGAGCGAAGGCGGCAGCAGCTTCTTGCGGTCCACGATCTGGAGAATGCCGTCGTCGCCGACACCCCACGCGAGGTAGATTCGGTTGCCGATGACGTCGTCGGTCGTGGCGCCGCGCGCCAGCATTCCGGCTGCATTGGGATGCTCGTGTGTGGAGATCGGACCGTGAAGCGAGTTGGGTATCCCGCCCGTTCCATCCGGCTGCGCGCCCACTACGCCGTAGGTGCGGACGTATTGCGGTGACGCAGGGTTGCTCCAATCGGCGACGATCATAGACTGGCCCGTGCGCCATCTGTTGGGCGCCGGCACGTCCTTGCTGCCCGGCAAATAGGCGATGCCGGTCGTGCATTCCCACCACATCTTATGCGTGTTGCGAAGGCCCCTCATGGACCCTACCAGCGTGGGGTTGCTTACATTGGTCACATCCCAGACCTCGTACCCCGAGGCGCTGCTTCCCTGAACGTTGCGAAGGAGATAGACGTGGCCCGAGATACCCTTTGGCAAGTCGGACCCCAGACACATGCGCACCGATTGCGATTGACCGCCCGCGACCGGCACGGGAATATGGAATTTCTCGACCGGTTTCTCTGGATTGGTGGCGTCGATGATCACTACTCCGTTCTGCTCGACCACGCCGCCATTCAGCGGATTGGGCTTGCTCCCGCCGTGCGTGCCCGCGAGCGCGATGAACCGGCGATCGCCTCGTGGCGTAGCCAGACTTGGCCGCGGCTAAAAAAAGAGGCTCGAGCGAAAAGCTAGCTTGGTGTTTCTCGATGAAACAGGATTGATGCTGCAGCCGCTTTGTCGCCGCACCTGGGCTCCCCGCGGTGACACGCCCGTGCTCAAGGCCTGGGACCGCCATGACCGCTGGAGCGTGATCGGCGCGTTGAGTTTGGCCCCCTGGGCCTTGCGCTTGAGCTGCTACTTCCGCTTCTTTGATCACAACATCACGGCCGAAGAGGTCCGCGATTTTCTCCGACAGTTGCACCGGCAACTGCGGCGGCCGCTGATCTTGGTACTCGATCGCTGGGGCGTGCATCGCAAGGCGATCCGCTTGCTCGGCCCACAAGCAGCCCGCTGGCTGCAGGTCGAATGGCTGCCGGGCTACGCTCCCGAACTCAACCCTGTCGAACATCTTTGGAACCATACCAAGTGGGGCGATCTGGCCAACTTCGTACCGGCGGACGCCGACGATCTCTACCGAGCGGCCCATCAATCACTGCACGACCAGCGCTGCGACCCACATCGGCTCTACTCCTGCTTCCGTGCGGCGCAACTCATCTAGCCATCTTTCCATTACTTAGATAGGCCTCAATAGGGTTGGTGGTACCAAAGGGGGCATTCTGAATTAAGAGAGGATAAGTAGATAGAATGTCCCCTTA
>Ga0137403_10003876_pt1 | contig 17792 bp, 18 predicted proteins | sample CZOMad2_1_16fung_FD_122057 | JGI IMG/M metagenome (GOLD analysis project Ga0137403, IMG submission 122057) | Vadose zone soil fungal communities from Angelo Coast Range Reserve, California, USA - CZOMad2_1_16fungal (Hybrid Assembly) | ecosystem: Environmental > Terrestrial > Soil > Vadose zone...
CTCCGGCCGCGCGCGCTTGAGCACGGCCTGGATGCGCTCGAGCTCGGCGGGCTCCGCCCGCTCCAGCGTGGCGATCAGGGGCAGCGTGCGCTTGCCCTCCCGCAGGTCGGCTCCGATGGCCTTGCCCAGGCGCGCCTCGTCGGCCACGAAGTCGAGCGAGTCGTCGCTGATCTGGAAGGCGATGCCGATGTCCAGGCCGTAGCGCGTGAGCGCCTCCAGGCGCGCGGCGTCGGCGCGGCCCAGCACGCCTCCGATGCGGCAGCAGGCCGAGATGAACGACGCCGTCTTCTGCGTGATGATCCGCAGATAGTCGGCCTCGGTGGTGGTGCCGGACCGCTTGCGCTCGAGCTGGAACACCTCGGCCTCGGTCATCGAGACGGTGGCGAGGGCCAGCGTGTCGAGGACGGCGGGATCGCCGTCGTCCACCATGAGGGCGAAGGACTTCGAGTAGAGGTGGTCGCCCACGAGCACGGACGCATCGTCGCCCCAGCGCGCGTTGGCGGAGGGGCGGCCACGCCGGAGGGGCGCCTGGTCCACCACGTCGTCGTGGATGAGGGTGGCGGTGTGCAGGAGCTCCACCACGCAGCCCATCCGGATCGCGCGCGGCCCCCGGTAGCCGGCCAGGCGCGCGGCGATCAGGAGCAGGATGGGGCGAAGCCGCTTGCCGCCCGCGCCCGCGATGAACTCGCCCATCTCTCGGATGAGGTCCACCGGGGAGTTGATCTCGCGCGCGATCTCGGCCTCGATGGCGGCCAGCTCGCCGCCGATCATGAGGGAGACGCGCTCTTTCAGAAGAGTCTCGAGCGCGGTGGGCGCCTTGACGCTGGAGCGGGCGGGCGCGTTCACCGGAGAACGACCCGGTCCTTGATCTTGATCTCCGTACCCTGCTCGACGCGCTGGAGCTCCACCACCGAGAACTTGTCGCGCACCTCGATCACCTTCCCGGTGGCCACCTCCTCGTCCAGCTCGCCGAGCAGCTCGCCGGTCACGGGGTGGACGATGGGAATCTTGTCGCGCCGGAGGCTCACCATGGCGCCGGGCTTGACGCCGTCGCGAGCGGTGAGGTCGATGACGACGCGGGTGGTGTCCACGTACACCACGAAGCCGCGCGAGGGCGGCGGCGCCGGGAGCGCCGCCGCGCCGTCGGTGCGCGTGGCCGGGGTCGTGGCGGCCGCGGTGAGCGGGGCGCGTCCCCCGCCGGACGCGGGCGCGGGCACCGTCGTCGTCTCGTAGGGCAGCTTCTGGAGCGGGCTGATGCGGCCGCCCCCGGGCGGCTGGCCGTACTTGGGGACCACCTCGGGCGGCGCCAGGAGCGTGCCCTTGCCGAGCATGAACGATTTGAGCGTGGTCGGCATCTTGTCTTCTTCCACCCAGATGTACTCGGGCTCGCTGGCCACGTCGCCGTAGCGCGGATTCTTGATCAGGGCCCACTTCGGCTCCGCGCTCTTGATGGTGACGCTGGGATCGCCCGCGCCCGGATACCCAATGACTTCCCGAAGAGTCTGACAGCCCGTGGCCAGGACGGCGGCGGCCACGATTCCGGCGGTCAGACGAAGCGCGCGAGGCGTCGCCATGTCCGGCAAAGCATAGCAGATTAGTCCTCCGGGAGGGGCTCCCAGGGGAAGCGTTGCTCACTGGCCCCCTGCGCCTTGGTCAGCGCCTGGCGGCGCGAGAAGAGCGGGGTGCCCGTCACCGCCGAGATCCACGTGACGTCGAGGTAGGTGGTGCCCCGCCGGTCGATGAGGACGGGGACCAGCCAGCCCGACACGTCGAGGGTCCGGCCGAGGCTGACCGCCCGCTCGGGCCGCACCAGGAGCTCCTCGACGCGAGCCCGCTGGTTCAGGAAGAGCTCCTGCACCACCCCGGGGTCCACCGCCTGGAAGCGCTTGGTCTGGTCCAGTCCCAGCGCGATCATGAAGGGCACGCGCCGGAGATCGGCCTGGGCCTTGGTGAGGTCGAGGGTCGGCACCACCGCCACCCGGATCCGGCCCCGGGTGATGCGCACGCCGTCCTCGGCGGCAACCTTGGCGCGGTCGGGGATGGGAATGAACACCGCCTCCGAGAACCGGGGCTCCATGCGGGTGATCTGGGCATAGCCCAGGATGTCCTCGAAGCGGCCGAGTGGCTTCTGCGTGAAGGGATGGCGGAACTCCTCCCCCTTGCGGAAGACGGTGAACTCCTGCCCGCGCTGGGCCCCGTCCTTCTCGGTGAGGTCCAGGTAGACGCGATCGCCGTCCACGCTCACCACCAGCCCTTCGATGGCCGGGAACGCGTTCGTCACCTCCTGGACGAGGAGCCCGAAGGTGGCGCCGACCTGATCGGCCAGCCCTGCCTCGCCGGGGGAACCCGCGAGCACGAGCGGGCAGAGGAGGGCCAGGACGAGCCACTGCCTCATCCGCCGCACCCCTAGAACACCACCGACGGCTGGTGCGTGCCGAACACGCCGCGCAACGCGCTGCAGATCTCACCCAGAGTCACCGAGGCGCGCACGGCGTCGAGGATGAGCGGCATGAGGTTGTCGCGCCCGCGGGCGGCGCGATCGATGGCCTCCAGCGCCCGCGCGGCCGCGCCGGCGTCGCGGGTGCGCCGGACCATCTCCAGGCGCTCCGCCGCCGCGGCGCCCACCGCCGGATCGATCTGGAAGAGCTTCCCGCCCGCAGGCTCGTCGACGACGAAGTCGTTGACGCCCACCACGATGCGCGTCTTGGCCTCGACCTCCTGCTGATAGCGGTAGGCGGCATCCTGGATCTCGCGCTGCATGTAGGCGATGGCCGGCACGGCGCCGCCCATCCCGTCGATCTTGGCGATGTAGGCCTCCGCCTCCTCCTCGAGCTGCCGGGTGAGACGCTCCACCGCATAGGCCCCGCCCAGCGGGTCGGCAGTATCGGCCACCCCCGACTCATGCGCCAGGATCTGCTGGGTGCGGAGCGCGATGCGCACCGACTCCTCGGTGGGCAGGGACAGCGCCTCGTCCATGGAGTTGGTGTGCAGCGACTGGCAGCCGCCCAGCACCGCGGCGAGCGCCTGCACCGCCACCCGCACGATATTGTTGGCGGGCTGCTGGGCGGTGAGCATGCTGCCCGCGGTCTGCGCGTGAAAACGAAGGGTGAGCGAGCGGGGATCCTTGGCCGCGAACCGCTCCCGCATGATCCGCGCCCACATCCGGCGCGCGGCACGGTACTTGGCCACCTCCTCGAGGAGGTTGTTGTGGGCGTTGAAGAAGAACGAGAGCTGCGGGGCGAACTCGTCCACCTTGAGCCCCGCCTCCAGGGCCGCCGTCACGTAGGCGATCCCATTGGACAGCGTGAAGGCGATCTCCTGCCCCGCGGTGCTGCCCGCCTCGCGGATGTGATAGCCGGAGATGGAGACGGTGTTCCAGCGCGGCACGCGCTCGCGGCAGTAGGCGAAGGTGTCGGTGATGAGCCGCAGCGACGGCGGGGGTGGGAAGATATAGGTGCCCCGCGCGATGTACTCCTTCAAGATGTCGTTCTGCACCGTGCCCGACAGCCGCTCGGGGGCGACGCCCTGCCGCTCCCCCACCGCGATGTAGAGCGCGAGGAGGATGGACGCAGTGGCGTTGATGGTCATCGAGGTGGAGACCCGGTCCAGCGGGATCCCGTCGAAGAGGTCGAGCATGTCGGGCAGGCTCGAGATGGCCACGCCCACCTTGCCCACCTCGCTCCGCGCCATGGGGTCGTCGCCGTCATAGCCCATCTGGGTGGGCAGGTCGAAGGCCACGCTCAACCCGGTCTGCCCCTGCTCGAGGAGGTAGCGGTAGCGGCGATTGGTCTCCACCGCCGACCCGAAGCCCGCGTACTGCCGCATGGTCCAGAAGCGCCCGCGATACATGGTGGGCTGGACCCCGCGCGTGTACGGGAACTCGCCGGGGAAGCCGAGGTCGCGCAGATAGTCGAGACCGGCCACGTCCGCCGGCGTGTAGAGCGGCTCGACGGGGACGCCCCCGGAGGTGGCGAAGAGGCCCGGGCGCTCTCCCGGTTTCGCGCCGTCGGGCTTGCACGTCCGCGCCTCCCAGGCGCGCTTCGCCTCCTCGATCCGCTTGGCTTCCTCGTCGCTCATCGGGACCCGCTCACAGGGGAATATTCCCGTGCTTCTTGGGCGGATTGGTATCGCGCTTGGTGTGGAGCACCTCCAGCGCCTGGATGAGTCGGCGCCGGGTGTCCCGCGGCTCGATGACCTCGTCCACGTAGCCGCGCTCGGCGGCCACGAACGGGTTGGCGAACTTCTCCCGGTACTCGCGCGTCTTCTCCTCCTTCAGCGCGCCGGGATCGGCGGCGCCGTCCATCTCGCGCTTGTAGAGGATGTTGACCGCCCCGTCGGGGCCCATCACCGCGATCTCCGCCGTTGGATAGGCGAAGTTGGCGTCGCCCCGGATGTGCTTGGACGACATCACGCAGTAGGCGCCGCCGTAGGCCTTGCGCGTGATCACGGTGAGCTTGGGCACCGTCGCCTCGCAGAAGGCGTAGAGGAGCTTGGCCCCATGCTTGATGATGCCGCCGAACTCCTGGGCGGTGCCGGGCAGGAAGCCGGGCACGTCCTCGAAGGTGACGAGGGGGATGTTGAAGCAGTCGCAGAAGCGGACGAAGCGCGCCCCCTTCAGCGAGGCGTTGATGTCCAGGCAGCCCGCGAGGTGCGCGGGCTGATTGGCGACGATCCCCACCGGCCGGCCCCCCAGCCGGCCAAAGCCCACCACGAGGTTCGCGGCATAGTCGGCCTGGACCTCGAAGAAGTACTTGTCGTCGAGGACGGTGCGCACCACGTCCTTGATGTCGTAGGGCTTGTTGGGCTGGTCCGGCACCGCGGTCTGCAGCTCCTCGTCCACGCGGTCGATTGGATCGAGGGATCGCTGCAGCGGGGGGTCCTCGAGGTTGTTCTGCGGCAGGAAGGTCATCAGCTCGCGAATGAGGGCCAGGCACTCCTCCTCGCTCTCGGCGGCGAAGTGGGCCACGCCGGAGGTGGCGCCATGCGTGCCCGCGCCGCCCAGCTCCTCGAACGACACCTCCTCGTGGGTGACGGCCTTGATGACCTCGGGCCCGGTCACGAACATGTAGGAGGAGCCCTTCACCATGAATACGAAGTCGGTGATGGCGGGCGAATACACCGCGCCGCCGGCGCAGGGGCCGAGGATGGCGGAGATCTGCGGCACCACTCCGGAGGCCAGCGTATTGCGCAGGAAGATGTCCGCGTAGCCCGCGAGGGAGACCACGCCCTCCTGGATGCGCGCCCCGCCCGAGTCGTTGAGGCCGATGATGGGAACGCCCGTCTTCATGGCGAGGTCCATGATCTTGCAGATCTTGCGCGCGTAGGCTTCGGAGAGCGAGCCACCGAACACGGTGAAGTCCTGGGCGAAGACGAACACCGGCCGGCCATGCATGCGCCCGGAGCCCACCACCACTCCGTCGCCGGGGATGCGCTGAGCGTCCATCCCGAAGTCATGTCCCTGATGCACCACCAGCTGGTCCATCTCCGCGAACGAGCCCTTGTCGAGGAGGAGATCGAGGCGCTCGCGGGCGGTTTTCTTCCCGGCCTTGTGCTGGCGCTCGATGCGCTCCGCCCCGCCGCCGAGGTCGGCGGCTTGGTTGCGGCGGCGTAGCTCGGCGAAGCGGTCCTCGAGGGGCATTGGTGCGGGCTCCTGACTGCCGAAGTATAGGGATCGACGGGCGGGAAAGTCAATAAACACGCGGTGTTTTCCGGCGAGGCGGTTGACTTGCCCCTTGGCCCTTGCCATACTGCGACCCCTATGAACTCGCTGGTCGTGACGGTGCTCGTTGTCTGCGCGGTGGCCATCACGGTGGGCCTCGTGGCGGTGCTCATCTCCCTCAAGCGGCTCATCGAGCGGGGCGACGCCGTCCTCGCCCTGATCGAGCGTGAGATCCGGCCCACCGCGAGCCAGCTGGGCGCCCTCACCGAGGAGTTGCGCGGCGTCTCCCACCAGGTGACGCTCGAGCTCGAGCGCATCGGACTGATCACCCGCCGGCTCGAAGACATCATCGGGACCATCGCCAAGGTGGTCGCGGTGCTGGGCGGGATCGCCCAGATCAGTCGGCTCACCGGCGTGGCCATGGGTCTCCAGCGCGGGCTCGGCGTGTTCATCTCTCGGCTCAAGGCACGGCAACGGTAAGGACGGCGCACATCGCAATGACGGATGCCAATCGTAATGGCGGAGGACGGGACATGACGGAAGAGCGGAACTCGGACGCGGCGGGCTATCTCGGCTGGTTCTTTCTCGGCGCGGTCGCGGGGGCGGCGGCGGCGCTGCTCCTGGCTCCGAAGAGCGGGCGCGAGACCCGCGAGCTCATCGCCGAGCAGGGGGGCGACGTGCTGAGCCGCGCGCGCGGCGCGGCGGGCGAGGCCAAGGTCAAGGCCGGCGACCTCTTCGAGAAGGGGCGCGAGTATTTCGAGGAGCAGACCAACCGGCTCATCACCGCCTTCGAGGCGGGCAAGTCTGCGATGCGGGAGGAGATTCGGCAGGGCCGGCCGGAAGCCTAGCCCGGCATGGCGGAGGTCGAGCTCCCGAATCCGAAGGAGCTGCACGAGCAGAGCGAGGACCGCTTCGGGCGGCGGGTTGCGCTCGTCACCGCCGTCTTCGCGGTCATCCTCTCCATCTCGTCGCTCGGCGGCAACAACGCGACCAAGGAGATGCTGCTCGCCCAGCAGAAGTCCTCCGACCAGTGGACCTTCTACCAGGCCAAGGTCATCCGGGAGCATCTGTACCGGGCGCAGAAGCAGCGCGTCGAGGTCGACCTCCTCGAGCGCGGCGCCGCGCTGAGGCCCGAAGTGCGCGAGAAGCTCGAGGCGCTCGCCAAGAAATGGGACGAGGAGGAGAAGCGTTACAACGCCGAGAAGAAGGACATCGAGAAAGACGCCAAGAAGCTCGAAGGGGTGCGCGACCTCAGCGCGACTCGCGATCCCTACTTCGATCTCGCCGAGGTCTTCCTCCAGATCGCCATCGTGATGTCCTCGGTGTCCATCCTCTCCCGGTCGCGGCCGGTCTTCTACTTCAGCCTGCTCCTCGCCGTCGTCGGGACCACCCTCACCTTCAACGGCTACTTCCTCTTCTTCCAGCTCCCCTGGCTCCACGAGGGCCACTGAGAGGAGGGACCGCGTCCCCCCGCGGGCTCACGAGCTCGGGAGTCCCCGCTCGGCGTTCTCGCACTCGGCGACGCGGGCGGCGAAGAAGGCCTGCTCGCGGCGGTTCCGGGTAAGGCTCAGGGCGCGGCGGTAGGCGGTGGCGGCCTCGGGCCAGCGGCCGAGGCGGCGCAGGCAGTCCCCGCGCGCCGCGGGGAGATGCTGGTAGCCGGCGAGCGCCGGCCCCTCGAGCGCGTCGAGGAGCGGCAGCGCCGCCGCCGGGCCCTCGGCCATGCTCACCGCCACCGCGCGATTGAGGGCGATCACCGGGGACGGCGTGAGGGCGGAAAGCCGCGCGTAGAGCTCGGCGATGGCCGGCCAGTCGGTGGCCTCCCACGCCGCCGCGCGCGCGTGGCAGGCGGCGATGGCGGCCTGAAGCGAATAGGGCCCCGCGCCCTCGAGAGGGCCCACGCGGTCGAGAAGAGCCAGGCCGCGGGCAATGCCCTTCGCATCCCAGAGCGCGCGATCCTGATCGGCGAGAAGGACCAGGTCTCCCCGCGCGTCGGTGCGGGCGGGCGCGCGGGCCGCCGTCAGCTCCATGAGGGCGAGGAGACCGAGCGCCTCCGGCTCCTCCGGCATCAGCTCCACCAAGGTGGATCCGAGCCGCCGCGCCTCCTCGAAGACTTCCGGACGCGAGAGCCGGTCGCCCTCGCGCGCGGTGTGGCCCTCGTTGAAGACGAGGTAGATGACCGCGAGGACGGAGCCGATGCGTGCCGGTAGCTCCGCCGCCTCGGGCACCGCATAAGGCAGGCGCCGGGTCCGGATCCGCCGCTTGGCGCGGACGATGCGCTGGGCAATGGTCGGCTCCGGCACGAGGAACGCCCGCGCGATCTCGCCGGTGGAAAGCCCGCCCACCAGGCGCAGGGTCAACGCCACCTGGCTCTCCGCCGCCAGCGCGGGATGGCAGCATGTGAAGATCAGGCGCAGGCGATCGTCGGCGATGACGGCGGGATCGTCCTCCGGCGGCTCCACCATGGCGGCGTCCCCGAGGGCCTCGATCTTGCTGTGGAGCCGACGGCGGCGCCGGAGCTGATCGCGGGCCCGGTTGCGCGCCACCGTCATCAGCCAGGCACCGGGATTGTCGGGCAAGCCGTCCACCGGCCAGTGGAGCAGCGCCGCCGCCAGTGCTTCCTGCACGGTTTCCTCGGCGGCGTCGAGATCCCCGAGCATGCGGGCCACCGAGGCGACGAGTCGGCCGTACTCGCCCCGGAAGACATGCTCGACGAGGAACCCGGCGCCGTCGAGGGCCGTCGCTACATCTCCCAGATGGGGCGCACTTCGATGAAGCCCTCCTCGCGGATCGGGAGCTTGGAGGCCCACTCGATGGCCTCCGCCTTGGAGGCGCAGTCGATCAAGTAGAACCCCCCGACGACCTCCTTGGTCTCGGCGAAGGGCCCGTCGGTGAGCTGGATCTGGCCGGCCTTGGTCCGGAGCCGGGTCGCCTCGGCCTGGGAGCGCAGCCGCTCGCCGTGCACCATCTTGCCCGCCGCGCGCAGGTCCTGTGCCACCTTCATGTGCTGGCCGACGATCTGCTTCACCTCCGCCTCGGTGCCTCTCTCGTCCGCCTGCTCGCTGCCGTGGATCATGAGCATGAATTTCATGGGATCTCCTTTCCGGGCGGGGGGCTTCCCTCGCCTCACCCTATACGACGTCCGGGCCGGCCCGGAATCGACCACCATCATCAACATGCCTGAGGCATGTTGACCGTGGGCGGAGGCATTCGCGGCGACCGGGGATAACCCGCTAGGGACGGCGGGTGATGCGGGCGCCGAGGGCGAGAAGCTTGCCCTCGATGTCCTCGTACCCGCGGTCGATCTGCTCGATGCTCCGGATGACGGTCTGCCCGTCGGCGCACAGCGCGGCGATGAGCAGCGCGATGCCCGCGCGAATGTCCGGGCTCGGGATGCCCCCGGGCTCGCCGCGGAGTCGGGCGGGGCCATGGACCAGGGCGCGGTGCGGATCGCAGAGGACCACGCGGGCGCCCATGCCGATGAGCCGATCCACGAAGAAGAGCCGGCTCTCGTACATCTTCTCGTGGAACAGCACCGTGCCGTCTGCCTGGGTGGCCGCCACCAGGGCTACGCTCATGAGATCGGCGGGGAACGCCGGCCAGGGGCCGTCGTCCACCTTCGGAATCGCGTCCCCGAGATCCGCCTGGATGACTAGCGGCGCCGCGCCCGAGACCGCGAGATCCTCGCCGCGCATCTCCGCGGTGATCCCGAGCCGCGCGAAGACGCCGAGGGCCATGCGCAGGTCGTCGCGCCGCACCCCCTCGATGACGACGTCGCCCTCCGTCACCGCCGCCAGCACCACGAAGCTCCCTACCTCCATGAAGTCCGGCCCCAGCGTGAAGTCGGCGCCGTGGAGCGTGGCGCCTCCGTAGATGGTGAGCACGTTGGAGCCGATGCCGTCGATGCGCGCCCCCATCTGCACGAGGAGCGCGCAGAGGTCCTGGACATGCGGCTCGGAGGCCGCGTTGCGGAGCACGGTGATCCCCTCTGCCCGCACCGCCGCCAGCACCACGTTCTCGGTGGCGGTGACGGAGGCTTCGTCGAGGAGGATGTCGGCGCCGCGCAGCCGGGACGCGGTCAGACGCAGCTCGCCGTCCTCGTGGCGGTATTCCGCCCCCAGCGCGGCGAGGCCCAGGACGTGGGTGTCCACGCGCCGTCGCCCGATGCGGTCGCCGCCCGAGTGGCCGAACTCCGCGCGGCCTTCGCGCGCCAGCAGAGGGCCCATGAGCACCAGCGCCCCGCGTATCTTCCGGAGCAGCTCGGGGTCGGGGCGGGTGCCGCGGAGGACGCCGGCGCGCAGGGTCGCGGTGTGGCGATCGGACCGCGTGACCTCCACCCCCAGGCCCTCCACCATCGCGAGCAGGGTGCGCACGTCGTCGATGTCGGGCAGATTGCGCAGGGTGACGGGCTCGGAGGTGAGCAGCGCGGCCGCCACGGTGGGGAAGGCGGCGTTCTTGTTTCCCCCCGGACGGACCTTGCCCTTGGTGCGGGTGCGGCCCTCGATCACGAACTCGGCCACCGGATGACTCCGCGCGGGGCCCTAGCGGCGGAAGTCGGCCCGCTCGGGCAGGATGCGATCCGCGATCAGGTTCCGCATCATCTCCACGGTCCCGCCGCCGATGGCGAACATGCGCGCGTCCCGCACCATCCGCTCCAGCGGCAACCCGCGTCCATAGCCGGCGGCGCCGTGGATCTGCAGCGCCTGATTGGTGACCTCCTGGGCCATTTCCGCCGCGAAGGTCTTGGCCTTGGCCGCCGCGAGCGGCTCGGGAAAGCCGTCCGCCGAGGTGCTGGCCGCGCGGTGGATGAGGAGCCGGGCCGCGTCGAGCTTGATCGCCATGTCGGCCAGCTTCCAGCGTATGCCCTGGAAGTCCGCGATGGGCCGCCCGAACTGGTGGCGCGATTGCGCGTAGGCGAGTGCGTGCTCGTAGGCCCCCTGCGCCAGCCCCAGCGCCACCGCGGCTGCGCCCAGGCGCTGGCTGTTGTAGGCGCGCATGAGCCGCTTGAAGGCGTCGGGCGGGCCCACCAGCACCTGCTCGGCGGGCACGCGGCACCGATCGAAGCGCAGGCGTCCCTCCGGAATCCCGCGAAGCCCCATGGTGCGGTCGCGCTCGCCGACCGTGAAGCCCGGGGTGTCGCGCTCCACGAAGATGCCCCCGATGCCCTCGGCGCCGGGGCGGTCCCCCATGCGGCAGTAGACGAGGTAGAGGCGCGACGTTCCCGCGCCGGTGATCCAGCGCTTCTCACCGCCCAGCGTCCAGCCCTCCGGAGCCTCGTCGGCGCGGGTGACGAGATCGGTGGCGGCAGAGCCCGCCTCGGGCTCGGTAATGGCGATGGCGGGCTTCTCGCCGTCCTCCAGCACCCAGGGGAAATAGCGACGCTTCTGGGCCTCGGTGCCATAGGCGGCGAGCGCCCCCACCACGCCGAGGCTACCTTCCACGACGATTCGGGCGGTGACGCCGCAACTGCGCGCTATCTCCTCCACCACCAGGAGCACGTCGAGCACCGAGCCGCCGGGGCCGCCATACGCTTTGGGGATGGTGATCCCCATGAAACCCGCGCGGACGAGGTCCTTGACGTTGTCCCAGGGATAGGCCTCCTCGGCGTCCCAGCGCGCCGCCCGCTCGCGGAAGACCCCGTCGGCCAGCTCGCGCGCCCGCGCGCGCAGAGCCCCCTGCGCCGGCGTCAGCTCAAAGTCCACAGGTGATGTCACGGATGCCGGGCCAGATGGGATGGCCCGGCATCAGATGTGGATGGCCTGGCCGAGCGCCGCGAGTGTCGCCTCCAGCGCGGCCTCGGACAAGGTGGGATGCGCGTGGATGGTGTGCATCAGCTCCTCGAGCGTGGCCTCGAGCGTCCGCCCGACGGCGAACTCGTGAATCAGCTCGGTGGCCTCGGGCCCCACGATGTGCACGCCGAGGATCTCGCCGGTGCGCTTGTCCGCCACCACCTTGAGGAAGCCCTCGGTGTCGCCCAGCGCCACCGCCTTGCCGTTCGCGGTGAACGGAAAGCGCCCCACGCTCACCTCGCGGCCATTGCCCTTGGCCGCCGCCTCGGTGAGGCCGATGGAGGCCACCTGGGGTCGGCAATACGTGCACGAGGGGACATTGCCGTAGTCCACCGGACGCGGCGTCTGGCCGGCGATGGCCTCGGCGGCCACCACGCCCTCCGCCATCGCCTTGTGGGCGAGAAGCTGACGGCCCGCCATGTCGCCGATGGCGTAGACCCCCTTCACCGAGGACTCGCCGGTGGGCCCCACCGTGACGAAGCCGCGGTCCATGGTGATGCCGAGGGCCTCGAGCCCGAGGCCGTTGGTGCGCGCGGCTCGACCCACCGCCATCAACACCTGGTCCGCGCGCAGTGTCTCGACCTTGCCCTCCGCCTCCACCTCCACCGCGACGCCGGCCGAGCCCGGCGTCACCGACTTCACCCGTACGCCGGTGCGGATGGTGATGCCGCGGCGGCCGAAGAGCCGGGCGATCTGGGTCGACGCCTCCTCGTCCTCGATGGGGAGCACGCGCGGCAGCGCCTCGAGCACGGTGACCTGGGTGCCGTAGGCGGCATAGACGTCGGCGAACTCCATGCCCACCGCGCCCGCGCCGATCACGACCAGCGAGGCAGGCCGCCCCTCGTTCCGCACCGCCCCGTTGGATGAGATCACCGTCTTCTCGTCGATGGTGACGCCGGGCAGGGACTTGGGCTCGGAGCCGGTGGCCAGGATCACCGCGCGCCCGGCTTCCAGGGTCTGCGCGCCGTCCTTCCCCGTCACCTCCACCACGTTCCTCGCCTTGAGCGTCCCGCGGCCGGGGAAGAGCGTGATCTTGTTCTTGCGAAAGAGGAACTCGACGCCCTTGGCCATCCGGTCGGCCACCCGACGCGAGCGCTGGATGGCCTGGGCGTAGTCGGCCTTCCACTCGCCCACGGTGATGCCGAACTCCTCGGCGCGCGAGAAGAGGCTCACCACCTCCGCATTGCGCAGGAGGGCCTTGGTCGGGATGCAGCCCCAGTTGAGGCAGACGCCGCCAGGCCGATCGTCCTCGACCACCGCGACCGATAGCCCGAGCTGGGCGCCGCGGATGGCGGCCACATAGCCACCGGGGCCGGTGCCGATGCCGACGACGTCGAACTTCTGGGCGGCGGCCATGGCTAGATCACCATCTCTACAGCAGGAGCCGGAGCGGCTCTTCGAGCAGACGCTTGACGTCCTGGAGGAAGCGCGCGCCCATGGCCCCGTCCATCACGCGGTGGTCGCAGGAGATGGTCACCTTCATGCGGCGGCCGGTGGCGAGGGCTCCGTGGTCCACCACCGGGCGCTCGAGTACCGAGCCCACCGCCAGGATGGCGCCTTCGGGGGGATTGATGATGGCCGAGAACTCCTCGACGTCGAACATGCCGAGATTGGAGATCGAGAAGGTGGCCCCGGACAGCTCGGAGGCGCGGAGCTTGCCCGCCCGCGCCCGCTCGGCGAGGTCGCGCGCCTCCACCGCGATCTGCACGAGCGGCTTGACGTCGCAGTCGCGCAGCACCGGGGTGATGAGGCCGCCCTCGAGCGCCACCGCGAGCCCGATGTGGGCGCGGTGGTACTGGCGAATGGCCGAGCCCTGCAGCGACGCGTTGACGCCGGGGTGCTTGAGGAGGGCGAGCGCGCAGGCGCGGATCACGAGATCGTTGACGGAGACCTTGGGGTTGCCGTCCAGCGCGTTCAGCTCCGCGCGCAGCTCCCACGCCCGGTCCATGGCGACCTCGGAGGTGACGTAGAAGTGCGGCACCGGCGCCTTGGAGGTCGGCATGCGCTTGGCGATGGTCGCGCGCATGGGCGTGAGCGGCACGTCCTCGTACTCGGCCTCGGTCCGCGCGGGAATGACGAAGGGCGCGCGCGCCGGCGCCGCAGTGGCGGCGGGGGGCGGCGCGGCCACGGCGGCAGGCGCGCCCGGCACGGCGGGAGGGGCGGCCAGCGCCGCCTCGACATCGCGACGGATGATGCGGCCACCGGGACCGCTGCCCTGCAGCCGGGCGAGATCCACGCCGGACTGGGCGGCGACCTTCTTCGCCAGCGGCGAGGCCTTGACGCGGCCGCCCGGGGCGGCTCCCCCGGAGGGAGCGCCGCTCGCGACGAGGCGCGGCCCCGTCGGCGCGGTGGCCGCGGGGGCCATTGCCGGCGACGGGCTTGGCACCGCCTGCGGGCGCGGCGCGCCAGACTCGGGGGTGAGCGGCACGACCTTGTCCGTCGCCGGGGTGGACTTGTAGGTCTCGGTGGCAGGCAGCGGCCCGGGTATGGCCGCGGGCGGGGCAGCCGCCGGCTTGGCGGCGCCTCCGGACGCCGGCGCTGGTGCGGACCCAGATGCGGAAGTGGCGGCCCCCGGAGCGGGCGCGGCGGACGCGCCCGCGACCAAGGTATTGATGTCGTCGGCGGGCTCCGCGATGACCGCGATCAGCTCGCCCACCGGCACCTGGGCGCCCTCTCCCACCACCACCTTCCGGAGGACGCCGGACCCGAAGGCCTCGAGCTCGACATTGGCCTTGTCGGTCTCGACCTCCGCGATCACGTCCCCGCCCTTGATCACGTCGCCTTCCTTCTTCAGCCACTTGATGACCTTGCCGGTCTCCATGGCGTCCGACAGCTTCGGCATCACCACCTTGGTGATCATCGGTTGCAGATCTGCCGGATCGCGTCCGCGATCTTGGCCCGGGACGGGGTCTTGAGCTGCTCGAGGTTTTTCGCGTACGGCATGGGGGCGTTCTCGCCGGTGACGCGCACCACCGGCGCGTCGAGATCGTCGAAGGCCTCCTCGGTGATCTCGGAGGCGATTTCCGATCCCATCCCCGCGAAGCCCGCGCCCGCTTCGAGCACCACCGCCCGGTGGGTCTTCCGCACCGACGACACGATGGTGTCGGTGTCCATGGGGCGGAGCGTGCGGGGATCCACCAGCTCCACCGAGATGCCCTCCTTGGCGAGCTCCTCCGCCACCTCCATGGCGCGGTACATCATGCCCATGTAGGCGACCACGGTGACGTCCGTCCCCTCGCGGCGCACGATGGCCTTGCCGAGCGGGATGGTGAAGTCGGGATCCTCGGGCACCTCGCCCTTGACCGCGTAGAGCGTCTCCGCTTCGATGAAGATCACCGGGTTGTCGTCGCGGATGGCCGACTTGAGCAGGCCCTTGGCGTCGGCGGGCGTGGTAGGGCGCACCACCTTGAGCCCGGGCACGTGGTAGAAGTACGTCTCCATGCTCTGGGAGTGCTGGGCGGCGAGCTGGGCGGCGGGCCCGCCGGGCCCGCGCACCACCAGCGGGATCGGGTACTGGCCGCCGGACATGTAGCACATCTTGGCCGCCGAGTTGACGATCTGGTCGAGCGCGAGAATCGAGAAGTTGAACGTCATCATCTCGATCACCGGGCGCAGGCCCAGCATGGCCGCGCCCACCCCCACGCCGGTGAAGCCGGACTCGCAGATGGGCGTGTCGATGATCCGCTTCTCGCCATAGGCCTTGAGGAGCCCCTGGGTCACCTTGTAGGCGCCGTCGTAGAGCCCGACCTCCTCGCCCATCACGAAGACCCGCGGGTCGCGGTCCATCTCCTCGCGGAGGGCCTGATTCAGCGCTTCCCGGTACGTGATGATGGCCATGGGCTCAGTCCTTGTACACGTCCCTGAAGAGTTCATCTGGAGGCGGCTCCGGAGAGGCCTCCGCGAAGGCCACCGCCTCGTCCACCCGGTCGAACACCTCTTTCTCGACGAGCTTGACGTCGGCCTCGCCGAGGATCCCGTCCCGGAAGCAGCGCTCGGTGAGGAGGACGATGGGGTCGCGCTCCTTCTCGCGCTCCACCTCCTCCTTGGTCCGGTACACCGAGCCCGCGGGGTCGCGCATCGAGTGGCCGCGGAAGCGATAGGTCCGGGCCTCGATGAGGGTCGGCGTCCGGTCCTTGCGCGCGCGCTCGACCGCCCGCCCCACGCACTCCCGCATCGCCAGCACGTCCATGCCGTCCACCGCCTCGCCGGGCATGCCGTAGGTCTCCGCGAACCGCCACACCTCGGTCTGGGAGAGGGCGCGGTGGATGGCGGTGCCCATGGCGTAGCGGTTGTTCTCGCAGATGAAGATCACGGGGAGCTTCCAGAGCGCGGCGAGGTTCATCGACTCGTGGAACTCCCCCTCCGGCACCGCCCCGTCGCCGAAGTAGCAGAGGACGACCTGGTCGCCCCCCTGGTACTTGCAGGCGAAGGCGGCCCCGGTGGCCAGCGGCAGGTGCGCGCCCACGATCCCGTGGCCGCCCAGGAAGTTGACGCTCTTGTCGAAGAAGTGCATCGAGCCGCCCTTGCCCTTGCAGAGCCCGTCGATGCGGCCGAACAGCTCCGCCATGGCCCGCTTGGGGTCGCACCCCTTGGCCAGGCAGTGCCCGTGGTCGCGGTACGAGGACACCGCGTAGTCGTCGAGACGGATCACGGACGTCGCCCCCACTGCCACCGCCTCCTGGCCGATATAGAGGTGGAGGAAGCCGCCGATCTTGCCGAGGGTGTACATCTCGGCCGCCTTCTCCTCGAACCGGCGGATCAGCGCCATCTGGTAGACGAGGCGCCGGGCGAGCTCGGTGTCGAGCCGGGGGGCCAGGGTCGCGGTCTTGGCTTGCGCCATCAAGGGTCCTCCTGAACCTATCGTACCGCGGGAACGCCGCGACGGCTCGCCGGCGTCCTACCCGCGCATCACGCTGAGCTCGTCCACGGACAGGCGCCGGCGGAGCTGGAAGATCGAGACGATGATGGCGAGCCCCACCGCCACCTCGGCGGCGGCCACCGCCATCACGAACAGGGCCAGGGCCTGCCCGGCGGCGCCGCCGTGCGCGCGGCCGAACGCCACCAGCGCGAGGTTCGCCGCATTCAGCATCAGCTCGATGGACATGAAGATGATGAGCGGGTCGCGCCGGATGAGCACCCCCAGCACGCCGATGGCGAAGAGCACCGCCGAGAGCGCGACGTAGTAGGACGGAGGGACCATGGCTCAGGACGCCTTGCGCTTCGTCAACGCCATTACGCCCACGATGGCGGCGAGGAGGAGCACGGAGGACACCTCGAACGGGAAGAGGAAGTCGGTGAGGAGCAGCCGGTAGAGCGGCTCCACCCCGATGGGCGCCCCCGCGGCGGGGGGGCCGGCCTGGAAGGCCCCGGAGCGGAGGATGAGCAGCACCTCCAGCAGCAGCACGCCGGTCAGGGGGACGGCCAGCCAGCGCTGGGCGTGCAGCGGGTCCGGCCCCGTCTCCTCCTTGCCCGGGATGAGCACCATGATCGCGAACACGAAGAGCACCGCGATGGCCCCCGCGTAGACGATGACCTGGATGAGGGCCAGGAACTGCGCCTGAAGCATCAGGTACAGCGCGGCCACCCCGGCCAGGTTCACGGTGAGGAACAGCGCCGAGTGGATGGGGTTGCGCAGGAGGATCACGCCCAGTGCCGAGCCCGCCACCAGCACGGCCAGGAGGAGGAAGCCCGGGAACTGCATCAGATCCTCCGGTCCGCGGGAATCGGCACCGGGGAGGTCGGCCATCCGTCGGGCCCGGCCGGATCGAGGGCCAGGAGGGTCTCCTTGTCGTAGATCATCCCCAGGCGGCTGAAGGAGGAGAATTCGAGGATGCCCGTGTCCATGCGGATGGCGTCCTCGGGGCAAGCCTCCACGCAGTATCCGCAGAAGACGCACTTGCCGAGGTCGATGTCGAAGCGCTCCGGCACCTTCTCGATCTCGGGATTGGGGTGCTCGCTGGCCACGATGTAGATGCAGTGGGCCGGGCACACCGTCTCGCACATCATGCAGGCGACGCAGCGGGGCGAGCCGTCCTCGCGGCGCACCAGGCGGTGCAGGCTGCGCAGGCGCGGCGAGTAGGGACGGCGCTCCTCCGGGTACTCGATGGTCACCGCGCCCCGCACGCCCTTGACCCCGAGCATGCGCTGGGTGTGCTTCCACATGTTCGAGAAGAAGCGCACCCCGGTGAGCCGGAGGCCCGCCAGGATCTCGAGCAGATAGAAACGCTGACGCAGACTCAGCCGGCTCGAGTGCCGCGGGTCCATCGGCTGCCCGGGGCGCTGGTACTGGGCCGGCATGGTCTATCTCCCCACCGCGAGGAGCACGAGGCTCGTCACGACGATGTTCA
>Ga0137403_10003878_pt1 | contig 17788 bp, 16 predicted proteins | sample CZOMad2_1_16fung_FD_122057 | JGI IMG/M metagenome (GOLD analysis project Ga0137403, IMG submission 122057) | Vadose zone soil fungal communities from Angelo Coast Range Reserve, California, USA - CZOMad2_1_16fungal (Hybrid Assembly) | ecosystem: Environmental > Terrestrial > Soil > Vadose zone...
ATGGCTATTGGCAGACGATCGCGTGGCTTCGACGTTGCCCAACATCTATAACGAAGAGCAGCTGATTGAATTCGCCAGGGCCCCCGAATGTCCCCCGCTCACGAGCGACGACATGGCACGGATCAACGATCTCCATTCCGATAATTTCGGCGTCGAAGAAGAACCGCCGAAATTCAAAGGAACAATGGAGCTGCCGAAGGAAACGGTGGTTGCGTGACGCAACGTGGAGACGGCCTGCTCTCAGGCCGTTCGAGGCTCTTGTAGATTTTTATGATCGAATATCGGCATTTACCGCACGTTTCTTCGTTCCGTGCTAATCCAATTGTATTGATCAAAGAAGGCGAGGAATGGCCATACTGCGGTTCGATCTTTGATCTGATGTGGTAAACGCGCCGAGATTTGCCCTAACGGCCTGAGGGCAGGCCGTCTCCATTCTCCTTCCTGCCTAATCCGATTCGTCTTCTTCCTCGACGGGCTCAGCGCGACGGACTTCCGGTTGTTCGCGAGCGCGCCGCTGCTGGCGGCTAGCTAGCTTCTCACCGTGGTAAATTTCCTTGAACACGTCAGCAATCATCGGGGCAGCAGCGGAACCACCATGGACCTTGCTACCGACGTCTCCCTCGTAAACCGCCGCAAACGCGTATTTCGGTTGATCGGTGGGCAAAAATCCGGAGAACCACGCTGCGGTGCGTTCTTTGTGTTTGGGTCCCCACTGCGCGGTGCCGGTTTTGCCGGCGACTTCAACATTATCGAGGCTCGCTTGATGCGCGGTTCCGCCCGCACCATTCACGACGTCGGTCATTCCAGTGCGCACCTGGTCCAGCGTGCCGGACGAAAGATCTAGTGTTCGTTTTGCGCGCACCTGGTAGGCGGTCACGATCTGGTTGTCGAATGTCTGCACCTGTTGGACCAGGCGAGTTTGATAAACCGTTCCGCCGTTGGCGATAATCCCCATGGCTTGGGCCATTTGCAACGGCGTTGCCTGAATGTCGCCCTGACCGATCGACATGTTTGCGATATCGCCATTGAGGATTCTGCGTCCGTGCGTTGCCTTCATGTATTCGTCGTTCGGGATGCGGCCTTCGGCTTCGCCGCGTAACGGGATCCCGCACTTGGCGCCGAAGCCCAGCTTCAACGCCCAATCGATGATTGGCGCCGCACCGGTCTTGATGCCGACCTGATAAAACCACGTGTCGCACGATTCAGTGAGCGCCTGCACGAAGTTTAACGCACCGCGATCGCTCTTTTTCCAGTTATGGAAAGTGACATTGCCGACCTGAATTGCCGGCACGCATTGGTATTGGTCGTCCGGGTAGACGGCATGGGCTTCCAGTGCAGCAATGCCCACGGCAACTTTGAACGTCGACCCAGGGGGGTAAGACGAACGATAGGCTCGCGGCAAAAGCGGAATGTTCGGATCGTCCTGCAACATTTTGAGTTGCTCGGCAGAGATCGACGGCACAAACAAGTTGGGGTCGTAAGTGGGCCAGGACGCCAGTGCGAGAATATCGCCGTTGTTCGGATCGATGATCACCATCGCGCCGCGTTTTGCCTTGGCCTCCAGCGCCTTTTCCGCCAGTTGCTGAAGGCGCAAATCAATAGTGGTGACTACGTTGTATCCAGGCTCCGGCGGGGTGACTAGTTTCTCCGAGGTCTTTCGGCCGTCCTTGTCGAAAGTGAGTTTATATTCGCCGTGTTTGCCGGTGAGCATCGCATTAAAGGTCTGCTCCAGTCCCTCGCGTCCCTCCGTTTCAGGCCAGAGCGTTTCGTGATTATCGACGATACCGTCGGGATTTCTCCCGGTCTTCCCGGTATACCCAACAATCTGACCAGCGACTTTTCCGTTCGGGTAAGTCCTCACATAAATGGGGCGAACCATCATGCCAGCCGGTAGATCACCTTTGACTTTTTCGTACTCTTGCTGACTCAGATTCTGCGCGATCTCCAGCGGCATGATTCCACGGTTGCGGTAATGGCGAAGGATCGCGTCATCAGAAATCCGGAGCCGGCGGCCGATCAACTTGCCAGCGTAATCTATCTTTTCCTTCGCAAAGTTGAGTGCCTGCGCATCGGAAAAATCCAGAGGTGTCGGGAAATTAATGACGAGATTATAACTGAGCCGATTTTGTGCGAGCGGCGCGCCGTTGCGGTCTGTGATCTGCCCACGTGGAGCCGGAACATCGAGAATGTAAGTGCGTGCCAGCTTTTGCGTCTCGAACGTCGGGATAATCGTCTCTTCTTCCGGCGCAGCACTTGGAGTCGTCGCAGGCGCAGGCGTTGACATTAGCGTTTGCGCACGTGTGGCCACCGCTGGCGTCACGATCGACAATGCGATCCACCAGACCACATTTCTCGTGAATATCATTCTGAGCGAAAGCGAGGAATCTCTGATCATTTTCCGGTCGAATTATACAATAGACAGAGATGCTTCGCTTCGCTCAACATGACAGCGTCGTCAATGGCTTTGCAGGAATCGGTGCAGTTCTTCGGCCAGCTTTCGGCCAATTCCTTCCGTGGCAGCGATCTGCTCGACGCTTGCTTTGCGGAGACGATTCACGGAGCCAAATCGCCGCAGCAACAGATTTTTCCGATTCTGGCTCACACCGGGGCAATCGTCGAGAATGCTTTCTTCGACTCGCTTTTTCATCAGCAGTTGATGATACGCATTGGCAAAGCGATGCGCCTCATCGCGAATGCGCTGAAGTAAGCGCAACGCAGGAGAATCCATTGGAAGTCGCAAAGGCAACGCGCGGCCCGGACGGTAAATCTCCTCGTGTTCCTTTGCCAGGCCAATGATGGGAAGATCGTGCAAGCCTAATCGCTGCAATTCCCGACACGCGGCTGAAAGCTGGCCTTTGCCGCCATCGACAATAATTAAGTCCGGTAATCTGACAGGCGGAGGCAATTTCTGCTCCGCTGATTGGATGTTGGACGTTGGACGCTGGGCGTGGGGCGTTTGCAGTTCCACGCGCCGAGCAGCATCAAAAGCATTTTCCTGCGAGTAATCCGCCGAGTCCGGATTCGCCTCGCGCGTTTCCAACAAAACGCGTGAGTATCTTCGTCGCACTACCTCGGCCATACTGGCAAAGTCGTCCTGTCCTTCGACAGTGCGTACACGATACCGCCGGTAACAGTTCTTGTCGGGCACGCCGTCCCTGAAACAAACCATCGATGCAACGACGTGTGTCGTGGAAATATTCGAGATATCGAAACACTCCATCACCCGCGGGGCATCGGCTAGTCGCAGCGCGTCGGCCAGAGCGCGTACGTCCGCCATGGGATCTATTGAGCTGGGTAAAGTACCGCGCGTAAATCGACGCGTTGGTCTTGTCGTATTCCGCAAGTCCGCAACCATGTTGCGAAGTTCGGCCGCTTTCTCGAAATCCATTTTCTCCGCGGCCTTGTGCATTTCGCTTTCCAGCGTCGAAATCATTTCCCTCGAATGTCCTTCCAGAAAATCGCACGCCTGCGCCACACGCTCGCGGTATTGGTCCGTGCTAATTTCGCTCAAGCGCACCGGCACTTGATAAGTCGACGATTTCAATTCCCGTTCTGTCGGAGCGCCCCGGCCAAAGGTGAGCACACCAAACTTTTTGCGCATGAAATTCAACGTCTGCCGCAGCGCCCCGGCATGCGCGTAGGGACCAAAGTAGCGACTGCCGTCCTCTTTTTTGAACCGGGCCAACCGAAAGCGCGGCCATTCTTCCGAAAGATCGACCCTGACTACGAGGAATCGCTTGTCGTCACGGAAGGAAACGTTGTAACGCGGCCGGTATTCCTTGATCAGTTTGCCCTCAAGCAAAACAGATTCCGCATCGCTCCGAACGGTATGCGTCTCAAAATCCCACGTCGTCTCCAGCATGGCGCGTGTTTTCAAATCGGCCTGCGCCAACTTGGACGGCAGGAAGTATGAACCCACTCGTTTGCGCAGGTCGCGCGCTTTGCCCACGTAAATCACTCGGTTGAACCGGTCACGCATCAGGTACACACCAGGCTTGTGCGGCACTTCGTGCACCTTCTTTTGCAAATCGGGCTTCTGTTTTCCTGATGCAGCCATGCGGCTGCAAATTTACGCGAGAAAAGTGCAGCTGGAAACCCGACGATGCCTAGCTGCTCAGAGTCAAAATGATACCGTAGCCGATGTAGCCACGACCCTGTGGGCCGTCTTCTGCGGTGTGAATAGCAGCGCCGGGGCCGGCCACAGGCCGGTGGCTACAACATTTGTCACATCAAACTACAGAAAAGCGCCCGCAGAACTTTCCGCGGGCGCTCTTAATTTTAACGGAAAACGCTTTTCCTTTATGGCCTTGTCGTTGTGGTGGTGGTCGTTTCCTCGTGTTTAACGACGACAGGCTTGGCCAACACAACTTTGCGCACCACGACTCGGTCCCCCACAGTTGTATAATACACTGTTGCCGGCATGTTCGGACGAACCTCCGACAAAGTCACAACGCGACCGTCCGGATCTACAACAGACGTGTCGTTGGTGTAGTAATAGCGGACCGGCGCCGCGTTCGTCCCTGGTTGGAACATGAAGTAATCCGAATCCGGCGTGTAAGTCACGATATTGCCCGCAGAACTAGTAGTTGTCTGCTGAGTCGTTGTCGTGCCTGTGATCGGATCCGTGGTAGTGGTCGTCGTTGTGGTCTGCGCGAATGCTACTCCAACTGCAGCTGAGTAGATCAGCGCCGCTGCCAAGATTTTCTGTAATCTCGTTTGTTTCATATTTGTCCCTCTGCTTTGATTAAACCGATGTTCTGGATTGTGTATGTCCCCGGCCCCTTAATGCCGGGGTTTTTTCAGTTACGACTTCGAATCGTAACTTCGGCCTTGGGCGGTCGTCTTTTGGACGGTAAACCGGTTCGCTGTGCCAGAGCAGCGTAAGGTAATTTATGCAAATACTGCCCGGTTTCCGTGATTTCCTCCCCGAGGACTGCGCAAGACGCAATTACATCTTTTCGCGCTGGCGCGAAGTCGCCTGTCGGTACGGTTTCGTGGAATGGGAAGGACCTCCGCTGGAGCCAACTGCGCTATACAAGAAAAAGAGCGGCGAAGAAATTATCGATCAACTTTTTAATTTTACCGACAAGGGCGAACGCGAAGTGGCACTGCGACCGGAGCTGACGCCCACGCTCGCCCGGGTGATCGCCGCGCACGAGCGCGAATTCAAGAAACCGCTGAAATGGTTTTCCATCGGGCAATTCTTCCGCTACGAAAAACAGCAGCGCGGCCGGCTGCGCGAGCATTTTCAGTTGAACTGCGACATCATTGGTGAACCGGATCTCGGCGCTGATATCGAGCTGGTCGCGCTGTGCATCGATGTTTTGCGTGCGTTCGGACTCACTGAGAAGGATTTCGTGGTCCGAATCAGTGACCGCGAATTTTGGACAGATTTTCTGCGTGAAAAAAACGTGCCGGCAGATCGCTGGGACGAATTCCTGCAGACGATTGACAAATCTGGCCGCGAGCCGCGGGAGATGACCGCCAGGAAACTCGGCAACCTGGCCGACCCCGTTTTTGCAACTTTGAAGAACGGCGGAAAAAGCGAGAAGCTCGACAAACTCGTCGATGGCCTGCGCGGACGCGGCCTGGCAGATTTTGTGTCGATCGACATCGGCATCGTTCGCGGCCTTGCTTACTACACCGGGATGGTGTTCGAGGCGTTCGATCGCGCTGGAAAATTTCGGGCTATCGCCGGTGGTGGACGTTACGACAACTTAATCGCACAACTCAGCGACGGCGCCGTCTCGCTGGCTGCGCTCGGTTTTGCCATGGGCGACGTCGTTCTCGGCGAATTAATCAACGAAATCCTGCGCGCCAGCGAAGCGATGCTGAAAGCAATCGCGAGCGCCAGAGCCATCGACGTCTACGTGGTAATCGCCAAGGAAGAGCGCCGCGCCGATGCCCTCCGGCACATCCAGCAATTGCGCGATGGCGGCTATCGTGTCGATTACCCGCTCTCTCCGACGAAAGTCGGCCGGCAATTCCAAGCCGCCGAGGATGCGGGCGCAGCGCTTGCGATTCTTTACGGCGACGAGTGGCCACAGGTGAAAGTAAAGAATCTCACTACGCGAGAAGAATCGCTAATTGATCATCGTGCATTGCTGGACAGCGTTACAAAATTCTTCAACATGCCCGGTTCCGTCTGACCATGTACCGCACCCAAGATTGCAATTCGCTTCGCAAAACCGATATCGCCAAGCAGGTCACGCTTGCAGGGTGGGTAAATGTTACGCGCGACCATGGCGGCGTAATCTTCATTGATCTGCGCGATCGCGAAGGGCTGACCCAGGTTGTTTTCCGTCCTGAGGAAAACGCGGAACTGGCTAAGGAAGCGCACGATTTACGCAGCGAAGACGTAATCGAGGTCTCGGGTCGCGTCGCCGCTCGGTTGCCGGGCACTGAAAATCCAAAGCTCGCCACCGGCGATATCGAGGTCATCCCGAATCGGCTGCGAATTTTGAATCGCGCCGACGTGCTGCCGTTTCCGATCGACGCCGAGCCGCAGAATGAAGATTTGCGAATGACGTACCGGTATTTCGATCTGCGGCGGCCACGGCTTGCCCGGAACCTGCTCTTACGCCATGTCGCTGCGAAAGCGACGCGCGATTACCTCGACAGCCAGGGGTTTGTCGAAGTCGAAACGCCGATTCTTTCCAAGAGCACGCCCGAAGGCGCGCGAGATTTTTTGGTTCCAAGCCGGATCACGCCGGGAAAGTTTTATGCGCTGCCGCAGGCGCCGCAGCAATACAAACAACTGCTCATGGTGGCCGGAGTGGAAAAGTATTTTCAAATCGCGAGATGTTTTCGCGACGAAGATCTGCGCGCTGATCGCCAACCGGAGTTTACGCAAATCGATATCGAAGCGTCGTTTGTGACGCCGGACGACATTTTTGCGCTCACTGAAGGGATGCTCGCTTCGATTTTCAAAATGACGCTCAACGTCAACGTCAAAACGCCCTTCGATCGTCTTACTTATCGTGAAGCAGTGAGCCGATACGGCAGCGATAAACCAGATCGCCGCTTCGGAATGGAGCTTGTCGATCTTGGAGCAGTTTTTCGCGAAAGCAGTTTCAAAGTTTTCCGCAGCGCGCTCGATGCCGGCGGCGTAGTGAAAGCAATCAACGCAAAAGGCTTCGCCGGAATCACGATCGGGCAAGCCGATGAGCTCACCGAAATTGCAAAGTTGTACGGCGCAAAGGGACTCGCCTTTATCAAAATCGAAAACGGCGAATGGAAATCCCCGATCGTGAAATTTTTCTCGGACGCCGAAAAGACGGCGCTGCAATCGAATCTAAACATCGAGGAAGGCGATTGCGTTTTCTTCGGAGCCGACAAATGGGAAGTCGCCTGTGAAGTGCTCGGCCGCTTGCGGCTGCGCATCGCCGAGATGCAAAAGCTCACGCCTGCTGTTGAAACCTGGGATTTTCTTTGGGTCACAGATTTTCCGCTTTTCGAATGGAGCGCCGAAGAAAACAAATGGAACGCAATGCATCATCCCTTCACACGTCCTAAAGCGGCGGACATCCAACTGTTCGAGGCGAAGAAATACGCAGAGGTTCGCGCCGAAGCGTACGACGTGGTTTTGAACGGGGTTGAGATCGGCGGCGGCAGCATCAGAATTCACGAACCGGAGCTGCAAGCGAAAATGTTCGAGGCGTTGGGGATTAGCCCGGAGCTTCAGCAACGCCAGTTTGGCCATTTGCTGCGCGCACTTCGCCTCGGTGCGCCACCGCATGGTGGCATTGCGCCTGGCCTCGATCGCATCGTGATGCTCATCTGCGGCGAACAGAGTATCCGCGAAGTCATGGCATTTCCGAAAAATAATCGTGGGATGGACTTGATGTCGAACTCACCTTCGGAAGTCGATCCCCGCCAGCTACGCGATTTGGGAATCAAACTGGCTCAAGACAAAAAACCGTAGCGCCAGACTCTAGTGCTTCAGTAACCCAGCGCCTTCTTTCGCTCTTCTGCGGTAGGCAAAGGATCCTTGCGGGCTGTAATCGCCTCGCCGCCCGAGTCCTTGACCTCCTGTGCCTTGACCGCATTCACCTCGGTATCTTTCGCGAATTCCGGTGGCAGATCCATGTCCGAATAGATGGCGTGCACGGGGCATACCTCTACACATGCCATGCAATCAATGCATTCATCCGGGTGAATCACCAGTTGTGTCTCGAGTTCGTAAAAGCACGCGACCGGGCACACTTCTACACAGTCAGTGAATTTACATCCGTTACATTTCTCGGTGACGATGTGGGCCATGGAATTTTCGGTGGTTGAAAGTCGAAAAGAATCCCAGCGACACGGGGCAGGTCAATTCCTATTTCAATATACTGTCAGACCGCTGGCGTGCGCTGCTCGGGGCCGGTCCGAAAAAGGATTGCCACGCAAAAAGTGACGATGGTGCCGAAGCAGATCCACCAGGGGAATTCCATCACCGGCAGCCAGCCCGGCTGCGTGTACAGCTTGCCGCCGAAAAGGCCCGCAATCTTGTTGGGAAGACCGCTCAGGATGACAACGACGATAAAGCCGAGAATCATCGCGACCATGTTGCCGCGGTCGCTGCCGCGGGACTTCGTTAGCATACCCGCGAGGAAAATTCCCAGTACCGAGCCGTAAGTGTAACCATAGATTCCCAGAACGATCGGAATGATCCGGACATTAGGATAAACGATCACCAAATATGCCGTGGTTGCAGCGACAACGATCATCAGGACAGAGAACCAAACCGTGGCCCAGCGAACTGCGCGCAGACTTTGTTCCGACGTCGATCCTGGATTGATATAGGGCTCGTACCAGTCGCGAGTGAAACTCGTGGCCAGCGCGTTCAACGCGGTGCTGAGCGAGCCCATCGCGGTCGCGAATATTCCCGCAAGCAATAGTCCACGAATGCCGACCGGCATTTCGTAAAGAATGTAGTGACAAAAAATTTCGTTCGGCGTTTTCGGCAGATTCGGATCGTGATGGGTTTGATAAAATACCCAAAGCAACAGTCCGATGCTGAGAAATGTGAACGCGATCGGAATATCGGCCAGTCCAGACATGATGACTGAGCGCCGGCTGCGCCGCACATCGGGCGCGGTCAACATGCGTTGCACCATGTCCTGGTCGGTACCGTGGGTGGACATTGTCATGAAGGTTGAACCAATTAGTCCGGCAAAAATCGTGTACTCGATGGCGAACATCCCTTTGATCTTGTCCCAGCCACTTTTGGCGGGATCCAGTCCAGTCGTAATAAAATCGGAGACGTGAAATCCGCCTTGGCGTTGCACGATTTCATGCCAGCCACCGGGAATCGAGAAGTAAAGCAAACCAACAGCCACCACCGCGCTGCCGATCATGATAGAGGCCTGAATCACATCCGTCCAAATGACAGCCTTGATACCGCCGAGCGTGGTGTATATCGCAGTCAACAACACAATGACGACGATCGCGCCGATGTAGATGAAAAGCGTTTCGGTCTGGTCCGGCCGAACGCCGCGAACCATTTCGTAGCCGAGCGCGAGCGCGATCGCGGCGACGTACAATCGCGCGCCTGATGCGAGTAACCGCGTGAACAGGAACACCGCCGAAGCTGCGTTCTTCGTCGGCACTCCGAAACGCGCAGTCAGATATTCATAGATTGAATAAACGTTGTGGTCGTAGTAAGGCTTGATGAAAATGTAGCTGACGAGAATGCGGGCGAGGATCGTGCCCAGCGCGAGTTGGAGATAAGTGTAATTTCGAAAAGTGAAGCCTTCGCCCGGGGTGCCGAAGAATGTCCCGGCACTCGTTTCGGCTGCGATGAGTGAAGCGAGAATGGCCCACCATGCGATTTGGCGGCGGCCAAGTGCGAAATCGGCGAGATCACGCTCACGCCGGCCCATGAACAGGCCGATGGAAATGATGACGACGAAGTAGAGAAACAAAACCGCGCAATCGATGGCGAGCCGGCTGTCCATGTAGGCGCATAGTTAGCCACAGATGGACACTGATTTACACAGATAAAGAAATCCGTGTTTCATCTGTGTTAATCTGTGGCCGCATGAAGTTGAGTGAAATTCCCGCGCCGGATTTCGACCTGGCGATGACGCTTGATTCCGGGCAGGTCTTTCATTGGGAGAAGGCCGGCGGCGGATTTGTGGGGACCATCGGGGATTTGGCGGTGTATGTGGAGCAAAAAGGCGACGTTTTGAAAGTCCGTTGCGGCGCGACGCTGGCCAGGTCGCCGCGGCGACCGCTCCCCGGAATTGTAGCGCATTACTTCGCGCTCGATCATCCGCTGTCGGAGATCTGTGCCTCGTTTCCGGACGATTCGATAATGAATGCCGCTCGTGATTTTTGTCGCGGGTTGCGGATCATTCGCCAGCCGAAATGGGAGTGTCTGGCTACGTTCATCTGTTCTTCGATGAAACAGGTGGCGCACATTCGTCAAATTTCGCTGGCGCTCCGGAAACGATTTGGCGAGCAAAGGAGGATCGGCAATCAGCTCGTGTACAGCTTTCCTACCTCGGAGCGAGTTGCACAAGCTTCGGGAAAGGAGTTACTCGAATGCAAGCTCGGCTATCGAGCCAAAAACCTGCGTGCCACGGCGCGGCGCGTAAATTCCGGCCAAGCGGATGTCGAGGCGTGGTCTAGCTTGTCTGATGCCGAGCTCCGAAAACAACTGTGCGCGTTGCCAGGCGTAGGGCCGAAGATTGCAAACTGCGTGATGCTGTTTGCGTATGAGCGGCTCCGCGCCTTTCCGGTCGACGTCTGGATCGAGCGAGTTTTAAGACAGCGCTATTTCCCGCGTCGAAAGAAAATGACAGCACAGCGGCTGCGTGAATTTTCTGAGACGTATTTTGGCGAACACGGCGGATATGCGCAGCAGTACTTGTTTCATCACGCAAGGACGCGCGAGCGCAGGAGTAAGAGTATGGATCGGAGAGCAAGGGGGTAGGACGGGTTGTCAGCGGCTTTGGGCTGAGATAGTGTTCCGGGCTTAAGCTGAACGGAGCTTGAATCATTCTTATCATTAAGAGACTGCTCTCATGACAACGGCCGACATCATGCTCGCCTCGGCAAGTCCATCCTCTGGCGGATTCGCGCAGCCAGGCAACGTCGAAAGCTTTCGAGATCGCGATGACGCTCGAACCGTTTTGTGGGCGCTGCTTGCGGCGATTCTCATTCATTTCGTCATAGCGTTTTTGCTTGCTGCCTTCGGAGGTGTTTTCTCGCGAACAGTTCCCTTTGAGGAAAAGCCGGTTGAGCTCACGTTTGTCGATCTGTCGCCGACATCTTCAAAGAATTCGGCATTCATCGAAACAGACGAATCGAAAAAAGCACCCGAACCGAAGGACAAAACGTTTGAATCGAATGCCAACTCAATTGGCGCAAGCGAGCTGGCCGCAACTGGTGAATTGCCATTGCCGTCGCAGGCCGGGAAAGATCGGCCGCTTACGGATTTCGAGACGAATCCGTACTCGCTGGAAACAAAGGGAGCCCAGCCGCAGCAATCGACTGCCGAATCGCAACAAAAACAAATGCCTGCTCCGCAAGAAGCGCCGATTACCGCCGCGGAACAATTTGCTTTGTTAACTCAAAAGCCAGCTGCCGCAGCCGAGCGCTCGACTTCAGCATCGCAGCCGCAATCGGCATATCGACGCATGAAGCAGCGGAGCCACATCTCCGGCAACATCACCAGTCGCGGTATCTCCGCCGTGAATGCTTTAGGCACGCCGCTCGGCCGCTATCAGAAGATCGTTGCAGATTCAATCGGATCGCGCTGGTATATATTTGTAGATCAGCAGCGTGACCTGATTACCATCGGCACGCTGCGACTTCGATTTGATATTGATCGAAGCGGAAAGGTGAAGAATCTCAAAATCACCGAGAACAGTTCGAACGAGGCGTTCGCCAATGTTTGCGTGCAATCGGTGCTCGAAGCGCACCTCCCGCCAATTCCTCAGGATGTGGCAAACACTTTGCCTCCGGAAGGCTTGGAAGTGGACGGACTTGGTTTCATCATTTTTCCAAACCGATGATCGCCGCCTGGATCATTGCCGAAACCGGCGTCGTGAACAGCGTGCTCGGATTCTTCTCGAGAGGCGGGCTTTTCATGTGGCCACTGCTGGCCTGCTCGATTGTGTCGGTGACGATAATGATCTTGCGCGGCCTGGCGTTGCTACGCAAAAAAATCATGCCGCCAATAATCGAGCATGAAATCGAACGTCTCGCGCCAGGCGAAAGTCCGGAGCGGCTCTGGCGCATCGTGCATCACGACCCTTCGTCGCTGGCGCGGATCAGTCGCGTGGCGCTGCAACATTTGCGCGGACCGCGTTCCGAAAACGTGGAGGCCGTTCAGACGCGTGCCCGTCATGAGATGGTGCGCCTGGAAAGGGGCCTCATCATTCTCGAAGTAATCGTCGGCATTGCGCCGCTGCTCGGTTTGATCGGCGCGGTCTCGGGATTGGTGCATGTATTTTCCCATCTCGGATTAAGCTCTGGCGCATCGGATACGCGTCAGATCGCGCTCGGAATCGCCGAAGCATTGAACGCTACCGTGTTCGGGCTTTCGATTGCCGTGCCGACACTGATCGGGTTCACCTATTTTTCGAGAAAAGTGGAGGTGATGTCCATTGAGATGGAGACGTTGGTCGTCGAGCTAATTAACAAACTCTATTTCGGCCGCTCCTCACACGGATTTGAAGCGGCAAAAGCGCCGCCCAGCGCTGGAATGTCGATTCCGACGCCGGTCGCGTGAAGCGCGCGGCGCATCTCAGCACATGAAATTCGCAGTGCGAAAACGGCGGGCGCCTCTCATTATTATTGTTTCGCTCGTCGACATTCTGATCATCCTCCTCATTTTTTTCGTGGTTTCGACCAGCTTCAAGAAAGACCAGCCGGAGGTTCAGATTAATCTGCCTGACTCCAAGACCGCGCAGAAACGACCGGGTGAACTCGAACACGCGATTGTCAGTATCGATCAAGATGACGGGATCAAACTGGACGGACGCGCCATAAGCGCGGACGAACTGGAGGACGCCGTGCGCAGTCTGCCCGAAGCGCGCAAATCAACGCTCGCGCTGCAAGCGGATAAAAAAGCTTCCTTCGGCACAATCATCAAAGTGATGGACGCGTTGAAGCTCGCGGGCGTGAGAAATTTGCCAGCCTTTACCCGGGAAGAAAAATGATCCTGCCAATCCTGCAGTACGGCGACCCGGTTCTTCGGGTAAAGGGCAACCAGATCGAGATAATCGATGATCGAATTCGCGAGCTGGCCGCGAACATGATCGAGACGATGCATGCGGCCCATGGCGTGGGCCTGGCGGCACAGCAGATCGGTGAAGCTTTGCAGCTCACCGTGCTCGATATATCGGCAGTCGAGGACGACCGGCCGAGTACGCTGAAGCTGGATGGTCAAGACGTCGACCCAAAGACCGCCATGCCGCTGGTGTTGATCAACCCGGAAATTGACCTGGGCGGTGAAACGGAACTGGGAGTAGAAGGTTGCTTAAGTTTCCCCGAAATTACCGGCGACATTGAACGGGCACAGTCGGTGACGGTGCGCGCGCAGACTCTGGAAGGCGGCGCAATCCAAGTTGAAGCCGGAGGATTTCTTGCGCGCGCGATTCAGCATGAGGGCGATCATCTTAACGGAATTCTGTTTATCGATCGGATGCGTTCGGCGGCAAAGGCCGCATTATCGAGTCGGCTCAGACGATTACAAAAGGAGACGAGACGCGGCGTTAGACATCGAGAACCGCTCGTGAGCGAGACGACGCTGTAGTCGATGGGCTTCCCGCGTCCGCGGCCGTTTCAAACCGCAACCGTAACACGCAAGAACGTTGCAGGAATGGACGTGGCATCCTCGCGCGGGCTTTTGTTTTGGCTGTTGAACAGGGCTTCCAACTCATTCTGCAGATCGCCGGCTCGGCCGCTCTTTTCTGCGGCTTCGAACGCATTCATGGTTGGCCCGTAGTATTTCCGGAATTCATCCACGAACGCTGAGGGTGCGCCGGGGAAATTGAACGTAAACGTGTCTCGCTCGAAGGATATTTTTTCCGCCGGGACTCCCGCGGCGGCAAATCGCTCGATTACGTTTTTCTCAATCCCCCACGTCATCGGGCTGACGAAACCCTCCGGCGGTGGCGCGGTGTAGGCGGAGCTGATCTTCAAAATTTGCGCAACCAACGTCGGATCATTTGGAATCCAGTTTCCCATAATGATTCGACCGCCGGGGCGCGTTACGCGCACCATTTCCCTGGCCACATCAAAGGGCTTGGGCGCAAACATCGCGCCAAAGACACTCACCACGAGATCAAAAGTATGGTCCTTCAACTCGCGCAGATTCGATGCATCGCCTTCCTGAAACGTGCAGTTGGTCAGGCCATGCTCCCCCGCTCGCTTATTCCCAGCCTCCACCAGGTTCGTCGCAATATCGACGCCCAACACGTCTGCTCCGAGTTTCGCTGCTGGCAATGCCGTCGTGCCATCGCCGCAACCAAGATCCAAAACCTTGAGTCCTTTTGTGATTCCGAGTCGCTGGACGAGCGCCTCTCCACTTTCCCGCATGCTTTCAGCTATGCGCGTAAAGTCGCCTCTTTCCCAAAGTGCTTTGTTTGGATTCATCGGTCTGCGATTGATTGCGGCTGGCAACGTACCTAGCTGGCTTGGGACTTCGATGCGTCGGGCAGCCGGCCCTTGATCCACTTGATCTGCCCGTTGTGATTCGATTCGTGTTCGCACACGTGGAACCACTTGCAATAATTATTCGTCGGTCCCCAAACCCAGTGGTTGTCGATTTGCATTAACCAGGTGTCGTCCCGCTTCCGCAATTCCGCGAGCGTGTGCTCGCGTCCTTCACGCAAGCGATCGAGGTAATAGGCCAGCTCATGCCCTCGAATCGCCTGTCGCGCGGCTTCGCCCAAACCGGCCGGCACGCCCCACTCTTTCACTGTCAGCTCATCCCAATCGTCCCATTTTCGCCCCTCGAAGGTGTTTAGTTGGTAAAGACGTTCGACTGCCGCGAGATGGAGCAGCAAAGCGCCGATAGAGTTCGCCTTCGAATCATGCAAATAGTCGAGTTGCGTCACAGTGAGGCCTTGCACTGGCTGCAGAATCGTGTTGCGCATCCAGGTTAACATTGAAACCAGTGTGCCGATCTGCGTTGAAAAACCTTTGCGCGGACCGATGATATTCAATCGCTCGTCAGCGGCGCCTACCACTGCACCGGCGATAGAAAGCGACGAGAAACCCGCCGCTCCAAGTCCGCAGCCGAGGACTGCAGACCCTTTCAAGAAGCAGCGGCGACTTCTACGCTTCATCTATCTGAATGGTCCGACGAGATGCACGATTCGGTACGGCCTCACGATCTAACGAGACGGAGATAAGCGACGGCTAACGTTGAACAACAATACGGCGGGAGTGCGTGAGCGCGAAGAAGCGAATCGCACTAGGGAAGCCGGGCACCTGGATGAAATCCAGGGTGTCGTCGCAAATACGCTGAACACATTTCGAAATGGGGCTGCCTGCCGCTTGTCTTCGTTTACGCTGGTTGGCTTCATCGATGGGTTAAATGCTAAGCGCCGCATACAAGACAATACCTTCCTAGTACCACCAGGGCGCGCGAAGAGAAGTCCAGAATACGTCGCCGTAGCGAGCTGCACTCAATGCGCATACAAGCGTGGAAGCTGGCACCATGAGCCAGCTCAAGTCCATGCGGCAGAACCAGCGCAACCAAATAACTCCGCTCAGCACGAACCCGAAAACCGCCCCAAAAGAAAAGCGCACCCAAAACTCAAACCAACTTCGCGGCGGATCTGGCAAACCGAGAGGAGGATCAGGACTGGATGATGGATCTACCATCTAACGAGAAAGAGATAAGCCACGGCAATAGTTGTAAAATAATACGGCGGGAGTGCGTGAGCGCGAAGACGCAAATCGCACTAGGGAAGCCGGGAACCGAGACGAAGTCGAGGGTGTCGTGGCAAACATGGTGAAGTTGCTTCTAAATGGGTCGGTTGGCTTCATCGATTGGGTAGATGCTTAGTTCTCGCTTTCGTCTTGGTTGACCCAGAGCCAGAGAAGCACGAGCGGCCAGAACGCGATGTAGACGACAAAAATAACTGGCGATGACACGACGATCGCCTGAAAAAGAAAGAGCACGTTTCGCGCGTGATCTTTTTTCTCCCAAAGCATTCCACCCGTCGGCGGCCGACGGAACTTCATCCCGCGCGCGACGATAACCCACGCGAGAATGAATCCAACAAGCAGATACAGGAGCAACCCAACCGCAATCGGTTTCGAGAACAAATCAGACCACTGCTGTGACGTGATCCTTAGCATCTAACGAGAAGTAGATTGGAAATCCCGCGTTTAATTGCGGATTTTTCGGCCTATACGCCTGAGATTCATTGAGACAGAAATCCAGTCAGCGGACTGGTTGCTGCCGCAACGCTGAGTTTATCTGCTAATCCGATTTCGCGCGCTTCGCGTCCTGCTTCGATGGCTTTCTTGAATGCTTTTGCCATGCGAACGGGATCGGACGCGATCGCGATGGCCGTGTTCACCAGGACGGCATCGGCGCCCATCTCCATCGCTTCAGCGGCGTGACTCGGTGCGCCAAGTCCAGCATCCACAACAACCGGGACAGTGGCTTGTTCGATGATGATCTCGATTTGCGCACGCGTCTCGATGCCGCGGTTGCTCCCGATCGGTGAGCCGAGCGGCATCACCGTGGCAGTGCCGACATCCTGCAATCGTTTCGCCAAAACCGGATCGGCGTTGATATAGGGAAGCACTGTGAACCCTTCCTTCACCAAAATTTCCGCGGCCGCCAGTGTCTCAACCGGGTCCGGAAGCAGATAACGCGGGTCCGGATGAATCTCGAGCTTGATCCATGTGGGCAAGCCCGCGCTCGCGGCGAGCCGAGCAAGCCGCACGGCTTCCTGCGCGTTGCGCGCGCCGCTGGTGTTTGGCAGGAGGAGAAAACGTTTCGGATCGACAAAATCGAGAATGTTCGCGAATGGATCGTGTTTGCCGGAAATATCCGCGCGGCGCAGCGCGACCGTCACCAGCTCGGTGCCACTGGCAATGAGCGCATCGCGCATCAGCTCGTTGGACGCAAATTTCCCAGTGCCAAGAATCAGGCGCGACGTGAACTCACGGTCGGCGATTTTTAATTTCGAAGGCTTATCCGCCATTGCGAGAAAATAAACGAATTTGCCGACGCGCGCGAATGTCCATCTCTGGGGAGCACAAGCTGCCAAGCCTGTTGTCGTCGGCAGCTTGCCGACGATTTAGAGTATTGAAAGAAACTCGGGTTATCGACGTTTGAAGCGCTTTTCGGCCGGTTGCCGAAAAGGACAGGCTGGCAGCCTTTGCTCCCCAGAAACAGAACACGCGCCTTAACTTTCTGCTTGTACGAAATGCGTAGCGACGCAAGAATCCTTTCGTGACGAAGTTCGATCTCCGCCGAGAAGACTGCGTCGAAGGAATGTCGCGGCTGCCTGACGAATGCACGGATCTTGCAGTCACTTCGCCGCCCTACAATCTGGGGATCGACTATCGCAAATACTCTGACTCTCAAGATCGGCAGTCGTATTTGCGATGGTGCCACGAATGGGCAGAGCAGGTTCGAAGGATTCTGAAATCCAACGGCTCGTTTTTTCTCAACATCGGCTCAGCACCGTCCAATCCGATGTTGCCGCATCAAATCGCAGTGAAGCTGACGTCGGCCCCATACGGATTTGTTTTGCAAAACACCATCCACTGGATCAAGTCCATCACGATCGAGGATCGAGATGCGGCAGTTCGCTCGCATGGT
>Ga0137403_10003879_pt1 | contig 17781 bp, 14 predicted proteins | sample CZOMad2_1_16fung_FD_122057 | JGI IMG/M metagenome (GOLD analysis project Ga0137403, IMG submission 122057) | Vadose zone soil fungal communities from Angelo Coast Range Reserve, California, USA - CZOMad2_1_16fungal (Hybrid Assembly) | ecosystem: Environmental > Terrestrial > Soil > Vadose zone...
GCCATCACCGTGGTTACGGGCGTCAGCGGATCGGGAAAATCCTCGCTCGCGTTCGACACTATTTATGCGGAAGGGCAGCGGCGCTACGTGGAGTCACTTTCAGCCTATGCGCGGCAGTTCCTGGAGCGGATGGAAAAACCGGACGTGGACGAGATTTCCGGCATCGCGCCAGCGGTAGCGATTCGGCAGAAAAATTCAACGCGGAACCCGCGCTCGACGGTGGCCACAGCCACGGAGATTTACGATTATCTGCGCCTTCTATTTGCGCGATGCGGGCAGACGTTTTGCGTAAAGTGCGGCACCGAAGTTCGAAAGGACAGCCCAGACGAAATTGCGACACGGATTTTGTCGCGGGCACCGGGTCGGCGGTTTTACGTGTTGCATCAGTTTCGAATCCCTGCGACCGCGGGGGCGGTTGTTTCGAAACGCGGCGCGAAAAAAGGTCCAGCGGCTCCCTCGCAGGATGCAATTCGCCAAGGGCTGCTAGATTTGCAGAAGCGCGGTTTCAACCGCTTGTACCAGGCGGGGCGAATTCACGAATTTTCTTCACCGGAGACGCTGCTGGATGTGGATTTCTCGAAGCCGGTCTATGTGCTCGTGGACAGGCTGGCGGTAAATGCGGAGTCGCGCGCGCGTCTGGTGGATTCCATCGAGATTTGTTATCGCGAAGGACAGGGCGAAGCCATTCTGGAATTTATCGCGGACGGCAGCGGGAATCCCGCGGAGCGGCTGACGTTCAATGAGCGATTCGAATGCAAGAATGACGGCACGCTCTACCAAGAGCCGGAGCCGCGGCTTTTTTCGTTCAACAATCCCTACGGAGCTTGTCCGCGCTGCCAGGGTTTCGGGAATACGATTGATTTCGATCTGAATTTGGTGGTGCCGGATCCGAGCAAGTCTTTCGATGAGGGCGCCATCGAGCCGTGGACCAAGCCCCGGTATCGCGCGCTTTTTCAGGAAGCTAAGAAATGGGCGCGCGGACGCGGCATTCCGACGAGCGTGCCGTGGCGGCAGCTTAGCGCTGAACATCGCAGGCTGATTCTCGAAGGCGATTCAGAAAACGACTACGAAGGCGTGAAGGGCTTCTTCAACTGGCTGGAACGCAAGAAGTACAAACTCCATGTTCGCGTTTTCCTGAGCCGCTATCGCGGTTACGCCACTTGTCCGGAGTGCGGCGGTACGCGCTTGCGCGCGGAAGCGCGCGCAGTGCACGTTGCGGGGAAAGCGATCACGGAAGTCTGCAAGCTCACCGTGAAGGAGGCGCGCGCATTTTTCTCCACGCTCCAGCTTTCCGAAGGCCAACTGAAAGTTGCGGAAAAGATTCTGGAAGAAATCCGCACACGCTTGCAGTTCCTGGATGAAGTTGGGCTGGACTACCTGTCGTTAGAGCGTTTGACCTCAACGCTTTCCGGCGGAGAATCACAGCGGATTCAGCTCGCGACATCGCTGGGTTCGCATCTGGTCGGCGCGCTGTACGTGCTGGATGAGCCGTCGATCGGGCTTCACCCGCGTGACACGCAACGGCTGATCGATATTCTGAAATCGTTGCGCGACCTGGGGAACACCGTGCTCGTCGTCGAACATGACCCGGACACAATCCAAGCTGCAGATTGCGTGATTGATCTCGGACCGGGTGCGGGCGAACTCGGCGGGAAGCTGCTCTTTGCCGGCAGTTATGAGGCGATGCTAGCCGAACATAAATCGCTGACGGGCCGCTACCTAAGCGGCGAGCTGCGCATTCCGGTACCCAACGTTCGTCACAAGCCGGCGGGAAAACTTCTGCGGCTGTACGGCGCAAGCCTGCACAATCTGCAGAATTTAGATGTGATGATTCCGCTCGGCACCCTTGTTGTGGTTACGGGCGTCAGCGGGTCGGGCAAGTCCACGCTGGTCCATGATGTCTTGTATAAAGCGCTCGCGGCCAAACAAAACGGCGGGAGCGTGAAGGAGTTCTGCGACCGGCTCGAAGGCGATGACAACGTTCGCGAAGTCATTATCGTGGATCAGTCGCCGATCGGACGCACGCCGCGTTCGAATCCCGCGACCTACTTAAAGGCGTTTGACGCCATCCGCGACGTCTTTGCGGAGACGCCGGACGCCAAGCGCCGCGGCTATGCGCCGGGACATTTTTCGTTCAACGTGCCGGGAGGGCGCTGCGAGACCTGCCAGGGCGACGGCACCGTCACCGTGGAAATGCAGTTTCTGGCGGACGTGGAGTTGATTTGCGAAGAATGCCGCGGCACGCGCTTCAAGAGCGGCGTGCTCGAAGTGCGCTATCACGGGAAGAATGTGCATGAAGTGCTGCAATTGACGGTGCGGGAGGCGCTGGCATTTTTCGTGAATGTGCCTAAGGTCGTTTCGAAGCTTAGAATTCTGAATGAGATCGGGCTCGGGTATCTGCGGTTGGGGCAGTCCGCGACGACACTCTCCGGCGGCGAAGCGCAGCGATTGAAACTGGCCGCGCATCTTTCCCGCACGGACAATGAAGGCGTGCTCTACATCCTCGACGAGCCGACGACGGGCTTACACTTCGATGACATCGCGAAACTCCTAGGCGCGTTCCGCAAGCTGCTCGAGGGTGGAGCGTCGCTCCTGGTAATCGAACATAACCTGGACGTCATCAAGTCCGCGGACTGGGTGATCGATCTGGGGCCGGAAGGCGGCGACCGAGGCGGCAAAATTATCGCAACGGGGACGCCGGAACAGGCGGCGCGGAATCCGCAATCGCATACCGGCCGCTACCTGGCGCGCGTCCTGAACGGTAATGGGCAGGCAAAACGTGGAACGAACGGCGCATCCAAAGCAGCAGGGCCAACTGCTGCGGTTTTGAATGGAGCCAAGGCTCCTCCGGCAGAACCATGACGCATTTGCGTTACCGTCTACTGGCTTCACGAACTCTCCGGCATGCGCTCTGTAGCATTTTCTTTGTAGGGGCGCTGCATGCTGCGCCCTTGCAGGGCGACAAATTGATTGATTTTGCGCAAGCTTCTCCAAAACAAAAAGCTGCTGGACAATCCAAGCCGCAAAAGGTTGCCAATCCTCTGAACGAACTGCTGGACGAAGCGAAGCGCGACATCGACAAGAATGAATTCGAAGCTGCGATCGCGCCCCTGCAAAAAGTTATCGCGGAGCAGCCGGATTTGGCTTATGCGCACTTTCAGCTCGCTTACGTTTATACCGCGCTGAAGAAAACCAGCGAAGCGCGTTCGGAGTACGAGCGCACGATCGCGATCGATCCTAAAATGGCCGAAGCGTATCTGGATCTCGGGATTCTGCTTCTAGACAAAGACCCCGCCGCATCCGTTGGGCCGCTTACCAAGGCTGCGGAACTCCTGCCAGCACAAAGCCGCCCGCACTTTCTTCTGGGAGTCGCGCTGGAGCGCAGCGGCAACCCAACCTCCGCTGCCACTGCGTTTGAGAATGCCTTGGTCCTCGATCCGCTGGACATGGATACACTGCTTCATCTGGGCGAGACGTACCTCACTTTGAACCGCCCCGCGCACGCAGAGCAGAAGTTCCGCAACGCCATCGAGCGCCAGCGACAGGAGCCAAGTGCGTTGCTGGGCCTCGCCCGCAGCCTCGATCTGCAGAAGAAGCCAGAAGCAACCGAGGCGTATCAAAAGTATTTAGCCGTGCAGCCCGCGGACTCTGTGGCACGCGCCCGGCTAGTGCATCTGTATTTGGAGCAAGAAAAGTTCGATGCCGCCGATGCCGAACTCAGCCGCACGGATTCCGGCCAGCCGTCTCTGGATTTGCTCAAGCTTCGCGCCGACATTCAGATTGGCCGGAAGAAATGGGACGATGCGATCCGTACGCTTCAGGAGGCAGTCGCCCTGGCTCCCGGCGAAGCGGCACTCCACGGCGGCCTCGGCCGCGTATATATGCAGAAGCGTGACTTTCCCGCTGCGGAGAAGGAGCTACGCGCGGCGCTGCGTCTCGACGGCAAGAATTTGACGTATTGGAAGGACCTCAGCTCCACGTTTTTTCTGGGGGGAAACTATCCTGCTGCACTCACGACGCTTGATGAAATCGCCAAAGTGGAACGGCCGATGGCCGGTGCGTGGTTTATCCGCGCGATTTGTTACGATAAGCTGAACCAGCCAAAGCCTGCGTTGCAGGCTTACCAGAAATTTCTCGAGCTAGATCTGGACAAGAATCCCGACCAGGTCTGGCAAGCACAACAGCGCAGCAAAGTATTGAAACGTATGCTGGAGCAGAAAAGGTAAGAAATGACGGCGCGCGGGACGACCCTGGGAGCAGTTTGCGGCCTCGCCCTTGTTTTCCTTGTATGGCCTTCTCGCGCAGCAGAGCAACTGGCGGATCTGCAGATGCGCTTCGATCGAGAATCGAATTCTGTTCAGAAAGCAAAACTGCTCGAAAAACTCGGTGGAGCACAGTTTGAAGCGGTGAGGCAAGCCGAAAAAGCCGGTGACAACAGTACCGCTGGTCTGACGCTGGAAAAATATCGTGATAACGTTCGTGCGACACTAGAATCTTTGAAGAAACAACACCCGAATGCCGAGAAACAACCGAATGGCTACCGCCAGTTGGAGATCCAGGTACGGAAGGGCATTCGGGAAATCGGCGAGAGTTTGCTCGTGGCTCCCGAGCCTTTCAAGCCTCCGCTCGAAATCGTCCGCGAGGATCTGGCAGCCATGGATGATGAGCTGCTGAAACTGTTATTTCCAAACCGTCCGCTAAACAAGAAAGCTACAAGCCCGCCTCCACCGGAGAAACAACCGTGAGATTGCTGACGCATGTCCTTTTCGCTTCCTGTCTGGTTTTCAGCGCTTCGCAGGAGGCGAACGCCGGCCAGCAGCAACAAAAGGATTACCTTTCCTCGGTCGAAGCCGACAAAATCCGCGATGCGGAGAACAACACCAACGAACGCATCCGGCTTTTTCTCATGTTTGCGGAAGACCGGTTGAAAAAATTTCAGTATGAACTGGAGCACCCCTCCACAAACCGTCATGCGGACATGCTGAACTCGTTGCTCAATGCTTACGTGGGCTGCGTGGACGACGCCGCGGACCTCATCCAACTGGGGATCGAAAAACAGGACAACATCCGCAAAGGAGTTGAACTGATGTCGGTGCGCACCAAGGAGTTTCTGGTTATCCTTGAGAAGCTGTCGGCGGAAGGCGCGGAACGCGAGATTTACAAAGAGAATCTTGACGATGCGATCGAAGGGACGCGGGACGCCTTGAACGATGCGGAGAAAGCCAAGAAAAAAGTGGCGCCTCCGCCCGTTCGCCGTAAGAATTGATCCATAAGAACGCGATGAGATTGGCGAGAGCGAATCAACAAAAAAATCTTCCCGTGCCGGGGGGTGCGCCGCTTTTCCAACGGATGTTTACACGGCTCGGTTGTGATGGCCGGCCGCCGCGTTTCCGCGTGGAATTTTACGCTTATTCAAGCCTCGTGCTGACGATCCGGCGGCGCGAGGAGCAGGTTTACGTGCGTTTCTCTGATCTTTTGCGCCGCGCGCCGCGTCCGGTGCTAGAAGGAGCGGCGGCACTGCTTCTCGGACGCGTGTACCGGCGGAAGGCGCCGCGGTCCCTTGTCGAACCGTATTTGGAGTACGCGCGCAGCGATCGCACCCGGGCGCGCATGAATCGCATGCGCGGCGGACGCGTTCGAGTGGCGGCCACCGGCCCTCGCGGAGAGCATTTTGATTTGGCAAAGCTCTTCGAAGACCTGAATGGGAAGTATTTCGATGGAGAACTGCAGCGTCCGCACATCGGGTGGAGTTCCAGAAATTGGCGGCGGCAATTCGGGTGTTACGATCCGGGGCCGAATCAAATTTTACTGAATCGCCGGATGGATCGCGCAAGCGTCCCGCAATGCGCCGTGGAATATGTTTTGTTTCACGAAATGCTGCATGTCAAGCATCCCACTCGCCGTTCAGGTTGCAGTCTGGTCTCCCATTCGAAAGAATTTCGCGCAGAGGAAAAGCGCTTCGCCGAATTTGAACGGGCTCGCCGGGCCCTCGACCGCCTCGCACGTTAATCTTCGCCCCGAAATAAAACGCTCACGTCGGCGCAGATCCCGCGTGCTCCGACGAAACGATTGTCGGTGCGGCCGGGGAACACGCCGGGGAAGACAAACGCCAGGACTAATTCTTGTGCTTCTCTGCTCCCTTATGGAGTTTGTCGATTCTCTTTTGTATTTTCTCCCGATCTTCCGCGTGGGGATACAAATCCAAATACCGCTGATAGGACTTGATGGCTTGCTTCTTCAAGCCCTTCTTCTCCTGTGCCTCACCTAGAAATCGAAAGGGAATTGCGTAGCCGGGTTTTGCCAGCGTTGCGTCTTCGAAGCGGTCGATCGCGGCGTCCACATCGCCCTTCCGCATGTAGTACTGGCCCACTTCGAGATCTTTTTCAGCTCGCAGCGGGTCCCAAGTGGGCTGCTCCGGCGCGGAATCTGTCGCGGTGTCCTTATTCTTCTTATCGTTCTTTCCGGGTTTACCGGTTGGCTTTTCCGGCGCAGGACTTGGCGCGTCAGCAGGTTTAGAGGAGGATTCCTGCGGCGGGTCCTGCGCTCGCACCAGCGATCCTGCAAGAATCAATAAAGCTGCCGCGAGAACTGGAACCGCCTTTTTGAATCTCATGCTGAGCACAGAGGCTCTCCCCGTTGTTCGATTCGCTCTAGTATGATGGAAGTTGTACGCGATTGCAGTGTTCTGCGTGAACTCCATGGAACCCCGCGAAAAAGCCGCTTTGCTTCCCGAAACGCCGGGTGTTTACCTGTTCAAAGACGCTGGCGGCACCGTGCTTTACGTCGGCAAAGCCCGCAATCTGCGCAGCCGCGTGCGGTCGTATTTCCTGGAATCACGCTGGGCCGACGCCAAGACGGGGTCACTCGCGCGGGAAATCGCCGACCTGGAGACGATTCTAGTAGGCAATGAGCGCGAAGCGCTCGCTCTCGAGCACAATCTCATCAAGCAGTATCGCCCGAAGTTCAACGTCGTGCTTCGCGACGACAAGACGTATCCGTACATCAAGTTCACGGCTGCGGAGAGATATCCGCGAGTGTACTTCACGAGGCGCATCAAGAAAGACGGGTCGCTATATTTCGGCCCGTACTTTCCTGCGGGTCTGGCGCGGCGCATTCTCCATTTTGTGCATAAGCGATTCATGGTTCCGTCCTGCACGGTGGACCTGACGCGCGCCCACCCGCGGCCGTGCTTGCAGTACTACATCAAACGATGCCTGGGGCCGTGCGTTCAGGGGCTGACAACGGACGATCGCTACGCGGAAGCCGCGCGTGATGTGCGTCTCTTCCTGGAAGGCCGGCGGCACGACCTGATCAAAAGCCTCGAAGAACGCATGGGCGCAGCCGCGGAGAAAGAGCTTTTCGAGCAGGCTGCGTCCTACCGCGACCTGCTGCGCACGCTTGAGGACATCGAAGAGCGTCAGCGCATCGCTTCCGCGCAGGGTGACGACACGGACGTCCTTGCGTACTACGCCGAACCGCCGCTGGTGGCGGCGAATCTTTTTCATTTGCGCGGCGGCCGCGTTGTCGATCGCCGGGAATTTTACTGGGAGGATCTGGAGGAATTTGATGCGCAGGAATTCGTAACTTCTCTGCTGAAGCAGCTCTATCTGGAAGCGGAGTATCTGCCGAAGGCCATCCACGTTTCCGCGGATTTCGAGGACCGCGAACTTCTGGAGGAGACGCTGACGGGACGTGCGGGCCACAAAGTCGAGATCTGCACGCCGCAGCGCGGAAGCAAGCGCGCGTTTCTCGATCTGGTGGAGAACAACGCAAAACATTCGTTCGAACAACGCTTCCGCGTGCTCAAGCCGACCTCGAAAGCCATCGGCGAAGCGTTGCAAAATGCGCTGAATCTTGCCGAGGAACCCAAACGCATCGAGAGCTTCGACATCTCTCATATCCAGGGAACGGACACGGTAGCGTCCATGGTCGTCTGGGAAAATGGACGGATGAAAAAATCCGACTACCGGAAATTCATTATCCGCGGAGAAGAAGGAGGCAGCGGCAAACTGCCCAGACTCAACGATGACTTCGCGAGCATGCGCGAGGCGGTTACGCGCCGCTACCGGCGGCTCTTGGAAGAGAAAAAAGATTTTCCCGGCCTAATCCTGATCGATGGCGGGATAGGCCAGCTTCACGCTGCCGCTCAGGCGCTGGAATCGCTGCAAATCATCAATCAACCGATGGCCAGCATCGCAAAAAAGGAGGAGATCCTGTACGTCTTTGGCCAGGAGGATGAACCCGTCGTGCTCGACCGTCACTCGCCCGTGCTCCACCTGATTCAACAGATCCGCGACGAAACTCACCGTTTCGCGGTGACCTTTCATCGGCAGCGGCGCGGCAAGCGGCAAACGGAAACGGCGCTTGAGGATATTCCGGGAGTGGGGACGGGGACCGCGCAGAAACTGCTGAAAGAATTTGGAAGTGTTGCGAATCTACAGCGGGCTGGAGTGGAGAAATTGAGCCGGCTGGTGACGCGGAAAAATGCGGAGAAAATTCTCGAGCACCTGGGAAGCGTTTCAAAGGAATAACCAGTTTGACGTCAGCATAGAGGTTAGGCCGCATTGCGCCCGCGATGCTGCTATGCTACGGTTTCTGTGGAGGTTGTCATGGCGGATAATGTAGGTTCCAAGGTGACTTATTTCCTCGTAGGACTCGGCGTAGGGGCGCTTGTAGGGATTCTTTTCGCTCCGAAATCCGGCGAAGATACCCGCGAATTCCTTGCGAAGAAGGCCGATGAAGGCAAGGATTACGCGCAGAAGAAAGCTCGCGAACTCCGCGAGCGCGCAGATGAGTTGATCGAGCGCAGCAAGGACGTTGCGGTGCGCAAGAAGGATTCCATCTCGGCGGCGGTCGAAGCCGGGCGCGAAGCGTATCTGCGCGAATCGAAATCGTAAGGCTCGGCAAGGCAGTAGCACGGGGTTCCGCCTCCAAGTGGGGCGGGTGGGGCGCCTATGCAATTCTGGCTCGAATTCTTCAGCATCATTGCGGCAATCGCGCTGGTGATCCAGGTAGTGATGCTGACGCTGTTGTTTTTTCAGATGCGCCGCACGTCGGAGAACGTCAATCGGCTGACGACCGATTTACAGTCGCGCGTTGGTCCCATCCTTACCCGCGTCCAGATCCTGCTGGATGACACGCAGCCGAAAATATCCAGCATGGTGACGGACGCGTCGCACATCGTTTATTTGGCGAGGGGCCAGGCGCAGAAAGTCGACCGTGTGTTGACGGAGGCATCTGACCGGTTGCGCGGCCAACTCGTACATGCCGACCGCATCCTGACGGGGACACTCGAAGCGGTGGAAGACGCGGGCTCGAAGTTCAAACACAGCTTTTGGCGGCCGGTGCAGAAGGCGTCTGCGTTGGTGCAGGGAATCAAGGTGGGCCTCGATCTTCTCCGCTCGCGGCGCAGCAGAGGCTCCCGCCGCGACGACCCGCGCGAACAGCAAGAAGAAGAACTCTTCATTTAATCGGCGTCAGAGGATCCAGCCGCCGCCCAGCACGCGATCGCTGTCATAAAATACAGCCGCCTGTCCCGGAGTGATGGCGCGCTGCGGCGCATCGAAAGTGATGCGCGCGCGATTCATTCCCAGTGGCTCAATGGTTGCTGCTGCCGGCTCGTGCTTGTGGCGAATTTTTGCCAATGCCTGTAAGGGCGCGTCGGGTGTTCCGCAGGAAACCCAATTCACATCTTCAATTTCAAACGTGGTGATGCGCAGAGCGTCGTCATCACCCACGACCACGCGATTCTGTTTCTGATCGATGGAGATGACGTAGAGCGGCTTGCCCACGGCAAAGCCGAGGCCCTTGCGCTGGCCGATGGTGAATTCATGGACGCCGTTGTGACGTCCGATGACGTCGCCGGTCTCAGTGACGATTTCGCCCTGGCCGCCAGGCAGTGAAATTCCAGTCTCGCGGGAATAGGCCTGAATGAATTGAACGTAATTTCCATTCGGCACGAAGCATAGCTCCATGCTTTCGGGCTTTTCCGCCACTGGGAGCTGCGCGCGGCGCGCCACGGCGCGGACTTCTTCCTTGGTGAGTTCGCCCAGGGGGAATTCGCTGCGCGAAAGCTGCTCTTGCGACAAGCCCCATAGGAAATAAGATTGATCCTTGTTTTCGTCACGCGCGCGCAACAATTCCCAGCGTCCGGTGACGTCGTTCTTGCGGATGCGCGCATAGTGCCCGGTGGCGAGACGCTCGGCCCCGATCTGCCGCGCCATGCGCAGCAGCGGTTCAAACTTCACGTCGGTGTTGCAGTTGGTGCAGGCAATGGGCGTGCGGCCGGAAAGATACTGGTCAACGAACGGACGGACGACGCGCTCTTCAAATTGCGTTTCGAAGTTCACTACGTAATGCGGGAACTTCAAATGTTGCGCAACCGCTTTTGCGTCATAGACGTCGTCGAGCGAACAGCAGCGGTGCTGCGCGGGGCCGTCGCCCTGCAATTCCGGGAGACGCCGCTGATTCCAGAGCTGCATTGTCAAACCGACGACCGGGCGTCCTTGCTCTTGAAGGAGCGCTGGAACGGTTGAGGAATCCACGCCGCCGGACATGGCGACGGCGACGAGGCCGCACTGGATTTCTGCGCGTTCGGGAAGCGTATCGAATTGGGTGGTCGTCGTCATGCGCACAAGAGGGCACGATACATCGTGCCCCTACATTTTCATTTTACCGGGCTTCCGCCACTTTCGGATAGGTTGGCGACAACTCGCGCAGTTGCTCCACGGCGGAAGGAACGACTTGCAACGCAAAGTCAATTTCCTGTTCCGTGGAGTGGCGCCCGAGACTGAATCGCAAGCTGGCGCGAGCTTCTTCCGGCGGCAGACCAATGGCCGTCAGAACGTGTGACGGTTCCACCGCGCCGGAAGAACAGGCGGCTCCGGTCGAGCAAGCGAGTCCCTTCAAGTCGAGCGCAATGAGGAGCGCTTCGCCTTCGATGCCCGGAAAAACAAGATTTGTTGTGTTTGGAGTGCGCGAAGCGGCGCCGCCATTAACACGTGCTTGCGGCACGCGTGCCAGTAATCCCTGTTCCAATCTGTCGCGAAGGGTAGACGCACGCCGCGCGTCCGCTGCGAGTGACTTACGCGCAATTTCCGCGGCCTTGCCAAGGCCTATGATGCCCGCAACGTTTTCCGTGCCCGGACGAAAGCCGCGCTGGTGATGGCCGCCATAAAGAAGCTGGCGCAAACGCGTTCCGCTCCGAATGTAGAGAGCGCCTATGCCCTTTGGACCGTAGAACTTGTGGGCGGAGAGGGAAAGCAGGTCGACTCCATGCTTGTTCACATCGATCGGTACTTTTCCTGCAGACTGCACGGCGTCGGTGTGGAAATAGATGTCCCGCTCCTTAGCGATGCGGCCGATCTCTTCGAGCGGCTGGACGGTGCCCAGCTCATTGTTGGCGTGCATGACGGTGATCAGCACAGTTTGCGGCCGCACGGCTTGCCGCAATTCGTCGAGATCAATCTGGCCCTCACGATTTGTCGCGAGAAAAGTAACGCGCACACCGCTCTTCTCCAGCGCCTGACACGCGTTCAGGACTGCTTCGTGTTCGATGGCGGTGGTGATGATGTGGGGAAGAGAGTCGGCATTTGAAGAGGAGACAGGCAGGTATGCCTGTCCCACAACCCCAAAGATGGCATGGTTATCGGACTCGGTGCCGCCGCTGGTGAAGACGATTTCCTGAGCGCGGGCCCCGATGAGCGCGGCCACTTGTTTGCGAGCGGTTTCGACGGCGGCGCGGGCCCGCTGGCCCGGTGTGTGAATGGAGGCCGCGTTGCCAAACTCTCCCGAGAAATAGGGCAGCATCGCGTCGAGGACTTCCGGCTCGACGGGCGTCGTGGCGTTGTAATCGAGGTAGACGCGGTTCATAGGGCTACCCACAGGATACTACCAGCGGACATAAGTTGATGCAGAGGGCCGCGGCGGGAAGCTTGCTCCGCTGGGACCAGGAATGTCCTCCGGCCAGCCTTCGAGGACGGGTCGGACGATAGGGCTTGGAGATTTTTGGTTAACAATAATCACCCCCTCCCCCCTGTTTCTTGTAAGGGCAATAATATACTTGACTCAGTGAAAGGAAGAGTAGAGTATGGCCCTTGAAAGAGAAGAATGGGTGAGTTTCTCTCAGCTAGTTAGAGCTGGAAGAAATTCTATTGAACCACCGGGATATCACGCGATGTTTTTTTCGTACTTTGATGACAGCTCGGACGAACGCAGGGAGAGGTATTTTGCCTGCGGCGGTCTGATTGGTGGCGAAGTCCAATGGGACATGCTGGATGTACTTTGGCATGCTGCGACGCCCGACCTGGAGCCATTTCGTTCAACTGAATGCGAGTGCAGGCAGGGACAGTTTAGGGAATGGCCCAAAACGGCTTGTGATTTACTCATGGAAACGCTTGTCGATATTTTGCGCCGCTGCAAGCTCAGCGCCTTTGCGTCAATCGTTCCGATTGCAGATTACCGGGAAGTCTTTCCAAAATGCGCCAGATTTGATCCCTACTATCTGGCCGTTCGACACACGATTATAAATACGGCGCACATCGGGTGCTCTGGGGGGCATCACGTAAGGCTCTGTTTTGAAGATAATCCTGCAACTACGCCGACGACGCTGAAAATCTACAACGAACTCAAAGCGATTAATTGGATGCCAGCCCTGCATCTCTATGGAATCTCCTTTGATAGCAAGAAGCTTTGTCCATTGCAGGCTTCCGATTTAGTTGCCCGTGAAGCGTTCAAGCATATTGACAATCGGGGAGTGCGACGAACACGCATTCCGATGAAAAGGCTTAGCGAGAGGTCTGCGTTCATACTCTGGAATCGCGAAGCATTGATGCATTTGCGAGACAACGGCGGCCCGGCAAACATCGAGCTTCTGACTTCTTGGGAAAAAACAAAACCGCCGAGAATGCCATATTTCTACAACAACTTTTGAGAGTGTTGAATCTATGAAAAAAACAAAAGGAAATGAACTTCAAAAATTCACGGGGCTTGTTGACCAACTTCTCGCGGTTCCACATAGCGAGGTCAAGGAGAAGTTGGATGCAGAAAAACAAGCGAAGAAGCGGAAGAAATCTAGGAAATCTTCCGCTTCCCGCGAGGCAATCTAGTTGGGCAGGCTATGCGTCGTACCCACCTTGCCAGTTACTTCGGCATAGGTCAGTCGCTTTCCGATGATGTGAGAGGCAACGTGTTCGAATCGCAGGCCATCATGAGCAAGTGTCCGAAAGTTGTAACGGAACACTTGTTCGTCGAGATACCGGAACAGGTGGAAAGGTTCGACGCTGATATAGGTGCCTTTCAGCTGGCGCTTGAACAGGCTCCAAAAGTTTTCGAGTCCGTTGGTGTGAACCTGCCCGTCAACATACCTTTCCGCATGGTCAATAACTTGGTGCTCGAATCCCTGTTGCTTAAGTCCCTGATAGGACATGAGCGCATCGGTGTAGATCGCGCTTCCAGCTTTGACGTGAGCGCGGATGTTAGTTTGCAGTGCGTGCTTTTTGCGATTGCCGACTACAGCGGCGCGAATCTCGCCACCACGCTCCAAGATTCCCATGACAGCGGTTTTGTCTTTGGTGCCAGTCTCAGTAATCCGGCGCTTGTGTTTGTCAGCGTGCATGAATCGGGCAGCACCACCGACAAAGGTTTCGTCTACCTCGACTTCGCCGTCAGGGCCGCCAAGTTTCAAGAACGAGCGATTCTGCATTGCGAGACGGATTCTGTGGAGCATGAACCATGCCGACTTCTGAGTGATGCCAAGAGAGCGACCCACTTCATAGGAACTAACGCCGTTCTTGCAATTGGCAACCATCCAAATAGCGATGAGCCACTTGCTCAGCGGCAATGCAGAATCTTCGAAGATAGTTCCAATCTTTACGCTGAATTGTTTTTTGGGATGCCGAGTCTTGCATTCCCACATCCGGCGAGTAGAGATGAAGCGCACATCATCCCGGCCACAGGTGGGGCACTCAACGCCATTGGGCCAGCGCCTCGCAACCATGAACTTGAGGCAGTTGTCGGGGTTGGCGAAGTGAATGATGGCTTGTTGGAGAGTCTTTGGTTTGGCGCTCATGGCATTTCTCGCTGTCAAAACTCTATCAGAAACGCCTTACTGAGTCAAGTATATTATTGCCCTTGTAAGTGTTGATTCTAAAGGGAGTTAGTGTTTCTGTAAGTCATTTGTTTTCAACACTTACAAGAAAGTTCACAAGTGTTGATTCTAAAGGCTTAATGGCCATGAGCGGGAGAATCAGTTTCCTGAAGGAGGTTTAAATTGCAAACGTCGTAGGTAGGCTTAAAGGGACGCGCTTCTGCCCAAAAAATACGATAGCACGATGTTTAAAGCATGTCAAGGATAACTAGTAGGTTAGCTTAATTACCAGAGAAATTGGGCGAATCCCGGAGAGGAAATGCCGCACCTTTCGCGTTATCTTTGGGCACACACTCATGCCTAGCGTGGCAGGGGGAATTCGCTACTGTTCTTTGGACTTAGGAAGGAGTGCTGCTTGTCGAAAGCGTTCCAGTCGCGTTTTTATTTCCGCGTTTTTTTGATCCATGCTGGCGGCACGCTCCTCGGTGGCGAGGGCCTCCTTGGTTTGGCCGTTCAAAAGTAAAGCTTCGGCGAGGGTGTCGAGGTAGGCGGCGGATTCTTCGCTTGACGCCACGGGCGGCTGCCGCAGGAGCGCGACGGCATGCCTGGCGTGCGACAAAGCCGCCTGCGGATCGTGAACCTTGGGATCTGGCACCGTGGCATACAGCCAAGCAAGTTCGTTCTCAGCAGAGCGAATGTCGGGATTAAGTTCGAGGGCTCTCCTAAGTTCGGGGATGGCCGAGGCGTGGTCGTTCTTTAACACGAACGCAAGACCAAGATTGGCGTGAGCAAAAGCGTGCTCCGGATTCTTTGTGATGAACTGCTTGAATTCACTTATCGCTCCTTCAAGATCTCCTTTGCGGCCGAGAACGATACCAAGCAGCGCGTGGGCGTTGGGTTCTTCCGGGTTGAGGTCGAGCGCCGCGCGGTATTCCGCGATTGCGCCATCGAGGTCACGCTTGCGCATAAGACACATTCCCAGATTTTTGCGAGCTGCCCACATTTCGGGCCGGTATCGAAGAGCTTCGCGATATTGCTCCGCAGCGTCGTCGATTTTGTTTTGGTCGAAGAGAACGATGCCGAAATCGTTGTGGATGCCAGCATCTTCGGGGCGATACCGCAACATGTCCAGATATTGGACTGCCGCGGCATCGAGTTGGCCGTCCTGATGCAAAACTTCCGCGAGGCGGTAGGATTCCGCCCAGGTTTGCTCCATGTGAGTGGACTCATCTACACCAAGGGATGTGGCCTTGAGAAAGCGGCGAAGCTCTTCAATGGCGAGAGGGCGGTTCTTCTGATCGAGAGCCATATCAACGAGAATGGCACTCGCAGACGAATTTGTGGGGTCGATTACCAGAAGATTCCTGAGCTCGGTGATGGCTTCGGGCAGGCGAGCGAGTTCCTGGAAGGTTCTCGCAAGATCCAGCCGGCGGGAACTGCCGTTCCGTTCGATGCGAATGGCCTCGCGAAGCTCGGCGATCTGGGCCTCCACGTTATCGTACGTCGCGTAAAAATCCGCGAAGTCGGCATGAAGTTGCGCATTGTCTGGTTCGAGACGAACAGCTTCGCGCATCTCCGACAAGGCCTGATCTTCTTGGCGTTGGAATCGGTAGAAGTTCGCCGCCAAAACATGCGTTGGTGCGAATTCGCGCTCGATCTTGAGGAGTCTCTGGATTGCCGAGTCGAGCGCTTCGTTGGGTTGAACGACGCTGGCTGACGGATCAACTTCATTGCCGGTGGCGTAGGAGAGGGGATCGGCGGCGACGAGTTCCTTGTTCAGCGCGAAAGTTTTTTGCATTTCCGCTAGGAGTTCTGGGCTATTGGTACGCGGGAGCGCCATTGCCAAGTGCAAATGTGTTTCGGCGAGATTGGGCGCCATGGCAACAGCGCGGCGGGCGAGGTCGGTTGTGTCTGACGGTTTGTCCTTTTCCTGTTCAATCGCGCGAAGGGTTGCGAGCAGCGGCCAAGCGCTGTCCGGGTTTTCGTCGATAGCCTCGCGGCAGGCGGATTCGCCTTCCTTGGGGGAGCCCAATTGGAGCAACTCGGCGCACCTGGCAAGATGCTCAAACGGCGGGTCAGCAAAGGAAAGCGCACCGCTCGACCTCGCGGCCGAAAGGCGTTGAAGAAGGATACCGTTTCCACCTGCGCGACTAATCAAGGATAGGTAGTAGGCATCTGAACTGAAGTTGATGCCGCGGGTCTTGACCAAGTGTGCGATGTAGCTGCGGGAGGACCCCGATGCCAACCGGCCGAGAATCTCGGCATGGTTTAGAGGCGCATTCATTGTCTGACAGAGGCAGAACCCCGGCAGGGAGGCAACGTACAAAACTGAAAGCATGATTCTGTGCCTCATCGCCACACCGTCTTTGACACCATGGGAACGTCTCCATTGCCTCCCCGTTGTACATGAACATGAACAGAGAGAGAAATACAACAATCAGTAAAGGACGGGGGCTTGCACAGGTCAATGAAACTTCAGTCCTACGGGAAGCAAAGTGCCAACTGGGACATCAAGGTATGGACTGGGGCGCAAAACGCGGCGGAACTGCGATGTGCCTGCGTATAGGGATTATTGGTTCCGCTTTTTGGGGCGCCAGTGGACCAGGTTGCTGGTGTAGAGAGCAATGCAAAGGAGATTGGCGGGGACGAATCCGAACTGCGCGGTTTGGACGCCGATGACACAAACGACCGCGCTGTTAACGGCAGCAACTACCCAGCCTTGCCAGAGTTTTTTGCCAATGAGCACAGTCGCCAGGACGGTCAAAATGCAGGAGACATAGTCGAGTCGAATCATGTGGAGCATATTCAGCATATTGGGCCGATGAGCCGGAAGCGAAGCCTGATGGAATACTCAGCTGGCAAACTTACGTCTATGGCTCTCCTTCTTAAAGGTGAAATTCTGGTGCCCGGGGATCAAGGAATCATTCCCGGGTTTTTGGGAGATGCCACACGGATGAATGCGAGCAACAGGCTCCCCCCTCCAGAGAGGGTGCAATTGTGAGGCCAATCGTGCGGCGCCTCGGAACGGGGGTGTAGTTTTGATGATGCCAGTAAGTCGTTGTGACGCTGCGATTTGAACCGGCACGGAATACCTCTCAAACTGGAGAGGTGGCATGCCTCGGACGTTTATGGTCAGTCTGAGACAGTTAGTGTCAGCCTGAAGCTTCTGCGACTCATCGTGCGATTGAGAGAGGATTGGGCTGTGGTGCCTTTTGCGCCTGTGACGACAGCAAGCGCCCCCGGCGCTCACGCTCGACATTGACGAGTACCGAGAGGCGTTCATGATAGAGTTCGGCGAGACAGGAGAGAACAGTGGCGTACGCTGACTTGCGGGAGTTCGTGAAGGAGCTCGAGAAAGAGGGCGAGCTGAAGCGGATTCGGACGGAAGTGGACCCGGTACTCGAGATCACGGAAGTGGCGCAGCGTGTGGCGAGGGACAAAGACCGCGCACCGCAGAGTGTCGGTCCCGCACTGCTGTTTGAAAAGCCCAAGGGTTCGCGCGTGCCCTTGCTGATCAACACTTTTGGCAGTGTGCGGCGAATGGCCTTGGCGTTTGAGGTGAAGGATCTCGACGAAGTCGCGGAGCGCATACGGGGTTTCCTGAAAATGGAAACGCCCCAGGGGCTCTTTGACAAGATCAAGATGCTGCCCAAGCTGGCGGAACTGGGGTCGTTCTTCCCAAGGAGCGTAAAATC
>Ga0137403_10003880_pt1 | contig 17781 bp, 8 predicted proteins | sample CZOMad2_1_16fung_FD_122057 | JGI IMG/M metagenome (GOLD analysis project Ga0137403, IMG submission 122057) | Vadose zone soil fungal communities from Angelo Coast Range Reserve, California, USA - CZOMad2_1_16fungal (Hybrid Assembly) | ecosystem: Environmental > Terrestrial > Soil > Vadose zone...
CAAAGAAGTCCAAAGCAGATCTCGAGGCCAGCAAGAAATTTCAACGCCCGATTGCGACGGAAATCACCCCTGCCGGCAAATTCTATCGCGCGGAAGAATATCACCAGCGCTACCTCGAGAAGCGTGGCATGGCGAGTTGTCATATCTAGGCCAAGTCACGCAGACGATGTGCAGAAATCCGCGGCGCGACCGGGAAATTTCCGGCGCGCCGCAACTTTTGCCGGCAGTGATTAGCGGTGAACAAATGTCAACTCATGGCGTTCACGGGCTCGCGGCGCGTCTCACCGTCAGCCTGCCCGGCATGGAGCGCCAAATCGTTCCGGCTCTCGGAGAAGATGCGAACCAAGTGCGCGAGCAGAAACGTCAAATCTTACTTGCCACATGAGTGTCGGTCTTGTCTGGTTCTCAGCTATAAGTCCTACCGTGTCACGGCCACTTCCTCGAATGGGACTTCTGCGCAGATTGGCGCATCATAAAAGGTCGCCGGCATCTGCCCGCAATCGCGGCTTCACCCCGGCATGCCTACAATGCCTCCGAGTGGTTTTAGACGCGCGTTTGTCCGGGGTACCCGCCTTGCGCCTTGGCAGCGGTTGATACCGAACCTCCATAGAGAAAGGATTCCGATCCTATCCATGGAACGATTACTTTTTCCATGCCAAAGTTTTGGTTGTAAAATCGAAGTCGATGCGTCGCGCCTTCCATGCAGCGGCGCCAAGGTATCCATCAATTCCGGGCAGCACACTGCCGGGAGGCGCCTTCACCAGGAAGACCGTTCCGTCAAGCTTCGTCCTACCCAAGCGGGCGCTTGAAATGAAACCCCGTTTGGAGAGCACCCAGCCTCCCAGGCTAATACCAGCTGTCTCAGGTTCCATCTTGAGATGTTGCAGGCGACCAGCAACGCGGTCTTCGTAAAGGACCAGCGCTTGGGCTCCGGTATCAACCATAAGGCGAGCTTTGCTGTCTCCCAACATTAATTCCACCGTAATGCAGACGCCGTCTACATCCATCGGAACGCCGGAATCTGTATTCACCGGACCGAATTTCACTCTGTGAGTGTCGTAATCGATGCTAAAACTGCTTAGACGCAAGAGGTCCAAGCCGATTACGGCATCAACGTGTGTAGCGAAAGACTGAAAATAGCGCAGATCGCCGATCATCATCGAGAAGTTGGTCACGTGGATGGGACCAAATTCTATCTCGGGAACTTCGACCCAGTCGGCGTTGATAGTTTTGTCAAAACTGAGGACTTTTCCTAAGCGGCGGCGTGGCGCAGGAATCCGGTCTACCAGCTTGTTGTCGATTACGCTGTGGGTGACACCGGTGTCCAATGTAAACTTGAGTTTACTGTGGTCTCCGATACGGCCCTCCATCACTATCAAGTAACCTCCGAACAACTTGAAAGGGAATTCGCCCCGACCGACAGTCGCTTCGCCCTGGCCCTGTGGTTTGGCCGCCCAGCCTGCGCTGGCGAATAGAACGGCGACGAACATGGTGCGGAATCGGCATAAAGTTCTCATGGCGTCCACTCCGCGAATTGCGTGGTGACGCCGACCTTCGTTCAGATCTTCCTTTGCCTCAATGCAAGGCGGTTCACAAGGAGGTCATTTACGTGTCATCGAACGATCTTGTTTGTTTTGTTTCTACTGAATTAGCGGCGATGGGTCTCGTTCAGGCTGGCGTGCGGGCATGCGGCAAGACGCAATGGACGTAACGAGGTGTTACAATCCGGCACGCTTCGGAGTGTGCCGTGTCGGAAGTCAAGACGCCCCAAGGTGTGTTTCGCTTCGAAAGCTTTGAGCTGGACCTTCGCGCCGGTGAGCTGCGCCGGGACGGGGGCAAGACCGCCCGTCTGCCCGAGCAGCCCTTCCGAATCCTAATCATTCTTCTCGAGCATGCAGGGGACGTAGTAACCCGCGAGGAACTACGCAAGCGGCTATGGCCCAATGACACTATCGTCGAGTTTGAGCACAGTATCAGCGCGGCCATGAACCGGCTCCGGCAGGTGCTGGGGGAATCTGCCGACAATCCTCACTACATCGAGACCCTTGCCCGCCGAGGCTATCGCTGGAAGGTGCCGGTGTCATGGGTCAAGCCAGCTTCCCCCAGAGGGCCAGCAGTCGGCATCGCACCGCCTGATGAGAAACCTGCCGGCGAGAACCTGATCGGCAAGAAGGTTTCACACTATCGCGTGCTGCAAGTCTTAGGCGGCGGAGGCATGGGCATTGTGTGTAAAGCGGAGGACATCAAACTCGGCCGCCGCGTCGCGGTGAAATTCCTGCCGGAAGAATTGACCACTGACTCCGTGGCACTGCTACGTTTTGAGCGCGAAGCTCAGGCTGCGTCGGCCCTCGATCATCCGAACATTTGCACCATCTACGAATTCGGTGAACATGAGGGCAAGCCTTTCATCGTGATGCAGTTGCTAGAAGGCCAGACAGTGCGTGAGGAAGTAGCCGAAGCGGGTCCTGGGAACACGCTGTGGCCATTCGAGAAATTGCTTGATCTTGCCATTCAGATCACTGAAGGATTGGACGCTGCCCACCGCCAGGGCATCATTCATCGAGACGTCAAACCTGCCAACATCTTCATTACGAAGCGTGGCGAAGCCAAGATTTTGGATTTTGGTGTGGCCAAGCTCACGAGCGTCAGCGAGGCGCTGGACGCCACAACCGGGTCGAGTGAGGAGTTCCGATCACCGCCCGCGCTCGGGCTGACCGTAACGGGAAAGGCGATGGGGACAGCGTTCTATATGTCGCCGGAACAAGTTCGGGGTGAAACGCTGGACGCGCGTACCGACTTATTTTCCTTTGGCCTGGTGCTCTATGAAATGGCCACGACTCAGCGAGCCTTTCCTGGGGACACAGCGACCCGGGTGCATCAGGCAATTCTGGAACTGAAGCAGCCTTCGCCAAGGGAGCTAAACCCCGGCGTGCCTTCTGGTCTGGAAGAGATCATCCGCAAATGTTTGGAAAAGGATCGCGAATCGCGCTATCGCACCGCGAGTGATCTGCTCAAGGATTTGAAAGCACTGAAACGCGATTTAGAACCCGGACGAATAGCAAGTAGAAGGACATGGGCCGTTGGCGCAATGGCCATTGTAGTGTCCGGAGCAGCGCTGGTTGGTGGCTGGCGGCTATTCGGGAACCGAATGACGTCGGTGTTACGCCCTCCAACGGTCGTCCCCCTAGTAACTAATTCAGGCGTAGAAGGGCGACCAGCCTTTTCTCCGGATGGTAGCCAGCTCGCTTTTATGTGGAACGGCGGAGAAGGGGATCAGTACGAGATCTACGTGAAGCTCATCGGTGATGGTGCACCGCCCGTCCGAATAACAAGGTCTCCTGGCGCTTCGGCAGGCTGGCCAGTCTGGTCGCCGGATGGCCATCGCATCGCCTTTCTGCGCTGCTCTGATACAAGCAGAGCGGTGTTTGTGGTTCCGGCCCTTGGGGGAACGGACCGCAAGATAGCGGAGCCGCACTCTTGCCCGGGCAGCCTGGACTGGTCGCCCGATGGAAGCATGCTTGCGTTTGAGGATAAGGATTCCGCTGATGAGTCAGACAGTATTTTCCTGGTATCTCTGGAGACCGGCGAACGGAGGCGGCTCACAATGCCGGCAAAACTGCAGGGGGACTTTGAGCCCAAGTTTTCCCCGGACGGCCGGACTGTGGCATTTGTGCGGACCCACGACATCATCATGGGCGACATTTTCGTTGTTTCGGTTGACTCTGGCGAACCAAGGCAAATCACGTTCATGGGCGGTGAATTCCCTGGATTGGCGTGGACCCCTGATGGCAAGGAGATCGTTTTTTCTGTCACGTCACGTGAAATGGGTAACAATTCGCTTTGGCGAGTCAGGATTCGTGGCGGTATGCCCGAAAGGGTGACTGAATTGACTGCAGTCAACGCGACCGAGCCAGCCATATCCCGACTGGGCCATCGCCTTTCGTACAGAACGCTCACAATGAACTTCAACATCTGGCAAGTTCGTTTACCGATCTCGAGCGGCCGGCCGAGCGCCCCTGTGAAACTTATCTCTTCCAACCGCTCGCAGGATAGTCAGCAATATTCGCCGGACGGGAAGAAGATCGTTTTTGTTTCGGATCGTTCCGGAATCGCACAGATTTGGGTATGCGATAGCGACGGTTCCAATCCGACGCAGCTCACCTTTATGAATGCGTCTAACACGGGCACGCCGCGATGGTCTGCGGACGGGCGCTGGATTCTTTTTGACTCCACCGCCTCGGGCAAGAATGGGATATACAGGATTAGCGCCGATGGAAGTACGCCACAAGCCCTGATCGTTGACTCGCATTTTAACGCGACGCCGAGCTCATCCCGCGATGGCCGCTGGGTCTACTTCGGCTCCGACCGTAGCGGCGAATATCAGATTTGGAAGGTGCCTTCTAACGGAGGACAAGCTCTGCAGGTCACATTTCACAGCGGCTGGCATCCCATGGAATCAACGGATGGCAAGATCCTCTACTTTGTGAAAACGCAGTTGCCGACTGATCCAAGCGGCGCTGCCGCCACGCTCTGGGCAATGCCGGTGGAAGGTGGGGAGGAACATCTCGTAACCTCGCAACAAATTCAGCTCCACTGGGCGGTCGCACCACACGGAATATACTTTACAGACCCCGCGACCAGACCCCGCGCCTCACTGAAGTTTTTTGATGCTCGGACTGGCCAGATAACCGCGATCACCACGCTCGAAAGGCAGCCCGCCTGCTGCGGCCAGTCGCTGGCGGTTTCGCCCGACGGCCGCACGATCCTTTACAGCCAGGAGGATAGAGTTACCACAGACCTCATGCTTGTTGAGAACTTTCGCTGAACATATAGATCTGCGACACCGTTCATGCAGAACTCGGCCCTACTGAATGATTCGGCTGATCAGCGGTAGACTGCTTTCCCTCAGACCGTCATTCTTGTCGATGAATAGACTGACTTCGAACCCAGGAATGGCGCCATCTGGCTGCCGGAAGCGGAGTCCGACGAGTTCTTCGTCTTCGATGAGAATAATTTCCTTGTACTGGTCAGTGGACAACATATTGGTGGTCTGGCCACCGACAAGCACCCACCGACCGGGATGCGACTTGCGTATGAATCCCACCCAGTGGGCATTCCACGCAAGTTCGCCCATGCACACTGCAAAGCAGACTCGGGAAGCCAGGCTCTGCCATCCCAGCAAAACCTCATCGGCACTTTTCGGAGTGATATATTGTACCGATGTTGTTCCGAAATTTCCGAACTTCTCCCTTAGAAAATGCGATTCTCTATCGGGTGGAGACGGCGCTTCACAGGCGCAGTCGCGGTGATTGTCGCTTGCGGATCATAACAATTCGTTCCGGCTCCGTAACCCCGTATCCGCCCGAAATTCCAATGCACTCTCCACACTTCCAGCCGCTCTCGGCACGTTGTCCAGCCGAAGGGTCGCAAGTGCAGCGGGCCGTTAAATCAGAACTTACTTCAGAACGCCGAATCGATAGACTTTTGCCGGGCAATGGCCGAAAGGCCTACGACGCCTCGACCTCGCCGAGGCCGACGAGCTTCCGGAATTCAGGGTCGTCATGCAGGCAATCGAGATCAGAGTCCCTGGCGGCCCAATTCAAGTTGCCGTAGCCGGCAGCGATCGCCTTTTTCAGCATCTCAAGCGCCTCGCCTCTCCTCGCGAGGACACCGTAGGTGCAGGCGGCATTGTAAAGTGTGTTGCCGTCGTTGGGACGAAGCGCGACGGCAGTTTGCAGATGTCGGTTGCTTTCCTCCGCTTCGCCGAAATAGGCCAAGTTGGTGGCCAAAAGGATGCGGGCGCGTACATCTTCGGGAACCACTTCCAACTGTTTTCGCAGGACAACGTTCATGCGCTCGCGGATGTGCTCCGATTCCTTCTTACGTCCCAGACGCTCCAAGCACACACTGAACGGAACGTACGTGTTGTAGTCGTCGCCATTCGCCTCGAGCGCCTGTTCGGAGAACTTGGCGGCGTCCTCATACTTGCCGTTAGAGAGAAGAGCTCGACCGAGGATGTTCCAGGAGCCATCGCAATCAGGCTTGCGTTCGATGGCCCGGCGGGCCATGAGTTCTGATTCCAGATATTTCTTCTGTGCGTAGAAGAGCCGGGCCCGGGCGACCATCACCTCCGGCAGTTCCGGAGCCAGCGCCATGGCTCGGTCGCACGCGGCGAGTCCCCGCGAAATCCAGTCGGGACTCTGCTCGCGTATCTCATAGATGAGTCCGCAAAGGTGTGCGATTCCAGCATAGGCCAGGGCAAAATTTCCGTCGAGTTGGATAGCCTGTTCGAACATCTGCAAGGCGTAGTCCATATTTTCCCGGCGGGTATAACTGCGACCGCGCAGATAGAAGTCGTAGGCCTGGGTGTTTTCAGTGGGTTTAATGCCAATGATTTTTTCTTCCTGCGGAGTGAGCGTGATGCGCAGGGCCTGAGCGATGCTCCTGGCGATTTCGTCCTGGATGGCGAAGACGTCCTCGAGCTGGCGATCGTAGCGTTCGGCCCAGACGGAATGCCGGGTGGAGCTCTCGACGAGCTGAGCCGTAATGCGCAAACGGTTTCCAGAACGGCGAATGGTGCCCTCGAGGATGAAGGTCGCGCCGAGCTGCTGGCCGACCTGCGGAGCCACCGTCTGTTTGTCGCGAAACGCGAGCATCTCCGAGCGCGGAAAGACTTGGAGCTGGGCGATTTTGGAAAGCTCGGTGATGATGTCTTCGGTCATGCCGTCGCGGAAGTATTCGTCTTCCTTGCCGCCGCTCTGATTTTCGAAATAGAGAACGGCAACGGATTTCTTCGCGGACACGGCCGCAGATGGATGAGAATTCGAGGAGTCAGATTTATCGCCCGCATGACGCCGATTCGAATCCAAGTCACGCTTGAGTCGCTTCAGGTCGGCGCGAAGTTCGGCGGCCGTCTGATAACGCAGGTCCGTATCTTTCTCCAGTGCCTTGCCGAGGATGTTTTCGATAGCCAGGGGCATTCTCGAATTCAAGCTCGTCACCGGAGCAGCCTCAGAATGCAGGATTCCGTCAAATATCAATGCAACGGTTGAACCGGGAAAAGGAACCACGCCGGTGGACATTTCATAGAGCACAACACCGAGCGAGAAGAGATCCGAGCGAAGGTCCAACTCTTCGCCGCGCGCCTGTTCCGGCGACATGTACGCAACCGTGCCCATTGAGCTACCCGGACTCGTCAGAAACTCGTTGCCTTCGAGCCGAGTCTGTGTTTGCATCGACGTTTCGCTGACCGCCTCCGTAGCAGAATGCCGAGCGGTTGCGAGCTTTGCCAGGCCGAAGTCGAGAATTTTCGCGGGACCGCGATTGACGAGAAAAATATTCGCGGGCTTGATGTCGCGATGGACGATGCCTTTTACGTGGGCAGCTTCGAGGCCCTCGGCAATCTGAATACCTGTTTCCAAGAGTTCGGAGATCGCGATCGGCTTACCAGAGATGCGATGCTTCAGCGTCTGGCCCTCGAGTAGCTCCATGGCGATGAATGGGCGACCCTCAAACTCTCCAATGTCGTGAATCGTGCAGATGTTTGGATGATTGAGAGAGGATGCAGCACGCGCTTCACGGCGGAATCGCTCGATGGCCTGAGCATCCCCGGAGATGTCGTCAGGAAGAAATTTCAGCGCAACGTTCCGGCCGAGACGCGTGTCCTTGGCTTTGTAGACGATGCCCATTCCACCGCCGCCCAGTTTTTCCAGGACGCTATAGTGGGAAATTGCACGGCCGGCAATCGAGGAAGTATCTGCCATTGGCCGTGAAGTGTATCGCAGCGCACCTATGCAGGCAATCATGCGACCCCTTGTAAAAGGTGACCGTCGGATAGTCAGGACTTAAGAACCGCCAGTCGGGAGCGCGACCGCATTTGCAATGCGGATCCGGTATCCCGGCGACGGGTAAGGTCAAATACAATAATTTGAATGAACTCCGGCCAGCAGCTTGGACGAACATCATGACTACTGCAGCAAAGGAACTCTGGAAGTCGAAGGTGCCGTCCTCATCGTTTCAGGAGGCCCCAAAACTCGAACCTTCTGCCGACAATGAATGGCGGTTGCGATGGCGGTATTCTACATGGCACACGCAAGGTGGCCAGGCGAATCAGAAGATTGTCTCTCAAAGCCTGGTATTTAACGGAGTTTACGCTTTTCGTGTGACGTATCATGAGGCCTGCTCCTCGACGATGGTAGAGCTTGCTTATGAAAGACTGATTGACGTTGGCACGACACAGTGGCTGGCAGAGATCAAAGCGCGACTCGCCGAGCCTTCGCGATTGCGTACGGAGGCCGCGTCTCGACTCAGACATCTTATGATTTTTTTTGACAGTCATGGGTGCTATGAATTCTTGTGCGAATCGTTTCGCCTGGCGGAGTGATTTCGGCTGGCCCTATCCTTGCGGCTATGGAGCTGAGCCACGGCTCTCCCCTGCTGCATTCAGCTAACCGAATAGGCCTCAGCTTTGCGCGCCAAGAGCAACCGCATTTTGGTGTACGTGTCCCGCCGACGGGTCGCGCCACGTGCGACGCCGCAGGGTGTGGTGGAACACCTGCGCTTTCAATTACTTCGCAGACCATCCGAATTTGTATTTACTCTCACCAATGCTTGCGCTGGCGTATGCCGCGCGGACTTGATGTGACCGCGAGGCGTGGCAGACATGAAAACCGAAAGCGTTTTTCAAAGATGGTGTCGGGTGCGATTTGGGATCAATTCCGAGAAGTAGCACCACCGGCTTCACCAAATAAAATAAATCAAAGAAAATAGGAACGCTACCAGCGGACGTCGGCTTCGATCGGCGACTTATAGCGAGCAATTCGCGATCGTCCAAACGAATGCGGCCAGCGCCGTCGGTTACTACCGCGTGGCGGCGAATATGCAGTTCGTCGAGCCTTGGAGTCGTAAAGTCTTCGTTGAGGCCCGCCGGATCGCGCCTATCGTGTGGGCTGGGAATTCGTGTTCTTTGGCCGACTCATTTATTTCTTCTCCCAGACATCGACTGGACGGATATCGTTCCGTAGTTGGTCTACATTAATCCAATAGTAGGCGCCGAACGGCTTTTTCTCAGGCCAGATTTCATCGAGCGTGTCAGCATCATAGAGAGTACCGGCCTTCATAACCATCGCGATTTTTACGGTGTTATGAATATCGTCGAGTGGATTTGCGTTCAGTACCATGAGATCTGACAGCTTGCCGGGTTCAAGCGTCCCCAGATCCTTGTCGGCGCCAAGGAAATGTGCGCCATGTGAGCTGGCCACTTCCAAGGCTCCCATCGGTCCAAGGGCAGCAGACAGCATCCACACTTCCCAATGTGAGCCGATACCGTGTGCCTGGCCGTGCGATCCGATCGAACTATAGCCTCCGTTCGCGATAATGTCCGCCACGGCTTGCGCCTGCACTCCAAAGTGGTAGTCGGTAACCGGACGTAGCCATCGGCGTCTCAGATGAGGCATGAGTTCACGCCAGGGTATCCACCGTTGCTGCTTCGCGTCCTTCGAGACGTCGCTCGCTTGAAAGAAGTATTCCTCGTTCCAAGGGGCGGTACCACCCACCATGAGGGTTGGTGAGTAGACCGTATGGGCCAGGCCGAAAATCTTGGCTACATCTTGATAGAGCGGAACGTATGGCGTGGGGTGCTCGAATCCGGCCTGGCCGTCCATCAGCATCGTCAGTTTGTGATCGAGATCGCTTGACCCTTCGCCGGTGACCCGCAAGCCCTTCTTGCGAGCAATCTCCGTGATCCACTGACGTTGCTCGCGGTTGGGTTGCAGATACTGCTTGAGGGCGGTCGCCCCGAGCGATTGCAGGCGCACGATGTCATGTTCCGCCTGTTCGAAGGAAGCAAGTTCGTTTCGGTGTGGGCCGTTGCCCGAAAATAGCGGGTCACCGGTTGAGAATGTCCGCGGTCCCACTGCACGATTTGCTTCAATCATCTCCGCCAGAGAAAAAACTTCCTGGGTCCAGGCGGCCGGATCGAGGGTGGTGGTCACGCCGTAGGCCAAATAGACTGCTGATTCGAAATTTCGCGAGGGCGTAATCCCTGCTGCCTCGCGATGATGATGAGCGTGCATGTCGACCCATCCCGGAATGATCGTCTTTCCCTTGCAATCAACGACTTTGTCTGCTCCCGCGGTGTTGCACGCTCCAACGCAGACGATGCGCCCGGCCTTCACGACGATCGCGCCTCTTTCGATGACTCGTCTGTTTGAGAGGGTAATAATACGCGCCTTAGTCAGCGCGATGGTCCCTTGAGCAATCGCTCTTGGAACGCTCAATTTGATTGCGGCGGCATCCGTCTTTCCTGAATCGAGATGAAATGCGAGGTACTTATTGGCGATCCCGAATTCAACTGTGTTCGGATCGCGCCAGTGAGGAAACAGGCCGCCGTCCTGGCTCGCCGCCTTCACAGGCATCGCGGGCATTTTCTTGTCTAGCGATACGGCTTGATCTCCCGTGGCATTTAGCGGAAAGGGAGCTACATAGATATTGTCGCCTTCCTCATAAGCCACTCGCAAACCGTCGGGAGACACTTCGGCATCGGTGGCATTTGTGAACCTGGCGTGGACCCGCCGATCGGTTCCGTCCTGACGAATCGAAAAAAGTTCGGAGATGGGAGTCGAGAGAAAACTGCCGGGTTTTTCAACTCGATGTTTGAGGTAGTAAACGCGACCATCTGGGCCGAAACGCGCTCTAGGCCCGGGTGATTCCATCGCATCGACCCTCACGGCCGTCTTGGCCTCGCCGCCGTTCGCGGGTTGGACGACAATGTCATACCACTCATTGCGTGCCCAGTCGCGTCCTCGCAGTGTGGCGCCCGAGCCGCGCGAGTAGATGAGGATCTTTCCATCGGGGCTCCACATGGGATTGAGGTACTCGCCTGGATCTTTTGTGAACTGGGTGGGGTTTCCACCGGAACTCGGGATGGTCCAAAGCTGTCCGTGCTTGTCGTCGTCCCAGCTTGCGAAGGCAACCGTTGAACCATCCGGAGACCAGGAAGGAGAAAATTCACTGGGGGTGAAAGAATCAGGTGTGAGCCGCTTTGGCGATCCGTCAGGCAGGTTCATGATCCACAGTTTGCCAACGGCCTGAAAGAGGAGGCGGCTTCCATCAGGCGAAGCGGTCTGCCAGCGGATCATCTTCGGCTGGAAAGGCCCGTCCTCAATCGGCAGCGGAGACCACGCTATTTCGGAAATGGTGCGATGAACGTGGGCGGTAAAGGGGATTGTCTCAACTTTTCCTGAGGCGATATCGAGCTTGCGGAATTTGCCCCCTTGGGACAGCAGAATCGAGCGGCCGTCTGCGGTCCAGACCATGCCGGGAAGAATCTGCATCTGCCGAGAAATCTCTTCCGCCAAATCGAGCTCAATAGGGTCCATCAGCAAGCGTTCTTCGCCCGTTTGGAGATCGCGTAGCCAGAGCGCGGTGCGTGGGCCAAAGACATGTCCCTTATAGGATTGTGTTCCCTCAGGAATGCGTCGGCCGAAGGCCATATAGCGACCATCCGGTGAGATGATGGGTGCTACTGCTCCCCCGCTTGTTGCGCGATCTTGTTGTTCTGCTTGACCGCCAGTAACATCTTCAATATTGCGGGTTTGGAGATTCATCCTTCGAATCTGAAAGCAGCCGAGCATCGGGTCGGTATGTCCAAAAGGAAGTGGCGGGCACAAGGCAGAACTGAAATAGAGATACCTGCCGTCAGCAGAGATGGAATGCCACCCAGCGCCCTTATCTCCCGGCACCAATTCGATACCCGCGCCGCCGTCCTTGTGATACATAGCAAGCGACCAGTTGAACTCGATTTCGTCCGGCTTGGTGCTTTGACGCTGAACGATGATGTAGTCACCGATTGGCGTCCAAACGGGACTCAACACGCGCAATTCTTTGTCCAGGAAAACCGGATGCGGATTTTTCCCGTCAGCGTCCATCAGCCAGAGGTTATTTTGCCCTTTGCGGTCGGAAACGAACGCTATCGTCTTTCCATCCGGTGAATAGCGTGGAGTGAAGTTGATGGCGATGCCGGAATCCTGCGTGAGGCACTCAGCTTTGCCGCCGGCTGCAGACACTCGGTAGATGTGGCCAAGCAGGTCAAACACAATCCACTTTCCGTCCGGAGACAAATCGAGAGCCATCCATGTGCTTTCGCTCGTTTCAAAATCGATCTCTCGTGTGGCACCTCTGGCCTTGGTGGTGTCCCATTCCGCCGCTGATTTCTCCTGCGCCTCAAGCAGCGCACCGCTTGTAAACAAAGCAACCAGGAAGGTAAGGACAAGTTTTCTCCAGTTGGGCATTCGGCAGAGCATGAGTCGTCTCTCCTGTGGCCGGATCAATCTTCCCTTCCGGCCTCAAATCAGCAGCCCTTGGCCATCGACCATTGAGCCCGTGTGGAATTTGCACAAAAAAACGGGGGAGAAAATCGACACGGATTCACTCCCCCGTGCTGGCTCAAGAATAAATCTCAAAAATCGATTCGCAAGCCCATCTGAATCCAGCGCGCGCCCGAGGTTCGATCGGCCGGAACCAGTTGCGTGTTGATGACGCCGAAATTAGAGGGATTCGTCAAATCGAACGATGGATCGAGGAAATTGACGTGGTTGAACAAGTTAAAAAAGTCAGCGGAAAACTCGACGCGCACCTGTTCGGTCACATGCGTGACTTTCCCGAACCGCATGTCCAGGTTCCAGAATGGCAGCCCGCGAAGAGCGCTTGAGCGGCCGACGTTCGTGTCCGTCGCGATGAGCGCCGGGCGGAATTTGGCGGCGGCCGCGTCTGGATTCGCGAAGTAGTTGAGCGCGCCGGCGCCGGTGTCGTGGACGCTTCCTCCGCCCAAAGAACTGACCGGTACCGTCGGAATCGCGCCAGACGGAGTAGCGAAGATGGCGCCACCTCCGAAGGCCTGTCCGCTAAAACTGGCCAGCTCCGGCACGCCGCTGCTTCTGCGGAAGATGCCGGCTGTGTACCAACCTCCAATAATCCGATTAATCGCCCCGTGGCGGCTGCTCAACCAACGATTCTTGCCGAAAGGCAGGTCGTAGTTGAAGACGGCATTGAAGACATGGGGTCGGTCAAAAAACGACGGCCCATAGTCGAGATGGGGATTGTAGCTGGAAGAATAGTAGCGGGCGTCGTTTTGCACCGCGCCGACCGTGTCGAGCGACTTCGAGAAAGTGTAGTTCAAGTCGAAATAGAGGCCGTGCCAGTTGTTGTTACGGAGCGTCACGACGAGCGCATGGTAGTTGGAGGTGTCCCGGCTGGTGCGCGTGAAGAGGTCGAGAACCTGAAGGTTGGTGAACGCCTGTTCCCCTGCGCCCAAGCGGAAGAAGTCGAGGTTCAAAAACAGATTCGAAAGGTTGTCGTTTTGGAAGGAGGAGATGTTTCCCGCAGCCACGCAGGCCGTGGAGGTTCCGCTGCCGCAGACGTTGGGTATCAGGTTCTCAAACCACGGCTGGGTCGCTACGGATGCCGGCGACGTTCCGGCGCGCAGCTCGGTCGCCACAGCATCGAAGGCCTGTGCGAAGGTTTGCCCCGAAGCCTTGTCCTTGAACATGTAGGGGACGGAATTGAAGTTCACGCTGTTCGGAAGGTGGCGGCCGAAACGCCCGACGTAGCCGAGCTCAAAGATCATCTGGCCGGCCAGGCTTCTTTGCAGCGTGAAATCGATCATGTGGCTGCGCCCGACCTGAAAATCGGGGTCGTTCTGGAAGCTCAGGATCTCGCTCAGTGGAACATCTGGAACGACCGGAGGGGTCAGCGCCGCGGGCGGCGGCGGCACGGGAATCGATCCGTCGACGCCAACGCGGAACAGCGAGCCGCCGGGCGTTGAATCGACTCCACAGCTGGTGCCGGGCGTGCCCGACGCGGTGCAGGCCGGGGTGCTCACGTTGATAGTCTGCGCAAATCCCACGCCGAGCATCGGGATGATCACGCTCTGCACGGTGTTGACGCGGTCGTACGAGATGCCGTATCCCCCGCGAATGACTGTTTTGCGGTTCCCAAAGACCCGGCCCAGAAGCCCGGAAGACAGGCTGGGATTCCAGGCCGCAGAAACACGAGGTGCGACGTCGCCGAAATCGACGCTGAAGACGTCGTGTCGACCGCTGTTGTTGATTGGGACGTAGGAGAGAGTCGGGTTGAAGATGTCGCCGTTTGCCGCTGCCGCCGCCTTTTCGTTGAGGTAGTCGAATGCGTTGATGATTTTGTCGCCCTGGTCGTGATTGGCGATGAGCGTTTGTTGCCGGTTCTGCTCATGCGGAGTGGTCTGCCAGCCGTAGGAAACGCCGTAGGTTACCGTAAACGTCGGCTTCATTCGCCAGGTGTCCTGGACAAAGAAACTCTGAGCCCGCAAAGTTGCACGCGCCACCAGGCTCGTTCCGAGAGGCTTTGGCTGCAATTGGCCATCCCGCACCGCCAGGATACCAACGCTGTCTACCAGCCCTAGCGAGGCTGCATAAAGCCTGTCCCACCGCTGGGCATCGGATGAGGACAGATTGGGTGGCCGATTCGCGTCTGGAATAGTCAACGAGCCGGAGACATCCGCATCCAGTGTGGCCACCAAGGAATTGAGCGAGCCGATGACCTTGTCGTCGCGGTCGTGAATCGTCGGCAGCCAGCGGAACTCTAAACCGGCCACCACGGCATGCCTGCCCTTGGTCCAGTTCAGAGCGTAAGCGTACTGTTTGTTGCTGTCATAAATGGCTTGATGGCGAGCCCGTTGCGTATCGACGTCCACAACCGTGTCGATGAGGCCGGTTTGGCCAAGGCCGGGAGCCAGCGCAACAGAATAGTCGGTACCCCCGATCGATACTTGCGTTCCGGGCAAATTGAGCTCGGCGGCAGAGGAACTCGGCTTCAAAACTGTAAAATCCTGCCGACTCCGGATCCAGCCCACTCGAAAACTACTCGAGACATTGTTCGAATGCTGCCATTCGAGACCGGTAATGAAGCCATCTCCGCGAAGGAAGGAGCCGCTGGTGTTCACAGGGGTTGAACCGCGCAGATCGATCTGGCCTTGGGCAGCGCCGCTCGCGTTGAGGGAAAGGTTCCGGTGGTACAGATACCGGCCGAAGAAGTGCACCTTTTGCGTGAAATTGTGGTCCAGGCGGAAGTTGACGTTGTCGTCTTTCAACGGTTCAGCCACGCTCGCTCGCAGTCCAATGGTGTTCACGCCGTCGCCGAGGCTCGGATCGTTGCCTTGCGGCATCATGTTCCAGAGCTGCGCAATCGTGGGGCTGATTCCGATGCCGCGCGGGTCGCAACCAAGATTTCCGCCCGGGCCGCAAGCGGTCGATGTCGCGAGGTTATAGATCTGTCCGTTGACGATCAGATTGCCGGCCTTCAGGGAATCGGTCGGGACGATGCGGGTAATCTGAACCGACTGCGGAAACCGGCGCACTTCGTAATTACCGAAGAAAAAAGTCTTATCCTTCTTTAGCGGCCCACCGAAGGTAAAGCCCGCGCGATTGTCATGCTGCGGCTTCTTGTCGGTGAAAGGATTTCCAGACCCATCGGGGGTATGGTTGTTGTCCCAGGAGTTCGCGTTAAGGACGGAGTTCTGATGAAACCAGTAAGCCGAGCCGTGAAAGAGGTTGGTGCCGCTCTTGCTCACCAGATTGATCTGGCCTCCGGAAGCCCGGCCAAAGGTGGCATTGTTGTTCGTGATCCCGACTCGGAACTCATCCAGACTTTCGACGCCGATGGGAATGATCGGCACTTGATTTCCGCCGCCTGCGATGACGTTATCGGTTACGTCGATTCCATCCAAGTTAAACGCGTTCTGGTCGCTTCTCGCGCCAGCCACGGTTCCGCCGGAATCGCCAAATCCGCCGCCATTCGATGTCTCATAAGGCGTTGAACCGGGCTGCAAAGTCAGCAATTCGCGGGAATCTCGTTGCAACGTGGGAAGGTGCAAGAGCGCCGTTCCGCCTATGACGTTCCCCACCACCGAATCGGTCGTCTGCAGTTCCGCGCGTGATTCCGCCGTGACCTCCACCACTTCCTGGCCTGATTTGATTTCCAAGCGGATGTCATAGGTATAGCTTTTGGCCACGTTCACGGTGACATTGCCGATGTTGGTCGTGGCGAATCCCTGTTTCGTAAATTTCAGCGTATATGTTCCCGGAGTAGCGCTCGGAAAAACATATTGCCCCGACTGGTTTGTTTTTACGGTTTTGCTTTCGTTTGTCGCCGGGTTGATCATCTCAACGGTGGTATCTGGAATCACCCCACCGTTCGGATCGCTGACGGTCCCAAGGATGACGCCGGTTGTGGCGGTTTGGCTAAAAACCGGCATCGTAGAAACAATGAATAATAGTGCGAAGCCCATCGCATGGACTTGCAACAGTCGTTTCATGGCCACACCCCATCACAAAAGTAGTAGAGGATCGTCCGGCGGTCAGGAAGAATGTCGAGGAACGAATCCGCCCTTCTGGCGGTGTAGTGGCATTTCGCCCTATGTACTCCGGTATTTCCCATGATTCCCGAGCTCACAAAAAAATGCTGTCAGAGAAGGAAATGCCGGATTGACCACTCGCAGAGGCCCACCACATCCCCAATCTGGGCATTCTTTACACCTGTCGCAAGAAGGTTGTCAATCAAAAATTCTTGATTTTGAGGATTTGAAACATTTGATGCACACTCACGACCATTTCCTTCGTGCCTGGCGCGAGGCTACCTTTGGCGCGCCAAGTCTCGTGCCCGCAGCAAGTTTAGTGATGCGTCTTGTACTATTAGGCCTTGTTCGAGCACCTGCGCTGATTGTGAATGGCGTTTCGAACGGATAGCAGCATGTTGATCAGGCTAGAGCGACTTGCAAAATCCATCGTCGACGAAGACGGAGATAGGAAATAACCATGAATTTTGAAGGAAAAGTGGCCCTGGTGACCGGGGGAAATTCTGGAATTGGTCGCGCGACTGCGCGCATTTTCGCCCGCGAGGGCGCAAAACTGGTAATTGCCGCACGCAATGCGGAGCGCAGCCAACAAGTTGTCGACGACATCCAAGCAAACGGCGGAACAGCGATCTTTGTTCCGACCGATGTGTCAGTGCCTTCGCAAGTGGAGAGGGTTGTGGCCGCGGCAGTCGAGCAGTTCGGACGACTCGATTGCGCTGTGAACAATGCCGCAGGCTATATGGGCGCTTTTTCTGCTACTGCTGATTTCAGCGAAGCGGAATTTGACGAGACGATTTCTGTGGACTTAAAGGGCGTGTGGATGGGGATGAAGCACGAAATTGCGCAGATGCTCCGTCAGACGTCCACCGGAGGCGCAATCGTGAATGTTTCTTCGGTGAACGGACTTGGAGGCGCCCGAATGGGCGCTCTGTATTCGGCCGCGAAAGCCGGTGTTCTCGCCCTGACCAAATCCGCAGCTCAGGAATACGGGCGACAAGGAATCCGCGTCAACGCGTTGGTTGCCGGAGCGTTCGATACGCCCATGCTGAACCACAGCCTCGAGCGCATAACTCGCGGAGATGCGGAGGCGAGGGAAAGGACCGAAGGATTGTACAAGTCGATGATCGCCCTCGGCAGATTCGGCTGGCCGGAAGAAGCCGCGGAAGCAATTGTCTGGCTTTGTTCCGATGCAGCGGCGTATGTGACTGGGCATTCGATGATTGTGGATGGCGGGCTTACGGCACCTTTTCGTTGAGATTGCTTTCACCGGGAAAGCCCTCGCTGCGTCCGGGCTACTCGGTAGGCCCTCTTATTTCGCAAGACCAACGCGCCGGAGCAAATCCTGCCCGGTACGAGCGCTCAAGGTTGGTTTCTTGATTATGCATGCTGCTGTT
>Ga0137403_10003881_pt1 | contig 17780 bp, 13 predicted proteins | sample CZOMad2_1_16fung_FD_122057 | JGI IMG/M metagenome (GOLD analysis project Ga0137403, IMG submission 122057) | Vadose zone soil fungal communities from Angelo Coast Range Reserve, California, USA - CZOMad2_1_16fungal (Hybrid Assembly) | ecosystem: Environmental > Terrestrial > Soil > Vadose zone...
AGTTATGTCGAGATGTACCGGCGCGGCAATGCGTATCACGGCGCGCATCCTTTTTTCATGTGGTACTGGGGCGAAAACGGCCGCCAACATGTCGGCAAGGTCATTGCTGCGGGGGCTGAGAATGCGCATGTTCCGGCGATGCTGGGCTGGGACCGCGCTGACAATTTGACTGAAGCGATCGCAATGGCGCGCAGCTACATCGGCAGCTCTGCCGAGATCACGATGCTGCACCAGCCGATGATTGGTATCGCGGATATGGAATGAATATGTCCGGCGAACTTTAGTTTGTCGTCGATGTGGTCACCCAACCCTCGACAAGCTAAAGCTTATCGGACGTTTGAAGCGCATGAACTTATCGCCTACTGAAATCTTCAACGAGCGAAGGATATTTCTGATAGGAAGCACGGGCTTCCTGGGGAAAGTTACCCTTAGCTTGCTGCTGCATCGCTTTCCTAATATCGGACGCGTCTACGTCACGGTTCGTGCTCGCTCGCAGGAAGAATCGGACGCGCGTTTTTGGAACAGCGTGATTACCTCCCCGCCCTTCGATCCGTTGCGTGAGCGCTATGGAAGCGCGTTAGATGGATTCATTCGCGACAAGGTCGCTGTGCTCGGCGGCGACATCGCGGAAGTAGATCTTGGCTACAGCGAAGAACAGGCGCAGGCCATCGCGGACGATATCGATGTCGTCCTCAACAGCGCCGGCAACGTTACGTTCAATCCCACCCTCGAAAGCGCGTTGCGCACAAACGTCGTAGGGACACAAAACGTGATTGCCTTTGCCAAGCGCATGAAGCGCCCGGCGTTGATTCATGTGTCCACTTGCTTTGTCGCCGGCAATCGCTCCGGTCCGGTATGGGAAAACGATCCGGTCGTCGGTTACTTCCCGCGTAAGCACGAACTTCCCGGCGTTGAATTCGACGTTGAGCAGGAAATCAAAGACTGCGCAAAACTAGCTGAACGCGTCCGGGAAGAAGCTCGTGACGCGATGATGGTTGCGCGTTTTCGCGAGCTGGCCCGCAAACGACTAAACGAAGAAAACCGCGACGCCGATGATCCCGACGCCCTGGGACTTGCTGTAGCGCGAGAACGGAAAGTTTGGACCCGTACCCGCCTCACAGATCTTGGCGTGGAGCGTTCTGCCTGGTGGGGCTGGCCCAATATTTACACTTACACCAAAGCGCTGGGCGAACAACTGGTGGCTGCGGAGACGGGCATGGTTCGCAGTATCGTTCGCCCAAGTATTGTTGAGTCAGCGCTGGCGTACCCCTTCCCGGGATGGAACGAGGGTTTTACTACCACAGCGCCGATTATCTTTCTAGTCTTGAAAGGTCAGACGCAGATTCCTGCGAATGAGAAGTTGGTTTTGGACATTACACCGGTGGATCAAGTTGCTTCACTGATGCTGGCGGTCGCGGCCCAGGCTTGTGTGGAAGAACCGAAGCTGGTTCATCAGGCCGCCACCGGCGACTCCAATCCTAACAACATGGACCGGATCATCGGGCTGGTTGGTCTCTACAAGCGAAAACACTTCCAGGAGAAGGACTCGGGTTTCAAACTCCTTAACGAAGTTGTCGCACGGATGGAGCCGCGACCGGTTTCCACTTCGAGTTTTGAAAAGTTTTCCGTGCCGATGTTCAATTCGGCGGCGAAGAAAGCTTCGTCCCTGCTGGATCGAGCGCGACCACGTTGGGGTGGTGGCCGCGTGGTCGAAGTAATCGACCGCATGAAGACAACCGTGGATCGGGTTGAAGAGATCACGAACGAAACGACGGAAGCGTTTGAGATGTTTCGGCCGTTCACCATCGAGAATGCCTACATCTTTCGCTCGGATAACGTCCGTTCACTTTTTGAGCGAATCAGAAAAGAAGAGCAGGGGCTGTTGAGCTGGTATCCCGAAAAGTTTGACTGGTACGACTACTGGCTGAATGTACATTTGCCCGGCTTGAAGAAGTGGGTGTTTCCTACTCTCGAAGAGGACATGCGCGCGCAACCCAAGCGCATCTACACCTATCGCGATCTGCTCGAGCTTTTCGAGACTTCGACCAAGCGTCACGCTACGCGTGTGGCCATGCGTATTGAGCGCGATGGTCGAAACGAACAATACACCTATGCTGATATGCGTGAGTTGGCCACCCGCGCCGCTGGTTTTCTCGCCAGCGAGGGCGTCAAGCAGGGCGATCGCGTGATCCTCGTGAGCCACAACGCGCCGGAATGGGGGATGACCTATTTTGGCGTGCTGAAGACAGGCGCCAGTTGCATTCCAGTCGATCCGGAAAGTTCGGTCGAGGAAATCATAAACTTCGCGCGCGCCGGCGAAGCGGCTGGAATTGTTCTGAGCGAGAAACTTCACCAGCAACATGCGGCGCTCCCACAACGCCTGGCTGAAGCGGGACTGTCACCCAGTCTCTGGACTTTTGAGCAGGTGTTTGCCTTGCCGGACGAACAAACCGAAGACGAGCGGATCGCGCTCTTGCCCGCCCGCGTAACGGCACAGTCGCTGGCTTCCTTGATTTTCACTTCCGGCACCACCGGGCGTCCCAAGGGAGTGATGCTTTCGCATCGCAATCTTACCAGCATGGTTTCAATGCTTTCTTCCGTGTTCGATATGAGCACAAAGGACGGCGTGCTCTCGGTGTTGCCACTTCATCACACTTTCGAGTTCTCGACCGGCTTTCTCACACCACTCAGCCGCGGCGCCCAGATAACTTACCTGCCTGAACTCACCGGCGACGCGCTGGCGCGTGCGATCAAGAACGGACACGTGACCGGCATGGTCGGTGTGCCGGCGTTGTGGGAGCTGCTCCATCGTCGTATCAAAAACAAACTATACGAACGCAGTGACTGGATTGGTAAAACCGCCGACGCGATGATCAAAGCTAACGCCTGGCTCAGAGATAATACGCCGCTGAACCTTGGTCCCATCGCCTTCTATCCGATTCATGAAGGCCTCGGAGGGCGCATTCGCTACTTCATCAGCGGAGGCTCGGCTTTGAGCGAGACTATCCAGAAAGATTTCCAGGGACTGGGCTTTACGATTCTCGAAGGCTATGGGCTGACCGAGGCGTCGCCAGTGCTCACCGTAACGCGACCAGAGAATCGCATGTTGACGGGCAGCGTTGGCCGGCCTTTGCCCGGTGTTGAAGTGAAGATCGCCGACCCTGATTCAAGTGGTGTCGGCGAAGTAATTGCGCGCGGTCCAAATGTCATGCTCGGATACTATGCGGACGAACGCGCCACGCGCGCTGCGCTGGTCGAGCGTTGGTTGTACACGGGCGACCTCGGCAAACTCGATGATGACGGCAATTTGTTCCTGGTCGGGCGTTCCAAGGAAATAATCGTCGACACAAACGGTAAGAACGTTTACCCGGACGAGCTCGAAGAGATTTATCTGAACTCGCCGCACGTGAAAGAGCTAAGCATCGTCGGCCTGGCGGACGGCATAGGCGAGAAGGTGGCCTGTCTGGTCGTGGCCGATGATGAGTATGACATCGCACTCTCGCGGGCGGAACTGCGACGCCGGGTCGAAGAACATTTCCGCGAAGTGTCGGCGTCACTTCCCTACTACAAACGCGTAAAAGTTTTGCATTTCACTGATCTAGAATTGCCCAGAACGGCAACGCGAAAAGTGAAGCGTGGTGAAGTTGTGTCGATCCTGCAAGCGCTGGAAGCCGGTAACAGGTCTGACGTCGCAACGCCTACTGAGAAGTCCGTCGACGCGGCCAGCCGCTGGTTAATTGGCATCGTAGCAACTGTCACCAACCGGCCGCAAAGTGAGATCTCGTCGAATTCACGTCTTGCCGATCTCGGTTTTGACAGCCTGATGTTTGTCGAGCTGGCCACCGCAATCGAGAACGAGGGCGGCTCAATTTCGTCTCCCGAACGTCTGAATGAAGCCCAGGATTTTCGGGAACTGTCGAGCGCAGTTAGCCGTCGCCCCGGCGCCTCGGCAGTACGCGACGGCGCAACTGCGCGTTCGGAAGCGCGTCGTCTTGATGATGAAGAAATACATGTCCCCTCGTTGATCAGCCGCGTGGGCAATAAAGCCGGCGACGCTCTGCAGGGACTCTTCTACGATAGGTTCCTTGACACTCACTACGAGGGCCGGTCAAACATTCCCGCCCATACCAACTTTATCGTCGCGGCCAATCACTCTTCTCACCTGGACATGGGCTTGACCAAGATGGCGCTTGGCGAGGCCGGCAAGGATATGGTTGTGCTTGCCGCTGCTGATTACTTCTTCGACACTAAGTACAAACGCGCGGTTATGGAAAACTTTACCAACCTCGTGCCGATGGAACGCACCGGATCGCTGCGGCAGTCACTGCGTCATGCGAGTTCATTTCTCAATCGCGGTTACAACGCCCTGATCTTTCCTGAAGGCACCCGCTCGCTAACGGGCGAGATGGCCGATTTCAAACCAGTCATCGGCTATCTTGCGTTACACGCTCGCGTTGGCATTCTGCCTGTTTACCTCCATGGCACCTACGATGCGATGCCGAAAGGTTCGAATGTTATTAAGAGTAGAAAGGTTGGCGCGCGCATCGGGCGGTATCTTGAGATTGCGGACCTTGAAGAGATGAGTAAAGGGTTGCCCCGCGCTGAAGCTTATCGACTTATCGCAGCGCTAGTGAAGCACGAGGTTGAAAACCTGCGCGATCGCGCTCGCCGACCTTTCGATGCTAAAGAATTGCGCAAACGCTGGAAGGCCGAACGACGGGCGCAAAGTGCGGGTCGAGACGAAACCAGCGTGATGAGCAATGAGTGACGAGTAAGACCTTGTCTTGGGTCTTCGGTCTTGGGCCTTGGTCACACGCATTTTCAAAGACCTAAGACCAAAGTCCAAAGAGCGCTCATCACTCATTACTCATCACTTATCACTATCTTTTATGCCCACAAAGACACCACAAAAACGAACTGCGCGGATGACTCCGGTTAAGGCCGAGACGAAGCGCCGCGCGGCTATCGAGAAGCGACCACGGGCGGCAACGCTCATCACCGGCGGCACCGGCTTTCTTGGTTCCCATCTTGTTCGACAACTAATTGCGGATGGCGCCAAAGATATTCGCGTAATGGCGACTTCCATTCCCGACTGGCTGGTCGCTTTGGGGGTGGAAACCTTCGAGGGATCGATTACGAAGGAAAGCGACGTCAAGCGCGCCGTCGAAGGAATTAGCGAGATCTATCATCTGGCAGGGAAAGTTTCGCGCGAGCGAGAAGATGCACGGGAAATGTACAGAGTCCACGTCGAGGGCACGCGTTTGTTGTGCGACGCGGCGAAAGCAGCAGACGTAAAGAGCATCGTGCTTGCGTCCACCAGCGGAACCATTGCGGTTACCGAAGACGGCGAAATAATTCCCGACGAGTCGTATCCGCCTCCGCTCGACCTCATTTCCCGCTGGCCTTATTACGCGAGCAAGCTCTACCAGGAGATGGCGGCGCTCGAACGCTTCAATGGCAAAGGCCTGCGGCTCGTGATCATGAACCCCAGTCTACTGCTCGGACCGGGCGATGATCGCTTAAGTTCCACGAAAGTCGTGCTGGATTTCATGGCGCGAAAAATCAGCGCTGTGCCCACCGGCGGGTTGAGTTTTGTTGATGTGCGCGACACGGCAAAGGCTTTTCGCGTAGCAATGAAGAAAGGACGTCACGGCGAACGCCATCTTTTGGGCGTGGCCAACTGGCGGTTTGAGAGATTCTTTGGCCGGCTGGAGCGTCTGACAAAAATCCCGGCGCCGAAGCTTGCTTTGCCTTCCAAGCTGATGGTCGCAGGCTCGCAAATTGTCGACGCTCTTTTTAAACAATGGAACTTCGCGTCGCCGGTTGAGCCGGGAGCGATCGAGATGGCCCAGTACTTCTGGTATCTCAACTGCGCTAAAGCTGCCCGTGAACTCGCCTTCCGTCCGCGCGACCCGGGCGAAACTCTCCACGATACCGTTTCCTACCTGCGCGAGAATTTTCTTGGTGGCGACGCGTTTGGAAAGTAGAGCTTTGAGCTTTGAGCTTTGTGCTTCTGAGCCTTAGCGAAGGAGCGGGGCAAAGCCCACCTTCCTAACCCGAGAGGTCCTCTAATTAGCTCTTTAGATCGCGGTCGAAAGCCTTCCAATTAGAAATCAGAACTCAACTTCAGATCACCTCGGGGTTGGGAAGGTGGGCTTGCCCCCGCTCATGCGCCGGGTTATGTTCAGTTTCCAGAATCAGCTATCGCTGAACGTCACAAACGCTTCTGCCAATTGTTCGGCCCAGAGGCTGTAGCCGAGCTCGCTGGGATGAAAGCCATCGGCGCAAAATAGTCTGTGCGACCCTCCTTTATCGATCTGAAAGGGTACGTGCACAACTCCTTTCATTTTTTGGGCGATGCCGACCGAGGTCTCACCGAGCGAACTCGATCTCGCCCCTAATACGAAACTAAGCGGCTGCGGCAAGGCGGGAAAATAATCGAGTGGCGGAACCCCAGCCAGGAGCACCGGCGCGTCACCAACTTCCGCGCGTATGCCATCAATCAAACGCGCAATATCCGATGCCCAGCGCCGCGCGCTGTGAAACTCAATAGAATCGTTTACGCCGAGGGCAATCAGCACCACGTCTGCGCGACGACCCGCTAATTTCGGCACTAACTCCACAAGACTCTGGCGCGCGTTGATTCCGGAGCGAGCCACAACCAGCCAATTGACGGTTCGCTTCGAGTGTTCGGACAACGCCCGAGCGACCTGGCCGGTGAGTGCAGTCTCATGCGTGGATGCGCCAATGCCCGCAACCGTCGACTCCCCTATTGCGATCAGTTCGATTGGCTTGCCCCCACCGGCGACAGTTCCTTCAAGCGGACCACCAGCATCGGGAAGGCGCGGCGTACGCTTTCTGGTCCAGTACGCCTGGACCAGAAGAACGGGCAATAACGGAAGGGTAAGAACCAGCGCGAAGTGTTTGGTCACTGAGCTTTGCTCGCAAACGCGTACACTCTTTTGGTGGGATACTCAAACTCGTACGGCGCACGCTCTACTATTTTAACATCCTCAAAAGCTGCCGCTGCCAGATAGCTCGACATCTCATTCCCCTGAAACAAGCGGAAATCAATCGAGACAGTCTCTCCGTACCACTCGTCTCGATGCAGTTCACCTTCACCTCCGTGGAATGCCAGGAATAATTTTCCGCTTGGACTTAGGACTCGATGTATTTCCTGAAGAGCGCGCGTCACGTCTTCTCGTTTGATGTGAATGATCGAATAGAACAAAACCATCGCTGCCACTGAATCGTCTTTCAGGTTCAGCGACGACATGTCACCCTGTTGAAACGGAATGTCGGGGTTCAAACGAGTCGCGATTCTGACCATCTCCGGGGACAAATCGATGCCCCGCATATTGACGCCGCGATCTTTCAGGTACCGCGCGACTTGTCCCGGGCCGCAACCCAGCTCGCAGACGACGCCTTTGCCACCACCAGCCTTGACGTCTTCGGCAAAGTCATCGAGCAATTGGCAGTCAAACGGTTTCCGTTTGAGCTCTTCAAAGAACTCAGTTGCATAGAGCTCTGCGACGCGATCGTAACCGGCTTGCAAGTCTGACTTTGCTTCCTTCATCGTTACACGACTAGTCCCGTTAGAGACGCTAACGCTGAGCTCAGCCGACAAGGTTCTGCATTTCCCAAACGCAGTAAGTTGAGGTGAGAGTATACCCCACGGCTTTTTGCAGGCGCACTGAAGTGTCCGATGATTCTTGCAGCATTCGTCGTCAAAATCCCGCGCCATAGGTTTTTGCCTATCGTTTTCCCGGCGAATCCCTACACTTTCGAGGCGGCACCACGGTTGCAAATCCTGGAGCATGTCTCAACCGTCACTATCAATCTTACAGCCTTCAACTCCCTGTTCCGGTGAGTCAATTACCCCACGCGACAGAACTCGCTTCGACGTCCCTGCCAGAAAGTCGAATGCGTTACTGGAAGGCATTCACCGGCGGTGGCGTCGCGAGCGCCGGCGTCGCAAGGTGGGCCGTGCTTATGACATGGCGCTCGAAATCGCGCGCGTGGTTCCGGCCAATTCGCGCATACTCGATGTGGGCTGTGGTAATGGCTTCATCGCGCATCACCTGGCGGCTATGGTCGGTGCCACCGTTATCGGGATCGATCTGAATGAGGCTACCGAAGCGGCGATCGATTACCGACAATTCGACGGCAAACACTTTCCGGTCGCGGACGGCTCAGTCGACGCCGTCCTGCTTTGCTACGTTCTGCATCACGCTCAGGACCTCGGCGTAGTTATGAGTGAACTGCGGCGGGTGTTAAGCGATCGCGGCTTGGCTATGATTTATGAAGACATCCCGTGCGCGTGGTGGGATCGGTTGGTTTGCATGACTCACGATTTGAAGTGGCGGAAACGGACGGGACGCTGTACCTTTCGATCCGCCAGGGACTGGAGAAGTTTATTCAACTTGGCAGGTTTTGAGATCGTTAACGAGCGCCCGCTCTCACGCTGGCGAAATCTTGCTCATCTTGTCTCGCGGAGGCTTTTCGTGTTGAAACAAAACTGATGGGTGACCGGCTGGAAAACTAGTGAACTTCCAATGGTTAGGCGGCGTTTTGGATTCGCTCCCAGGGACCCCAAATTGCAAAAGTCCTACCCGGGACTTGTAGGTTCACAAACAATGTTTGACCATCTGGACTGAACGTCACGCCGGCAAGCTCTTCAATCTCAAATCCCTGTGCAATATTCTTAGCGAGGTCGAAGACTTGTCCTTTAGGTGTCAACACTCGCAAATAAGCCCTTACGTCATTATCTTCGCACATGATGAGGTTGTTGCCCGCGAGACAGATGTTGTCCGGCATGAATAAAACCGACGAATCAGTAACCTCGAGCAGCAGAGTAAGGTGTCCTTCGTCTTTCCCGGATGGAACATACTCCCACACCTGTCCCAGCTCCTTATCGCCACCATTCGTAGAAGTGAAATAGACGCGCCCATTTCCGTAAAAACATCCCTCCAGCCGCGCAAACGTTGCCGCTCCCTCAGCAACACCCTGTTTGTAAACAGCGAGATTATCCAGGTCAGCCTCAGGTGGATCAGGATCTCGAATATCAACCCAGCCGGCGAGCAAAACAGTTCCCGCCTTCTGGCCCTTTCGCGTATCGTAATTCGGATGCCCCTTTACAGTTAGCATTTGTAACCGGCCGCCGGCTGCTAGTTGACGCGTCTGGTTGGGAATAAACCTATAGAAGCCAGCCCTCTGGAAATCCTCGGTGAGATAAACAATGCCGGTTCGCGTATCGATGGCAACTGCCTCGTGAACGAAGCGACCCATCGGCTTGAGCGGGATCGGGGTGACAGCATCGTTGGCTGCTGCATCGACCTCGAAACAATAGCCATGGCCCTTCTCGAACCCTCCCTGATCCGCGCCTGAGCTGTTCTTGAATTTCGCCTGGCCCAGCACGGTCTCTTCACAACTGATCCAACTATTCCAAGGAGTTCGACCACCAGCGCAATTGACCAGCGTGCCGCTGAGGCTGACGAAATCCCTAACGAGTTCCCGCGTGGTTGGATCAATAACCAACGTCGTAGTGCCGCCGGCTGCCAGCGGGTCGTAGGCGTTCGGGCCGATAGCGGCACCGGGGATGCCAATCTGATTATTGACTTCGTGATTGCGCACTAGCCTGAGCTCGTCTTTTACATGGAACGCCGCCATCCCATCGTGAGCAGGCGGTGTGGAGTGCCCGTCAAACATCCGCGTTCCAGTCTTGCCTAACACCGGGTATTGAAAGTCTTTCGGCAGGGCAAGTAGTGTTTCACCGGTGTTGTTCGCTTTGGTTGGAATCAAGGGACCATAGGCGGCAGAACTGGTTCGTGAAATGCTTGCAGGAGCTCCCAGCAAACCATAGCGTCGAACCAACCCGTAAAAAGCCAACAACCCGGTGCCCGCTATTCCAGCACCAAGAATGAACTCTCTTCGACCCAAGTCAGACACAGTTGTCACCTTTCTCAATCTAAAAAATTCTGGTCAAACAGACACTTAGGTTAACAGATCAATCTTAACATCAGGTTAACTGCGCTAAGCGTGGATAAGGCTGCACGTTTGGTGAAAATTATTGAGTGACAGCCGGAACTCCAATCGTCGAGCGCGACTCGACTGAATCGCTTCGCAAGGAAACAACCGCAAGCGTTGCGACCGCTAGCATTGTCCTCAGACTATGCCTACGGTTCTTTAGGACCCTGGCTTCTCGACCTTAATGTCGACGTTATACTCGTAAACTAAGTGTGACTTGGTGTCGTAATTCGCGACCTTCCAGTCGCCGTCCCACTGGTGCGGCAGCCCGTCCGCCAAACCAATCCACACCTTACCGATGCTAGTTGAGGGTTGGTTCGAGACGTTAAATTCAAAGCGAGTTGTATAAGCAAAGCACGAGACGCCATTGACGGTCTCTTGCCCAACGGGCTGCACGTCTTTGAGGCTTGAGGCTACCAGCTTCTCCATGTCCGCCGCTGTGCGTTTGGGCTGTTGCCCGCCTTCCACCCACTTGCCGTTGGCGTACATGTAATGTTTGTCTCCGAAAGTGATGCCCAGCTCATCCCCGTTCAATGTTGTATGAATTCGATCCGCCGCGGCAAACTCAGACACTCGCACTGTCGGCGGCATAGTGGCCTGATTACCTGACGAGAATGTTGTAGTCTCGGTCAGTCGATACGGATAGGCGGTCTTTAGCTTGATGTAAGCGTTCCTGAGATTTTGCCGCGCATCGCCCGATGGATCAAACGCACCACGTTGCGAGTCGCTGGTCTTTGCGGCCGACCCGCGATTGTTGTTGTTTGACGAAGAGGTTGAACTGCCTGACCGCAAGCGGCTTAAGTTACAGGCAAGCAGTAAAACAGCCAGGATTATCAGCGGCAGGCTTTTACTTTTGCGGTTAGGTTTCGACCGCATAATGTCCTCCTTCAAACGTGACACTGCGAGGATTCAGAGAACCAGCCGGCAAACCGGTGAAAGTAGATCGTCACCCATGAATCGTAAATGCCTGACACTCGTCTAAGCTAATGCGGTAGGTAGTGTAAAGCGTATGAGACCAATCATTTGATCCCAATCTGCTGATTCATCCTCATGAAGTCGAAGTTGTTCCAGGCCTCGACGATCTTGCCGTCTTTGATCCGCACAATACTGACCCCGGTAAAATCCACGGGCGCGTTACTTGCGGCGATGCCAAGATGATCGCCGGTGTGTTTGCCGCGAACGGAACAGCGCGCAGCTACCTTGTCGTCTTCAGCGATCATGTCTTCAACAACCACCTCGATGTCGGGAAAGGCGCCGCGAAACCTTTCGTGAAATGGTTTGAAATCAGCGGGACCTCGCAATGGGTCTACGGCATCATCCGATAGGCCATGGGCGATGCCATCAGCGGCAAACATCTCATCGATAGCCTCGGCGCGCCCCTTATTCCAGACTTCTTCAAACCACCTTCGCACCAGTGCCTTATTTGCTTCCGCCGTGCTTTGTTCCTGCATCAATTTCCCTCCGGTTAACTCGTCGCAGAATATTCGGTTTCACTCTTCAACCAGGTCAGCGGACATGGGGGCGTCATCCGGCCCCGCAGCTGCGGCAATGCGCAAAAGCCACTGCAGTTTCTCTGTCTGCTCCTCGTTTAGGTCTACAAACTGAACTCCAAATCCATTTGTGTCGTGGTGTCTGACTTCACCTTCAAGATAGAGCCAATCATCGTCAGGCAGCAGCACGCGGAAACCAACAATCTCTCCACGCCTCACTTCGCCAACAGAGTCCAGGTAGCAACCGCCTTCTGACAGATTTGTGATTCGCGCACTGTGAGCTTCCGTCGAGCTGTCCCACATTGCGTTCAGGCTGACGCTTAATCTTTGTTTGCTTCTTCGGTCATCCATGGTCATTCGCGCTCCCGATTGAGTCTTCCGGTCACTTCCAGATCACAAGCCCATGGGAGGAAATCTTGTTCGCAGTGAGTTCTGAGCAGGAGGGGATCGACACTCAGTCATCTTACACCGGAGAGGGGGCTATTCCACATGAAACTTATGCAGGATCCGGTGGACGATCGGCGTAAGCACGATACCCATGATTGCTATGAATACCAATCCACTAAAAAGCGCATAGCCGGACGCAAAGAGTTTCGCGCCAGTGGTCTTAAGAGGATTGACCGGACCCATCCCTCCCAGAATCATTGAGGCTTCCAGCAGCGAATCAACCCAGCCGAAGCCGCCCAGCCAATGGTATCCCGAGATGCCGATGAACAAGACAACTAAGATTATGCAGCATGCCAGGCCCGCCGCCACGGCGAGCCGCTGGGCAAACACCGAGAAGGGCGCGAGCCTTTCATGACTTCGTTCAAGCCCGGTAAGAAGCTTCATGAGCATTAGGTCGTGGGAAACTGCGTTATCTCGCCCGGCTTGCGCAGCATCTTGTTGACCTCACCCAGGTGAGTTTCTTCTTCAGCGATCATCTTCCGAGCGTAGTCTTCAAGCAGAATGGAACGGTCCTTCACCAGATCATGCAGTTTCTTGTAGAGTTCCAGTCCGACCTTCTCTGCTTCAAGCGACTCGAGCAGGATGTCGTTGATGCCGTGCTTGTGCGTCTCGAGCAGCGCGCCAATTTTCAATGACGGATGTTCGCCGAGGTGTGTCACCAATTCGCCGGCTTCGTTTGCGTGCATGAGACAGGTAGTAGCCTCGCCGCGAAGCCAGCTCACAATGGGTATGCGGCTGTAGCCAAAAACCATCAAGGCGTAATGCGTGTATCTGACGACACCGGCAAGTTCTGTTTCCAGGATCTCATTCAACAACCCCACCGCCGCCGTTTTATCGAAGTTCTGATCTGACATGACTGTCTCCTGTTTCATTCACACTGATGGTTCGTTTACAGTTCTACCCTCAGCCTATGTTTTAATTGTTCGACCTAAACCGACCGCACCGAGCGAGATCCCGGGTTTGAACCCGAATACTTCTGAAGAACATGCAATCTTCAACAAAGGCTCACGTCGTCATCTACAGCCGGCCGGGTTGTCACCTCTGCGATGAAGCTAAGCAAACTATCGAAGCAGCTCAGTGTCTCGGTGAATATACGCTCGAAGAGATTAATATTGAAAGCGATCCGGATTTACTGAGACGTTACCAGTTTGACATCCCAGTCATCACCATTAACGGCGTCGAAGCGTTCAGGCATAGGTTAACTTCTGAAGCGTTTCGGGAGCGATTGGTAACCAAAAGCGGGGGCAAGCCCACCTTCCCAACCCCGAGATGACTACGATTGAGTGTCCACATGACGCTTGAGAGGCTTTCAATCTGCAAATTACGGTTCAACTCAAAAGGCTCTTAGGTTAGGAAGGTGTATGGCTTGCCCCCGCGGTCGTCACGCTTAGATTCAACTGACAGGAACACTCCTCAATCGACTCAAACAATCGGTCGCGCTCGAGTTCGTCTGTGGACTGGCGATATGACATCACCAGGTCCTTGAGCGCGGCGAGGTCTCGGTAGAGTCCGGCGTTCTCAATCGGAGGTGTCAGGTAAGAAATCAGTTCGGCATAAGAGCGACGTTTGGCAATCGAACCTTCCGAAGGATTGTTGACGCTGTAAAGGTAGATGTTGGGCAACTCGCCAATAAGTCTGTCAGGCCAGCACTCGCCTGAAAGACCAATCTGTTTGCCGGGCATGAATTCCATCGCTCCGTGTGTGCCGACGTGAACCACCGCGTCGACATTTAGAACCTTCGAGAGATAGGTATAGAAAGCCATGAAACCATGATGCGGCGCGCCGCTTCGCGCCATCATTAGCCGCATCGGGTCTCCTTCGTAACCAAACGTCGGTTGCACACCCACGAAAACGTTGCCGAGGTGAACGCCCTGAATGAGTAACTCGCGTCCGAACGAATTGACTCGACCCGGCGCCGCGCCCCATTCAGTCTCAACTTCATCAACATATGGACAGAGGCGACGGTATTCGTCGACGTTCATTCGGTACGCGACGTTGGCAGTAGCAGCAAAACTTTCCGCGTTGCCGCCGATTAGCCCTTCTCTTAAAACGTCGGCAGATGCGGGGAGCTCGACATCGTAACCCTCGGTTTTGAGTTTAGTGAGAGTGTCCCAAATGCTGGGAAACACATCGAGGTCAGCAGCCGTGCCGATATTCCCTTTGTTCGGCGGAAAACAAAAAAGGATCAATGCGAGTTTGAGTTCGCTGCGTGACATCGTGCGCAGGCGATTCCAACGCTTCAGGCGTCGCGAAAACCTGACGCAGCGATCCTCAAGTGCTACCGGCTCAACTCCACTCGCTGGTATGCCGCCGTAAATGAAAGGCTCGGTTGCGCCGTCGATTTCGGGAATCGCGATTTGCATGCCTGCCTGGACAGGATTGAGTCCGGTTTGCGACTCCCGCCAGGCATTGATAGTTTGCGTGTCCAGACTCACTGCCGAACGGTAGGGCCGGTTCAACTGTCGCAGGAACTCAGCCGCTGCTTCACTGTCATTCATCGCCGGCCCACCAACAAAGCTAAAGCCGGTCAAGGAGACGATTTGACTTACCCTCGAATAGTCAGTAGTCCGTCGTCCGTTGTCCGTCGTTTGGCTTTCAGTCTTTGGTATTTGGTATTTGGTATTGACTTTGGACTTTGGGCTTTGGACTTTGGACTGGTCCTTCTCAACGAAGAATTTACTGACGGCCTCGCGGTTATCCATTAAGGTGGAGAGCGCGGGGATGACGCTCAACCCTTCCGCTTCGACAGCGCGAATCAGGGCGTCGTAGTGCCTGGTAGTTTTGCTGACCACCTGCGGGCGCATCAGCAGAAGTCCTATAGTTGACTCGGGATCGAGAACACGCTCGGTGGACTTTGAATTTTGGACTTTGGACTTTAGACTTTTGGTCTTATACCACTTCTGATAATCAGCAAACGTTTCAAACAGTTTCGTTGCGTCCGGATGATAAATCGCTACTGACGGCAGATGTTCGGGTGGCGCCAGCTTTATCTGCGCCTTCTTCAATCGCTCATCGGGCAGATACTCCTTCAGCGCGCAGAGAATCATCGCACGGATGTTAGCCGGGGTTGGCTGAAGGAAGTAGCAAAAGATGTTGAGGTAATTCTTTACGTCACGCAGCCCGCCGGCCGTTGGCACAAATTTGAGGACGCTCGGCAGGCGGTCAATAAATTTCAAATACTGGCCATGTCTATTCTTGTGACCATTGGTCTTCTTGCGGCCTCTAACTTGTCGTCCCACCCACGAGGCGGCTGAAGAAAAGGCAGCAATCCCCTGCCTTGCCCTGGTTTCCCTTTCTCCATTCCCATTTTCCCCATTCCTTCCGCCAATGAGTCTCGACACGTCAAGCCGGCCCATGCGCATATGCCGCATGAGATCCGGCATGCAGTTGATCACGATGACTGCCGCATGCTGTTGTTCGTAACGATCAAGCGCCTCAATAAGCCGCGCAGCATTTTCACCATCCATCACGTGGATGGCGAAGACGACATCCGAGGCCCGCAGGTCGTGTTCAATTTCAGACCACTCGTCGTTAGTGAGTGGCGCGCCAAAGTTGTAGGCTGCGATCTTCAACTCGAGTTCATATTGGCGATTAATTTCGCGCTCCGCCTGTTTCAGCGGCCCCAGGAGACTCGACCCTACATACAAGACGGTGACCTTCATCGTTTAAATCGCCTTCTCCAAGCCAATAAAGTCTATGGCGTCGCGCAGCCTCTCCAGAACTTCCTCATCAGGATTCCAGTATCCGCGATTGTGCGCCTCGAGCAGACGATTCCTGAGCGAACGAACGGAATCCGGATTCAAGTCAAATAACCGTTTGAACATAACCGCGTCCAGCAAAAATGTTTTGGAAATCTCTGTATAAATCCAAGGATCGACAGCATCCGCCGTCGCGCTCCAGCCGAATGTATTCGCTACGTGATTCTCAATCTCCGCGACACCGCGGAAACCATGTTTGAGCATCCCTTCATACCATTTTGGATTGAGCATCTTCGAGCGAGTCTCAAGCCGAACCGTTTCTTCCAGCGACCGAATCTTCGTCTGTGGTGAAAGCGAATCACACAGGTAGATAGCCGGACGAGATTTGGTCCGCATCTCAACTGCCTTGGAAATTCCGCCGAGATATTCGAAGTAGTGATCCACGTCGGTGATACCGACTTCGAATGAATCAAGGTTCTGATATGTAGCTTCCACTCGCGACAGCGCGTCATCCATCAAGTGGCGAGCTTCGCGACCCTCCACGGTTCGTCCGCTTGAGTCGCGCGTGTACGCGAAGCACTTGCGTGTGACAAACAAATCTCCGAGCGCTTCCGCAGACTCCCACTGCGAATCCATCACCATAAAATTTACGTTGGTGCCGTAGTTGCCTGGCGCATTTGAAAACACTCGAGTCACCGCGTCGTCAAACCCCGAAGCTTTATCCTTCATGCTTTCGGAGATATTGCGCCGCACGTAATTCAATTCGAGAGGCTCGTCAAGAGTAGCAACTCGTCGCACTGCTTTATCAAGCAGGGTCATAGTCGGCGCAAACAGATCGCGGAAGATGCCGGATACCGTGATCACCACGTCGATGCGCGGGCGCTGCAATTCTTCCAGTGGAATCACTTCGACTTCAGTAGCGCGATTAAGCGCATCCCGAACAGGACGAACGCCCAGCAACCAGAGCGCCTGTGCGACACCCTCCCCTTGCGTCTTTATGTTGTCCAGGCCCCAAAGAACCAGTGCCAGGGCGCGCGGATACCGGCCATGCTCTTCCATATAACGGCAAAGCAAAGCGTCGGCAGTGAGCTTTGCGCGGGAGAACGCCACTTGCGAAGGAACTGAATAAGGATTGACTGCGTGTGTATTGCGACCCGTAGGAAGCACTAGCGGATTCTGAACGATGTCCGCGCCCGGCCCCGGCGTGATGTATTCGCCGCGCAACGCGCGCATCAGCGATTCAAGCTCGTTATTGGAATCCAGTTCTTCAGCAATGCGTGTCAGCATGGAAAAAGTCGGAATTGATTTCTCACAGTCGACGCCCGCTTTTGAATTTAGCCAGAAAGCGGCCGCCTCCGCGCCCTCTTCGCAAAACCGTTGCACCGCTTCTGCGACAATTCCATCGACCAATTCTATTGTCTCGCTTGTTGCCGCTTCCTGGAGCAGTTCGACATAGCAATCAATGCCCAGACCATCCGCGACCAGACTCGGTAGCGCGCGCGCGCCTTGCTCCGGCCTGTCAAACGACGCAACCATACGCAGCAGATCCGCTTTTTCCCGCAGCTCCGCGGCGCGGCCAAATATGTGGAGGCCGGTAGGGATCAGGCGCTGTTCGATTTCCACCAGTTTCTCGCAGAGGCGCATGACGCGAGCGTCACGCTCGATGGAATTCAGCTTGGGTTTCATGGCAAGAGTGGTGCTCGATTCTGGCGTTTAGACAATTTAGATATTCGGGAAGTGTTTTAGCTGAAAAAGTGAAGGCGGGCAACAGGCGCGGCTAGAATCGGATTTTCCTGGCGGTTATTCATACGCGATTGCAAACCCTTTTGACTGAAAAGCTGAACCGGGGCAAGCCGGCACTTCTCTCGATAATTTTATCTCGAATTTAGGGTTCTTTTTCTATTGACAGCAAACCCGTTTTGTAATAAATTCCGCCCACCTCATTATTGAAATTGCTCCCGACAATTTAGATCTTGCCCAGGCACTTTTGCTCTTGCTCAGCTATGTGTTGAGGGATGCCCACATCTCCTAAGTGGCGTTCTTGAGTTATCTCACAATCTTTCTGTCTGGTGTGACGAGACTGGCTCCACCTACCTCGTTTCGGCCAGCTCTTGCGAAC
>Ga0137403_10003883_pt1 | contig 17774 bp, 13 predicted proteins | sample CZOMad2_1_16fung_FD_122057 | JGI IMG/M metagenome (GOLD analysis project Ga0137403, IMG submission 122057) | Vadose zone soil fungal communities from Angelo Coast Range Reserve, California, USA - CZOMad2_1_16fungal (Hybrid Assembly) | ecosystem: Environmental > Terrestrial > Soil > Vadose zone...
GCCGCGCCGTCCGTCGTCAGATCCGCTCCGTCGGAGACCACCGCAGTCCCTCCCCTTTTCAGTTCTCCCATGACCAGCTACCGGCGGGGCGGCCGCGCGGAGCCGTGCTAATAGCTCTCTGTAGATGCAGCATTGTCTTCCGGCCAACCGGAAGTCCTTAGCCCTTCGGTTAGACCCGGTCCGAAGAAGGTCGAGGGTCCGAAAGGGCTGGAAAACGCGTCAGCGAAGAGCCGATCGGGCGCTAGCGGCGGCTGTGGAGCTGCTGTGCAAAGACCGGAGCGAGGAGCTGATCGACGGGCGCGTCCCGCATCAAGCCCTTGAGTGCATTAAAGGGTCGGGCGACAAAAGCCGCTAGCCTCAAAGTCGCCTCTTTCTGCGGAAGGTGCGATACAAAGAGGAGCTTTTCTCCTACTGAGAGGCTGCGAGACGCGTGAGCGAAACGCTGAAGAACGACACAAAGAATCAGGAGCCCGGACCCAAGGCTCGTGACGCCTCCTTACAACCGAAAGAGCTCCTGCGGCAGCCTCGCATCCTGCTTGGCGCCGTGGCAGTAGTCATCTTCATCGGAGCGCTTGTCGCCTGGCTAGTCGTTCACAACAACTCACACGGAAGCTCTACACCTTCGGCCGAGCCGGTCGCGCCCGTTGGACTCTCAGAAAGCGGCCTCCGCACCCTCGCGGTCGTCGTCCATCAACCGATCTATTGGGTCGGCCCGAAGAGAAAGGGCTACCTCTACGAGTTGACGAGAACCAAGGACGCGAAGGTCTACATCCGCTACCTCCCGCCTGATGCGAATGTGGGTACGAAGAAGCCCTATCTGACCATTGCGACGGATCCCAATCCGAACGCGTTTCAGGACCTGAAGAAAGCCTTCCACGGGCAGGAGCAAGACCTTCCCGGCGGTGGCATCGCTCTCGTCGACGAGAAGTCTCCGACGACCGTTCACCTCGCGTACCCCGGCGTCGCCTATGAAGTAGACGTCTACGATCCCTCGCCAACGCGCGCGCAGCAGGTGGCGGATTCCGGGCAGGTGCGACCGGTCGTCCGCTGAGATCGTCGAACGCGACCGTGAATGGTCAGGTCTGCTTTTCGAATGTCCAAAGACGGTTTGCCGCGAACATGCAGAGCGTGACCGGAGGAATCGCGGCTAGATAAGCCCAAACTCGTCCCGTCCCGAGTGCGCGAACGAAAAAGAGCACGAGCAGGCTCGTCGAGAGTGCACCCGCCGCCTGCACAACTACGTAGAGGACTCGAGCGCGAGCGGTGTCGGGCGCGGCGAACGTCCAGCGGCGGTTCAAGATGTATCCGTTCAGCGCACCTACAGCGAACGCGACAGGGGCCGCGAGCAAGTACCAGGCCCCTACCGCGAGCAGCAAGCGGTAGACGATAAAGCTCAGCACCGTGTTCGAGAGTCCGACGATGAGAAAGCGTCCGAGTTGCGGCGCCGGGTGATTCCGGCTAAATCGGGCTCTGCGCAGCTGCGCAACCCAGCCTCGCCAACCGTTGACCGACGAGTCGCCGGTATCCAACGCGCTCACGTCCCCTTTCCAGTCAGCCGCCGTCTTTCGGCATTGTGCGCGATCAAGTCGCTGCGTCTATAGACCTCAGCCTGGTGTGAGCTCGCCTGACGCCGCGGCCGCGCAGGCGCAGCGGCACGGGAGAAATTGTCCAAAATTGGACTACTCTAAGGCCGTGAGCGAACAGACCCCTGCCCGGGGACAGGCCCCTCCTGGGCCGGTTTCCAGCGAAGAGACCCGTGCTCCGACCGAGTCGCGCGCACTACCCAAATCGACGTCGTTCCGCACCGGCGCGGCCATTGTAATCGCCGTCGCTATCGGACTCATCCTCTGGCTGGCGTTGCGCAACACGGGCTCGGGCGGCGCGAAGGCGGTCTCGCCCGCCGACCTCCAAAGCCTGGCGACCTCGGTCGGCCATCCGGTCTTCTGGCTGGGCCAGGTGGACGGCGACACCAACGAGCTGACACGGAAATCGAACGGTACGATCATCGTCCGCTATCTGCCGCCTGGAGTGGGGGTCGGGGCCCAGGGCCAGTATTGGTCGGTTGCGACCTACCCCTTCCCGGGCGCGTTCGCGGCGATCAAGAGGGCCTTCAGGGCCGGCGGTGCGACGGAGATCAAGCTTGCCCACGGTGGCCTCGCCGAATACCTCAACACGAACCCAAACAATGTCCACGCCGCCTACCCCGGCATCCCATACCAGGTGGAGGTATTCGCGCCAGCTGGACAGGCCGTGGCCCTTGTCCGAGCAGGCAAGCTGACCTCGTTCGGCGGCCCCCAGGGCGGATCCGTCGCCCCCAAGCCCAGGGCGGCTTCAACTGCGGAGTTGAAATCGTTCGCTCGATCGCTTGGGCATCCGATCTACTGGGCCGGCACAAAGAAGGGCTACACGTACGAGCTAACCCGTACCCCGAACGGCAACGTCTCCATCCGCTACCTGCCCCCTGGTGTGCGCGTCGGCGCGAAGGGGGCCTATCTGTCCGTAGGCACGTACCCATTCCCAGGCGCTCTATCGGGGATTCAAAGAGCCGCGAGGCAGAAAGGCCAACGGACGATCAAGCTCAAGGGCGGAGGGCTGGCTCTCTATAACCCGAAGATCCCGACCGACCTCCACCTCGCCTACCCCGGCTCGAACTACCAGGTTGAGGTCTTCGATCCAGCGGCGAAGACTCGGCAACTCGTCGCCTCCGGCGCGATCACCATCATCCGCTGAGCCGAACCCGACGCGATGGCGACCTCGCAAAGCAAGGCCGCAACGATCCCAGTCGGCGATTCGCTCTTTGCCCGGCAACGGGAGTCTTTCCGCGAACTCGCCTGGCGCCTCGACACACAGGTGGGACTGCTGTCGATGTTCGCAATCGCTTTCCTCATTCGGCTGGCGATCGCACCATGGGTCGGCTTCTATTTCGACCTGCACAACGCCCAGATCTGGGCCGGGGAACTGGCGCGGGTCGGTCCACACCGCTTCTACTCGACGGTGCAGTTCTCGGACTACCCGCCGGGCTATCTGTACTTCTTGTGGGTAGTCGGAAAGGTCTCCGCCACGCCGGGTTATCTGCTCGTCAAGATGCCCGCGCTCCTAGGCGATCTGGGCCTCGCATGGGTCGCCGGAACCCTTTCGGCTCGCGTTGCGCCTGCCTGGCTCGCTCAACGATGGCCACTCCGCGCACTTGTTGCTGGCGCGGTGCTTTTCAATCCCGCAATCCTGTGGGACAGCTCGGTCTTTGGAGAGGTGGACGTCGTCCCAACGTTCTTCCTGCTCGCCTCGCTCCTCTTGCTCCTTACGGGCCGACGCACCCTCCTGCGCGACGCCGGGGCATTCGCTCTCTTTGGATTCGCCTTCGCGACGAAGCCCCAGATGTGCCTCGCGCTCCCGATCATGCTCTACGCGCTCTACCGTCGATACCTGTATCGACGCACCGGCGCCCTGCTCTTCGACGGCGCGCTCAGCGTCGGATTGATCGCTGTGGCCTCACTTGGAGTTTGGCTCGGTTTGGCTTTGCCGTTCGGGCTCGGGCCGGTCAAGCTCTATCACTTCTACAAGAACGCGTCTTCGGTGCATCCCTACACGAGCGCGAATGCGTACAACATCTGGGGAGCGATCGCCTCCTGGCAGAACGACCTGACGGGCGGTCACGTCTACACCGTTGCTGGGATCCCCGCGTTGTACGTCGGTCTACTCCTCTTCGTAGGAGCCGTTGCCTACGTGCTCTGGCGTGTACACCGTGCGATCGAGAGCGGAGCCGACGAGCCGCCCACCCTTTTGCTCGCAGCTGCCGTGACCAGCCTGCTCGGCTACACGGTGTTGACTCGAATGCACGAGCGCTACCTGTTCCCCGCTGTCGCCTTGCTCGCGCCCCTGATCTTCGCGCGTCCGTTCCGGCGTGCGTATGCGGTGCTCACGGTCCTCTTTCTGCTGAGCCTTTGGTATCCGTTCGTCTACTACAACGCGCAGGTGCACCTGCAGGCGCTGAAGGTCGAGCCGTTGTACGGCTGGATCTTTGGCGGCGATGCATTCGACACTTGGCAGAAGAAGCTCCTCTCATTAGCCGTGACTGCTATCGCCGTGGTGCTCGCCTGGCGAACACTGGACTACTTCCGAGGCGACGTACTCGAACCCGGCCCAAAACGACTTCTCAGTAACGAACGGACACAAACAGCTCTGCCGTCACCCTCCAAGGTCGAGCCTAGCGTCCAGAGCGCGGAGGGCCTCGATGCGGCAATTCCTAAGAGTCAGTCAACGCCGAGGAGCTGGGAGCTCCGGTGGTCAGCGACATGGCTGATCGGTCTCCCGGTCCTCTTTGGCCTGATCGTTCTACGGGGCGAAACGAGGTACGCACAGAACCAAAATGACAGCGCATTCCACCTTTTGATGGTGCGGTGGGCGAGCGGCCAGCTTCACCACGGCCGCTGGCCCTTTGACGGCTGGTTCCCGTACTTCGCGCTCGGGTCCTCGTTCTTCCACCACTACCAGAGCCTGCCGCACTCGCTCACCGCGTTCTTGGCGAACGTGACCGGCGCCGGCGATCAAAACGTCTACCTGTGGTTTTTGTACCTGCTCCTCGCGCTATGGCCGATTGCCGTCTACGTTGGAGCGCGCCTGCTGGACTGGAGCAGCTGGACGGCTGCGTCCGCAGCAGTTATCTCGCCGCTGCTGGTCAGCACGCCTGCCTACGGCTACGAGCATGGCAGCTACACCTGGCAGGGATTCGGGATTTACGGGCAGCTCTGGGGGATGTGGCTGCTGCCGATCGCGTGGGGTCTGACGTGGCGCGCCGTGTCGCGCGGGAAGCACTACGCCGCAGCCGCCCTGGCGTTGGCGCTCACGATTGCCTGCCACTTCATCACGGGTTACCTGGCGGTTCTGACCGTCGGTGTCTGGGTGATCGTGCTGGGCAAGACCGCCTCCGTTCGGAGAGTTGGCCGTGCCGCGCTCGCGACGGTTGGCGGGCTGCTTGTCGCCTCCTGGGTGCTGGTGCCGCTGATCGGCGACACCAAATGGACTGCGCGCACGGAGTACTACAAGGGCACGATCTACAACGACTCGTTCGGTGCGCAGAAGATCCTCCACTGGCTCTTCACCGGCCAGATTTTCGATGGCAACCGCGGCTTCCCGATCATTACGTTCCTGTTCTTTGCCGGCGTCGCCGTGTGCATTGTCCGAGCGCGCGCCGACGTCCGAGCTCGAGCGCTCCTCGGCGCCTTCACGCTTAGCCTGCTCCTCTTCTTCGGCCGTCGCACCTGGGGCGGGCTGATCGACCTTCTCCCCGGCATGCGCGACGTCCAGATCCACCGCTTCATCATGGGCGTCCACCTCGCCGGGATCCTGATTGCAGGCGTGGGCCTCGGCTGGATTCTCCGAACGACGTACGAGGAGACCATGCGCCGGATCCCGGGCCGGTATGCCGCGGCCGCAGGAGCCGCGTCGCTCGCACTCTGCGTCGGTGCCCTCGCCCCCGCCTGGATCGAACGCACCCACTACGACAACCGTGGCACAGCTCTGATTCGCTCACAGCAGGGCTATGACGCAACAGACGGACGCAACCTCAATCGACTCATCGACATCGTCAAGAAGCGCCACGACGGGCGCACCTACGCCGGGCTGCGCGCCAACTGGGGATCGCAGTACCGCGTCGGCTCAGTGCCGGTCCAGGCTTGGCTCGCGGACCGCGGCGTCGACGCGCTTGGCTTGGTCTTCCGGACGATCACGTCGCTCTCGACCGACATCGAGGTCGCCTTCGACGAGAACAATCCGGCGCAGTACCAGATGCTGAACATCCGCTACGTGATCATTCCTTTCGACCGAAAACCAACCGTCCCAGCGAAGCTAATTGCGAAAGCCGGCCCCCACCGACTCTACGAAGTTCACACGAGCGGCTACTTCCAGGTGGTCGACAGGGCTGGGTCGGTCTCGGCCAACCGCACGAACATCGAGCAAGCCACCCGGGACTTCAGAAACTCGAACCTCGCGTTGCGAGGGATCTATCCCAGCGTCGCGTTCGCCGGCGCGCGGCCACTGCCGCCGACGTTCGCCGGTACTAACCCGCCCCCCGGCCCGGCGGGAACGGTCGTCACGCAGAACAACACGCTTCAGGACGGCATCTTCAACGCAACCGTTGAGGCTAGGCGGCGTGCGGTCGTGCTGCTCAAGGCCACCTACGACCCGCGCTGGACCGTGACCGTGGACGGAGTGCGCGCGAAGCCGGAGATGATGGCGCCAAGCCTCGTGGGCGTCGAGGTGTCGCCCGGGCAACATGTCGTCAGGTTCAAGTACTCCTCGTACAGCCACTATCCGGTGCTCCTCGCGATCGGAGCCCTTACGCTTCTCGGCCTCGCGCTGTATCCGCGCCGCACAAGGGCCCGTGCACTGCTCGAGCGCCGGAGCCGCCGACGGCCGCGAACTCGTAGAGACGAAGCGCCCGGGCTGACCAGCTCAGGCGGCGCTCAGCAGTCGTAGATCAGACGAGCGAACGAACCTTCCGGGACGACACTTCTTGAAAGTCCTCGTCGACGGTGGAGACGACCGGTGAGCGCTTACCGGTCCGGACCAGCGGAATCTCTTCCACGAACTCGACGTCGATGCGCGTCTTCGAGCCCGTGTATCGCCCCAATTCCTCGAGGATCTCACGCATCGCCGCCTCGCTGAACTGGCGGTTCTTGACGACCTTGAGAGTGATCTCTCCGGGCGTTTCCTGGTGCACCTGGAAGTGCCGGATCGCGTATTCGTGTTCCTTGAAGAAGTGGAGGAAGAGTGCGCCGGGAAGCCAAGTGCCGTCGGCGCAGTGGACGATCGCCTGCGTTCTGCCCTCGATCCGGCCGACTCGGGAGAAATGGCGGCCGCAAGCGCACGCCTCGGACTCGTCGACCGCGACCGCAAGGTCCCCTATGCGGTAGCGGATCAGCGGAACAGAGAAGTTGTTCAGGTCAGTCACGAGAATCTCACCAACCTCGCCGGGCTCGGTGGGCCGACCGTCGGTCAGAAGCTCGACGACGTAGCTTTCGTCCATTACGTGGTGGTCGCGCGACAGCTCGCAGGTATACGCGATCCCGGAAAACTCACGGCTTCCGTACTTGTCGAACACCCGTGTTTGGAATGCCTCCTCGATTAGATCGCGGACGTTGTCGGGCAGCATCTGCGCCGACGACACCATTGCCCTCGGCGAGAAGCCAGGGTTGCCGCCGTCGCGAACGTACGTGGCGAGGAAGTTAAGCGACTCGGCATAGCCGTCCACCAGCACTGGCTTGAACCGGCGGATTCGATCGACGTATTGCTCGATCGTCTCAGGCGTGAACTCGAACGCCGGCACGAACAGGCGTCGCATAAACCACGCGTCAGTCCGCTCGCGAATCACCTGCGACTTGCTCATCCCGAGCGTCTGGTGCCAGAGCCGCGCCTGACGGTCGCCGAAGCGCCAGCCCGTCCACTCGAGTGAACGGAGCGTCGTCGCGAACCGCATCTCGAGCTGATAACGGTCGCCGTAAGTGGTGAACGGCTCGCCCGTCGAACCGCTTGTCGTGATCCGGAGCATGTCCCGCTTGCGGTGGGTGTCCGCGAAGAGGTGGAAGTACAGCTTCTTACGGACCTGATCCTTCTCGAGCAGGGGGAGACGTCTGAGGTCGTCGATGCTTGTGATTTCCTCCGGATGGACGTCGGCCTCGTCGAACGCGTCGCGGTAGTACGGGACGTGGCTGTATGCGTGCTGCAGGAGTCGTTGCAGCTTCGTGAGCTGCAGCTCCTCGAGTGCCCCCCGTGACCACTGCTCCGTCTGCTTCAGCTCGAGGTAGAGGTCACGCGTCCGACGCGTGATCTTCCACTTGTGGAGCGGCGTGGTCGCAAAATACGCCTCGAAGCGCAAGCGCCGCCGGCCACGGTAGGGATGCCGGGCACGCGGAAGTGGATATGACTTCGGTGCTATCGACGCGCTGTACGGCGCGCGCTTGCGTCCGAACTCGATCAGGGCGCGGGGAAAGTCGGCAAGCGCTCCCAACGAGACCCACCAAGCCTTCCCGCTCAGGAACGAGGTGCCGGCATATCGGCTCTGGAACAGAGTCTCGACCTCGAGAACCTCGTATCCCTTGGACTTGGCCGCAACGCTGATGAACGTCTGGAAGTAGCGGTAGCGCCCGCGGTACGAAAGGACGTCTTCGAGCACACGGTGCGGCGCGAGCACGAAGCCGGACTTGGAATCGGTGGCCCAGGTTCGAAAGGCGATGTTGAGCAACAGGTTCAGAACGCGGGAGAACAACATCCGGGAATCGCGCAGCCGCTCGATGCTCGACCGTGTCCCCTGGACCATGTCCGCCCGCGACCGAAGCAGGCTTCGGTAGAGCGTCACGACCTCCTCGGGCGGATGCTGTAGGTCGGCGTCCAAGAAGCACGTGTACCGGCCCTTCGCAGCGTCGACTCCGGATTGCCACGCGGCTGGAATCCCCGAGTTGCGCTTGTGCTTGACGCCGGCGACGCGATCGCCCCACTCCTCGTGGCAGCGCTCGATCGCAGCCCAGGTTCCGTCCGTGCTGCCGTCGTCGACGAATACGATCTCGGTCGGCAGTCCCGCCTCGTCGGTCGCGTCGAAGAGCCGTTCGGCCAACGCCGCGACGTTCGCCTCTTCGTTGAAGCACGGAACGACGACGGAGATTTCGGGCTGACGCTCGATCACGGCTGTTCCTCGAGCCAACCCCAGACCCGGCCGAGCCCCTCGTCGATCGGCGTTTTGGCTTCCCAGGCAAGTTGTCTCTGGGCGAGCGTGGGCGAGCCCTTGCGAACCGTGCCGGCTGTCTCGTCTGGAGGCCCGTTCACCGGTTCCAGATCCGAACCGGACGCCTCGAGCATGAGCCGGGTCAGCTCGTTGACCGTGATCGCGTGCCCACTCGCGACGTTGTACGTGCGACCGTCGTGCTCCGGAGCGAGCATGGCCAGCAGAGCGTCGACGCAGTCGTCGACGTAGACGTAGTCGAGCGCCTGCTTGCCGTCTCCGAAGACGACCGGATTCTCGGCGCTACGGATCCGTTCGAAGTTCTTGACGATCACCGATTTGTAGCCTCCCTCGGCGTACTGCTTCGGCCCGTAAATGAAGAAGAGACGGCCGACCGTCCATGCCAGGCCGTTTTCATGTCCCGCGACACGCAGCAAATGCTCGCCGGCGACCTTCGACGCACCGTAGACGGTCGTCGGCTTCGGCAGGTCATCCTCGGTCATCGAATCAGGACCACGCGAACCATATGCGTAGAGCGAGGAGGTGAAGACCACTTTGCGAACGCGTGCGTTCGCCGCTGCGTCGAAGAGACGCTGGGTCGCCAGGACGTTGACCTCGATCGTCCGCTGAGGAGTCGTTTTCGACGAGTTGTGCTTCTCGGCAGCGAGGTGGAACAGGGCGTCTGCGCCGTGGCAGAGCGAGTCCAGCTCGTCGCCGCTCAGCGAGGTCAGGTCGCGGTCGATTCGCTCAACGGGCACCGCGAGGCGGCGCCAGTCGCCTGAGCGCTCGTTGTCCAAAGCCCTGACCGTCCAGCCTTGCTCAACGAGGCGCGCCGCGAGATTGCAGCCGATGAAGCCTGCGGCGCCGGTCACGACCGCAATCCGCGGACGGTCGTTCACGGGCCGAAGGCCGGGTCGTTGGACATGGCTTTCGGATCACCCCTTCCTGCTTTTAGTGAAATTCCTCACCCGAGTTCTACAGCCGTAAGCCCGGTCGGGGCTGTCCCTTCGGCTTGCCGAGTTTGCAGGGGTTTCGGTTCTTCCGCAAGTGGTTTACGATGAAGCCAGTGGCTGCGGTTGCCCGGGATGTCGACGCGCCCGAATCCTCGAAGCTCGAACAGGCCGCTCGAGGCGGTTCGCGCCGCCGACTCAAGGCGGGAGCGCAGATTGCCGCCGGCCTGGTCCTCTTCGGAATCGTCTTGCTCGCGGTCTCGCGAGACTGGCGCCACGTCCATGCCACTCTCTCGCGGATCTCGGCCTGGGAGCTCGTACTCTCGGAGCTGCTCGTCCTTGCTGGGTTGGGCGCAAGCGTTCTCGTCTGGCAAAGGGCGCTCCAAGAGCTCGGGTCGAGAGTGCGCGCCGCCGCCGCGTCAAAGATCTACCTCATCGGCCAACTCGGCAAGTACTTGCCGGGGAGCGTCTGGGCCTTCTTCGCGCAGATGGAGCTCGCGCACAAGGCAGGCGCCCCTCGCTCGCGCTCGTTCACTGCGAGCGTCGTCGCGGTGTGCATCAACCTCGTCACAGGGCTCGCCGTGGGAACGCTTGTCATCCCGAGCGTGGCACACGGCGAGGCGTGGCGATACGGCGCGATCGTCGCCCTCTTCCTCGTTGTAATCGCGGGTCTCAGCCCACCCGTCCTGACCCGGCTCGTCGACCTGCTCATGCGCGTGGTCAGACGCCCACCGCTCGAACGATCCGTCAGCTGGAAGGGGATGCTCGTCGGCTCCGGGTGGTCGCTCGGGAGCTGGGCAGCCTACGGTCTCAGCCTCTGGATCCTGGCCGTGGGAGTGGGGGCGCCTGCGGGCAAGTCCCTGCCGCTTTGCCTCGCCGGGGTTGCGCTGGCGATGACCGCCGGTTTCATCGTCGTTGTCGCCCCATCAGGCATCGGGGTGCGCGAGGCGGTTCTCGTTGCCGCACTCGCACCTGTACTGACAACCAGCGCCGCCCTCGCCGTCGCACTCGTGCTACGGCTCCTGTTCACCCTCGGTGATTTTGTGGCCGCGGCCGCGGTTGCGCCCATCCGCATCGGTCGCTGACGGGCATGCGCTTTGCCGTGACCGGGGCGGCCGGCTTCATCGGCTCGCACCTCTCCGAGAATCTCCTCGACCAGGGTCACGAGATCGTCGGCCTCGATTGCTTCACCGACTACTACGACACCGGGCTGAAGGAGGAGAACGCGCGCGCGCTCGACGTCAAGCGTGTCGACCTCGCCGAGGATCAGCTTGACTTCGCTCCATACGACGGCGTCTTCCACCTCGCGGGGCAGCCGGGGGTACGCAGCTTCGGGGACGTCTTCCCGCTCTACCTGCGGCGCAACGTCGACGCGACCAGACGCGTCTTCGAGGCTGCCGCGCGCGACGGCGTACGCGTCGTCTTCGCGTCGTCATCGTCGGTCTACGGAGAAGCTGCCGCCTATCCGACGCCCGAGGACACGGAGCCTCGCCCCTTTTCGCCGTACGGGATCACGAAACTCGCCTGCGAGAACCTCGCGCGCGCATACGCGCGGAGCTTCGGCCTCGATGTCGTGGTCCTGCGCTACTTCAATGCCTTCGGCCCCCGCCAGAGGCCCGACATGGCCTTCACGCGGATCGCCTTCGCACTCGCAGAGGACAGACCTTTCACGCTCTATGGCGACGGCGGCCAGAGCAGAAGCTGGACGTACGTCATGGATGTCGTCGACGCGACGATCGCTGCCATGGATCGCGGCCACGGCACGTACAACGTGGGCGGCGCTCTCGAGGCGTCGATGAGCGACGCGATTACGCTGTTCGAGCGGCTTGCCGGGAAGCCGCTGACCGTGATCACCGAGCTCGAGGTACCGGGGGACCAGCGACGGACGAAGGCCGATACGACGCGGATCCGCGGGGAGCTCGGCTGGGAGCCGCGCGTCCGGTTCGAGGAGGGCCTCGAAGCTCAATGGGAGTGGGCCTCCGCCAGAGTCGGCTAGGCCAGGTTAGCTCTCGTACTCGCGCACGCGGCGGTCGGCGACGATCGCGCGCGGCGGTAGCGACCGCTCGTCCGGAAAGTTCTCGAGCTCGCCGATAACGTACAGCGGCCGGCCTTTCACCTCCGCGTGGATGTCGCCGATGTACAACCCGATCACGCCGAGAACGATGAGCTGGATCCCGCCGATGAATGCCGTTACGACCACGATTGACGTCCAGCCCGGCACGTTGTAGAAGCCGGCCAGCTTCACGATCAAGCTCCAGATCCCGAGCGCGAAGGCCACGAATGAGACGAAGAAGCCGAGGGCCAACGCGGCACGCAGCGGCGCCGAGGAAAAGCTGATCACGCCCGTTGACGCAAAGCGGAGCATCTTCCTGAGCGGGTACTTCGTCTCGCCGGCAAACCGCTCCTGACGCGCGTAGACGACGCCTGTCTGCCGGAGGCCGATCCACGCGAACATCCCGCGCACGAAGCGGTTGCTCTCGCGCATGTTGTTGAAGACGTCAAGCGCGCGCCGGTCGACGAGCCGAAAGTCGCCGACGTCGACAGGGACCTGGACCTCGGAGATCCGATTGAAGCCCCGGTAGAACCAGGCCGCGGTCGCACGCTTGAAGCGCGTCTCGCCCACGCGGACGTCGCGCTGCGCGTAGACGATGTCGTAGCCCTCGCGCCAGCGAGCAGCGAGCTCGAGGATCACCTCCGGCGGGTCCTGGAGGTCGGCGTCGAGGACGATCACCGCGTCGCCGGCCGCGAGGTCGACGCCCGCTGTGAGCGCGATCTGGTGCCCGAAGTTACGCGAAAGCCGGATCAGACGGAGCCGGGGCTCTTCCTGCGCAGCAACAAGCATCAGCTCGTAAGTGCGGTCCCGGCTGCCGTCGTCGACGAGGATCGCCTCCGCGTCTCCATCCAGGGCGTCCATCACCTCGGTGAGGCGAGCGGCGAGCTCCCCGATCACGCCTTCCTCGTTGTACGCGGGGACTACCAGCGAGTACGTCGGCACGAGAGCGCTCCCCCCTTTTCCGCAGCCATCGCCAGTTTAGAGACGTCATCGGCCTCCGACCCCAGTGTCGTCAAGTGACACCTCGAGGACTGGGTGCTCGAGCACGAGAACAGAACGGCCGTCTTCTAGCGGCGGGCTGCTGCGCCCACTGCTTGCCGTCTAGCGGCATAAGAACAATGATTCGAACTCGCATGGCGGTAAGGGAGAGCGGCACCGAGATCCGCAAAGAGGGTTCTCTCTCGACCGAAGACGGAGTGGCTCGGGAGGTTAGGCCGCACGCCCTGAGTCTGGGCACCTATCTGGCCACTTCTCGGACCGCCGTAGCCGCGGTGACCCTGTCGGTCGTCGCCATGTTCATCCCCGTCGCGACGGTGCCGTACGGCCAGATCGACGACTACGCCTTCCTGTGGATGGCAGTCAGCGGCCATCCGGACCCCTTTGCGGGCCGAAGCATCTTCGAGACAAGCGCGGTGCAAGCGCGCCCGCTCGAGGGACTCCTCCAGGCATGGGGCTTTGCGGCCGCAGGTTCGATCGACCACCTTCGCGTTCTACGCATCCTCGGACTCGTCGGAATAGCTGCGTTCGGGGTGCTTCTGCACTGGGCACTCGTGCGATCGGGATTCCGGTCTTGGTTCGCGGCGCTAATCGCCGTGCTCATCTGCAGTCTCCCGGCCTTCGAGGTGTACGCCGCCGTGACCGTGGCCTTCCCGACTCCTTGCGCCGCCGTCCTGGCCGGGGCCGCTTCGCTGGTGGCGGCAACGGCGATCGACTCACCACCGAAGGTCCGTAGAAGTCGACTCGCGTTATCCGGCGCGATGCTCCTTGCAGCCATCCTCATCTATCCGCCGCCCGCCATGTTCTTCTGGGTCTTTCTCGCCATCGCGGTCATCGGAGCGAGATACGAGGCCCAACGCACGAAGCGCCTGGTCTGGGCCCATTTTGGGGCAGCCGGCGTGGCGTTCGGATGCACCTGGGTGATCACGAAGATCGCTATTCATGTGTATGGCACGAATTCGCCGAACGCCGAACGCAGCACGCTCGTCCACGATTTCGGCGGAAAGCTTCGCTGGTTTTTCGGTTGGCGATCAACACACGAGACCGGTCTCTCGATTCACGATCCTCTCTATGGTGCGCTGAGCCTCTTCGAACTGGCGCCCTCTCCGTGGTTCTCCGGTCTCGTCGCGATCGTCGCGCTAGGCGGCATCTTGGCCCTGCTGCTCCGCGAGCGGCTCAGCATCTTGCTCTACGGCGGGATTGCCTTGCTTCTGGTCCCGCTGTCGTTCTTGCCGAGCCTCGTCGTTGCGGAGAACTCCCCGGGATACCGGGTTCAAGCCGCGATGACAGCTCTGATCGCGCTCTACTTCGCTGTCGGAGCCTACGGATTGTGGCTCGCACTCCGCGACTGGCTGCGACCTCGCCGGAGCGGCCGGGAGATGGCAGGCCTCGGAGTCCTCGCGATGACCGCTGCAGTTGCATTCGTCGGATTCAGCGCCTACTCGGCCAACAGGAACGTGACGACGCTCATCGTCGTCCCGCAGAGCACGGAACTTCGACTGGTGCGTAGCCAGCTTGCGCGGGTGCCTGCCGGAACCCAGCGCCTTGCCTTCGTCGAGACCGGCAACGACCAGAGCATGGCCCCCTTCACCAGCGTCGACGAGTTCGGCGTCCCGTCCTCGGCGAGACCATGGGTCCCACGTCCCTTTGCCCTTCTCATCCTTCACGAGCAGGGAAAGCTGTCGGTGGACCAGCCGGAACCTATTGTCGATGTCCTGCCGCCGACGACCAAGACCTACCCGAAAAACGAGCCGGTGATCGACGTCCGCGAGCTACGGGCCTTGCGCTGAGCGTATCCGCGCGCAGCCTCGGCACGTTTTGGTCCATGGTGGATGTGGAAATTTCTTCTCGAGACATCCGTCGGGAGAGAGGGCATGCGAGCTCAACGCGTCGTTACCCGTCTGCGGTCTTTCCGGGCTCATGACGGCAGGCACCGACAGGGAACTTCGGCCCTGCGCTGGCGGAGTCGATCTGGCCAACTTTTTTTACTCCGGGGAGGAACAATGAAGCGACTCAGCAAGCTCGTCCCGTTTGTCTTTGTCGGTGTACTGCTCGTCCTGGCGCTGTTGCCCGCCGGCGCTCCGGCGAATCCGCCCGCAGCGACGATCTCGTTTGTGGGCGGCGGCACGTTGCTCAGCCCCGTTTCCGTCGACGTGACGGTGCACTACTCCTGTCTGCCTCCCAGCCCGGGAGAGATAGACGCCTTTATCGACGAGAGCGGCACGGCTTTTGGCACGACTGATCCTCAGCCGGCAACCTGTGACGGCAAGAACCACTCCGCCACGTTGACCATGTTGGGGGGCCCCTTTACTCCGGGGATTGCCACGGGCACGGCGACCGTGCTCAACAACGCCGGGGCCATTGCAGACGCCAACGAGCAAATCATGATCAAGTAACGCCCCTGTCGGTGCGACGCAGTCGAGAAGGCCCCGCGATCTCGGGGCCTTCTGCCTGCCGGGGCCTTTTGCCTGCGCGACCGCTAGCGGCCGCGGGCTCGATAACTAGTGGCTCCCGAGTCGGGTTGTCGAGGAACTCAATGAGGCGGCCCTTCGCGGAGCTTCCTTGTTGTTCACCTGACCACGCCTGCCTAGTGTGCTCGCCCCTATCGACTAGGCGCTCCGCCCGAGCGACGAGCTCACGCCTCCGGCGGTGATGCTCCAAGTGCCCGTCCCAACCCCGGAGACTGTCCGAGTGGCGACAGTGCCCGTGCCGAGCAAGCCTCGAAGCCAGCTACAGCAGGCTGCTCGCTACCAGCCGATCCGCGACTTAAAGAGAGATGCCCCGGCGGCGCCGAAACGGCCCGGGGCCGGCATAGGAGGGATCAGCTCCCATGAACGACCCATTCTCCCAGGACCGCGACGCGGCGCCTGGGCGGCGGCGACCACACCCACGGCGGGTGCGCGTCGCCGAGAGCGTCTACCAGCGCGTCGACCGCGAGAGCGGCAAACCCGTCGTCGGCAAGTACGAGTTCACCTACCGCGACGCAACCGGGCGGCATTCTGGCAGACCTCCAAAGGCGACACGAAAGCCGACGCGAAAGCCGAGCGCGCCGAGCTGCTCGCGCGCATGCACAGAGGCGAACGCGTCGAGCGAACGAGCATGACCGTGGGCGAGGTCGCACGGCTCTGGCTCGAACGCGGCACCGGCCAGAAGGGCCGCTGGGCACCCTCGACGCTCGAAGGCTACGAGCGGATCGTGCGCCGGCACATCGAACACTCCACCGACCCCAGCCAACGCCCACTCGGAACCGTCAAGTTGCGCGAGCTGAGCATCGACCGGGTCGCGCGCTGGTCGGAGGCGAACGAGCGGGCGCTCGCCCCCACCACCGCCGTCATCGCCCTGGTAACGCTCGGTCAGGTCTGCCGCTTCGCCGTCCGCCGCGGCTGGCTCGCCGCGAATCCCGTCGCCAAGCTCGAACCCGCCGAGAAGCCGCACTGGACACCGAAGCAATCGGCGATCCTCGAACCCGAGCTCGCCGCCTTGCTCGAACACGCGGGCAACCACCGACTCCTGTTCGAGTTCCTCGCTCACACCGGCCTCCGGATTGGCGAGGCGCTCGGCCTCACCTGGGCCGACATCGACCACGACGCCGGCCTGATCCGCGTCCACCGCCAGCTCTCCCGCCAGCGCGAACATGCGCCGCTCACGACCGAGGCAGGACGGCGCGAGGTCATTCTCGCCGGCCCGCTCGCCAGGCGCCTGCGTGAGCACCGGCTCGCGAACCGCTACAAGCAGCCGAGCGACTTCGTCTTTGCGAACACGCTCGGCCGCGGCCTCGACTACCGCGACGTCGGCGAAGGCTTCCGCAAGGCCGTCAAGCGCGCCGGGCTGCGAGCGCCCGGCAAGCTCACTCTCCACTCGCTCCGCCACGGCTTCGCCTCGCTCCTAATTGCGAACGGGTTGAACGTCGTCTACGTCAGCCGCCAGCTCGGGCACGCGAACCCGAGCATCACCCTGGAGGTCTACGCGCACCTGTTCGAGCGGGCAGACCACGCGCAGGCAGCTCGGGAGGCGCTGGAGGCGAGCTACGCGGCGCTTCCGGGCAGGCGCGGATCGTGAGCTGAGGTTGGGTCTCGCTTCGACGAAGTGCTGGTAACGGCCGCGGACTCGGGCGCGCTGAGGAGATCCCCCTGTAGAGCAGCCTCGCGCTGAAAACTATCGACGGCTTGCTACGGGTACTGCGCCGTCCAGCGCGTCGGCTGGGGGGTCGTGGAACCGGTCTTCGTCGAGCCGATCGAGATCAGGTCGCCGGCCAAGAAGGCCACGCTGTTCGTCGTGTCCGAGCAGGTCGACTGAGCGCTCGTCATCGTGCAGGTGACGGCCGTGTCGGCGCCGTTCTTCCGCACGGTGTACTTGATCGAGGTGCCTCCGACGGCGCCGTCGGCCCTGACGTAGAAGTTCTTCAGGGTTCCGGCCGCCGGCATGTTCTGCTGAAGCTGACTCTCGGTCGTGCTCTGCCCAGGCACGAACATTCCCATGAAGGCGTTGTTGGCCAGAGTCAAGAATCGCGGCCATCGCATTTGCGCGGATTCACACCGATAAGAGCACAGAGGGAAAAGGTTTTGATCTGTGTAAATGTGTGAAATCCGTGGCTGATTTGTTTGTGCGACCAACCAAGGGCCAACGACAACCGGCCAGCGACCCCTATTTTTTCCGCGAATACTTGCTGGCGTACACCGGCACCGGCGTCATCAGGCTCAACCGCGGATCGTTCTCCGGCGCGCCTGGGACCATTTGTAGGGGAATTACTCCTGCCCATGTGGGAAACGAGTAGTCTTCCTCGTCGTCAATCGGGGGGCCCTGGCGTACCTTGGCTGAAAATTCTTCGATCGGCAGGCGCATGACCAGCGTCTGCTTAAGCTCTCTTTCGTTGGGCAGGCGTGATTCCGCCCAGCGGCCCGGCAGAATGTGCTCGGAGAGCGCCTTCAGGGCTGCCAGTTTTTCCGCGGCATCGAGCACCGCAACCGCCGTGCCCAGCACCAACACCGAACGGTAATTCATTGAGTGATTGAAAATCGAGCGGGCCAGCACCAGGCCGTCGAGCAGCGTGACCGTCAGGCAA
>Ga0137403_10003885_pt1 | contig 17771 bp, 18 predicted proteins | sample CZOMad2_1_16fung_FD_122057 | JGI IMG/M metagenome (GOLD analysis project Ga0137403, IMG submission 122057) | Vadose zone soil fungal communities from Angelo Coast Range Reserve, California, USA - CZOMad2_1_16fungal (Hybrid Assembly) | ecosystem: Environmental > Terrestrial > Soil > Vadose zone...
GGCTACCCCGCTTGGATTCGAACCAAGAATAACGCCTCCAAAGGGCGCTGTGTTACCGTTACACCACGGGGTATGCGCATTTGGGATTTTAGATCGGCGATTTTCGATTCAAGCGCAATGCCCAAAATTAAAGCCTGATTGCGCTTGCGCAGAGCAACTTGGTGCCGCAATCAAGGTTGAATCCACTGGCGGAGCGACGAGTATGATGGGTTGCGTCGCGGCGACAGGGTTCGTTTATGGAACGCACAAGATTCCTCCAACATTATCGGGTCCGAGTTAGATCTGACGGTAGTCCGTACGAAGTTGATCGGAATGGGGCAGGGGTCACGTACGAAGCCGTAGACGAGAGAACCGCTGAGCCAGTTTCTCTAAAGTTGATCCCGCTAGAGAGCATCGATCCCGCCGCCCGCGAGCAGTTCGAGGAGCAAATATCCACCGCGCGGAAGCTGCGGCACGTCAATATTGCGAAGATTTTCGATTTTGGGCGCGAAGGCAGCGATTTTGTTTATGTCTCCGAGCACCTGCCGGGTGAAACGCTTGCGGCGTGGGTGGGCAGTCACGGCCCTATGCGAGCTGACGCCGCGTTGCGTGTGGCGGAGCAGATCGTGAGCGTGTTATCGTCGGCGAGTTTTCACAAGCTCCCGTATCCCTCCATTCAGCCCTCCGACATCATGATTGTCCCGGGGCAAACGCCTGAAGGCAGTTGGCCGCTAATAAAGTTGACCAATTTCGGCTTGCCTGCTGTCAGATCCAATCGCGAAAGCGTTCAGACCGAGGCCGGAGCGGCGTCTGCGGAACATTTCGCCGGCTCCGAACAATTAGCGGCTGCACCGAGTGACATCCGTTCGGAGATTTATTCGCTCGGTGCGACATTGTATTTTCTGCTGACGAGCGTTGCACTTTGGCCTGAGACGCTGCAGACGCCTCCAAAGTTTTCGCGGTTTCCAAAGCCATTGCGAACTTTGGTCGCGCGGATGTTGCATCGCGACCCCGATCAACGCCCAAAGGATTTGGTGGTGTTGGCGGAATTGATCCGCGAATGCCTGCAGAAAATCGAACGCCGACGGGCACTCGCCGACAAATATGGCATTCCGTTTGGGACAACGGTTCCACGACCGGCTCAGGGAGGGCGGGCGCGTTTGGTTCGCCGCGCATTGGCTGTTGGCGTGCTGTTGCTGCTCGCCGCAGTGCTGGCGCCGGTGCTGTTGCCCGGACCGATTGGCAGAATGATGCACCGAAATCGCGAAACAAAGACGATCGGCGTTCTGGTTGGTGTACCCGAAAATTCGCCAAGGCCAGCGGTCCAAGGTTCTTCGACGGCAACGGCTCCCGCAGTGGTGACCTCACAACCCGACAATCCGGCTGCGCCGGCCGCAAACCAACCGCCGGTGAATGCCGCGACGACTTCGAATTCGCCTCAGGTTGCATCGCCGGATATTCAGCAGACTCAAACGACGAATGTGCAACCACAGACCGCTGCTCCGAACACTCCCGAAGCAACTTCGCCAGCGATCGCGGAAAGCTCTTCCTCTCCTGCGGGCGAGACGAACTCGTCAGCCCAGGCAATCGCTGGGGCGCAGCCGAGCCCTGCCACCGAATCGAGTTCACATAGCAAAAAGAAGTCTGTTGCCTCGACATCACGGCGCGCGCGCGGAGCGCAGGATTTTTCCGAAGACGCACCACAACGCCGCGCTGGCACAATGCGCGGCCGGTTTGTGGGTATCACCTCTGATGGAAGATTGATTTTGCGCTTGCCCTCGGGCCGCACTGCGATCGTCGCGCCTGACGAAGGAGAATCCGTTCCTCGCCGGCACCGCCGCGCTAACGTCGATCGCGATGAGATGTTTGCTCGACCGCCTCGATTTGAGCCGGATTATTTTCCTAACGATTAGCAGTGGAGCAGGCACGCGCCCCGGCAGGCATGTAAGCGATGATTCTCCCGCACGGATTTTTTTTAAAAAAAAGCTTGCCTAACGCCGTGATTCCCGGCATACCTCGCGTCCATGTGGCGACCGGCCTACGTCGCATTCGCAACTATTTCGCTTCTCGCTGTTTTTAGCACAACCGCGTACGCGCAAGCGCTGGCCCCTCCCACACTGGGTTCTGGGAGCCACGATCAGAAGGCTGCTGACGACATGGTTCAAGTGATCACGGAGAAGTCGGCCGGGGCAACCGCGAATAAGCCGGTGCATCCGATCACGAAAAAGCGCACACCCGTAGTGATAAAAAAACCGGCGCAACCCGTGGTGAAAGAGTCCACGCCGACAATCGCCAAATATTCGGCGCCGACGGTCGCGGAAAAGCCGGCGCAAGCGGTGCCAAAATCGGCTGCGCGAACGTTTGCGATGGAGCCGGTGCGTCCGATGAATCAGCCCACCGTGAACAAGCTGGCGCAGCCGTCCAGCCGTTTCAGCTTCAAAACTCCAGGAGGCAAGCAGGAATCAGTTCCCGTTGTGACGCAGTATTATCCGAAGCGGATCGTTTACCCACTCGCGAAAGTCGACCGGCATATCGACAGCAGATTGATGCAAGCGGCGACGATCGCGCAGGAACGCGCCCATGCGCATTCGCGCTCGCGATGCTGGCATTATGTAAAAGACGCCTTGCTAGCTTCCGGCGTGATCGATTCCCGCCCAAAGACCGAACTCGCAAGAGACGCTGCAGCGGAACTCGTCAACAACTACGGATTCAAAAGACTCTCAGTTAACGATCCATTTTCCGCCCCAGTCGGTTCGGTGCTGGTGTACGGCACCGCGCGCAGCGTAGGTCATGTCGAGCTTCGCACCAGGGATGGCTTCGTAAGCGACTTTCGTTCACTGACTCCATCGCGTCGGCCGCTGCTTGGCGTTTACGCGAAGCTCTAATTCGCTCGGTTGGAGCACATACCGTTTCCGCCGGCGACCGTTCTTTCCGGAGAGCACCAGCCGCCGTCTGCATACCGTGACATCACGCGACATGGGCTTTACCGTGCGCGAAATGGAGACAGCCGATTCGGCGTCACTAAATGACGAGCAACTGCTCGAGCGCCGCATTTCCAGCCTCGGTCTGAAGCTTGAGGGCACGGCGCTGGAGCCACTCATTCGACAACTCTACGATGAATTATCGGCAAAAGGCCTGGTATTTCACCCGCCGTGCCACATTGGCGATGAATGGTTTGTGCCTATTGGCATCCCCGCGATCTTTATTCCGTTCTTTCTCGTACACGAGCGACTGCGCGCGCTGGAGCGGACGATGATGCTCGAGGTCGAAGGCGAAACCCCGGACTGGTTCATGAAACTGATGCGGCACGAAGCGGGGCACGCTTACAGCTACGCTTATCAGCTCCAGCGAAAGAAAAAATGGCAGCAGTGTTTCGGCCCCACCTCGCGCGAAGAAACCCCGGCTACGTACCGTCCCCGTCCGTTCAGCCGCAGTTACGTGATGCATCTTGAGGACTGGTACGCGCAGAGTCATCCGGATGAAGATTTCGCCGAGAGCTTCGCGGTATGGCTTACGCCGGGGTTCGACTGGCGCAAACGTTATGCCGGCTGGCCGGCGCTGAGAAAACTTGATTACGTGGATGAGCTCATGCGCTCACTGGCGGACAGGCCGCCTGTGCATACACCAGAGTATCGCGTTGCCGATTACGATTGTCTGAATGTCAAGCTCAAGACGTACTACGCCCGCAAACGCAAGCTCTACGAGGACACGTATCCCAACTTTTACGATGCTGATCTGCGACAGCTCTTCGCCGCATCGGCTGGCATCAAAGCAAGCGCTTATCTGCGACGGCGAAGGCGGCGATTACTCAATGCTATTTGCCAATGGACGAACGAAAGGAAATTCCAAGTAAACCAACTGCTCGCAAGGCTCATTAGCCGTTGCGACCAGCTTGGATTGCACGTGCCGAATGATGATCCGCAGCAGGATTTTCGCGTAGCTTCTTACATCACAACCCTGGTGATGAATTATCTTTTCACCGGCAAATTCAAACGCACGAAATAGCGGCTGTGAAAAAGAAACTGAAAGTCCTCGTCTTGTTTGACGGCGCAAGTCCGACGACGCTCGATCAGGATTTCACGAAAGAGCTGAAAACAAAGGACTGGAAAACCGAGGCCGACGTGATGGCTGCGCTCGGCAAAGTCGGTCACACTGCGGAGCATCTCGCGATTTACGATGACGTCGATCTCGTCCGGCAAAAAATGGAGACTTTCCAGCCTAATATCCTTTTCAATCTGGTCGAACAATTCAGGAACAATCCCGGATTCGACCAGAACATTGCTTCCTTTTTGGAAATGCAGGGCCTGCCTTTCACCGGCTGTGGCTCCACTGGCTTGACCCTTTGCAAGCACAAGGGGATCTCAAAAAAGATTTTGCATTATCATCGGATCCACGTGCCGAACTTCGTGGTCATCCCGCGCGGTCAGCGCTTCGCGCGACCGAAGCAGCTCAACTTCCCAATTTTGGTGAAGCCGGTGAAAGAAGAAGCTTCCTACGGGATTTCGCAGGCGTCGTTCATCCAAAATGAGGAGCAATTTCGAGAACGGGTGACTTTTATTCACGAGAAACACAACAGCGACGTAATTGCCGAGGAATACATCGAGGGCCGCGAGCTTTACGTGAGCCTCATCGGCAACGTGCGGCTGACCGTTTTTCCAATTCGCGAACTGGTTTTTCGCGAAGTGCCGCCGAACGAGCCGAAGATCGCCACCTACAACGCGAAATGGGATGAAGAATATCGCAAACGCTGGGGTCTCGAGAACCAGTTCGCCGACGACCTCGATCCGGCGCTCGTCACCGACATCGAAGAGAGCTGCAAAGAGATCTATCGTTTGCTAACTATCGACAGCTACGCCCGCATCGATCTTCGACTCACATCCGAGAATAAACTTTATTTTATCGAGGCGAACCCAAATCCGATCCTGGCAGACGACGAGGACTTCGCGCTCTCAGCGGCCAAAGCTGGCCTGCCATATCCGGAATTGATCGATCGGATCGTTCGGCTCGGGATGAGAACCGTTCGCGACTGACCGAAACGCATCGGGGGTTTAGAGCCAGTTCTTTAAGTGTGGCCAGAGTTCTGGAACGCTGACCTTCAAATCGCGACAGAGAAAAATATGCATTCGCCGCTCGAACGGCATCGCCCAGGCGCTGCTCACGATTTGTCCCAAATCCTGGACCGAGGCGAATAGCTCGCGCTCATCATCGTCGTTTGTGTCAAGCACCAAGGCTACTTCGCCGGTCCAATCGCGCGGTCCCCACAGAAAGTAATTCTGATGCCCGGAAATCGCCGGTGGCAGTCCAAACTTAGGCCCAAAAAAATCGATCGCTCCCGCCTCGCCATAGTTTTGGCAGAATATGGCGGCGCGTTTCTCATCCTCGGGTCGCAAGTGATGATAGACGTGCGCGACCGATCCGGCCATTTGTTCCCAGCCAAACTGGTCGGCGAAAACCTGCGGGAGCGTGGCGGTGTGGGACGTTTCGGTGCGCGGCAGTTGTAGCCCAATGGCTTGCATGTATGCGACAAGTTTGCCGGGTGGCAGGATCGGCACGGCCAACGGCGCAAATAGCGCGCCCGTTAGGAGACTCACGATCACCAATCCCAGTCTCAGCCATTTTAACCGGGCGGCGAAAACACGCTCCACAGCTACGCCACCAGCCGCAAAGAGCATCGGGTACGCCGGGGCCAGGTAATAACTTTTGCCGTGCAAGACAATGAACTCGATGAGCGTGACCAGATATATGATTGCGAGCGCGCGATACGGCTGGCCGTCGCGCGAACCAACCAACCAGACTAGACCGGCAATCCACAGCGGAAGCGTCGCCGGATTCATAAAGACAATTTGCTGCGTGATGAATTGTGCCGGACTAACCGCTACGTTTTTGTTGCTGTGCGCGATGTTGTTCAACAGCTCGTAAGTGGGCCAGTGATGCCACGCCTGCCATAGAAGGTTCGGGAGGGCGATAGCAAGCGCGATAACGCCTCCAAGCCAGATCCATTTTTCGGCAAAATGACGGCGATCAGGTGTGAGCAGTAGCGCAACTACGATGCTAGCAGCGAAAAACGTCGTGGAATGTTTGTTTTCAAGACTGAGTCCCACCAGCGCGCCTATCCAAAGCCAAAGCGTTGGTGAACCACCGTTAATGATGCGAACCAAGAAATAAACGCATGCCATCCAGAACAGCGGCTCAAACGCGTTCATGGAAACAAAATTGCCAACTGCAAGATTGAACAGCGCGCAAAGTGATGCTGCGCAGGCGAGCGAGATTGCCCAGCCGCGTCCGCCCAGTTCGCGCGCTATTACGCCTGTTAGGGCGACGGTCGCTGCGCCCGCCAGCGCCGGTAGCAAGCGGATCGCAAACAACGAGTCTCCGAGCAGAGATTGGCTCAATCGCAGAAGCAAGATCGATAACGGTGGCTGATCGACGTATCCAAACGCCAAGTGGCGCGCGCACGCGATGTAATAGAGCTCATCGCGAAAATAACCGTAGTGTCCATTTGTTAGCAGGTGGACGAGCAATGCGAGCGCGCCGAAGAAAACGATTAAGCCTGATTCGGTGCAGTAGTTTCCGTTCTCTGCCGGCATTGGCTTGTACATAAGTCAGAAAATCGCGCACAATTTCACTTTGGATTAAGCTGGGATATGAGCGTGCAAGTCTATGGATGCAATCATGTCGCGATCGAAGTAGATGACGTCAAGAAAGCGGTGGCATTTTACAAAGACGTTTTCAATCTCGAACAGATGAGTGGCGGCGAAGGCGACGCCTTTTTCAAATTGGGCGAGCATCAGTTTCTCGCGATTTTCGAAGTGGAAAAGGTGCAACGGGCGAACGTGCGGCACTTCGGCATCATGGTTCGCGATGAAGCGCAGCTCGAAGAAGTTCGCAGGAAACTGACAGAAAAATATAAGCTGAAACTCGAGGCGCCATTCCGCTGCGATTTTCACGACCCTTGGGGCAACCGCATTCAGGTTGTCGATCTTCACGACGAATCGCTCGTCTGGCTTTTCCCATACGCCGAAGTGCAGAAGGCCGGCATCAAATTCGACCCGAAATAGTTCGATGCAGCTCGTCTTGGAGCGATGCACAATTCGCCCATGGCGACTGGAAGACGCGGAGTCGCTCGCCAGGCACGCGAACAATCGCAAAGTCTGGCTCGTGCTGCGCGATCTCTTTCCCAATCCATACACAACCGACGACGCGCGAAAATTTTTACAGCACGTGGTGAGCGATCAACCGAAAACAAAGTTTTGCATTCAGGTCGACGGTGCGGCTGCAGGCGCGATCGGCATTGGCCTGGGGCAGGACGTGCATCGACATACTGCAAGCCTGGGTTACTGGCTGGGCCACGACTTCTGGGGACGCGGAATAATGACTGAAGCGGTCGCGGCGTTCACCGATTTCTGCTTCGAAAATTTTCCGCTCCGCCGAATTTATGCGGAGGTGTTTGCGAACAATCCTGCATCAGCGCGTGTGCTGGATAAAACCGGTTTCGCTTTGGAAGGCCGCCTCAAGAACAACGTTGTGAAAGACGGAGAACTCCTCGATTCGTTCCTGTACGCGAAAACCAGATAGAGCGGCATAAGCGACGGCCTTGCGTACATCCAAATCGCGACGAAGGTGGCCGGTTTGGAGACAGTGATTTCGTTTATTATTCCAGCGTACAACGAGGAGCTGGAGCTTCCTGCTACACTCAACGCGATTCGCGCTGCGGCTTCTGAGTCCGGACAGCCCTACGAAATAATCGTCGTGGATGATGCATCAACCGACTCGACGCCAGAGATCGCGGGGCGTGCCGGTGCGAAGGTCATACAAATCGATCGCCGTCAAATTGCGGCCGCCCGAAACGCCGGCGCGCGCGCGGCGCAAGGCGATCCTCTGTTCTTCATTGACGCGGACACGCGAATCACTCGAACACACATCACCCAGGGGATTGCCGCTTTGGAAGCTGGTTACGCGGGCGGCAGCGCGCGCGTGGCGATGGATGGATCTATTCCAATTTGGGGACGGCTGTTGTTGCATGCGTTTGGCACACTTTATTTTGGGCTGAATCTCGGGGCCGGCGCTTTTCTTTTCACCACGCGGCGCAACTTTGAGGCGATTGGTGGTTTCGATGAACAATACTTTGCCGGTGAAGAGGTTTACTTCAGTCTGGCGTTAAAGAACCTGGGACGGTTTAAAGTGCTTCGAGAACTGATTGTTACCTCCGGCCGCAAATTGCGCATGTACCCGGCAAAACAATTTCTGCGCAATTTCTTTGGCGTGATCGTCGGCGGGCCGCGGGCAGTGCGTTCGCGCGCGAAACTGCGCCTCTGGTACGATGGCAAACGCGAGAAACAAGCGGCCTAGGCTGGAAACGCGCGCCACAGGGCTGGCCATGATGGACGGTTGCTAAAACGGCTTCTTCGCCTAAAGTAGGCACTTCGTTATGGCAGAGAGCAACGAAACGGTGAGTCTTGGGGAGTTCCAATTGCACGACAAAGATACCGGCAGCGCGGATGTGCAGGTCGCACTTCTCACCCGCCGGATCGAGCATTTGACCGAGCACCTCAAGACCAACCGGAAAGATCATTCTTCGCGCCGCGGCTTGCTTAAGATGGTCGCGCAACGCCGAAGTCTGCTCGATTATTTGAGCAAAACGAAAGCCGATCGCTATAAAATGCTGATCGACAAGCTGAACCTGCGCAAATAACACGGAATCACTGGTTTCGTGTGCAACGGTTTGAATTACTCGAAGCCATAAGTAGATTAAACACAGTTAATTAGCAGTCTCAGGTCGCAATCATCACCTTGGATTTTAGGTTTTAGTTTCGGACAGTGGCGCCTGCCGCGCGGCGGGCGAATCCACGTGCGGGTTTAAAACCTACAGTCAGGGTGACCGGCCTGGAACCGCAACATCCAGGAAAAGTAAAATGCAACAAAAGGTCACAGCCCAAATTGGGGCTAATCAAATCTCTATCGAAACAGGCAAAATCGCCAGACTCGCCGACGGCGCGGTTGTCGTTACCTGCGGCGACACCATGGTGCTCGCCAGTGCCGTCTCTGCCACTGCCATCAAAGAAGGCCAGGATTATTTTCCGCTCACGGTCGATTATCGCGAGAAAGCGGCAGCCGTGGGGAAATTTCCCGGCGGCTATTTCAAACGCGAAGGCCGTCCGACAGAAAAGGAAACGCTGACTTCTCGCGTGATCGATCGGCCGCTCCGGCCGCTCTTTCCACAAGGTTATTTTTACGACACGCAGATCATTTCGATCTTACTCAGCGCCGATGGTGAAAATGATCCCGACATTCTGGCGCTCAATGGCGCTTCGGCTGCGCTTTGCGTTTCGGATATTCCATTTGCCGGCCCGATCGGCGCCGTGCGCGTTGGCCGTGTAAAAGGCGAGTTCGTTGCGAACCCGACACACACGCAACGCGCCGAGAGCGATCTCGATCTTGTGTATGTCGGCACCGAAAACGACGTCATCATGATCGAAGGCTCGGCCAGGGAACTGCCGGAAACCGAGTTTGTAAAAGCGCTCGAGTTCGCGCATGGACATGCGCGCGAGATGATTCGAGTTCAAAAAGAATTGGCTACGATGGCGGGCAAGCCCAAGCGCGAGCCGCAGTTGCTTCAGGTGAACCAGGGGTTACTCGATATCGCTTACGGCGTTGCCAGCGACAAGATCGTCAGCGCGCTTTATACCGAAGGCAAAGTGGCGCGAGCGAAGGCAATCGATGCATTGCGTGAGGAAGTGAAGATGGCGATCCTTGAAAAATATCCCGAGTCCGATCCCTTCGCGATCTCGCAGGCATTCGATTACGTCCAAAAAAAGGCGTTTCGCATCAGCATTCTCGAAAAACAAAAACGCGTCGATGGCCGCGGTTATCAGGATTTACGGCCGATCAGTTGCGAAGTAAGCGCCCTGCCGCGCGCGCATGGTTCGGCCATTTTCCAGCGCGGAGAAACGCAGGCGGTCGCGCTCGCCACGCTCGCGCCAATCGAGGAGGCGCAAATGCTTGATGCTTACGGCGGCGGCGAACAGTCGAAGCGGTTCATCCTGCACTACAACTTTCCCCCGTTTAGCGTAGGCGAAACGGGACGGACGGGCGGACCTGGGCGACGTGAGATTGGTCACGGCGCGTTGGCAGAGCGTTCGCTGGAACCAGTTGTGCCAGATGAAAGCAATTTTCGTTATGCCATCCGCATTTCGAGCGAGATCATGGAATCAAATGGATCGACCTCCATGGCGAGCGTCTGCGCGGGCACACTTGCGCTCATGGATGCCGGCGTGCCATTGAAGAAGCCGGTTGCGGGAATCTCGATCGGACTCGTGACTGAGCGCGACGACGATCGCGAAACAAAACGCTACGAATTGCTCACCGACATTATCGGCTCAGAAGATCACTTTGGCGATATGGACTTCAAGCTTTGCGGAACAGACGCAGGCGTCACCGGCTTTCAACTCGACCTGAAACTTCCCGGCATTAGTCACAAGATCATGTCGGAAGCGATTCAGCGTGCAAAGGAAGCACGCACGAAAATTCTCGAGATCATACGAGGCACACTGGATGAGCCGCGGCCTGAGCTATCGAAATACGCTCCACGGATTGAGACGCTCAAAATTAATCCGGAGAAGATCGGGGCACTGATAGGCCCCGGCGGGAAGACAATCAAAGGCATCGTCGCGGAGACCGGTGCAGAGATTAACATCGAGGATGACGGATCGGTGCACATCTACGCGACCAGCGGAGAAAGCATGGCGCGTGCGAAGGAAATTATCAGTGGCATGACGCGCGAAATTGAGATCGGCCAGACCTACCAGGGACGCGTCGTCTCAACGAAGGAATTTGGCGCGTTTGTCGAAGTTTTCCCGGGCAGGGATGGACTCGTGCACATTTCCGAGCTTGCGGATTTTCGCGTGAACCGGACCGAAGACGTCGCCAAAGTCGGGGATATCATTTGGGTGAAGTGCATCGGCATCGACGACAAAGGCCGGGTGAAACTTTCGCGCAAGGCAGCGCTGAAAGAACGCGCAGAAAAAGAAACCGGGCAGGCAGCATAGCCAGCGCTAGCGGTTCGACCGGATCGCGGAAATTCCTAAAATCTAGTGCGTCACCGCGAGCACCGCGACTTGGGTGAAACGTCGAGATTCAAACCAGGATTGACAAATAATACGGCAGCATGTCTTGCCAATAGTTCCAGTCATGCCCGCGCCATTTTCCGTCATCCAGCCAGTGCTTAATCCCTTTTGAATTCAAAACTTCAGACAAACGATAGGATTCGTGGCGGGTATTGTCCCATTCGCCTGTGCCGATGATGATGGTCGTGTGGTTGTATTTCCAAGGGTCGGGCATGTTTTGCAGGTATTGATACGGGCTGTTGAAGTAAATGTTGTCGTCCTGATACCCATCAAAAAATGAGCTGATATCGAACGAGCCGCTCAAGCTGATAAAATGGCTGACGGCGTCCGGGTGCCGAAAGGCAATATTGGCCGCGTGGTAAGCGCCGAGGCTCCCGCCGCAGACTGCCACCTGATGAGCAGAGCATTCGCGGCGCGCGAGGTCGAACACGTCGCGAACGATCACCTTTTCGAATGCGTTATGGGTGCGCATTCTATCGGCCGGGTGAATCGATTTGTTGTAAAAACTTTCCAGATCGATCGCGTCTGGGCAGTAGACCGTGACTTTGCCATTGTCGATGAACCACGCCAAGGCGCCGACGAGTCCCAAAATCCTTATTTTCGTAATAACGGGCGCCCGACGTCGGGAAAAGAATCAGCGGCAGCCCGCCGCCGTTTCCGAAAACGAGCATTTCAAATTCACGGCTCAGCCACGGTGTGTACCATTTGATGTAACGTTCGTTCATATTGTCGGTGTCATTTCGAGCGAAGCCGGAGGCGAAGTCGAGAAATCTCTTGTTAGATCCTCAGCATTTTGCCCCTCACCTCAGTCCTCTCCGCACAAACGGGGAGAGGCGGAAGGCCTGAGCTTCTCATGTTGCAGGTACCCACAGCGCTGTTTGCGTGATCGCCTCTCCCTTTCGAAAAGGGAGAGGATTGAGGTGAGGGATTTCTTCGCTCGCTCACGCGATCACCAACGTTGGACAAACTCAGCATGTTCAACGATGCGTCTCGGTTTGCATGCCCAAGCATACTCTGACTGGAAACATTAAGCGGCACCGCGCTTTTCATTCCAAAGTCTTGGGAAACCGGCGCGATGTGCTGGTCTATTTGCCGCCAGGTTATCGGCGTTTCTCGTCGAGACGTTACCCGGTATTGTATCTTCACGACGGGCAGAACGTTTTCGACGCCGCCACTTCGTTTGCCGGAATCGAGTGGGGAGTCGATGAAACCGCACAGCGATTGATCCATCGAAAACTGATCGAGCCGCTCATCATCGTGGCGGTGGCAAACATCGGCGAAGAACGAATCCATGAATATGCCCCGACGCCGGGTTTGATCGAACCGAAAGACCATCCCAAAAAGCGCAGCCGCGGCCTGGCCGGCATCTACGGGCGATTTTTGATCGAAGAATTGAAGCCGTTCATTGATAAAAAATATCGAACGAAGCGGGATGCAGAATTTACCGGGCTCGGTGGCTCATCGCTGGGCGGTTTGGCCACACTGGCGATTGGGATTTTCTATTCGGAGGTATTCACACGTTTAATTGTGATGTCGCCGTCGATTTGGTGGGATGATTACGCGATTTTTCGGCTGGTGGGCATACTGGGTGAAAAGCCGCCGCTAAAAATTTGGCTGGACACCGGCACATCCGAGCCGGGCTGGGAACTGGCGCGCGAGCTGCGGAATTGCTTGATCGACAAAGGTTGGCAACTCGGTCTTGATCTTGGCTTTCTTGAAGTCAAAGGCGCCGATCACAGCGAAGCGGCCTGGGCAGCGCGCGTCGAGCCAGCGCTACGATTTTTGTTTCCAGCGAAATAGGATCATCACCCTCCCACAGGCGGAACCGGCGGAGGATTAGGCGGCAACGGTTCGGGCGGTGGCGTGGGTGTCGGCGGAGCTGGTTTGGGCGGTGACGGATTATTTGGCATCAATGGTTTTCTCCAAGTGAATTGCTTTCACTGCAGCCATTTACTGTAGACTTGGTAAATGCGCACGAAGCCTCCAACAAAATCCCAATCTTTTTGATACGAGAAACTGCGGGTGCGCGGTGACCAGGTAAGCTCGCGTGGCGATTCTGGATGATTGGGATCGTAAACCAAGTAGCGTTCAACTCCAGGATTCGGAGAAAATGACTTTTGCTGATAAACTAAAACCGAGTGATTGATGCTGAGACGAGGGTAGGTAGTCAGGAAGCCAACAAACAATTGCCCGCGCGCCAAAGCTGCATTCAAACGAGCGTGAGTTTCCTCCTGATACCTGGCGCTCTGCTGAAACATCATGCGGGCATTGCTGATTCGGAAATAGCTCGGCCAGCCGTGGCCGATAGTTTTTTGTACAAGTTCGCGATGTGCCTTGCTCATTTCCCGCAGATCCTTATAGCCAGGAAGAACAATTCGCTGATTTTCTGGCAACGCCTTTTCCCACGCCGCCCGGTGTGTCACGGCGCTAATGCGGGCAGCCAATGCCGTATCATCCAGGGGAGCGCTGCGCGGATCGAAGCGCGCGAATTTGTGAAATTGCATGGCCGTGCGGCATAACACGAAACAGTGGCGATTATATGCGTCTCGTTTTACCGCTGACGGTTTCCGTAACGAAGCATGTCCTTCGTGATATTCGAACACGGTTTGATTAGCGAACGCGAACGTATCGCGATCGAAACGGAAATCCGACGCGCTGGCGTTGGCGTGCGCCAATGTGACAGCAGCGACTGCACTAAGCCAGCAAACACCCGCTGATCTGCCCCACCTGTCAAACATCACATTAAGAACCAGTGGCGGCACCAACGGTCTTGCCTCCGGAGAACACACCAAGTCGGCGAAACTTTTGATACCGCTTTTCCAATAGTTCGCCAATTGGAACCGGCGAAATTTGCTGGAGAGCGCGGCGCAGCGCTGTGCCAACATTCGCAGCGACCGAATCATAGTCGCGGTGCGCACCGCCTTCCGGCTCGGGCACGACTTCGTCAACGACTTCGAGTTTCACCAAATCCTGCGCGGTCAGCTTGAGCGCCTCGGCTGCTTCGGCTGCATGTCGGCGATCTCTCCACAAAATGGCCGAACATGCCTCTGGACTGATCACTGAGTAATACGCGTTCTCGAGAATCAACACACGATCTGCAACGCCAATTCCCAGCGCGCCACCCGATCCGCCCTCGCCGATAACTGCAGCAACAATCGGGACGCGCAGCCTCATCATTTCACGAAGATTGACCGCAATTGCTTCTGAAATATGACGTTCCTCCGAGCCGATCCCTGGAAAAGCGCCCGGCGTATCGATTAATGAGATCACCGGCATGCCAAATTTTTCGCCCAGCCGCATTAACCGCAACGCCTTGCGATAGCCTTCAGGATGCGCGCAGCCAAAATTCCGCATCACATTTTGTTTGGTGTTGCGTCCTTTCTGGTGCGTGATGACGACGCAACGCTGGCCACCGAGCACGGCCAGACCACACGGCATTGCTTTGTCATCGGCAAATCGCCGGTCACCATGCAGTTCGAGCCAATTCGTAAAACACCGCTCTACGTAATCGAGAGCGAACGGCCTTTGCGCATGTCGCGCGATTTGGACGCGTTGCCAGGCCGTAAGATTGCCATAAATTCGGCGGCGCGTTTCTCGAAGCTTTGTCTCCAGTTCTTTTATCGCCGGATCGAGATCGACGTCGTGCTGGTCGGAGTGATTCTTCAAATCCTCCAACCGCCGTTCCAGGTCGAAGATCGGTCTTTCAAAATCCAGCGGTTGCCATTCCATGAGTGCTAAAGCGTTAAAGCGTTGAACGGGTGAAGCGTCAAGTTTGGGCGCCGAACTTGCCCGCTGCGACGGAGCGGGGTTCGGCAGTCCGGAATTCAGTCGATAATTGTGACAGGGGTTCGGTTGTTTACAAGACTGCTGAGCTCCTCGACATCAGTGGCCGCCAGGCCGAGGCCAATGGGCGGTGGCGGTTGGTCGAGGTTGGGATGCGCAGCATCCGGCACCGAATACAGCGTGTAGCCGGCGGCGCCAGCAATCCGGATCCATTTAGTGCTGGCAAGATACTCCTTGCTGCCCAGGCCGACGCGTTTTCCGCCCTTCCAAGCCATTGTTTCGGCGACTTTTGCGGTGATTTTGGCGGGCTGTTTCGGCGGCAACTTTGCTTCACGTACGTGATATTGCTTGAAAAACACACCGTGATTGAGAAGCACAACCAGGTTGGCCTTCCTTTGAATCACGATCGCGAAATCCGGGTGCGAAATGAGCAGTCGCTCGCCAATGTGCAACATCGTGCCGCTCATGTTGTTCATGCGCATGATCAGCTCGGGCGTCGTCTTCAGCTTCCGCGAAATCTTCACCAGCACGTCTCCGGGTTTCACAACGTACTCGGTCTTTTCCGGAGATGGATGGCGCGATAGCAAAATATCGACGTTGACTTCCCCGAGCAGATCCCGCGCTTCCTCCAGATGTTTTCCAGAAGGATATTTTTGGATAAACGCGACGAGCGCCTCGCGAGTTTCGGTCAATTTTCCCTCCTGGCGAAGTTGCACCGCCGCCTGAAATTCCGGCAGGCTGATGTCGACCGGAGGTGGCGGAGTAACTTCTCCTCGTTGCTCCTTTTTCACCGCGATGTCTTCTTTGACAAAGGTGTTGTAACCGAACCAGGCGGCGCCGCCGAAGATGGCCAATGCGAGCAGTAAGACAAAAAGCCACCTCATGGTTGGCAAACGGCGAGTGTGACTGCGAGCGAAACTCGAGAGTGGTCCTGAGCGAGCCGACAGGAAAGAGCACGAGAGACTCCCATGGCTCTGGATAAATGAAGATCCATTACAAGAAGAATCGTGCGGCAGGAATGGAGCGCCCGGAGAACAAACTCGGTCGCCTACGAGGCTTCAGTGCTCGATTCGGTTCCGGGGAAGAACCGATGCCAAAGCCGTCCGATCGTAGGCTCTTCCTGGTTGCTCCAGGTAAAGTGGCAGTCCTGGCAGTAAAATTCCTTGGGAATAATTTTCATGGCGCAAAGCACGCCCACAAGCGCCGGAGTCATGAATTTTCGCGTCATCTGTGGATATTCGATATTTGAAGAGCCGCATTGAGGACAACGAATCAGAGCGGCGGAGATATCGGGGTCGGTGGCCTCCCACTCGATCATCAGCTCCTGAGCCTTTTCGAAGTCGGCGTCTTCCACCATCACCTTTGCATTCGCTTGCGGGCGCGACATGAAGCCGACCTGTTGCAGCGGTGCTTCATTGTGAACATCGGCCTTTATGCCGGTGTCCTGAAAACGCCGTTTCAGCTGCCGCGCTTTGGCCGGCTCGTTGAACGTCGCAATCGTGACCATAAATTTCTTGCACGCGCAGAAACGCGAATGGTGTGATCAAACATCAAATCATTGCCGTGCGCAAGATTTTGACGTGTTAGCTTTTCTTCCTCTTGCTGTAGCGTGCGCTGTCCTCAGCGCATTATTCTTGCGGGTTGCTGAGTGAGTCCGCTGAGGACAGCGGACACTACAGCGATTGCTACACTCCCGGAGGAAACCATTTGTAGAGCATTAAGTACACAAATACCCCTGTGATCGAGACGTACAGCCAGATTGGGATCGTCCACCGCGCGATCCGCTTGTGACGATCCCATCGGCGACGGAAAACCTGAACAAGCGTCAAAATCACCAGCGGCAGCGTCACAAAAGCAAGCAGCACGTGCGAAGCCAATATCGGGAAGTAAACGGCAGCGATCCAACCTGTGTATCCCGAAGATTTTTCACCAACCTGGGCGTGATAGGTGATATAGCCAACAAGGAAACACGTCGAGGAAATCACCGCCGTGATCATGCACATCATGTGACGACGCCATGCGCCATGCCGGATGAAGTACCAGCCCATTGAAATGAAGATGGTGCTCGCCAAATTAAATGACGCATTAAGCGCAGGTAAATCGGAGGTTGAAATCACGTTGAAGCGTTGAACCGTTAAAGCGATAAATTGGCCTGTCGCTTCAACGCTGCAACGTTATAACGCTTGAACGAATCCTGATGCCGCCCGTCCTTGAGCCACCGCAGGTTCGGCCTTCCACAAAGTATCGGCGACACACGTGGAGGCGCCGATTGGGTCTGGGGCTGATGCGTTTGGCGGTTCTCGCAGCAATATGTGGCGTTCTTGCCGGCAGTTATTATCTCGCCCGGCGGGGATTCGGGCGTGAATGGCGCTACCGCGTTGTGGAGGAATTACACAAACGCGGTGTCGAAGCTGACATTGGCCGACTGACGCTGGACCCGTTTCGGGGATTGATCGCAAGAAACGTGAGGATTTTTGATTACAAGAATCGCGAAAACACGCTTGCCGTCATCAGCGAGGTATCACTCGATATCAATTACGCTGCTCTTATCCATCGTCAGCCGTTCCTCAATGCTCTCGATGTGCGCGATGCGCAAATCAGGCTTCCGCTCAAGACGGCGGAAGGAAAATCCGAGAAAGCGCAACTCACAAATTTTCGAGCGCACGTTTATTTTCCGCCGGAACAGATTTATGTCAGTCAAGCGGAAGGCATCTTCTGCGGAATTCGGATTTCTGCGACCGGACAATTGATCAAGCGTGAGAATTACCAGCCGTCGCCGGCGATTTCGCCCGAAGAATGGCAAAGACGGTTATCGATCGCGCAGCGCGTGTTGAATGAATTGGAAAAATTCAGGTTCCCCGCTGCGCTTCCATCATTGCAGTTAAA